>Ga0209377_1000235_pt1 | contig 34866 bp, 30 predicted proteins | sample GraSoiAngelo_141_FD_185898 | JGI IMG/M metagenome (GOLD analysis project Ga0209377, IMG submission 185898) | Grasslands soil microbial communities from the Angelo Coastal Reserve, California, USA - 14_0929_12_40cm (SPAdes) (version 2) | ecosystem: Environmental > Terrestrial > Soil > Grasslands ...
ACGAAGCGCTCGATAGGCCGTTAGCCTTGCGAGCAAGAACGGTGCCCGCCGCGTAATGACGATTACTGCGGCACATAGCGACTGACGCGCCAGCACAATGTATCGCATAATGCATGTTTTATAGCATAATGCAACATGTCGCAGCTCATACTGATCGCTCCTGCAGCTTTTAAAGGCACTCTGGGGCCGCGCCAGGTCGCCGACGCCATGGCGGTTGGGGCTCGGCGGGCGCTGCCGGACGCCTCCGTGCTGCAGTGTCCCATTTCGGACGGGGGCGACGGGCTGCTCGATTCCGTGCTGGCACCGGGCGCATTGCGAGAGCGCCTGACTGTCACCGGGCCGCTGGGGGAGCCGGTGTCAGCCGAGCTCGGTTGGGTGGATCTGGAAACCGCGATCTTCGAGAGTGCGACCGCGTGCGGCATCGCGCTCCTCCAGCCGGAGCAGCTCGACCCGCTGCGGGCCACCACGCGGGGCGTGGGCGAGCTGGTCTGGGAAGCGGTCGAACGGGGTGCCAAGACGGTGGTAGTGGGTCTGGGCGGCTCCGCCACCGTGGACGGTGGCACGGGTGCGGCGCGCGGACTTGGCTGGTCATTCCTGGACAGTGTGGGAGAGCCACTTCCAGAAGGTGGGGGGTCGCTCGCGCACCTGGCGGAATGCGCCGGGGGATGGGGCCTGGCGGCGCGGGTCATCGCGCTCGCCGACGTCACCACACCGTTGGTTGGCCCGCAGGGCGCCGCCCCGGTGTTCGGACCGCAGAAGGGGGCGGGACCCGAAGGGGTGAAGCTCCTCACGCGAGGACTCGAGCGGCTCGCCGAGCTGATGGGCCGGCACGGCCGTGGCGACCTCGCGACGCTGGCCGGGGGTGGTGCCGCGGGGGGACTCGGCGCGGGTCTCGTGTGTTTCGCCAAAGCCCAGCTCACGGGCGGAGCGGAGTGGGTGCTGGCGCGGGTGGGGTTTGACGCGGCGCTCGCCAAGGCCCAGCTGGTGATCACCGGCGAGGGCTCCTTCGACAAGACCTCGCTCGTCGGGAAGGCGTCGGGCGAGGTGGTGCGACGCGCCCAGGCGGCGAAGACGCGAGTCGCGGTGGTGGCGGGCAAGGTGGAAGGGCTCGTCGGCCTGCACGCGCTCGACGGCGAAGGGCGCGTGCTCGACGCCGCCGGTATTGCGGCCCTCGCCGAGCGGGCGGTACGCGAAGCGTTCGGGTTGCCCGGCGCGTAGCGGCCCGCCTATCTTCCGCCCCTCATATGCCCCCAACCGACAACGTCATGGACAAGCTCGTGTCGCTGGCCAAGCGGCGCGGCTTCGTGTTCCAGTCCTCGGAGATCTACGGCGGCCTCGGCTCGGTGTGGGACTACGGACCGCTGGGCGTCGAGCTCAAGAAAAACATCAAGGAGCGCTGGTGGCGCGCGATGGTCCACGACCGCGAGGACATCGAGGGCCTGGACGCCGCGATTCTCATGCACCCGAAGGTCTGGGAAGCGTCGGGCCACGTAGCTGGATTCACCGACCCCCTGGTGGACTGCAAGCACTGCAAGAATCGCTTCCGCGCCGACGACCCCCGTATCAAGGGCACGCCCGGCGAGCCCACGGTGCAGTGCCCGGTGTGCGGCAGCAAGGGGACGCTGACCGCGCCGCGCATGTTCAACCTCATGTTCAGGACGTTCATGGGTCCGGTCGAGGAGGCGGCGGCCGTGGTGTACCTCCGGCCCGAGACGGCGCAGGGGATCTACGTCAACTATCTCAACGTGCTGCAGTCGTCGCGCCAGAAGATCCCCTTCGGGATCGCGCAGATCGGTAAGGCGTTCCGGAACGAGATCACCCCCGGCAACTTCATCTTTCGGACCCGTGAGTTCGAGCAGATGGAGATGCAGTTCTTCGTGAAGCCGGGCACGGACCTCGAGTGGTTCGAGTTCTGGCGCCACGAGCGGATGAAGTGGCTGGCCGGATTAGGCGTGCGGCCCGAGAAGCTGCGCTTCCACCAGCACACGAAAGACGAGTTGGCGCACTACGCCAAGGACGCCCACGACGTGCAGTACGAGTTTCCCTTCGGCTGGCAGGAATTCGAAGGGATCCACAACCGGACGAATTTCGACCTGTCGCGGCACCAGGAATTCTCGGGGAAGAAGCTCGAGTACCTGGATGTCGCCACGAACGAGCGATTCATTCCGTACGTGGTCGAAACCTCGGCGGGCGCCGACCGCACCACGCTCGTGGTGATGGTGGACGCGTACCACGAGGAAGAGGTGGAAGGAGAGAAGCGGGTGGTCTTGCGGCTGCATCCCGCGATCGCTCCGTTGAAAGCGGCGGTGTTCCCGTTGGTGAACAAGGACGGGATGCCCGAGCTCGCGCGCCGCATCTTCGACGATCTACGCAAGCACTACAACACGTTCTACGACGACGGCGGCTCGATCGGTCGCCGCTACCGTCGCCAGGACGAGGCCGGCACGCCGTTCGGCATCACCATCGACGGCCAGTCCACGCAGGACGGTAGCGTGACCGTGCGGGACCGGGACACGCTCAAACAGATTCGCGTCGCCGCCGACCGGCTCGCCGAGTATCTGGCGGAGCGCCTGAGGAGTTAATGCGGAATGCGGAGTCCGGAGTGCGGAATGGAAGGGCGGACTTCGATTCCGCATTCCACATTCCGCATTCCACACTGGGGTGGCGGGGCCGTGCGGCTGGATGAGTTCCGTTCGCTTGTCGAGCGGCTGATACGCGAGATCCCAGCGGAGTTCAGGGGCGGTGTGGTGGCGATGGACGTCAGCCCCAAGGCGCTCCCCCATCCGGTGCACGGCGACGTCTACACGCTGGGTGAATGCGTGCCGCTCGAGTGGAGCGGGAGCGGGGCCGATCTGCACTCGCGGATCCTCCTCTATTACGGCTCGTTCGCGAGCCTCGCCCGGCTCGGCGCCTTCGACTGGCGCGAGGAGGCCTGGGAGACGCTCACCCACGAGCTGCGTCATCACCTCGAATGGCAGGCGAACGTGGACGCCCTCGCCGCATACGACTGGGCCGCCGAGCAGAACTTCGCGCGGCACGAGGGCCACCCGTTCGATCCGTCCTTCTTCCGGTCGGGAGAGGCGCTCCACGACGGCATCTGGAAGGTCGACGACGATGTGTTCATCGAGAGGGAGCAGGGAGCAGAGAGCGGGGAGCAGGGGGATCTCGTGTGGCACGGGCGGCGGTATCGCGTGGCGCCTCCCCGCGGGGGCGCGGGGCCGCTCTTCCTTACTCTCGAGGGTCTGGTGGAGCCGCCACCCGGCGATGCCGTCCTGGTCGTGAGGCCCGCTCCCCGGCTGCTTGACCTGTTCCGGCGCCGGCCGGCCCTGGTGCAAGAGGTCGTGGAGGTCACGCTCCGACATGCCTAAGCGCGTCTTGCTCGCCACGCGGGACCTGTTGTTCCGCTCGAAGCTCGGCGGCGTCGTGGCCGCCGCCGGGGCGGATGTGTCCCGGGACGAGGCCGCCTGCGATCTCGCGGTCCTGGAGCTCAGCGGGCGGCGAGCGACGGAGCGGATCGGCGAGCTTGTACGGCGCGGGATCCCCGTTCTCGCCTATGGCTCACACATCGAAGTGGAACTGCTGCGCGCGGCGCGCGAGGCGGGGGCTACGGCCGTGCCGAATTCCCAGGTGGAGGAACGGCTGCGGGCTCTCCTCAACACGTAGGGGCGCAGCACCCTGCGCCCCTACGCGACGTCTGGACTGCCGCTCTCGTTATTTCGACACGACCTGCACGTCGATCTGCCGCGGCTTCGCCTTCTCCGCCTTGGGGAGCGTCACGGTCAGAACGCCGTGCTCGTAGGTCGCCTTGATGTTGCTCGCGTCCACGGTCGCGGGCAGGGTGAAGCTGCGCTCGAAGGTGCCATAGGTTCGCTCATAGCGGTGCACCCGCTCGGTGCGCTCCTCGGTGACCTGCTGCTTCGCGCCCTTGATCGTGAGGACGTTGTTCTCGAGCGAGATCTTCACGTCCTCGGGTTTGACGCCGGGCACCTCCGCGATGATGCGGATCGCCTCGGCGTCCTCGAAGATGTCCACGGGCGGCACCCACGAGGCCTCCGTGCTGTCGCCGTTGAGGCTGCCCAGCACGTCGAAGATCCGGTTGATCACCGGGTCTCTCTGGAGGGAACGAGTGGTGACGAACATTGCCAATACTCCTTTCGTTGTCGGTCGGGACTTCAGGTGCTTCACCCGCGGCCCATAGCAACCGGCGTGCCGGCCCCGGCGGGCCGCGACTTGTCAACTTGACAGCGGGGCGTTCAAGGTGGCACCGGAGGCTGTCAGCTTTGCGGAGTCCGGCGCCGTGTCTATCTTTCCGAGCCATGACGCACTCCACCACCGTCGCGCTCCCCCCCCAGGACCTGCTCCAGCGCGCGAAGCGGTTCTTCGCAGAGCGGGTGCCGCACGCGGCCGCGTTCGTGGAGAAGGAAGGGCCGGGGTTCCTGGTGCTGCGCGGTCAGGGTGGGGAGGAGATCGCGCTGCACGCGTGGGCGGATGCGGGGGGCAAGACCCGGGTGCGCGCCTCCACCCTGTTCTTCGATCAGGCGCTGGATCGCTTCCTCTCGACGCTCCCGCTCGAAACCACGGTGGAGGTCGCTTGACGGCGGTGGGTGAGCGGTTCGCCGTCCGGGTGATGGTGACCGATGTGTGGGATCAGGTGTTTCTTGCGGTCGAGCCCACGACCACGGTTGCGGAGCTCAAGCGCCAGGCGCTCGCCCAGGCGCTGAAACGGGCGCAGGTGCGGCTCGAGGACTACGTAGTGAAGTTCCGCGGCGCCCAGGTGCTGGACGAGACCACGACCCTGGCCGCGCTCGGCGCCGTGGCCAACTCGCCGTTCATCGTCCTGCCCGCCCGGCGCCACCCGGTGCGCTGATGGTCTCCCGCGCGCTGACGACCTTCACCGTCGGCTTCTTGCTGCTGGACGCCCTGCTGCTGGCGTACAGCGGGTTTGCCCTCGGTCGCCGCTGGCTGGTCTTCTGGGGCGCGGTCTGTCTCGTCGCAGCGGTCCTGGTGGTGATCGGGTGGCGGCGGTACCGTCGGGTCATGTCGGACCTGGAGCGCGCGCGGCGAGAGATGCGGGCGGAGGTGGAATCGATCCGGCAGCTGTTGCACGGCAAACATCTGGACAACTGATGTCGGACGGGCGGACGGTCGGACGGTGGGACGGTAGCCTAGCGTCGCCTCGCCGTCACGGTCCGACTGTCAAACAGTCCGACCATCCGACGCTGTAGTGCCCGTTCCCGTCGTCTTCCATCCTGCGACTCGCCTGCACAACCCGGGGCCCGGCCATCCCGAGCGCCCCGAGCGGATCGAGGCGGTCATCGCCGCACTGCGTGCGCCCGACCTGACGGCGACGGTCGAGTGGGTGGAGGGCCAGTCCGCGACACGCGACCAGTTGGAGCGGGTCCATTCTCCGGCCTATCTCGACGCACTCGAGCGCCTCGCGCGCGGGGGCGGAGGCGCGCTGGACGCCGACACCGTGATGAGCCGGGACAGCTGGGGCGCCGCGTTGGCGGCCGCGGGCGTGGCGATCGGCGCGGTGGAGCAGGGGATCGAGCGGGGCTCGGCCTTTGGCGCCACGCGCCCTCCGGGGCACCACGCGCTCGCCGGTCGCGCCATGGGATTCTGCCTGATCAACAACGTCGTGGTCGCGGCGCGCCACGCGCAGCAGCTGGGGAAGCCGCGCGTGCTGATCGTGGACTGGGATGTGCACCACGGGAACGGCACCCAGGCGCTGGTCGAAGGCGATCCATCAATCCGCTACGTGTCCATGCACCAGTATCCCTGGTATCCGGGAACCGGCGCCGAGGACGAGCGCGGCGTGGGCAACGTGTTCAACGTGCCCCGCCCGCCCGGCCTCGCCCCCGAGGTGTACGTGCGGGACCTGCTCGCGGCCGTCGACGCCGCGACGGTGGGGTGGCGGCCGGACCTCCTCCTGGTCTCGGCTGGGTTCGACTCGCTGGCCGGCGATCCGCTGGGCGGGTTCACGCTCGGGCCCGCGGATGTGGCGCACTGGACGAGGGCGTTTCGGACGCGCGTCGCGCCGGCGCCGGTCGTCGGCGTGCTCGAAGGCGGGTACCGGCTGGACTTGCTCGCCGCCGGGGCCTGCGCCCACGTGCGCGCGCTTGCCTGAGGGTCGCGGGGTCCCGATACTACAGTTGTGACCGCGACTGCAGCACCGCAGGCATCCAAACACTGGCCTGCCAGCATCTATCGGCGCCCCGACGGGGAGGTCGAGCGAGGCCTCTCGCCCGCCCGGTTGCGGGAGATCGTGCGCGCGGGCGAGGGCGAGCTGTGGGTGGACGTCGACAGTAACGACCTACACCAGCACGCGCTTCTGGAGAAGGTCTTCGAGTTCCACACCCTCGCCGTCGAGGACACGCTCTCGCCCCGCACCCGCGTCAAGCTGGAGGAGTACGACCGCTACGTCTTCGTGGTGATGGCGGGGGTCCAATTCGACCAGGCGACTCCCGACCTGTTCGATCTCCAAACCTCCAACCTCTATTTCTTCCTCGGCAAGAATTTCCTGGTCACCGTGCATGCCGTGCCGTCGACGGGGTGCGACGCAGCCCGAGACCGATTGTTGCGTAGTCCCGACCTCCTCGCCCGGGGTGTCGAGATGACGATGCACCACATCATCGACCAGGCGGTGGACAGCTACTTTCCGTTGGTCGAGGGGCTCAACGGCATGGTGGACGGGCTCGAGCAGAAGCTGTTCGAGGAGTTCGACGAGGGTCTGATCCACGAGATCTTCAAAGCGAAGCGGTCGACCTTCGGACTGCGGCGCCATATCGGGCCGCTGCGCGAGGTGCTCAACATTCTGACGAACCGTCCCTGCGGCTACATTCGGTCCGAAACGCAGCTGTACTACCGGGACGTCTACGACCACACCATCCGGCTGATGGAGTCGGTCGACACCACGCGCGACCTGCTCGCCGGAGTACTGGAGACGTATCTGTCCCAGACGTCCAACCGGATGAACCGGGTGATGAAGCAGCTGTCGATCGTGGCCACCGTCGCGCTGCCGTTGATCGTGATCGGCGGGATCTACGGCATGAACTTCAGTCGCATGCCCCTCATCCACGATCCTCTCGGTTTCTGGGTCGCCGTCGCCAGCATGGCCGTGGTCTCGTTGGCGATCGTGTGGTGGTTGAACCGCCGCAAATGGCTCTGAAGCTCGCCGCCGACGTTCTCACCCTGAAGACCAAGCATCCATTCGTCATCGCCCGGGGCGGCGATGACGACACGCGGGTCGTGTGGGTGCGCCTCACCGACGGCGATGGGATCGAGGGGTGGGGAGAAGCCGACCCCTCGCGCTACTACGGAGAGACGGCGGACACGGTGCTGGCGATGCTCCAGCGGCTCGAGTCGCATCTCCCGGCTGACCCGTTCGATCTCGATGCGGCGGAGGCGACGTTCGCGCGGGTCGTTCCGAAGAACGGCGCAGCGCGGGCGGCCCTGTCGGCGGCGCTGCACGATCTCGTGGGCAAGCAGCTGGGCCAGCCCGTGTGGCGGCTGTGGGGACTCGACCCCGCCCGCGCGCCCCGCTCGTCATTCACGATCGGCCTCGACACGCCTGAGAAAATGCGCCAGAAGGTGCTCGAGGCCTCGTCCTATCCGATCCTGAAGATCAAGCTCGGCACCGATCGGGACGAAGCGATCCTGCGGACCGTCCGCGACGCCACCGACAAGCCACTCCGCGTGGATGCGAACGCGGGGTGGACGCGGGAGCGCGCGCTCCAGATGCTCCCCGTGCTCAAAGAATATGACGTGGAGTTCGTGGAGCAGCCCCTGCCGCCCGACGACCTCGAGGGGATCGCCGCGGTCCGGCGCCGGGGCATCCTGCCCGTGGTGGTGGACGAGAGCTGCATCGTCGCGGCCGACATCCCACGGCTCTCGGGGATAGTGGACGGGATCAACATCAAGCTCGCGAAGTGCGGCTCGCTGCGCGAAGCGCTGCGCATGATCGCCACCGCGCGCGCGCACGGCATGCTGGTCATGGTGGGGTGCATGATCGAAACGTCGCTGGGGATCACGGCCGCGGCGCATTTCACTCCCCTCGTCGACGCCGCCGATCTGGACGGTGCGGCGCTGACCGCGAACGACCCCTTCGTAGGCGCCACGATCGACGGCGGGCAGATTTGCCTGCCCACCGGACCGGGTCTGGGCGTCCGGCGGCGGTCGGGGCATGCCGGCAACGGCTAGGGGTCCCGCTGGGGATGCGAGTGTAGGGGCGCAGCATGCTGCGCCCCTACCTGGCGACTTAGGCAGCCGCACCGCGCCGCGCTATGCCGAAGTAGTCCTCCCGGTACCGGTTCCCCGCACGTACACGTATCTGATTCCCGTGGAGCTCGAGCCCCGCGTGGTGCCCGGGACTCGGGTGATCGTGCCGGTACGGCGGCGTCAGGTGGTGGGTGTGGTGGCGGCGGTGGACGCGCCCCCTCCGTCCGCCGCTGCGGGCGTGGCGGCGAGGCCGATCCTCGCCACGCCCGACGCGGAGCCGGCGATCACGCCGCCGCTGCTCACGCTCGGCGTGTGGATCAGTCGTTACTACGGCGCCCCCCTGGGGCTCGCGCTGCGAGCGCTGCTCCCCGGGGCACTCTGGAGCGTGCGCCGGCCGGCGGGGCCCGCCGAGCAGGTGGAGCGCGTGCTCGCGCTGACCGCGGCGCTGCCGTCGCTGCTCGAGCGCGAGCGGGCGTTCAAGCGCGCGCCCAAGCGTCGCGTGGCGTACGAGGCGCTGGAGGCGATCGGCGGCTCGGCGCCGGTCCGGCATTTGGTCGCACGGCTCGGCTTGTCTCCCGCCGCACTGGACGGGCTCGTGACCCAGGGGCTGGCCCGCTACACCGACGTGCCGCGGGCTCGGGATCCGTTCGCCGGGCTGTCGTCTCCACCGCCCCCCGACCTCACGGCCGACCAGCGTCGCGTCGTCGCCGGGATCTTGGCGACGCCGGTCGAGACGCCCGTGCTGATCCAAGGGGTCACTGGGTCGGGAAAGACCCTCGTCTATCTGGACGTGCTGCGGAGTGTTGTCGCGTCGGGTCGGGGCGCCATTCTCCTCGTTCCGGAGATCGCGCTCACGCCCCAAACGGTGGCGCGGGTGCGCGGCGTGTTCGGCGACCAGGTGGCGGTCTTGCACTCGGGGCTGTCGGACGGCGAGCGCGCCGACGCGTGGCGGGCGCTGCGGCGCGGCGAGCGGCGCGTGGCCGTCGGGCCCCGCTCCGCGGTGTTCGCTCCGGTCGAGCGGCTCGGGGCGATTGTGGTGGACGAAGAGCACGAGTCGAGCTACAAGCAAGGGACGGCGCCACGCTACCATGCCCGCGACGTGGCACTCGAGCGTGCGCGGCTCGAGGGGGCGCGCGTGATTCTGGGCAGCGCCACGCCGTCCCTCGAGACCCTGCACCTCGCGGCCGTGGGGAAGGTGGTGCGCTTCGAGCTGCCAGGCCGAATCGGCGCGCGACCCTTGCCACCGGTCGAGGTAATCGACTTGCGCCGGGCCGAGCGGGTACCCGACGCCCGCGGGGTACCGTGGACCGTGGCGCTCGACGAGGCCGTACGCGGCGCTCTCGGACGGGGCGAGCAGGTGATCCTGCTCTTGAACCGGCGCGGCTTCGCGACGTACCTGCAGTGTCCCGCCTGCGGCGACGTGCCCACCTGCCCCCGCTGCGCCATCGCCCTCACCGTGCATCAGACGCCGGCCGCGCTGCGGTGCCACTACTGCGGCCACGAGGAGCCGATTCCCACCGGCTGCCGGGTGTGCGGCAAAGAGACCCAGCGGATGCGGGGCCTGGGGACCCAACAGCTCGAGCATTTCGTCGGGCTCCGGTTCCCCGAGGCCCGGATCGCCCGCATGGATCTGGACACGACGAGCACCAAGTGGGCGCACCACCGGGTGCTCGACCGCATGGCGCAGGGACAGATCGACATCCTGCTCGGGACGCAGATGATCGCGAAGGGGCTGGATTTTCCCAACGTCACCGTGGTGGGCGTCGTCGATGCGGACACCGGGCTCCATCTCCCCGACTTCCGCGCGGCCGAGCGGACGTTCCAGCTCGTGGCGCAGGTGGCGGGCCGGGCCGGGCGCGGGCCGAAGGGAGGCCGCGTGTACGTCCAGACCCGAGCGCCCGACCATCACGCCCTCCGCGCGGCGGCGGTCCACTCGGTGGCGCAGTTCGTGGCGGCGGAGCTGCCGCTGCGGGCCGCGCCCAATCCGGCCTACCCGCCGCACGTCGGGCTGGCGCGGCTTGTGGCCTCGCATGAGGATGCGGGCGTGGTCCAGCGGGCGGCCGAGCGTGTGGCGGCATGGGTCGTCCGGGCCAATGCCGAGCGGCTGGGCGGCGCTCTCAGCGTACTCGGACCGGCGCCGTGCCCGATCGAGCGGCTGAAGGGGCGTTGGCGCTGGCACGTGCTGGTGAAGGCGGCGGAGCCGCGTGCGATCGGTCGCGTCGTGCGCGCGCTGGGTGCCCGTGCGCGAGGTGTGGTGGTCGATCGGGATCCGGTGTCGCTCTTGTAATGCGGAATGCGGAATTCGGAATGCGGACTTGGTCGATGTCGCGTGCGAGCTCGGAGTGGCGGTTCGAAGCTCGTAGCGACATTCCGCATTTCGCATTCCGAATTCCGCATTAGCTTTCTCCCTCTGTGACCACCCGTCCCCGGTTCCAGTACCGGCCACCCAATTTCGAGGCGGCCCCGCTCAAGGGAGCGCCGGATGCGCGCTTCGAGCCCGCGCCCGCCGACGGGGTCCTGCCCGACGGGTTCTTTTCGACCACCAACCTGCCCACCTACGTCAAAGCCGCCGGCGCCTGGTCCCGCCCGCGCCTGCCACGCATGGATTGCGTCATCGTGCGCCACGCCAAGGGCGACCTGGTGGCGACGGAGCCGCGCAAGGTGCGCAAGGGACAGGCCGTAGCAGTGGGCACGGAAGAGGACGGCAGCCAGGGCATTTTCGTGCACGCCGAAGGCTTCCTCGGCGGCAGTCACAGCGCCAACGAGTTCGGCTTCATGCAGACGGAAGTATCGCGTGAGCGGCCGGTGGACTACGCGGTTCTGGCACAGCTCCTGGGCGAGGAAAAGCAGCGCGGCGGGAAGATCTTGTGGGTGGTGGGGCCCGCCCTCGTGCACGCGCGGGCGCGTGAAGACATGATCTGGTTCGTCAAGAACGGTTACGTGCAAGCGTTCCTCGGCGGGAACGCCGTCGCGGTGCACGACCTCGAGGCCGCGATCTTCGGGACGACGCTCGGCATGACGAGCTCGGGGCAGGGTGTCGAAGGCGGCCATGCGCTCCACATGCGCGCCATCAACCATATCCGGCGCGCTGGCGGCATCGCCGCTGCTGTGCGGCAGGGGCTCGTGAGCTCGGGGATCATGCACGCCCTCGTGACCCACGGAGTGCCGTTCGTGCTCGCGGGCTCGATCCGCGACGACGGGCCGCTCCCGGAGGTGCTCTCGGATACGCTCGCCGCTCAAGACGCGATGCGGGAGTTCACGGCGCAGGCGACCTTCGCCGTCTTCGTCGCCACCGCGCTGCACGCGATCGCGGTCGGGAACATGCTCCCGGCATTCGTGGACGCGCCCTCGCCCGACGACCTGCGGCCGCTCAGCACGATCTGCGTCGATCAGACGGAGTTCGTGGTGAACAAGCTCCGGGACCGGGGCACGCACCAGGCGTACGGCGTGGTGACGAATGCCCAGGACTTCATGCACGTGCTGCGGTTCTACGTGGAGCGATGGGAGCAGGCGCAGGCCCCGGCGACCGTTCTCCGCTAGATCCGGGCCGGGGGCCCGGGTGGGCGAAGCTCGCCGAGGCCATCGCCCTCCGGGTGCCGCCTTCCGAGATCGAGACCATCTACCTGTTCCGGCCCTGGAAGCGTGAGGGTCGCGAGTGGGGCACGGCGGTGGTGGCCTGCCGGGCGGCGGAGGGGGAGCGGGGGGAAGCCGGCGGCCGGTTGCGCGTGTATACGGCACGCTACATGCTGATCGTGCGGGGGAAGGAGCGGGGTCAGTCCCGCATCGAGGTCGAGGAGACGGCGCTGTCGCCCGCGGACGTCATCGCCCGCGTCATGCAGGCGGCTGCCGAGCGGACCGGGGACCCCGAACCGCCCGTGGCGGTGGGGCCGGCGGTGTGGTATGAAGGTTGACGGAACCAAGCTCCTCGAGGAATTCCGCCGTTACCTGGCGGAGCACAACCTGCCGGCGACGCAGCAGCGCTTGGCGGTGGCCGAGGCGGTGTTCTTCGCCGGCGAGCATCTGTCGGCCGAAGAGGTGGGGCGGCGTGTGGCGAAGCGAGTCGCGGTGGGCACGGCGACGATCTATCGGACGCTCGACCTCCTGGTCCGCGCCGGGCTGGCCAAGGAGCACGACTTCGGCGAGGGGTTCAAGCGGTACGAGCCGCTCGCGGCCGGCCAGGCGCACGAGCATTGTATCTGCTCGTCGTGCGGCCAGGTGACGGAGTTCGCGAACGACCGGCTCGAGCGGATGATCGCCCTGCTCGCCGAGGAGGTGGAGTTCCGGCCCCACCACCACCGGCTGGAGATCTATGGATTGTGCCGCACCTGTCAGCAGGCGAACCCTTTAGCGCGCACGAGGTGACGGGTTGATCGATTCACGAATGTTCGTGCCCACCAAGGCCTTTCTCACGAAGGGCGTCGGTCGGCACAAGGAAAAACTCACCAGCTTCGAGATGGCGCTGCGGGACGCGCATCTCGCCAACTTCAACCTCGTGCGGGTGAGCTCGATCTTCCCGCCCCACTGCGAGCTGGTGGACCGCGAGGAAGGCCTCTCGCTCATGAAACCCGGGCAGGTCGTCTTCGCGGTCATCGCCGAATCCGCCACCAACGAGCCGAGCCGCCTCGTCGCCGCGTCGATCGGCGTCGCCATGCCGGCGGACCAGTCCCACCACGGCTACATCTCCGAGCACCACAGCTACGGGCAGAACGAGATGACGTCGGGGGAGTACGCCGAAGACCTCGCGGCATCGATGCTCGCGACCGTTCTGGGCGTCCCGTTCGACTCGGACAAGGCGTGGGACGAGCGGCGCGAGCAGTGGCTGCTGTCGGGGGAGATCGTCCGGACGATGAACATCACGTCGACCGCCGAGTGCGGAGACGACGGCCGTTGGACGACCGTGGTCTCGGCGGTCTGTTTCTGCGGGTGACGCCCTCTCTCGCCCTCGCCTTTCTCGCTGGGCTGCTGAGCTTTCTCTCCCCCTGCGTCCTGCCGCTCGTTCCGAGCTACGTCGGGTTCCTGACCGGCCTAACGCTCGAGGAGCTCGAGATTCGGCGCGGCACCGCCCTGGTGCACGCGCTCTGGTTCGTCGCGGGGTTCTCGCTCGTATTCGTTGCTCTCGGCGCCACGGCATCCGCGTTGGGCGTCTGGCTGGTGCAGTCACAAGTATGGATCGGGCGCATCGGCGGCGTCCTCGTGATCCTGTTCGGCCTGTACTTGCTGGGTCTGTTACGCGCGGCGTTCCTGATGCGTGAGCGTAAGGTGCAGCTTGCCCGCAAGCCGATGGGCTACGTGGGGTCCGCGGTCGTGGGGGTGACGTTCGGGGCGGCGTGGACCCCCTGCATCGGACCGATCCTCGGAGCCATTCTCACCCTGGCCGCCGCCCAGGCGAGCGTGGGGCACGGGGCAGCGCTGCTTACGGCCTACTCGATCGGGCTCGCCGTTCCCTTCCTCCTGACCGCGCTGGCGCTCGACCGGTTCCTCGTCTGGTTCCAGCGGTTCCGGCCGTATCTCGTCTGGGTCGAGCGGATCGCGGGCATCCTGCTGATCATTCTCGGCCTGCTGCTCGTGACCGACCGCTTCACGCTGATCGCGAGCTGGCTGCAGGGGCTCACGCCGGAATTCCTGAAGAGCCGGCTGTAGACGCCCTGTCCAGCCGCTGGTAGTTCCCACCCGGGTGTAGGGGCGCAGCATGCTGCGCCCCTACTGGTGTGGCGCCGTCCTAACGGACACGGCGAGTGTGCTTTAGCACTGCGCGTCACCGGGCCCAGGCTTCAGCCTGGGAACTTGCGGGGCCACCTTCCTATATTAGTTGCCTGCGATGCTATTAGGTGCCTGCGAAACTCAATGAGAGGGACTACATGACAAGGCTAGCAAAGCACGGATCGCTCTTCGCCGCGCTGGCCGCGGTGGCGTTTCTCGCCTGCGCGAAGCCCGACCAGACGAGCCAGTCGGCCGACTCCACGGCTCGCAACCTGACGCTCGCGCCGACCGAATCAACGGCGGCCCTGAAGGACGTGCCGGCTCGGGCGCCCGAGGCCGCGAAGCCCGAGCCCGAGAAGAAGGCGCCGGTGAAGAAACCGGTTGCGCCGAAGCCCGCCGCGCCGGCTCCGCTGATGCTGGCAGCGGGGACCCGCGTCCCGGCCGCGGCCAGCGACACCATCTCCACGCGCTCGGCGAAGGCCGGTGATCCGTTCAGCGCGACGGTGAGCCAGGATGTGAAGGACGCGACCGGGCGGGTCGTGATCCCCGCGGGTGCGACTGTGTCCGGGACGATCGCGGCGGCCGAGCCGGCGCCGAACCCGAACTCCACCGGCAAGATCGACTTGTCGGTCACGAGTGTCACAGTGCGTGGCAAGAGCTACTCGATCGATGCCTCCGTCGTGGCCATGGATACCGTCATGAAGGGCCGCGGGGTGACGAAGGCCGACGCCGCCAAGGTCGCCGGGGGCGCGGTGGCCGGCGCGATCGTCGGCAAGCTCCTCGGAAAGAACACGAAAGGTGCCGTGATCGGGGGTGCCGCCGGCGCCGCTGCGGGTGCGGCGGCCGCGCGCCAGTCGCGCGATATCGACGTGCTGATCCCCAAAGGTGCGGCGATCACGATCAAGCTGAACGCGCCGCTGACGGTGAAGGCGGCCTAGCCCGCCGGCTTCAGTAACCTGCCGCGCCGCCGCCGCGCCGGGGATCGGCCACGCCGACCCAGCCGACGGCGGTGCGCGCGATCGCGTTGACCTCGGTCTTGTAGTTCCACAGGCCCACCGTGTGACCCATTGCCTCCAGCGAGTCGATAGCAGCCTGGACGAAGCCGTCGCGCTCGAGATGCAGGGTGTCCGGGACCGCCTGATGGTGCAGCCGGGGCGCCGCTACGGCGCTCGGGAGCGGCATCTCCTGATCGATCACGTCCGAGATCACCTGATACACGGCTGTCGGGATGCGCGATCCGCCGGGCGAGCCCAATACGAGTAGCAGCCGACCGGTCGGGTCGAGGACCATGGACGGCGTCATGGCCGACAACATGCGCTTGCCGGGGGCGATGGCGTTTGCCTCCCCCTGCACCAGCCCGAACAGGTTTGGCTTGCCGGGCGCCGTCATGAAATCGTCCATCTCGTCGTTCAGCAGGAATCCCGCCCCCGCCACCGTCACCGCGCTGCCGAAATCGTTGTTCAGCGTCGTGGTGCAGGACACGGCGTTCCCGTCGGCATCCACGATAGAGTAGTGGGTCGTCTCCGTCCCCTCCGAGTGGGCGCCTCCGGCCGCCGGCGACGGCGTCGCACGCTGGGGATCGATACTCGCTCGCAGCGTGTCGGCGTACGGTTTGGAGAGCAGCCGCGCGAGCGGGATGTCCACGAAGTCCGGATCGCCGAGAAAGGCGTTGCGGTCCACGTACGCGCGGCGCATCGCCTCCGTCTGGAGGTGCATCAGCCGGGCGCTTCCAAACGGCGGGAGGGGCGTGTACCCCTCTATCACGTTGAGGATCTCCGCCAGCGTGACCCCACCCCCCGAGGGCGGCGGCATGGTGTAGATCGTATAGCCGCGGTAGGGGATCGCGATCGGGTCGCGCCACTTGGCCCGATAGCGGGCGAGGTCGTCTCGCGTGATCAGCCCGCCGCCGCGCGCCATCTCCTGTACGATCAGCTCGGCGATGCCGCCCTGATAAAAGACTTGGGGTCCGCTGTCGGCGATCAGCTGCAGCGTGCGGGCCAGGTCCGCTTGCACGAAGCGCGTGCCCGGTTGCGGCACTTCCGCATTTGTGAGAAACTGAGCGCGCGAGGCGGCGAACCGGGCGAGGCGCTCGGCCTCCCGGCCGATCTGGCGACTGCGCATGCCGTCGAGCGTATATCCCTCGCGCGCCAGGCGGACCGCGGGCGCGACCAGCTCGCTCCACGGCAAGTGCCCGAACTGGCGGTGCGCCTCGTACAGTCCGGCCACGCTGCCCGGCACGGCGACGGAGCGGTGACCCGTGAGGGACGATTCCAGGACGTTCCCCGCCGAGTCGACGTACATGTGGCGCCTGGCGGCGGCCGGCGCCGCCTCGCGGAAGTCGAGGGCGTGCACCGTGCCGTCGTGGTTTCGGACGACCATGAAGCCGCCGCCCCCGATGTTGCCCGCGACCGGGTGCACCACGGCGAGGGCGAACGCGACCGCCACGGCGGCGTCGACTGCGTTGCCGCCGCGGCGCAGAACGTCCACGCCGACGTCGCTCGCGAGCGGATGCGAGGTGACCACCATGGCATGCGCACCGGCGACGGGCTTGACGCGCAGGCCGAGGGGCCAGTTGGCGGCGATCAGCGCGTCATGGCCCGCCATCACTCCCGCCGCCGGCTTCGCAGGCGTGTCGACAGCAGGGGGCGCGATGGCCGGAGAGATGGGGGCGGGGATGTCGGGCGGGACGGGGATGGTCTCAGGCGGCTTGACGCCGCCACTACACGCCGTCAGCAACAGCAGCGCGAGACCGAGGCTTTTGCGCATGCCGAATTGTGCACGTTGACCCGAGTTCGGGTCAACGTCTAACTTGGGGGCCATCCGATACCCTTCATGACCGGCCCTTCGTCCGACTACCGCGACCCGCGGCTCACCGAGCAGCGCAACCCTCGCACGCAACGCATCGACATCGCGTCGACGCTCGAGATCGTCGACCTCCTGAATGCGGAGGACGCGACCGTGGCAGGGGCGGTGCACGCGGTGCGCGCCGCGCTGGCCCGTGCCCTCGATCTCGTCGTGGAGGCCTTCCGCCGGGGCGGGCGGCTCGTCTACGTGGGTGCCGGGACCTCGGGGCGGCTCGGCGTGCTCGACGCGAGTGAGTGCCCGCCGACCTTCGGCACGCCGCCCGACATGGTCGTGGGGGTGATCGCCGGCGGATACCAGGCGCTGGTGAAGAGCGCCGAAGGCGCCGAGGACGACGTGAACGCGGGTATGGCGGCGATGGACCAGGCACGGGTGACGCCCGCGGACTTCGTGCTCGGCATCGCGGCGAGCGGTACGACCCCGTTCGTACGGGCGGCGCTGTCGCGCGCACAAACGATCGGTGCGACGACGGGGCTCGTGTCGTGCTCGGACCCGCCGCGCGTGCTCGTCGAGACGTGCGACGTGCTGATTCTCCCCAAGGTCGGGCCGGAAGCGCTGACGGGATCGACGCGCATGAAGGCCGGGACGGCCACCAAGCTCGTCCTCAATACGCTCTCGACCGGCGCGATGATCCGGCTGGGGCGTGCCTACGGCAACCTCATGGTGGACCTGATGGCGCCGAGCGACAAGCTGCGCGACCGCGGCGAGCGCATCGTGATGGAGTGCTGCGGCGTGGACCGTGTCACGGCGCGCGGCGCCATCGAGGCCGCCGGTGGGGGCGTGAAGCTGGCGATCGTGATGGCGCGGCGTGCGGTGGGGAAGACGGAGGCCGAGCGCCTGCTGGCAGAGGCGGGCGGATTCGTGCGGCGCGCAGTGGGCGACCCTCCACCGGTACGTCCGGCGTGACCACCGCGCTTGCCGTCGGCGTGATGTCGGGCACGTCGCTCGACGGGGTCTCGACAGCGCTTGTGCGGCTCGACGATGAGCCTCTCGACGCGCAGCTCCTCGCATTCCGCCAGGACGCCTACGCCGCCCCGGAGCGCGGGCAGATCATCGAGGCGATCGCGCGCGGCGGCTCGAAGGATCTGGCTCTGCTGCACGTCGCGCTGGGAGAGCGCTTCGCGGGGGCAGTGCTGCAGCTCCTGGCCCAAGCGAAAGCTGCGCCCCGGGATCTGTCCTTCATCGCGTCGCACGGGCAGACGATCTGGCATGAGCCGGGGCGCGCCACGCTACAGTTGGGCGATCCGGCGGTGATCGCCGAGCGCGTGGGCGTGCGGGTGGTGAGCGACTTCCGCTCGCGCGACGTGGCGGCGGGCGGCCAGGGGGCGCCCCTCGTGCCCCTGGCCGACGTGGTCCTGTTCGGCCACGCGGAGCGGGGGCGGCTGCTGCTGAACGTCGGCGGCATGGCGAACGTCACGTTCGCGCCGCGCCGCGGGGTCACCGGTGGGGCCGTCGCGTTCGACACCGGTCCCGGCGTCGCGGTGGTCGACGCGGTGACCCGTCGGATCGACCCCGCCGCGCCGTTCGACGCCGGCGGCGAGCGAGCGCGCCGCGGCAAGCCGTCCCGCAAGGTGCTCGACGCGCTGCTCGCCGATGCTTACTTCGCGGCCCCGCCACCCAAGAGCACGGGGCGCGAGCGCTTCGGCCCCGACTACGCGGCGCGTCTGCTCGACCAGGTGAAGCAGGCGGGGGGCTCCGACAACGATGCCGTCGCGACGGCGACGGCGCTGACCGTGGAGACCATCGCCCGCGGGATCGAGCGCTGGACGCCCGCGCGGGCCCCCGACGAGCTGGTGATCTCGGGCGGCGGCGCCCGCAATCCGCGACTGGTCGAGCTCCTCACTGCCCGGGTGGCCCCGCGACCCGTGGTGCCGTTCGAGCGCCTGTTCTTCGACGGCGAAGCCAAGGAGGCGCTGGTGTTCGCGTTCCTCGGCTTTCTCACGGTCCTCGGGGAGCCGGGGAACCTGCCGGCCGCGACCGGCGCCCGCGGCCCCCGCGTGCTGGGCCATATCACGCCGGCGTGACCGGGTCGCTCGCTCGTCTCGTCTTTCCTGCGCTGCGCTGGCGGCGCGAGAGCTTCGCGCACGAGCGCCCCAAGATCGACGCCGCGCTCGCCGCCGGGGTGGGTGGGTTCATTGTCTTCGGAGGGACGCGCGAGGCGGTCGCGGCGCTCACGCGGGAGCTGCGGGAGCAGGCCGGGCGCCCGCTCCTCGTGGGCGCGGACTTGGAGCGCGGCCCGGCGCAGCAGGTTCAGGGGCTCACCGAGCTGCCGCCGCCCGCGGCGCTCGGCTGGCTCGACGACCTGGAGGCCACCGGCGCATGCGGGATGATCACCGGTACCGAGGCGCGCTCGGTCGGGATCAACTGGGCGTTCGCTCCCGTGTGCGACCTCGATCTCGAACCCAAGAACCCGATCGTCCAGACGCGCGCCTTCGGGGCCGACCCGGTGCGCGTGGGCGAGCAGGCGGCGGTGTGGATCCGCGGTGTCCAGGAGCACGGCGTTCTGGGATGCGCCAAACACTATCCCGGTCACGGGCGCACCACCCAGGACTCCCACGCGACCCTGCCGCGCGTGCGCGCCGCCCTCACCGAGCTACGGCAGGTGGATGTGACTCCATTCGAGTACGCCATCCGCGCCGGTGTGGGGAGCCTGATGAGCGCGTTCGTAGCCTACCCGGACTGGGATCCCTCCGGGCGGGCCGCGAGCTTCTCGCCGGACATTCTGGGCTACTTGCGGGACACGCTGAACTTCGGCGGTCTCGTCGTGACCGACGCGCTGATCATGGCGGGGGCGAGTGCCGCACAGCCGGTGCCGGCGGCCACCGTGGGCGCAGTCGCCGCTGGGTGCGACGCGCTGCTGTACCCGGAGAGCTTCACCAGGGTGGTCACGGCGCTCGACCGCGCCGTCGGCGCCGAGATCTCAGCCGCCCGTGCGGACGAGGCGCTCGCGCACTACGACGCCGCGCTAGCCGCGTGGGGGGACCTGCCCGACCAGGGCGAGCCGGACCTTTCGAGCCATGTGGCGTTCGCGAACGGGCTCGCCGACCGTGCGGCGCACCTGGTGCGCGGCGAGCCGCCCCCGATCCGCACTCCGGCCAGCGTGTCGATCGTGGACGACGACCTCGGCGGGCCGTACACCGTCGGACCGCGAGACGTGTTCCACCAGACGCTGCGCGAGGCGGGGGTGTCTCTCGTGCAACGTGCAACCGGGAACGTGCAACGCATGGTCTTAGTGTACGCCGAGCCGCGCTCGTGGAAAGGGCGGGCCGACCTCGGCGCCCGCTCGCGCGCGGCCCTGCGGCGTCTCGTGCCCGGGGCGCAGCTCGTCGTGCTGTTCGGGCACCCGCGACTCGCGGGGCAGATCCCCGGCACGGCCCCGATCCTGTTGTGCTGGCACGGACAGCCGCTGATGCAACGGGCGGCGGCGAGATGGGTCCTGGGCAGGGTCCGGTAAGAAGCCCGTGAGAAGCCGGGGAAGGGGGAAGGGCCCTTGCCCCGTTCCCCGGCCACTTACCGCGGGTTTCCGAGCCTGGTCAAGTAGTCGACCACAAGCCCCGCCGGAACGGCGTAGATGATCTTGCCTTGGGACTCCCGGTTGCCGCCGTACAACACAGCCGCCACGCGGCCCGTGCGATCGAAGATCGGGCTCCCCGACGAGCCTGGTGCGCCGTACCCGTCGACCTGTACGACGTTGGCGAGCGCCTTGCTGACCGTGCCGACCGTGAGCGTCGGGTCGGCGATCACGCCGCTCTCGCCGGTGCGCTCCATCGGAAGATCCTCGCCCAGCGGGTAGCCGATGATGGCCACGGGATCGCCGCGCGCGAGCGCTCGCGGCTCGCCCGCGAAGCCCGCGACGCGCGGCGTGCCACCGCGGATCTCCACCTTCACCACGGCGACGTCCGCGGAATCGGCGACGCCAACCAGGCGGCCGGGGAACCATTGACGGCTCCCGGAGAACTTGATCGCGATGCGCCGGGGCTGCCGGTCGCCATCCTCGCCCACCAGGACGTGCCGGTTGGTGACGAGCGTGCCCTGCGAGTCGGCGGCGAACGCCGTGCCGCTGAAGATCTCGCTGTCCGAGAATTGAACGACGATGAGCGCGACCGCATCCTGGTTCTTGAGCGAGATCGCGCGGTAGTCCATCGCGACTGCGCCCGCGAGACCGCGCTGGCGCGTCTCGGCCACGTCGAGCGCGGCCCGGAGCCGCGCGACGGCGCCGGCATCGCCGCTCGTGCCCGCGGCTGCGAGCTCGGTCCGCAGCCGGGCGACTTCCGCCTGCGACTGCCGCAGGGCGTCCCGCACGCTAGCGAGCTCCGTTTGGAGTCGCGTGAGGAGCCGCTGCGCCTCCACCCCCAGGCTGTCCGCCCGCGCCTGGAGCCGGGCGACTTCGCGTGCGTCGCGCGCGCTCTGCCATTGCAGCAACCCGAACCCGGCGAGCACCACGACGAGCAGCCCGATCAGGAGCTTAGTCCTGCGATGCAGCTGCGCCACCTCGGCGGCAATCCGCAACGCGGTGCTCGAGCGCCGGGCAGCAGGCGCGGCCACCGCCGCGTACCGCTCGCGCGGGGAGGATATCCGCTCCGCGGACGCCGGCGCCGCGTCCGGCACAGTGTCGGCCACCGACCCGCCCGGCAGGATGTGGAACGCCACCGAGGGCCCGTTTTGCCCGAGACCGATCACGTCACCGTCCGCCAGCACGACGTCGCCCGAGATGCGCGCGCCGTTGACGAACGTGCCGTTCGTGCTGCCCAGGTCCCGCACCACGAAGGTCTCGCCGTGGCGCACGACCCCGGCGTGGCGCGAGGAGACGTCGAGGTCGCGGTCGGCATCGAAGCGGACGTCCGAGAGGGGGTGCCGGCCGAGGCCGATGTACGCCTTGCGAAAGGTCTCCACTTGCCCGACGCGTGCGCCGGAGAGGAACGTGAACTGAGCGGTCACTGGCTCCGGTTGACTAGGTAGAGCGCCACGGCGGCGGCCGCCGCGATGACGAACAGCACGATCATGCGCCGGCGATTCCGCGCCGCCGGCTCGGGGGCGGGGCTCCCCCGGTAGACGGGGACGGGCTCCGTGCTGGTCTCGGTGTCGATGAGGGGGTACACCTGATAGCCCATCTCTGCGTTGGGCTCGGGCGGGCGCAGCCCCTCGCCGTCGAACCGTGCCAGCACGACCGTGATGTTGTCCGGCCCGCCCCGCTCGTTGGCGAGCGCGATCAGCTTGTCGCACGCGGCCTGCAAGTCCCGCTCGCGCGTCGCGACGGCGGCGATCTCCTCCTTCTTCACGGTGCCCGACAGGCCGTCGGAGCACAGCACCAGGATGTCGCCCCTGCGGACTTCCTGGTGGGTGAGATCGACCTTGACGCGCGCGTCGGGCCCTAGGGCCTGGAGGATGATGTTGCGGCGCTCGCTCCTCGCGGCTTCCTCCTCCGTCAGCTCGCCCGCCTCGACCAGGCGCTGCATCAGCGACTGGTCCCTGGTGAGCTGCACCGCCTCCCCGTTGCGGATCAGGTAGGCGCGGCTGTCGCCGACCTGGGTCAGGAAGAAGTGATCGGCCAGCACTCCCACGGCGGTGGTCGTGGTTCCCATGCCGCGGACTTCGGGGTGCGTCGCGGCGTACGCGTGGATCTGCTCGTTCGCCACCTCCACCGCTTCTTTCAGGCGGTAGGCGAACCGCTGGGCCGTCACCTCCCGCTCGGTCCCCCAGGCCCGAACCATCTGCTGGTAGATCGAGTCGGTCGCCATCTGGCTCGCGAGCTCGCCGGCGGCCGCGCCGCCCATCCCGTCTGCGACGACGAACAGCGAGCCCCGCTCGCCGACCTCGTGGGCCCGCACCGCGGGCTGGAGCGATGCCTCGCGGCGCGACAGATCCGCGACGAGGAAGCAGTCTTCGTTGTGGTCGCGCGTCCGGCCCAGGTCGGTCTTCGCAAAGACTTCGACCTTGATCGGCTTGGAGGAAGGGCGCCCGAACATGGTCAGGTGCGGCACCGGGCGTACAGCTCGCCGTAAAACGCCTTGGCCGGATCGAGGCGCGCGGCGATCCCGATCCACTCGCACCCCTGCGAGCGGTCGTTCAACTGCAAGTACGCGGTGCCGAGGACATACGCCGCGAAGGCTTTGTCGTTTTGCGTGATACCGGGTGCCTCAAAGATGTGTCGGGCCGAGTCGCGCACCATGCCAGCGTTCTTGGGTGCCAAGCTGTCCACCAGCCTGTCCAGCAGGCCTTGTGCCCGGGCGACATCGATGCGCGGCCGGGCAACGGGCGCCCGCGGGCGCTTGACCGGGGCGCGTCGCGGCGGCACCACAGGCGTCCGGGAGGCCGTGTCCACGGGCGGTGGGGCTACGATTTGTCGCGCAGTGTCGGCAGGCGGGACGCTGCTGGTCTGCTTGACGGTGCGACCGATCGTGACCACCGCGCCCGCGGCTCCCAGGGCGACGATCACGCCGACGACGATCGGCACGCGCGACCGCTTCCTGGTGCGTACGGGCTCGATCGGCTCCGTCTTGTCGTCGTCCGCCAGCGTGGAGGGCAGGGCCGCGCCGGCGTCCCCCCGGGATGGGCCAACTATCGACGCGAGGTCGTGTGCGAACTTGGCGGCCGATTGATAGCGGTCCACCGGGCTCCGCGCCAGCGCAGTGTCGAGTGTTTGCTGGAGCCCCGGGGGAAAGTGCAGATCGGGCCGCACCTCGATCAGCTCAGCCGGCTCGTCGGTGAGGCGCTTGATCATCGCCTCCTGCACGGAATCGGCGGGGAAGGGCAGCGTTCCCGTGAGCATGTTGAAGAGCACCAGGCCCAGCGAGTAGACGTCGCTCCGGCCATCCAGCTTGTCGCCCGAGAGCTGCTCGGGGCTCAGGAACTCGGGCGTGCCAACCACCAGGCCGGTTCTCGTCACCTTCTGGCCGCCCCCCTCCCCGCCAACGGCTTTGGCAAGGCCGAAATCGACCACCTTCACCGCGTCCGCCCCGTCGCGACTGCGCGTCAGCATGATGTTGTCGGGCTTCAGGTCGCGGTGCACGATGCCGAGGTCGTGTGCGGCCTGGAGTGCGGCTGCCACCTGGATGCAGATGTCCGCGGCGCGCGCGACGGGCAGCGCTCCTTCGCGCGTGAGCAGCTCCGTGAGCGGCTCGCCCTCGACGAACTCCATCGCCAGGTAGATCAGCCCGTCCGCGGTCTCACCGAAATCGTAGATGGCACAGACGTGGGAGTCCGAGATGCGGCTCGCGTTCGCGGCCTCGCGGTTGAAGCGGGCGACGGCCTCCGGGTCGTGTACCATGGAGGGGTTCATCACCTTGATGGCACTCCGGCGCCCCATCTTCACGTGCTCGGCGAGGTACACCTGGCCCATTCCTCCCTCGCCCAGCTTTTTCATAATGTGATAGCGGTCGGCCAGGACCTGGCCCACGAGATCGTGCGTCAGCCCCGACGAGCGCAGGGTCTGCCCGTCGCGCGGACAGAATCGTACGTCGTCGCGATACTCCGTCGAACAGACAGGGCAGATCTTCACGCCGGAATCTCGATCTTCAGCAGCTTGTCGCCCACCAGGATGCGCGACTGGTCGCGCAGCGCCATGTCGCCGCGCGCGGCGAGCGCGATGCCGTTGCGGCTGTTGGCGTCCACCACTACGAAGTCCGCATCTTCGGAGCGCACCAGGGCATGGCGCGCGCTCATCGACGGATCGTAGGGGAATACCCAGTCGCCTTGCTCACGCCCGATGGCGACGTCGCGGCCGGGGGAGAGCTGGATCACGTCGCGTACGCTGCCGTCGGAGCGGAGCTGGGTGAGGCTCGCGATGTCGGCGCTCGGGATGAGGCTGCCCATGCGCTTGGTGGCGTCGGCGTCGGGCGGGTGCGGCCCGGGGTACCCCAGCCGCCGGAACCTGATCACCTGGGAGCCGATCAGCAGCAGATCGCCGTCGACCAGACGATGCGCTCCCTCGAGGAACACCCACGTACCGTTGCGGCTGCCCAGATCGCGCACGACGAGGGTGTCCTGCTCCCACGAGACCTTCGCGTGCAACGGCGACAGGAACACGTCCTCGGGGAAGCGGATGTCGCCGTCCAGACGGCCGATGGTGGTGTCGGGCGTCCTGCGCTCGAAGCGTTGCACCGGGCTGCCCAGATCGTCGAGCAGCACGAGCGCGATCATCGCTCCCGCCCGCGAGGGTCCCGAGGGGCCCCGACGCGCGGCCGCCAGATCGACCAGCGGCGCGCCGCAGGTCGCACAGAACTTGATCCCCGGTTCCACGGGTGACGCGCAGCGTGGGCAGTTCGGCCCGGACCCGGGGGCCCTGAGTCGGCGGCCGCACTGGGGGCAGAACGGCTGCAGCCCGCTGGCTCGACCGCCGCAGAAGGGGCAGGCGATCGGCTCACCCTGGTCGCGGGCGACCGCGGCGCGCGCCACAACGCGCGTGCCAGGCACCAACGCGCCCCCCGTCGCCGCCTCCGCCCCGCCCCCCCCGCCCCCCCCGCTCCCCCCGCCGCCCCCGCCCCCGCTCGCTGATGCCGCGGCGGCCTTGTGGCCCGTCGATTTACCCATGGGCTTGCCGCAGTCCATGCAGAACTGAGCGGCCGGGTCGTTCGCCCGGCCGCAGTAGGGGCAGGCGGTCACTGGCGGGAAGTGCTCCACTCGGCGCAGAAGTTATGGCCTGCCAATCAATTCGGCAAATTGACGGGCCGAAAGGGCCGATGCTACCTTGCGCGTCCTGTGCGATCGGTCGGCGTGTTGCTCGTGAGCGTCGTGACCGGGTGCGCGGTCCCGCGCTCCGGTACCGCGCCCGTCTCCGGACGGGCGCTGCCGTCACCCACGGCGCCGGCGCGCGACTCGCTGCACATCGCCGTCGTCTACCCCGCCGTCACCGATGTCATCCAGTCGCATGACTCGGCGTTCTTGTTCGGGGCGGTGCGTGGCGGCCGGGGGGTGGAGCCCACGACCCTTACCGTCGACGGCCATGCCGTCCCGGTCCTTCCGAACGGCGGGTGGATCGCCTGGCTTCCGGTTCCCGACGACACCGTGGCGCAGTTCCGCCTGGTCGCGCGCCAAGGGGGGAGTAGCGATTCGGCGGTGACGCTCTTCACCGCGCGCGTCGCGCCGCAGTTCCGGCCCCCGCCTGGACGCGCCGCGTGGATCGACACGACCAGCTTCACACCCGCGGGGACTCTCGCACTGCCGCTCGAGGAGGGGATTCCCCTGAGCGTGCACGCCTCGCCCGGCGCGACGGTACGCCTGTTGCTGCCTTGGGGCTCGAGCGTTCCGCTCGTCCCCGATACACTGGCGCCCGAGCTCCCTGGGGCCGTCCGCGCCTTCGTGATCGATACCGCGCCGCGCCGATACGTGCCCGTGGCGGGACGTTACGTGGGCTGGCTGCCGGCGGCGGCGCTGTGTGCGGACGGCCGGACGGCCTGCGCCACCCTCGTGGTGACCGTGGGCGGCGCCACCGCGACGGCGCGCTGGCCGCTCGACGTGCACGTCGTGGACATGACCTTCCCGACCGTCGTCGTCCTGGACGACGACACCGCCCACACCGGCACTACCGATAGCCTGACCGCGGGGCGCGCCGTCCCCCACGGAACGTACAACTGGTTTTTCCCGACCGGGACGGTCGCGGTCGAGTCGGGACGCTGGAACGATCAAGTGCGGCTCCGGCTCTCGCGCGCGACGGTCGCGTGGGTGAACGAGGCCGACGTGGTGCGGCTCCCGCCAGGCACGCCGCCGCCGGGCGGCGTCGTGAGCTCGGTACGGCTCGCGTCCGGACCGAAATCGGTAACGCTGCGCGTGCCGCTGCCCGCGCGCCTCCCCTACCAGATCACGGAGCGCGAGCGGAGTCTCACCGTGCGCCTGTACGGCGGTGCATCCGACATCAACTGGATGCAGTACGGTGAGGGTGGGGGAGCGACCGGCACCGACCCGCTGGTCACTCGGATGACCTATGCGCAGCCGGCGGGGGACGAGGTGACGATCACGCTCGAGCTGGCGCGGCGCGTGTGGGGGTACCGCGCGCGCTTCGACGGTCGTGACCTGCTGCTAGAGGTGCGCCGTCCTCCTCCGCTCGATCGCGAGCACCCGCTCCACGGCCGGACCGTTGTGCTCGACCCCGGTCACCCGCCCCTCGGCGCCAGGGGGCCGACCGGATTGTGGGAACCGGTGGCGACCCTGGCCGTGGCGTTCAAGGCGAAAACGCTGCTCGAGCGCGCCGGCGCGATCGTGTTCCTCACCCGCACCGACTCAACGTCGATCGAGCTGTATCCCCGCACGCATTTCGCGGAGCTGCGCGACGCCGACGTCCTCGTGTCCATTCACGCCAATGCCTTGCCGGACGGCGTGAACCCGTTCACCAACGGGGGAACGAGCGTGTACTACTTCCAGCCGCGGAGCACGCGTCTGGCCCGCGAACTGGACCGCGCGCTCGTGACGGAGTTCCGCGTGCGCGACCTCGGGATCGGCCGGGGCGACTACGCGCTCGTGCGGCCCACCTGGATGCCCGCCGCGCTCACGGAAGGGCTGTTCATCATGCTGCCCGAGCAGGAGGCGGTGCTCGCTAGCGAGGACGGCCAGTGGCGGTATGCGCGGGGGGTGGTGCGCGGAATTGAAGCATTCCTTAGCGAGCGTGCCCGGGAGCCGTAACAATGCGGAATGCGGAATGCGGAATGCGGAATTGTAGGGGAGGTCCGAGCCGTCGGCTCGACCTTTCATTTACATTCCGCATTCCGCACTCCGCATTTCGCATTTTTTTTCTGCTACTGCTCGCCAGCCGAGCGGAGTCTCAAGTGGATCCCTCCGGTTCCTGGCGTACCCTCCACACTCCCCACTTCCGCATCCACTTCCGGCCCGCCTACCGCGACGCCGCCCTCACGCAGGCACGCGAGGCGGAGCGGTCCTTCCGGTTACTCGCCACGGAACTGCACGCACCGCGCGGCGTCGTGGACATCACGTTGGCCGACGACATCGACGCCGCCAACGGCTTCACCACCGTCTTTCCCACGAACCGGATCATCATCTTCGCCGCGCCGCCCGCCGGCGACCATGGACTCCTGTTCTTCGACAGCTGGCTCCGCCTCGTGACCACGCACGAGCTGACACACGTCTTTCACCTCGACCGCTCGCGCGGGCTGTGGGGCGGGCTGCAACGCGTGTTCGGGCGCGCCCCCGGACTGTTCCCGAACGAATATCAGCCGAGCTGGGTGATCGAAGGGCTCGCGACGTACTACGAGTCGAAGTTTACGAACGCGGGACGGGTGCGCGGCAGCTTCCATACCCAGGTGCTCGGAGCGGACCGCGCCGCGGGCGCCTCGCGATCCCCGTGGAGCGCGACGCTGTTCACGCGGTGGCCGGACGGGCTGGTCCCGTACGCGTATGGCAGCCGCTTCTTCCACTATGTCGCCGGCGCGGTGGGCGACTCGGTGGTGCCCCGGTTCGCGGAGGCCACCTCCGCCCAGCTCATTCCGTTCCGCGTCGGGCGCCAGGTGGCGCGGGTCGCACCGGGACGCACGCTCGGCGGCGCATGGCCGCGGGGGACCGCACCCGACCTGCCCGGGACGAGCGCGGCGCCGCCCGCCGCGCGCGTGCTCGACAGCCTGCTCCGGACGGAGCCGGTGCCGCGCGTGTCGCCCGACGGACGGCGCGTGGCGTACGTGCGGGACGACGGGAAGGGGACGAGCGTGCTGCGCGTGCTCGACGCCGCGACGGAGCGCCCGCTCGCCGCCCACCGCGTCACCGGGGGCGTGGATTACGACTGGCTGGGAGACACCCTCCTCATCACGCAGCTCGATTTCACGAGCCGCTGGCGCATCCGGAGCGACCTCTACCGCTGGGTACCGGGACGGGACTGGCGGCGCGCGACGCGCGGCGCCCGCCTGGTCGCCCCCGCCGGGGGCGGCGGACGACTGGTAGCGATCACCCTCGGCCCCGCCTCGGGCCGGCCGACCGTGCCCGCGCCGGCTCGCCCGCACGGCGCCGTGTGGGAGGATGTGGCACCGTCGCCGGATGGGCGCCGCGTGGCCGGCAGTCGGAGCGTGGACGGCCGCTGGGCGCTGGTGCGCTGGCCGGCGGATTCGCCCGATGCGGCCGCGGTGCTCCTCGAGACCGGCGGTAGTCTTGCCGACGTGGTGTGGACGTCCGGTGGGGAGCTCTGGTTCGTCGCCGACCCGACCGGGGTTCCGCAGGTGTACCGCTGGAGTGATTCGGGCGGCGCGCAGCCGCTCACGAACGAGCCGCTCGGCGCCCGCGCACCGGCGCCGCTCGCCGACGGCACGCTCCTGTACGCCGCGCTCAGGGCGAGGGGCTGGGAGCTGCGCCGCGCGCCCGCGCTCGAGGGAGGTACGCGGGTCACGTTCGCGACGCCCGTGCCATTCGACTTGGCGCCGGCCGTGCCACTGCGCGAGACCGGCTACACCATGTGGCCGTCGCTGCGCCCGCACTTCTGGATTCCGGTCTTCCAGAACGAGGGACCAACGGGACGGTTCGGGGGTGCGCTGACGGCGGGGGCGGACGCCGTGGGTCGCTTCGCGTACGCCGCGGATCTGTTCGTCTCTCCGGAGCCGTTCCGCGCCGGGGGCGACTTCGTGCTGGTATCGTCCGTGCTGGGCAACCCGACGCTCGACCTCGCGGCCTGGGCGTCCTGGTCGGATCTGGGACCGCCGCCGAGCGCGCCGAAGGTCACGCTCTCGGAGCTCGACCACTATGCGGCGCTCGGTGCGTCGTTCGTCACGCGTCGCTGGCGCAGCCTGGCGAGCCTGCGCGTCGCGGCGGAGGTCGAGCGCACCCGCTACGCGGCGATCCCCGATACCTCGCTCGCCGCCGCCTGCCCGGGGTGTGTGACGCAGAATCTCGTCGGCGGCTCGGCGACGCTCACGCTGTCGCGGCTCGTGACCGGCGCCCTGTCGATTTCACCCGAGAACGGGGTCGCGTGGTCCGCGACCTACCGCCGGCGGGAAGAGCAGGGCAGCGCCCGCTGGTCGAATGAGCTGCGCTCCCGGCTGGCGGTCTACGCACGCGTACCCGGGCTGGGCGGCTTTGCCCACCATGTGGTGGCGCTTCGGCTCCTGGTCGGCGCCACCAACGGTCCGCTCGGCACGCTGTTCCGCGTGGGGGGCGTGGCGCCACAGGGCGTGAATGTCTTCTTCGCGCCGACGCTGAGCGCAACGCGCGCGTTTCCAATCCGCGGGTATCCATCGGGCGAGCTGCGCGGCCAGCGCGCGGCGGCGGGCAGCGTCGAGTACCGGGTGCCGCTCGCGCTAGTGGGCCGCGCGGTCGGGCACCTCCCCGTCGGCGTGGACAAGGTGTGGCTCAACCTGTTCGCCGACGCGGGTGATGCCTGGGCGCCCGGCGCGTCGCCGCGTCTCACCCGACTGCGCTCCGCGGGACTCGAGCTCGCGGGCCGGATGACGGTGAGCTACGACTTTCCACTGTCCGTGCGTCTCGGCGTCGCGCAGCCACTCGCGGCTCCGCCGTCCGGTGCCGCGCGCCGGCCGCAGGTGTACGCCGCATTCGCCTCCGACTTCTGAGCACGCGCCGGCCTGTCGCGAGTTGACACGTCGTCCGACAAATCCCTAAGTTACCGCGACCCTTCGGAGAATTGATGTACTGCTCCCGCTGCGGGACCCAGAACGACGACGCCAGCAAGTTCTGCCGCTCGTGCGGACTGGATCTGTCCCACACGACTCCAGTCGCCGCCGTGCGCGACCCGCAGGTCGACGTGACGGAGCTGGATCTGGTGCGGGAGCAGCTGAAAGACGAGTACGAGATCGTCGACGAGCTGGGCCGCGGCGGGATGGCCATCGTCTTCAAGGCGCGCGAGAAACAGCTGGAGCGCGACGTGGCGATCAAGGTCCTGCCGTTCTCCCTCGCGTTCGACAAGGAGTTCGTCGAGCGGTTCCAGCGCGAAGCGCGTACGTCCGCCAAGCTTGAGCACCCCAGCATCATCCCGATCTATCGCGTCGGCAAGTCCGGCCGGGTGATCTATTTCGTCATGAAGTTCCTGCGCGGTAAGCCGCTGTCGTCCGTGCTGGCCGCGCGCGGCACGCTCCCGCCGGCCGAGATCCGTCAGATCCTGGTCCAGGTGGCGCGCGCCCTCGCGTACGCGCACAAGAGCGGCATCGTCCACCGCGACATCAAGCCCGACAACATCATGTTCGACGAGCACGGGCTGGCGGTGGTCACCGATTTCGGGATCGCGAAGGCGGCGTCGGGCGGCAAGCTCACGGGCACCGGGATGTCCATCGGCACGCCGCATTACATGAGTCCGGAGCAGGCCCGCGCGCAGGCGCTCGACGGGCGCTCCGACATCTATTCCCTCGGCGTCGTCGCGTATCAGAGCCTCACCGGCCGCGTGCCGTTCGACGGCGAGGACTCGTTCTCGATCGGCTACAAGCACATCATGGAGGAAGTCCCCACCCCGCCGCTCGAGACCTACGATCAACGCACCGTGTTCGAGATCATCAGGAAGATGATGGCGAAGTCCCCCGACGAGCGGTTCCAAAGCGCGGACGATCTCGTGCAGGCGCTCGAGGCGGGCGGCGGCTTCGCCGCCGTCGGGCTCGCGACGGCCGCCACCAAAGCCATCCCCTCCCTCGCGGGTGTCCGGCTGGCGTCCGCCCTTACCACGCCGCTGCCGCGCGTGTCCGGGGCGGACGACCATCACAAACGCTCCGTCGCCGCAGGGATCGCCCTGTGGGTGGTCGTGGTCGCCATCGGCCTGGGCGCCCCCGGCCTGTACGCGTACAAGAAGGGGCTCCTGTTCTTCGCGCGCGGGACGCCGGGAGACTCCGCCTCGGCCGTCGCGGGCGACACGCTCGCCCAGCGCTTGCTGTCCGACACGGGCACCGCTCCGGCGGCCGACACCGCGGCGCACGCCGCGGCCAACCCGCGGGACACCGCCCGAGCCCGCCTCGTGCCACCGGGCACGCCGGGGCGGCTGACGCTGCAAGGGCTGCCTGCCGGCGCCCGTGTCACCCTCAACGGGATGCCGTTCCGGGGGTTGCAGCAGGACGTGCCTCCCGGCACGTACACACTGGCCGTGCGCGCCGGCGGGTTCGCGCCGTACGACCGTCAGGTGGTCATCATCCCCGGCGCGCCGTCCACCGTCCGGCTGGACCTGCAGCCCCTCACCTTTCCTCGTGAGGACGGCAAGACCGGTCCCTGCGATCAATACGGCCCCGCGTACAACCAAGACAACCTCTGTTTCGACACGCGACCGGTGCCGCTGTCCCCCACGCGTATCCCGGTGCCCGCGGACGCGACCATCTTCCCCCGCCAGGCGATCCTGCTGATCCTCGTCTCGCGGGAGGGCACGACGCTCGAGGCGCGCGTGTTCGGACCCTCCAACCTCGACACCTTCAACAATGAGGCGCTGGACATGGCCAAGAACCTGCGCTGGAACCCCGCCCAGAAGAACGGTGAGCCGGTGGACGCGTGGGTGCAGTGGCCATTCCAGCCGGTGAGGCAGTAAACATCGACATTCACCCGACGGCGTTCATCGCTCCCGGCGCGGTCGTGCTAGGGGACGTGACGCTGGGCGCGCACGCGAGCGTGTGGTACAACGCGGTGCTGCGCGGAGACATGGCCGCGATCGTGGTCGGCGAGAACAGCAATCTCCAGGACGGCACGATCGTGCACGTGGACGCAGGGCTCCCGGCGCGGATCGGCGCGAGGGTCGGGGTGGGGCACCGCGCCATTCTGCATGGATGCACCGTCGAGGACGACTGCCTGATCGGCATGGGAAGCGTGCTCCTCAACAGTGTCCACATCGGGACGGGCAGTGTCGTAGCAGCGGGTGCGGTCGTGCCCGAAGGCGCCCGCGTACCTCCGGGCTCGCTCGTGGTCGGCGTGCCGGCACGTGTCACACGACCGGTGGACGACGCCCTGCGGGAGCGCATCCGAGATACCTGGGAGCACTACGTGGCCGAGGCGAAGCGGCACCGCGCGGGGACATTTCCCATCGCTGGAACAAGTTTGTGATGTGAATTGTTGGATGTCCCGTGGGGCTGCCGCTACCGCGAGGTGTTGCCCGGGCGTGCCCGCCGATCTACCTTGCCCTTCCGCGCCTTTTTGATCTGCGCGCAGTAAATTTCACACATACCACACGTTTGGTGAGCACGCTCACCTCCGCGAGGGACGAGCCCGCATGACTGCTTCCAGCCGCACCGGCACACTCGATCTGAGCCCCAACGCCGTCACCGTGCTCGAGCGGCGTTACCTGGTGAAGGACGACCAGGGAAAGCCCGCCGAGCGGCCCGAGGACCTGTTCTGGCGGGTCGCGCGCACCATCGCCGAGCCGGATCGACGCTACGGGGCCTCCGACAAGGCCCTGGAAGGGCTGGCGGAGACGTTCTTCGAGCTCATGGCCACGCGGGTCTGGATGCCGAATTCGCCGACCCTCATGAACGCCGGCCGACCCCTCGGCCAGCTCTCGGCCTGCTTCGTGCTCCCGGTCGACGACGCCCTGTCCAACGAACGCAGCGGGATCTACGACACCCTCCGGGCGATGGCCCTGGTGCACCAGTCGGGTGGGGGAACCGGGTTCTCCTTCTCGCGCCTGCGTCCGAAGAACGACGTGGTGCGCTCCACCATGGGCGTGGCCTCGGGCCCCGTGTCGTTCATGAAGCTGTACGACGCGTCGACCGACGTGGTGAAGCAGGGGGGGACGCGCCGCGGCGCGAACATGGGCATCCTGCGGGTCGACCACCCCGACATCCTGGAGTTCATCGCCTGCAAGGACGACCTGACCCAGGTGACGAACTTCAACATTTCGGTGGCGGTGACGGACGCCTTCATGCGCGCGGTGGAGGAGGGGACGCGGTACGACTTGATCCACCCACGCACTGGTGCCGTCGTGGGCCAGCTCGACGCCCGCGAGGTGTTCCGAAAGGTGGTGCACGGTGCCTGGAAGACCGGGGAGCCGGGCGTGTACTTCATCGATCGGGCGAACGCCTACAACCCGGTGCCGCAGCTCGGCAGCTACGAGGCGACGAACCCGTGCGGCGAGCAGCCCTTGCTTCCCTATGATGTGTGCAACCTCGGGTCGATCAACGTCGGCCTGTTCGTCAAGGACGGCGACGTCGATTGGGATCGTCTGCGGACGGCGGTGCATCTGTGCACCCACTTCCTCGACAACGTCATCGACGCGAACAAGTACCCGCTCGCCGATATCGATGACCTCGCCAAGCGCATCCGTCGTATCGGCTTCGGGGTCATGGGGTGGGCGGACCTGCTGGTGCGCCTCGGCCTCCCGTACGACTCGGACGAGGGCGTGGCCCTGGGCCGCCGCGTGATGGAATTCGTCGACGAGGAGGCCAAGGCGGCATCGGAGAAGCTCGCGGAGCAGCGCGGCGTGTTCCCCGAGTGGGAGCGGTCGATCTGGGGGCCGGATGCGACCTGTGCCCGCGGGCCCAAGGGTGAGCGCGTGCGCCCCATGCGGAGGCTGCGCAACTGCAACCTCACCACCGTCGCCCCCACCGGCACCATCTCGATCATCGCCGGGTGCTCGTCGGGCATCGAGCCGCTGTTCGCGGTCGCGTTCATGCGGAATCAGGCGGGGGTGATCATGCCCGACGTGAACGAAGACTTCGTGGCGATCGCGAAGCAGGAAGGGTGGTATTCGGACGCGCTGATGCAGCAGATCGCCGAAGCCGGCCACATTCACTTCGATCCGGTGCCGGCGAAGTGGCGGCGCGTGTTCGTCACCGCGCACGACGTGACGCCCGAGTGGCACATCCAGATGCAGGCGGCGTTCCAGGAGTTCACCGATTCGGCGATCTCCAAGACCTGCAACTTCTCGAACGACGCGACCGAGGAGTATGTCGAGAAGATCTACCGGTACGCCTACAAGCTGGGCTGCAAGGGCGTAACCGTATACCGCGACGGCGCGCGCGAGATGCAGGTGCTATCCACCGGCTCGACCGCGAAGAAGGTGCAGGAGCAGGCCGCGGGGCTGGGCAAGGACGCGCTGGCGGAGGCGCTGGGGCGGATCGCCGAGCTCGAGGCCGAGCTCGCGCGGACCCGCGACAAGCTGCACGACGCCGAAGCGGAGAACCTGCAGCGGCGGGCGAAGCGGTCGCGTCCCGACCTGCTCAAGGGTGCGACTCGGCGGGTCGAGACGCC
>Ga0209377_1000238_pt1 | contig 34794 bp, 38 predicted proteins | sample GraSoiAngelo_141_FD_185898 | JGI IMG/M metagenome (GOLD analysis project Ga0209377, IMG submission 185898) | Grasslands soil microbial communities from the Angelo Coastal Reserve, California, USA - 14_0929_12_40cm (SPAdes) (version 2) | ecosystem: Environmental > Terrestrial > Soil > Grasslands ...
CGCTACTCGCGCGCGGGGTCGCCGTGCGACACATCGTGGGGGCGGGGGAGGCCGCGGACCACCGGCTGTCGCCCCACGCACAGGTACTCGGCGACGGGCAGGTGCGGTATCCTGCGGGGCCGCCTCACCAGCTGCCGCTGGGCTGAACGGCACGCACCCCGCGTCGTCCCGTTATCTTCCAGCCCGTCCCACGCTTCCGAGGTCAGCTATCACGTCACTCCTGGGCGGGCGCTTGGACGCCTGGCTCCGCCGGCAATCGCCCGCCGCGCTGCTCGTCGCCGGCCTCGGCGTGATCGCGGGAGTCGGCTACGTGGACGTGGCGACCGGGCCGGAGCTCACCCCGATCCTCGGCTATCTCCTGCCGATCGTGCCGGTCGCTTGGTACGCCGGCACGCGCCCCGCGGCGATCCTCGCCGGCGCGGGAGCGCTTGCGGCGCTCCTCGCAGAGGTGTTCGCGCCCGGCGGCCATGTGCATGGGCTCGTCCTCGTCTGGAATGCCGCGATGCGGCTCGCCGAGCTGCTGCTGGTCGCGTGGCTGGTGGCGCGGTGGCGGGCCGCCGACGAGCGGGCGCGTGAGCTTGAGCGCACGGACCCGCTCACCGGGGCCGTCAACGTGCGCGCACTGTACGGACTCGCCGCCGTCGAGATCGCACGGGCGCGCCGCTACCGCCATCCGTTCACCGTCGCGTTCATCGACCTGGACGAGTTCAAAGTCGTGAACGACCGGCTCGGCCACGGCGCCGGCGACGCGGTGCTCCGCACGGTGGCGCGCGCGCTCTCGGCCGTGCTGCGCGTCAGCGACGTCGTGGCGCGCGTCGGCGGGGACGAGTTCGTGGTGCTGCTACCAGAGACGGGGACCGCGCCGGCCCGGCTCGCGATCGAGAAGCTGCGCCAGGCCATCGCTGGTATCGTGCCCGCGCACGGCTGGCGTCTCACCGCCAGTATCGGCGTTGCCACATACCTCGTGCCGCCCGAGTCGGTGGACGCGCTCGTGGGAATCGCCGATCAGCTGATGTTCGTCGCCAAGCAGAACGGCAAGAACGCGGTGAACCACGAAACACGGAACGAAGCACCCGCGCTTCCCTGAAGGGCGCCACCGTTCACGGCTGCTGCAGCAGCCGGACCCTTTCGAGGTAGGGCTCGAGCCTGCGCCCGGCGGAATGGAAGGAGTCGGCCAGCAGCACGCCGAACGCCGTGAGGACGGCGACCAGCGTGGCCGCAGTCGCCCAGTGGCGCGGCCGGAACTGCCTCAGCGCGGGCGCCGTGGCCACGAGGGCGAGCAGCGAGCCGATCACGACCACGGCGTCGAAGCTCGCGCGCTGCCAGTAGTCGGCGTTCAGGTGGAGCCACATCCCGAATTCGTCGAAGGTGAGCGCCAGGCCCACACCGTACAGGACCGCGGTGACGGACAGCCACCGGCCGGTGGGCCGGTTGAAAAGGAGCAGGGCGCCCACGCCCGCGAGCAGCACGATCCCGTAGTTGAGGTGATGCAGGTGAGTCCCGCGGAAGTGCGAATGGACGTCCGGGATCCGGCCGGACATGATCAAGAAGACGAGGATGCGCGAGAGAACGAAGGTGAAGGCGAACGCTGCCCAGACCTTGCGGGCGAGCACATGGGCAGGCGTCTGCACTGGCCCCGACGGTTGGGGGGTCGCGCGCTCGGTATACATTCCAACGCACCGCTGGAGCTGGGTTCATAGTGAGACCCCGGCCTCGCCGAAAGGGTAACATGGCGCGACAGAACGTCTCGAGCGGGGCGCCCTGGGAGCCGATCGTGGGTTACTCCCGGGCGGTGCGCGTGGGCTCGACGGTGCACGTGGCGGGCACGACCGCCACCGGGCCGGACGGCGGCATCGTCGGCGTGGGCGACCCCTATGCCCAAGCGGTGCAGGCGCTGCGCAACATCGAGCACGCTCTCGCGCAGGCCGGCGCCACGCTCCACCACGTCGTGCGCACGCGCGTGTACCTCACCAACATCGCCCACTGGCGCGAGGTCGGCCGGGCACACGGCGAGGTCTTCCGCGACATTCGGCCGGCGAGTACCATGGTGGCCGTCAGCGCGCTCGTGGCCCCGGAGATGCTGGTCGAGATCGAGGCGGAGGCCGTCGTGGAAACCGTCGAGGCGCTACATTCGAAGCGGAGGTGAGCCACCGGTGTCCGTGACGGAACTCCACAAGAAAGCCACGGTTGCGTGTCCGTTTTGCTCCACGCTGAACCGCGTGGATCTCGGGCGGCTCGGCGACCGCCCGCGGTGTGGGGAATGCAAGCGGCCGATTCTACTCGACCGCCCGATTGCCGTCACCGATGCCACCTTCGAGCGCGTCACCACCGACACCGACGTGTCGGTGGTGATGGATTGCTATGCCGACTGGTGCGGCCCCTGCAAGATCATGGCGCCGATCCTCGACGCGTTTGCGCACGACCGCGCCGGCGAGGTGCTGGTCACCAAGCTCGACACCGACCGCAATCAGGCCACGGCGCAGCGGCTCGACATCCGCGCCATCCCCACCCTGATCGTCTTCCGGAAGGGCCGCGCCGTCGGCCGGCAGGCAGGCGTCCTGTCCCGCCCGCAGCTCGACGCGCTCGTGGACGCGGCCTCCCGCGCGTGACATGACCGCCGGCACGCCGCTGCGTTACGATACGGGGGAGCCTCCGCGGCACCAAGCCAACGTGTCCGAGCGCTCGCGCGGCGTGGCGTTGGGGCTCGCGGTGGTGGGCGGCATGTTCGGCCTGCACCGCTTCTACACCGGTCGGGTGCAGAGCGGCGTCCTGATGTGCCTCACCCTCGGCGGTTGCGGAATCTGGTACCTCTACGACGTCGTCGTCCTCGCCGCCGGTGATTTTTCCGACGGCGACGGACGTCGCGTGGTCCGCTGGGAGGTGGGAGAAGCCGAGAGCGGGGCGCCGCGGTCGCTACGTCGGGTCGAGGAGCTCGACAGCCGCATGGAGATGCTCGAGTCGCAGGTCAACGAGCTCGCCGAACGACTGGACTTCGCGGAGCGGTTGCTCGCCCAGGCGCGGGAGCGGGGGAGCTTGCCGAAAGGCTAGAACGTCATCCGTTGTCCGTCGTCCGTCGTCCGTAAGTCCCCGTGGCCCACGGACGACGGATTACGGACGACGGATGACGTTGTCATTCACGATTACCAGCTTGAGGCTTCATGAATATCGGGGTCCCGAAAGAGACCGCGGCCAACGAGCGCCGTGTGGCGCTGACGCCGGAGGTCGCCGGCCGGCTCGCGAAATCCGGCTGGGCGGTCCTGGTCGAGCGCGGCGCGGGTGAGGCCGCGTCGTTCGGCGATGAATCCTAAGGCACGGCAGGGGCCACACTGGTCGCGGCGGCTGAGGTGTTCGGTCAGAGCGACGTGGTCCTTAAAGTCCAGCCGCCATCCATCGAAGAGACCCGCCGGTGCCGCGAAGGGGCCGCGCTCGTCGCGTCGTTCCAGCCCTCGGCCGAGCGGGAGACCGTGTCGCAGCTCGCAGCCCGCAAGGTGACGGCGTTCAGCCTCGCCCTCCTCCCCCGCATCACGCGCGCGCAGGCGATGGATGTGCTGTCGTCGCAGGCGACTGTCGCCGGGTACAAGGCCGTCCTGCTAGCCGCCGTGGCGACGGGCCGGCTCTTTCCGATGCTCGTCACCGCGGCCGGGACCCTGACGCCCGCCAGGGTGCTGGTGCTGGGCGCCGGGGTGGCAGGACTCCAAGCGATCGCCACCGCACGCCGGCTCGGCGCCGTGGTGTCCGCATTCGACGTGCGTCCAGCGGTGAAGGAGCAGGTCGAGAGCCTGGGAGCGAAGTTCCTGGAGATGGAGATCGGCGAGCACGCCGAGACGGCGGGCGGGTACGCCAAGGAGCTCTCCGACGAGACCCACCGCCGGGAGCTGGCATTCATCGCACAGCACGTGAAAGACGCGGACGTCGTGGTCACGACGGCCGCGATCCCGGGCAAGCGGGCGCCGATCCTGATCACCGCCGAGGCGGTGCGGGGAATGCGGCTGGGCGCGGTGATCGTGGATCTGGCGGTCGAGACGGGCGGCAACTGCGAGCTGTCGCAAGCCGGCAACGACGTGATCCACAACGGCGTCCGGATTCTCGGGCCGGTCAATTTGCCGAGCACCCTGCCGTATCACGCGAGCCAGATGTACGCGAGGAACGTCTCCAGTTTTCTGTTGCACGTCACACGAGACGGCAAGCTCGTCGTGGATTTCGACGACGAGATCATTCGCGATACCTGCGTCACCCACGCCGGGGAGATACGCAAGACATGATCGACAGCTTGATGGCGACCCAGGCTGTGCCGGCCGAGCCTGTGGCGGTCGACTACTGGTCGATGCTGTTCGTGTTTGTGCTTGCGACGTTCATCGGACTGGGGGTGATCCGGCGAGTCTCCCGGCTGCTCTATACGCCGCTCATGTCCCTCACGAACGCGATCTCGGCCATCGCCGTGGTCGGGTCGATCGTCGTCACCGGTGCCGACTACCCGCGGACGATTCGCATCATCGGAGCCGTCGCGCTGTTCGCCTCCATGACCAACATCGTCAGCGGGTTCCTGATCACGGACCGGATGCTGAAGATGTTCAAGAAGCAATGATGTACGCCGTCGCCCAGTTCGCGGCCGTCTTCGCGACGGCACTGTTCATCTTCTCGCTGTATTGGATGAACGACCCGAAGACGGCCCGGCGGGGCGTCGTGGCGGGTGTGACTGGGATGCTGGTGGCCGTCGTGGCGACGTGGGTCCAGCCGCAGATCATCCACCACGGTTGGATCGTCGTGGCGATCGTCGCCGGGTTCATCGTGGGTGTTCCGCTGTCACAGGTGCCGCTCACGGCCGTGCCGCAGCGGACCGCCCTCTCGCACGCGTTCGGCGGGCTCGCCGCGGGGCTGGTTGGCACCGCCGAGTACTTCCTCGGGTTGGGCGAAAATCCGGCGGAGCTCACGGCGTTCCGGATGAGCGCCATCGTCGCCGAGGTGATCCTCGGGTTCCTGACGTTCACGGGAAGCCTGATGGCTGCGGGCAAGTTGCAGGAGGTCAAGTGGATCCCGCAGCGGCCGGTCACCTACCCGGGACAGAACGTGGTCAACATCGGGGTGCTGGTGGTCGCCGTCGGGTTGGGGGTGGTCGTGGTGCTGCACCCCACGGCGCCATGGTCGGGCCACGCCTTCTATGTGATCGTCGGGCTCGCCGTGCTGTTCGGGGTGCTGTTGATCATCCCGATCGGCGGCGCGGACATGCCGACCGTCATTTCCATCCTGAACTCGTACGCCGGCCTCTCGGCCGTCGCGATGGGGTTCGTGCTCAACAACAAGCTCCTCGTGACGGCGGGCGCGCTCGATGGCTCGAGCGGCCTGATTCTCTCGATCATCATGTGCCGCGCCATGAATCGCTCGTTCACCAACGTCCTGTTCGGGGCGTTCGGCACGGTGCAGAAGACCGCGGCGATCGGGGAACAGAAGGAGTGGAAGCAGGAAACGGTCGAGGGGGCGGCGCAGTTGCTCGAGCAGGCGAGCCTCGTCGTCATTATCCCAGGCTACGGCATGGCGGTGGCACAGGCCCAGCACAAGGTACGCGAGCTGTACGACCAGCTGACCAAGCGGGGGATCACGGTCAAGTTCGCCATCCATCCCGTGGCCGGGCGAATGCCGGGTCACATGAACGTGCTGCTCGCGGAAGCGAATATCCCGTACACGGCACTGGTCGAGATGGACGAGATCAATCCCGAAATGCCGCAGTGCGACGTGGCGCTCGTGATCGGAGCGAACGACGTGGTCAATCCAGCCGCGCGCTACAAGAAGGACACGCCCATCTACGGCATGCCGATCATCGACGCGGACAAGGCCAGGGCGGTGTTGGCCATCAAGCGCAGCAAGAACCCCGGGTTCGCCGGGATCGACAACGAGCTGTACGTGCTCGACAACACCTGGATGCTGTTCGGAGACGCGAAGGCGGTGATCGGGGAGGTGGTGAAGCAGCTCGCGGGTGGGGGCGGCCTACACTAGCTCAGGGGGCTCCCTCCCACACCGAGCCCTTCCAGGGCCTCGCTGTACTCGCGTCCCATGCGTTCCATCGAGAACGCTGTGAGCGCGCGGTCGCGCGCCGCCGCGCCGATGGCGGCCGCCCGTCCCGGATCGGCGAGCAGGTCGCGCACCGCCGCGGCGAACGCCGCCTGATCATGCGGCGGTGCCAGCACCCCGGCCCCGCCCACCACCTCGGGGAGGGCACCGCTCGCCACCGCGACCACCGGGCGGCCGCACGCCATCGCTTCCGCCACGGTCAGTCCGAACGTCTCGACGTGGCACGCGTGCACAAAGCAGCTCGCGGCGTTGTAGGCGGCGGCGAGCTGCTCCGCCGGCAGGAATCCGAGCAGCCGCACCTCCACCCCGAGGCGCTCGGCCCGCGTCCGGACCGCCGACTCGAGCGAGCCGCTGCCGCGGATCACGAGCGGTGGAGCGCTGGGTCCCAGTCGGGCGAGCGCATCCAACATCCAGTCGTACCGCTTCTCCCGCTCGAGCGCGCCCGCGGCGAGCAGGAACGGTCGGTCGCCCAAGCCGTGTCGTGCGCGGAAGGCGCGGCCCGCCGCCGCGTCCGGCCGAAACAGCGCGACGTCCACCGCCTCGTGGATCACGCGACGCGGGGGCCGCCCCATGAACGGCGCGTCCGCCAGGACCTCGCGCTCGCCCGTGTGGGTCCGGAAGATCGTGAGGCGTACGCGCCGATACGCGAGGCGCATGATCGGGTCGCGCGGCGGCACGGCGCGGTTGACGTTGTAGGAGTACACGAGCGCGAACCGGCGCGCGAGTGACGCGAGGGCGCCCAATCGGACATCGCGAGGTGTCTCGGCGACCAGCACGTCGGTTCGCAGCGCCGCCAACGCCCGCGTCAGCCGTCGCGCTTCGGCGAGGCCGGTGTCGTGGATCGGCAGCTCTTCCACCGGCAGCCCGGTGGCAGCGAACCCCGCGGTCACCGGCGGCGTCGTCGAGAGCAGTTGCACCGTATGTCCGCTCGCGGCCAGGCCATGCGCGATGTGCGAGAGACTCACGCCCGACCCACGCCACTCGCGCGCCGACGTCAGTAGCGCGACGCGCAGCGGCCGGGCCGCTACCGCGGCCACCGATTGTTCGCGCGGTCGACGTCGGGATAGATCTGTTTCGGGTCCACCTCCACGCTCACGACCGGTTTGGCCGTCCCCACGCGCGCCGTCGCCTTGTTGCCCAGGTTCCACAGCTCGATCGGGTAGGTGCGCGTCTCGCTCGTCCCATCGGCGAACCGCAGCTCCAGCGTCACGGGCAGCACCATCTGGCCCCGATTCGACAGGGAGATGAGCGTGGTATCGCCCGCGATACGCACCGAGTCCACCGCTTGGTCGAGCCGCGCCGTGGTGTACACCCACTCGCGCCAGAACCAGTCGAGGTCTCTCCCGGCGACGTTCTCGAACGTGCGGAAGAAATCGACGGGCTGCGGGTGCTTGAACTTCCAGCGCGCGACGTACTCTCGGAGCGCGCGCTCGAAGGTGTCCTTGCCGAGCACCGCGTCGCGCAGCACGGTGAGCATCAGCGCGGGCTTCTGATACGCCGCCCACGCGAGGTCGCGTTGCTCCACCGGCTTGTCGATGAGCGGCTGCTCGTTGCCGGGGACGGCCGAAATCTGGGCGGCGCTGAGCAGCTCGCGCCGGACCGTGTCACCGTAGGCCGTACCCCGGAAATAGCCTTCGGCCGAGCCGTAGTCGATGAACGTGTTGAACCCTTCGTCCATCCACGGATAGCGCCGCTCGTCGGAGCCGACCATCATCGGGAACCACTCGTGCCCGAACTCGTGCGTGAGCACCCAGAACTGGTCTTCCCGCTTCTCGATCGACGGTACGAAGGTGAGCATGGGATACTCCATGCCCTCGACGAGTCCTTCCACCGTGGTCGCCTGCGGCCAGGGGTACATCCCCCACGTCTCGCTGAAGTGCTTGATCGTGAACCACGCCATCTTGTTGGCTTCTTCCCACGGGGTGGCGCCGGGCCGATATAGGGTCTGGATCAGGATGCCGTTCCACCCCGACGCGTCCCAGCGGAAGTCAGGTGACGCGGCCCACGCGACGTCGCGCACCTGCTGGGCGCGCAGATGCCAGGTCTTGGTGCCCGGCACCCGCTTCGCGCCGTTCGCCTCGGCCTCCGCCTTCGTGATGATCGGCACGGACGCAGCGGACGCCCGAGCCCGCGCCAGCCGTGCCCGCACGGTCGGCGTCCAGACCCGAGCCGGATTCACCACCGTCCCCGTGGCCGCGAGGACGAACCCCGCGGGCAACGTCAGCGTCACGTCGTAGTCGCCGTACTCGAGGTAGAACTCGCCCGCGCCGATGTAAGGGAGAGGATTCCAGCCGTGCACGTCGTCGTACACGACCATGCGCGGGTACCACTGGCCGATCTCGTACAGGTGCGAGCCGATCCGCCCCATGCGGCCCCCGCCGTACGGCGGCACTGGGAAGCGCCACGCGACGTCGAAGTCGATCGCGCCGCGCGGCGCCAGCGGGCGGGACAGCTCGACGCGCATCATCGTGCCGTACTCGGTGCGCTTGAGCTGTCTCCCCCCCGCAGCAAAGCGCTCGATCGTGATGCCGCCGATGAACCCCTTGCCGGTGAAGTCGAACACCGCGCCGCCCGCGAAGTGGAGCGGCGGCTGGTTGAGCACGTAGGTGATGCTGTTGGGCGCGAAGATGTTCTGCTCGATCTGCACCCACACGAATGCCAGGGGATCGGGGGAGTGGTTTACGTAATGGATTCGCTCCGTCCCGTGAATCGTCTGAGTGGCGGTGTCGAGCGTCGCGTGGATCAGGTAGTCAGCGCGCTGCTGCCAATAGTCGGGCCCCGGCGCGCCCGAGGCGCTGCGGACCCGGCTGGGCGGCGGGAGGGGCAACGACCGGAACGGTGAGGTGTCGCTCGTGACCTGCGCCTGGGCCGCGAGGGCGAGGGCGGCGACGACGTGCAGCATCGGCGGTGCTACTCCTGGATGAACGTGATCTTGAAGCCGTCGGGGTCGGAAACGGCGAACGCCCAATCGCCCCAGGGAGTCTCGGACGGCTCGCGGTCGAGCGGCCAGCCGGTGGCCTTGACCCGCGCTGCGACCGCGCTGATGTCTTGCGCGGTCGACGCCCAGAGCCGAAATCCCTCACCCTTCTTCCGGTCGCGTCCCTTCGCGAAGTCGTCCTGGCCCAGCATGATGTCGCAGGCGCCGGCCTTCATCTGCATGCCGCGCAGCCCGCCGCCGTTGGTTTCCCAGCGCTCACCCGGTGTGAAGCCGAGCACGTCCCGGTACCACGCCACGCTGCGTTGCAGATCGTTGACGGTGAACGACGCCGCGATGGAGCGCAGCCGCAACGATTCGGGCTGCTGGCGCGGCGGGCGGGAGCGGGGGGGCCGCTTGGAGGCGGCGCTCTTCGGGCGCGCGGGGCGCTTGGATTTCCGTTTCGTGGCCATCGCTCGACTCCTTCCTCCAGGTTACACGCGGCAACACCGGCGGCCCTCAAGCGTAGCGTCCTGCGCACCGCCCCGCCAGATTACTGCGCGACCCCAACAACGTCGGAGCATTCCGATGCCAACGAGCCAAGCGTCCGCGGTGTGGGAAGGGAAGCTCAAGGACGGCAAGGGCAGCTTCAAAGCGGCGAGCGGCGCCTTCACCGGACCCTATACCTTCGCGACCCGCTTCGAAGGAAAGAAAGGCACCAACCCCGAGGAGTTGATCGCCGCCGCGCACGCCGCCTGCTTCAGCATGGCCCTCTCGGCGGGGCTCGAGAAGGCGGGCAAGCCCGCCACCCGGGTCCAGACGGACGCCGCCTGCACGCTGGAGATGGTGAACGGCACTCCCACCATCACCAAGATGGAGCTGCGGGTGCGGGGGAAGGTGCCGGGGCTCGATCAGGCCGGATTCCAGAAGGCCGCCGAGGAGGCGAAGACCGGGTGCCCGGTGTCACGGGCCCTGAAGGGGATCCCCCAGATCACGCTCGCCGCGCAGTTGGAATAGGCAGGGAATGGGGAAGGGGGAAGCGGCCAGCGTGTGGATCGTCTACATGCTTCGCTGTCGCGACGACTCGCTCTACACCGGCATCACGAACAACCTCCCGCAGCGTCTGCTCCGCCATACCGGGGGAACGGCGAGCGCCTATACCCGCTCTCGCCGTCCGGTACGCCTCGTCTACCACGAACGCCAGCCCACCCGGTCCGCGGCGCTGCGGCGGGAGGCCGCGCTGCGACGGTTATCGCGCGCCGCCAAGCTGGCGCTGCTCCTCTAGCGGCCTGTGAAGCTCGCGCCGCGCGACGTGGGGGGCGTGCTGGTCGCGCTCGCCGTCGCCATCGGGTGCGTCCGGCTCGGCCTGTGGCAGCTCGACCGGCTGCGGCAACGCCAGGACCGGAACAGCGCCATCCGCGCCGCGCGAGCGCGCCCGCCCCTCGACGTCACGGGCGCGCTGGCGCCGGACACGGCACGGGATCGCCGGCTCCACGCCCACGGCGTGTTCGACTATGCGCACGAGCAGGTGTGGCGCGCCCGCACCTACGAAGGCCTGCCCGGCGTGGCGCTGATCACCCCGCTCAGGCTGGCGGACGGCGCGGCGGTGCTGGTGGACCGGGGGTGGGCACTCTCGCCGGACGCCTACCACGTGGACCAGCGAGCATACCGGGAAGCGGACACGGCGGATGTGCTCGGGCTGGGCATGGCCGCGCCGCGCGCCCGCGGGGACGTGGACCCCGCCGTACTTCGTACCGCGCTGCCGTACCCCCTCCTGCCGTTCGTACTGCAACAGGTGCCGTCCGACAGTCCGTCCCTCAGGCAGTCCGTCGCACTGCGGCGCTGGCCCCCCCCCGAGCTGTCCAACGGGCCCCATCTTTCCTATGCCATTCAGTGGTTCAGCTTTGCGGCCATCATCGTGGTAGGCACGGTGGCGCTGGTCCGGAAACGGGGGGAAACCGGCCCCAAGACCGCCGAGGGGTACCATTAAGACCCGATTTTAGCGATATTTAGGCCGTTCGATCGCCCGCGGCGTGCCACCCGCCGACGCACTCCGCGGGCGTTTCATATGTCCTGCCCTGCGAGAGGAGTCCTGATGCCTGCAGCCGTACCGCTCAAGCACCCCGTCAAGGTCGGTCAACTCGTGCGTCGCCGGTTGCGCGAGCTCAAGCGCACGCCGCGCGAGCTGGCGGAGGCAGTCCAGGTGTCAGAGGACTACATCGTGGATATCGTGGCGGGTCGGCGGAGGCCCCCCGCGCCGGGCCGGATCGATCTGTACGCGCCCATGGCGCGGTTTCTTCGGCTGCACCGCAACGACCTGCCCACGTGCGCGCGGGTCGAGCGCTCGGCCGAGCGGGGCGGGCGCCGGCGGCCGGACCCGGGCGTGTGGAAGCTCGTGCTCGAGTTGTGCGAGCCGGCGAAGGCGCGGGTGCTCGCCCGCCACCTCGCCAAGCCCGACGGGCCGGCGCTCGAGCACCTGATCGTCGGGCGGCTGCTCGAGGTCGCGCAGGGCTTCGTGAACCGGCGGCTCGAGGACGAAGTGGGGATGCGGGTAGCGGCGACGCGCGAGGGACGGTCTTATCTCGACATGCGGATGCGGCTGCTCGAGTTCCTCGACGCCTCGGCCGACACGATCACGGTGGCGGACTGCGAAGACTTCGTGCGCAACCGCATCGTCTTCTGGGACATCGAGCTCGAGACGCGGGCGATGCGGATCGTGCTGCGCTAACCCCGACTCGGTGGGAAAACGCAAACGGCGCCGGTCCCAGTGGGACGGCGCCGTTCGTTTAGGCGGACCCGCGGGCTTTAGAGCTTGACGACGTTCTGCGCCGCCGGACCCTTCTGACCCTGGACGACGTCGAACTCAACGCGCTGGCCCTCGGCCAGCGTCTTGAACCCGTCCGCCTGGATCGCGGTGTGGTGCACGAAGCAGTCCTTCTCGCCGTTCTCGGGCGTGATGAAACCGAAACCCTTCGCGTCGTTGAACCACTTCACGATACCGGTGATGCGTGCCATCTGCTGTACTCCTGACTTAATGGTGTTCGCGGCGGCGAGCGGACTTCACCTTGCGGCGCGCCGCTGCCTTGTCCTTCCGCCGACGTTGAGCGCTCGGACTCTCGTAGAAGCGCTTCCGCTTCATGTCCTGGAACAGTCCGGCTCGGGTGATCTGGCGGCGGAACTTCTTCAGGACGTAGTCCAGTCGGTCGTTGTCGCCCAGCGTCACTTCCATCCGGCCTCTTTTCTTCGGCGCGAGAGCCCGCCAGAAACACGAAGAGGACCACGGGCGGTAGCCCAGGTCCTCGGAACAGTCTCTGGTTCTTATCGCGCGCCGGAACATCGCTGGGGGGGCCGGATTTGTCAACTGCGGCTAGACACCCGAAAGGCGTCAGGTAGAGGCGTGCATGACGACGTGCCACGACAGCGTCACGCGGAGGCGTGGGAACGGGTTACGCCCTCTGCGCGACGCTCCCGTCAAACGCTCTCACTTGACGTCGCCGCGTGACGTAGTTACGGTTCTCTCCGAACCACGAGCTGGCATCCTTCCGTAGGACGGTCCCGCTCAGGAGCGGGTTCCGGCGCTGAACACACGCCCGGTCTCATTCCCCAGGTTCACAACCAGAGTGACGCTGTAGCGCAGTGGCATGAGCCACTGGCGGCGTGCGTGTGTGTGCTTCCGGAAAGGAAGAGATTTCAGAAATGCCATTTACATCCCTCGGGCTCGCGCCCGAGCTGCTGCGTGCGGTAGCCGAGGAAGGCTACGAGCAGCCCACCCCCATTCAGCTGGAGGCCATCCCGCTCGCCCTCGCCGGGCGCGACCTGATTGGGTCCGCACAGACCGGCACCGGCAAAACGGCCGCCTTCATGTTGCCGATCTTGCAGCGCCTCGCGCAGCGCGGCGCCAGACCCGCCCTGCGGGCGCTCATTCTCGTGCCCACGCGCGAGCTGGCGGAGCAGGTCTTGCAGAGCGCGCGCGCCTACGGGCGCCATCTCCACGTCAGCGCGGCAGCCGTGTACGGCGGCGTCGGGATGGAGCCGCAGACCCGTGCCTTGCGGCACGGCGTCGACATCGTGGTCGCGACGCCCGGCCGCTTGCTCGACCACATGGAGCGCGGCCACGTGGACTTCTCCCGCCTCGAGGTGCTGGTGCTCGACGAGGCCGACCGCATGCTCGACATGGGGTTCGCCCCCGACGTGCGCCGCATCCTCGCGGCGCTGCCCGAGAAACGTCAGACGATGTTGTTCTCGGCCACCGTGTCGCCCGAGGTGGATGCGTTGGCGCGCCGCGCACTCGACGGCCATGCCTCGGTCGAGATCGGCCGTCGCGCGACGCCGGCCGAAGGGGTCGAGCACGTGACCGTCGCGGTCGACAAGTTGCAAAAGCGCGGCGTGCTCGCCCGGATCCTGCGGGCCAAGCCGGCGGGGCAGACGCTCGTGTTCACGCGCACCAAGTACGGGGCGGACAAGCTCGTGACCTTCTTGCGGAAGGAAGGGATCCCCGCCCATGCGATCCACGGTGACAAGGCGCAGAGTCACCGCACCCGCACGCTCGACGCGTTCCGCAGCGGGCAGGCGGACGTGCTCGTCGCCACCGACATCGCGGCGCGCGGAATCGACGTAGACGGGATCCGGATGGTGGTGAACTTCGACGTCCCGAACGACCCGGAGGTGTACGTGCACCGAGTGGGCCGCACGGCGCGGGCCGGGGCGCGCGGGCTGGCCTTGACCCTGATCTCGCCCGACGAATGGCTCCTGATGGGAGACATCGAGAAGCTGATCGGGCAGACGTTCCCACGCGAGGTGATCCCGGGGTTCGAGCCGTCGATTCCGCCGCTGCAACCGAAGGCGGCGGTCGCAGGGCAGCCCAAGCCGGGGCGGTCGGTGCGCGCCCGAGTAGGGGGACGCCGGCGGCGGTAGACGTCGCGGGACGTCCTTGCGCGACGCCCTAGCCTCGCTTCTCGATGGGGACGTAGTCTCGCTGCGGCGCGCCGGTGTAGATCTGGCGCGGCCGCGCGATCTTCTGCTCCTTGTCGAGCAGCATCTCCTGCCACTGGGCGAGCCAGCCCGGCGTGCGGCCGATCGCGAACAGCACCGGGAACATGTCCATCGGGAACTTCATCGCCTCGTAGATGATCCCCGAGTAGAAATCCACGTTCGGGTAGAGCTTGCGGCTCACGAAGTAGTCGTCCTGGAGCGCGATCCGCTCGAGCTCGACGGCGATGTCGATCAGCGGGTTCTTGCCGGTGACGTCGAACACCTCGTCCGCCACCCGTTTGATGAGGGTGGCGCGCGGATCGAAGTTCTTGTAGATGCGGTGGCCGAATCCCATCAGGCGAAACTCGCCGTGTTTCACGCGGTCGATGTAAGCCGGGATCTGGTCCTTCGTGCTGATCTGACGCAGCATCCGCAACACTTCCTCGTTCGCACCACCGTGCAGCGGACCGTACAGGGCGGCGGCGGCGGCGGCCATGGCGGAGTACGGATCTGCGTGCGACGAGCCGACGCCGCGCATGGCGCTGGTCGAGCAGTTCTGCTCGTGATCGGCATGCAGGATGAACAGTACGTCCAGGGCGTGCTCGAGCGTCTTGTTCGGCGTGTACTTCACTTCGGTGGCCTTGAACATCATGTTCAGGAAATTGCCGGTGTAGCTCAGGTCGTTGTCCGGGTACGCGTAGGGCATCCCCACCGAATGGCGATGCGCGAACGCCGCGAGCGTCGGCGCCTTCGCGATCAGGCGAAAAATCTGGTTCCAGCGCGACGTCTCGTCCTGGATGTGCTTGGCTTCCGGATAGAACGTGGAGAGCGCCGCCACCGTGCTCACGAACATCCCCATCGGATGCGCGTCGTGGTGGAAGCCGTCGATGAACTTCTTGATGCTTTCGTGGACGATCGTGTGGTGCGTGACGTTGAACACCCAGGAATCCAGCTCCGCGGCCGACGGGAGCTCTCCGTGGAGCAGCAGGTATGCCGTCTCCAGGAACGTGCTCTGGTGGGCGAGCTGCTCGATCGGATAGCCGCGATACCGCAGGATACCCTTGTCACCGTCGATGTAGCTGATGGCGCTGCGACACGCCGCCGTGTTGAGAAACCCCGGATCGTACGTCATCAGGCCGACGTCGTCGGCCGACGTCTTGATCTGCCGCAGGTCGACGGCGCGGACGGTACCGTCCTGGACGGGGAGCTCGTACTGTTTGCCGGTGCGGTTGTCGACGACGGTGAGAGTGTCCTTGGGCACGCGCGGCATCCTGGATTTGGCTGGCGAAAGATAACCACTGCAGGACGGGGCGAGATCTGCTCCCGTCTTTCCCCGTCCTCCCCCGTCCCCTTATCTTGGCTGCCACATGACCCACCCCGCGCCCGCCAAACCCGCCAGTCTCTACCCGACCCGCTCGGCGGCGGGCGCCCTGCTGGGGCAACAGCTGGCGACCCGGGGCCACATCGGATGCCTCTTGCTCGGCATCACGCCTGAGGGAGTCGAGATCGCGGCCAACGCCGCCCGGGCGATGGGAGCCCAGTTCGACGTGCTGGTCGCCGCCTTCATCAAGCTCGGCTCGAACCTCGCCCCCATCGGGGCCGTCGCCGAGTCGGTGCCGTCAGAGATGGATCCCGACTTCCAGCCAAGCGGCGCGCTGCTCGACAAGCTGTCGGCCGCGATCGACGAGTCGCGCGCCCGCGTCTCCCGGGACCTCATCCTGTACCGCACGCAACGTCCCGTGAAGACGCTCGCGGGCAAAGTCGCGGTCATCGTGGACGGTCAGGTGGTATATCCGTGGAAGGTGCTCGCGGCCGCGAAGGCGGCCGAGCAGCTGGGAGCGAAGCAGGTGGTAATCGCTACACCGGTCGCGACGCAGCCCGCAGCGGACCGGATTCGCGGGCGCCGTTACGAGCTGGTGTGCCCCAGCGTGCTGGTGGAGCCCAAAGGACACCCCGCGCCGTACGGCGACATGACGGGGGAGACGCCGGAGCGGCTGCGGAGCATCATGATTGCGCATCAAGCGGCGTGAATCGCAGATGGAAGGGTGGAACGATGGAAGGATGGAATGTCGAAATGGGTGGAGCCGGCGTCAGGTGCGAGGCGTGGTCTCTTTCGATCTGATCAGCCTGTACAGCCCCCAGGTCAGCCTTCCCGCCTCTGCTCGCAGGTCGTTGAGTTCTTTCCACTCGCCCTCAGAGACGAAGCCGAGCTCGCGTACCCGATCCCTCCGCGAGATTGGCGGCGGCCGAAAAGGCTGCGCGGCGCATTTGGGATACCAAACCGTAGAGCTCAGATTTCGGGAACGAATTCGTAATTCGATACGTGGCGATGGTCAATTGGTGGCAGCTCTGCCACGCCTTGAGGCGCTCGTAGGGCATCATACCGATTCAGTCTAGGCTGTGATCTCCGGCAAGCATTATCAAACTCATCCCGGGAGTGCTAAAAAAGTTCGAGGCGGCTGGTGCGCCGCCTCTCTTACCAACTTTCCATCTGTCCATCGTTCCGCCTTCACTCCAGCTCCACCATCCCCTGCTCCAGCCACCGGTGCTCACCCTGCAACACGTCCTGCGCCACGCGATACGCCGCGACATCCGCGTTGCGCCACAGCTGCTTGAACTTGGCGTCGACCCGCCCGCGCGCCTCGCTGCAGAACAAGTCGGCGAGGGCCACGGGGCGCTGGCCGGTCGCGCCGTCGCGCCGCAGCAGCCACTGCGCCCGCGCGCAGGTCGCAGCGATGGCGAACAGCTCCGCCCCCACGTCGACCAGGCGGAATAGCACCGCTTGGCGGTACTCGAGCTTGGGGCCGAACCGCACCATGGCGTGGAACACGCTGCGGGCGAGTCGCCGCGCGGTCCGGTCGACGTAGCGCAGGTGCTTGGCGAGCGGGCCGAACTCGGCGTGCTTGGGCCAGAAGCCCCAGCCGAGCCAGCGCGAGGGGTACCACCAGCTGTAGAACAGCGCCGCGCGCAGCAGCCCGCGCAACCGCTCCAGGGCGCGCTTGCCGGGTAGCACCACGTCGCCCGCGATCTGGAGGTGCTTGTCCACCGCCTCGCGGGCGATGAACAGGTGCATGATCTCGCTCGAGCCCTCGAAGATGAGGTTGATCCGGAAGTCGCGCATGATGCGCTCGACCGGCACGGGTTTCTCCCCCCGCGCCCGCAGCGAGTCCGCGGTCTCGTAGCCGCGACCGCCGCGGATCTGTACCGTCTCGTCGATGATGCGCCAGCCGGCCTCGGAGTTGTACAGCTTCGCGATCGCCGCCTCGAGCCGGATGTCGTAGCTGCCGCGGTCCGCCATCGCCCCGCACAGCTCGGCCACCGCCTCCATCGCGAACGTGTTCGCGGCCATCGCTCCGATTTTCTGCGCGATCGCGTCGTGCTTGCCGATGGCGCGTCCCCACTGGACCCGCTCGCTCGCCCAGTGCCGGGAGATCTCGAGGCAGCGCTTGCCCGCCGCGACCGAGGAGATGGGCAGCGTGAGACGACCGGTGTTCAGGGTGACGAGGGCGAGCTTCAGGCCCTTGCCCTCGCCCCACAGGACGTTCTCCTTGGGCACGCGGACATTGGTGAACCGGATGACGCCGTTGTAGATCGCCTTCAGCCCCATGAAGTGGCAGCGGTGCACTACCTCCACGCCCGGCCAGTTGGTCTCGACGATGAAGGCGGTGATCTGCCGCTTTTCCTTCCCGTTCGTGACCTTGGATGGCGTCCGCGCCATCACGACCATCAGTTCGGCCTTGGTCCCGTTGGTGCACCACAGCTTCTCGCCGTTGAGGATCCACGCCTGCCCATCCCCGCTCGGCACCGCCAGCGTCTCCATCGCGGCCGGGTCCGACCCGACACCCGGCTCGGTCAGCGCGAACGCGGAGATCGCGCCCTGGGCGAGGCGGGGGAAGTACTTCTTCTTCTGGGCCTCCGAGCCGAACATCTTGAGCGGCTGCGGCACGCCGATGGACTGGTGGGCCGAGAGCAGCGCGGTGACCGAGCCGTCGAGGGAGGAGACGAGCTCGATCGCCTTCATGTACGAGAGCTGCGACAAACCGAGCCCGCCATACTCGCGCGGGATCTTGATGCCGAACGCGCCCAGCTCTCGCAACCCCTGGATCACCGTGTCCGGGATCTCGCCCTCCCGGTCGATCCGATCGGCGTCGACGTGCTCGCGCAGAAACCGCTCGAGTCGCTCGAGAAATGGCTGGGCCCGCGTGATCTCCTCGGGGTCCTGCTCGGGGTAGGGATGGATCAGCTCCAGCCGCAGTTTGCCGAGGAAGAGGTCGCGCACGAAACTGGGCGCGACCCACTCCTGCTCGCGTGCGGCTTCGGCGACTTCGCGCGCCTCGTCGGCGCTGACCTTGCGTTCCGGAGCGGCGGTGATGGTCATGGCTGCCTCCCCACGTAACTTAAGCGCCTTGACAGCACACCGGTTAGGGGGAGATTCGCCTCGCCTCTACAGGAGACCACCGATGCACCGGTCGTTGCGGCTTGCCGTGGCCGTTGTCTGGTGTACCCCGCTCGCCGCGCAAACGCCCAAAGCTACCGCGCCGCAGCAAGTCCTGATCAAGGCGGGCCGGCTGATCGACGGCCGATCCGATGCCCCCCAGAGCGGTGTGGGGATCCTCGTCGAAGGCGATCGCATCAAAGCCGTGGGGCCGCTGGCTCAGCTGCAGGGACAGGCGAAGACCGCCAGGGTCGTCGACTTGTCCTCGCTGACGTTGCTGCCAGGATTCATCGACGTGCACACCCACCTGCTGCTCCAGGGCGATCCCACGGCGCAGTCGTACAACGAACAGCTGCTGTACCAATCCACCCCGTACCGCGCGATCCTCGCGGCGCGCAACGCGCGTGTGGCGCTGGAGCACGGGTTCACGGCGATCCGCGACTTGGAGACCGAAGGAGCGATGTACGCGGACGTGGACGTGAAGCGGGCGGTGAGCCGCGGTGAGGTCCCGGGCCCGCGTATTTTCGCGTCCACGCGGGCCATGGCGCCGACCGGAATGTATCCGATCGTGTCCGACAACTGGGAGCTCGAGCTGCCGCACGGCGTGCAGCCGGTGGACGGGGCGGACAACGCGCGCCTCGCCGTGCGCGAGCAGGTCGCCCACGGGGCCGACTGGATCAAGTACTACTCGGACCGGCGCTATTACTTCGGGCCGGCACCGGACTCGGTGCTGCACAGCTGGGTGAACTTTACCGACGACGAGGCACGCGCCATCGTCGACGAGGCGCACCGGTTGGGACGCCACGTGGCCGCCCACGCGATCGGGTCGGACGGCATCGCGGCCGCGTTGCGCGCCGGTGTGAATACGATCGAGCACGGCGACGGGATGACGGATTCTCTGGCGGGCGTGCTGGCCGCGAGAGGCGTGTACTGGGTTCCTACCGTCACCGTGTCACGCTACGTCGCCGGGCCCCGGGGCGGCCCCTGGGAGGCGATGGCCGAGCATCAGCGGCGGGCGTTCGCCCGCGCCTTGAAGCAGGGCGTCAAGATCGTGCTCGGCACCGACGTGGGCGGGTTCCCCTGGACCGAGATCAACCAGGCGAAGGAGTTCGAATACTACGTGCAATACGGCATGAGCCCGATGCAGGCGATCAAGTCTGGGACGTCGCTCGCCGCCGAGCTGCTGGGTCAGCCGGACATCGGGGTGGTCGCCGCCGGGATGTACGCGGACCTGGTCGCGGTGGCGGCGGACCCGCTGAAGGACATCACGGAGCTCGAGCGCGTGCGGTTCGTGATGAAGGGCGGGGTGGTTTATGTTTCGCCATAGTGCGGCACGCGCTCGGGGTTAGTCTCGCCTGCGTCGTCGGCGCCGTCGGGTCGGTGGCGGGGCAATTCGCCCCACCCGGCACCGGCGGCGTCGCGGCGCTGGCGGGCACCTTGAAGCAGCTCGGGGCGAACAAGCGCGTCCTGATGATCGGGGCGCACCCCGATGACGAGTATTCGGATCTCGTCGCCCTGTTCGCGCGTGGGATGGGGGCGCAGGTGGCGTACCTGTCGCTCAGCCGTGGCGAAGGCGGGCAGAACCTCATCGGCCCCGAGCTCGGCCCCGAGCTCGGCGTCATCCGCTCGGAGGAGCTGCTCGCGGCCCGGCGCATCGACGGCGCGCGCCAGTTCTTCGCGCGCGCCTATGACTTCGGGTACTCCAAGACGCTGGACGAGACTCTGCGGTTCTGGCCGCGTGACTCGTTGCTGCGCGACGTGCTCGACGTGGTGCGCCGCTTCCGACCCCAGATCATCGTTTCCGTCTTCTCCGGCACGCCGAGCGACGGTCACGGCCAGCACCAGCTCGCCGGCGTCCTGGCGCGCCAGGCGTTCGAGATACTGCGCGACTCGAGCTGGGGGCCCGTAAAGTTGTATCGGTCCCTCTACGTCGATACCGCGGCTGCCACGCTCCGCCTCGATGCGGGGCTGCTCGACCCGGTCGAGGGTCGGTCGTATCACCAGATTGCGATGGCCGGCCGCAGTCAGCACCGCTCGCAGGACCAGGGACAGCTCGAGCGACCCGGGCCGAGCCTCGCACGGCTCGCATTTGTGGAGTGGCGGGACCGGGGACGGGCGTCAGGGGATGGGGGCGGCGGGGGCGTGTTCGCCGGGGTCGATACGGTGTTCCCCGGCGTGGCCCGCTACGCGGTGCTGGTCGACTCGGCCCGGGCCTTGCTCAACCCCTCTCATCCGGCGGCGCTCGTCCCGTTGCTGGCGCGCGCGGCGCGCGAGCTCGGCACCGCTGACTCCGGGCAGCAGGTCATCCTCACGCAGAGCTTCGCCACCGCCGCCGGCGTCGCGATCGACGCGACCGCGGACGACGGCATCGTGATTCCGGGCCAGCGGCTCCAGCTAGAGACCAGCGTGTGGAACGGGGGGGACTCCTCCGTCACACTCGATGGCGTGGACGTGAGCGCGCCGGCCGGCTGGACGATCGAGCGGCTCGACCCCGCGACGTCGCCCGTACCTCCGGGGAGCGTCGCGACGCGTCGCTTTGCGCTCACCGTGGCCTCCGACGCGCCGCGCTCCCAACCCTACTTCCTGCGGCGGCCGCTCGCCGGCGCCTTGTACGACTGGACCGGCGTCCCCGCTGGTTGGCGGGGGCTGCCGTTCGAGCCGCCGCCGGTCGAGGTGACGTTCCGCCTGACGATCGCGGGGCTGCCGCTCACGCTGCGTCGCGAGGCGGTGTACCGCTACCGCGACCAGCGGATCGGCGAGATCCGGCGGCCGATCTGGGTCACGCAGGCGTTCGACGTCGCGGTCACGCCGGACCTGGTGGTTTGGCCGATCGACGGCCGCACTGGGGGGGGCGGAGGGGGCGGGGGGGGCGGTGCGGGGCGGTGGGGGGCACTTCACGATCACCGTCACCAACCGCGGGCCTGGCCCGCTCACTGCCCAAGTGGCTCTCACGCCGCCCGCCGGGTGGCGGGCCCCGCCGCTCGAAGACCTCACGTTCCAGCGGGAGGACGAGTCCAAGAGTCTCACGCTCTCCCTCACACCGCCCCCCAACCTGCGACCGGGCGTGTTCACGCTGCGAGTCGCCGCTGGCGCGGCCGGACAGAAGCGGGAGGGCGCGCTCGTCGTCATCGACTACCCTCACATCCGACCGCGCGCCGTGACGCACCCATCCACGGCCGAGATCCGCGTGGCCCGCATCTCGTTGCCCGCGCTCACGCGCGTGGGGTACGTGCGCGGTGCCTCGGACCGCGTGCCCGAGGCGCTTCAGGCGGTGGGCGTGCCGATCGAGCTGCTCGGGCCCGACTCGCTCGCGCGTGGCGACCTGTCGCGCTACGACGCGATCGTGGTCGGCAGCCGCGCGTACGAGACCGATCCGGCGCTGGTGGCGAGCAACGGACGGCTGCTCGACTACGCGCGCGGGGGCGGCCTCGTGATCGTGCAGTATCAGCAGTATCCCTTCGTCAGCGGCAACTTCGCGCCGTACCCGCTCGCCATCGCCCGTCCCCACGATCGCGTCACGGACGAGACCGCACGGGTCACACCGCTCGATCCGGCCAGCCCGGTGTTCCACCTTCCCAACGAGATAGGTCCGGACGACTGGCGGGGCTGGGTGCAGGAGCGCGGGCTCTACTTCGCGCACGAGTGGGATCCGGCTTACACGCCGCTGCTCGAGATGCACGATGCGAGCGGCCCGCCGCTCTCGGGCGGACTGCTCGTGGCGCCGGTCGGCAAGGGCACCTATGTGTACACCGGGCTGAGCTTCTTCCGGCAGCTCCCCGCGGGCATCCCCGGTGCATATCGGCTCTTTGCGAACCTGCTGGCGCTGCGCAAGAAATAGAAATGCGTTTGCTCGCTCGCGTCACGCTGCTCGTTCTCCTCACGAGCGCCTGTACGGGGGACAGTCGCACGCCCCTCGTCATTTATTCTCCCCACGGTCGCGATCTTCTGACCCTGCTGGAGCGCCGCTTCGAGCGACTCCATCCCGACGTCGACGTGCGCTGGCTCGACATGGGCTCGCAGGAGGTGTACGACCGGCTCCGTTCCGAGCGCGCCAACGCGCAGGCGGACGTGTGGTTCGGCGGCCCAGCGACCATCTTCGCGCGCGGCGCGCACGACTCCTTGCTCGAGCCGTTTCGGCCCACTTGGGCGGGCGCGATCGGTCCGCACGGGCGCGGCCCGGGGGATCGCTACTTCGCCGCGTACGAAACGCCGGCCGTCATCGTCTACGCAGAGCAGGCGGTCAAGCCGGAGGAGGCGCCGCGCGACTGGGACGACCTGCTCGACCCGCGCTGGAAGGGCAAGGTGTTGATCCGCGACCCGCTCGCCTCGGGCACGATGCGCGCCGTGTGGGGGATGATCATCGAGCGCGGTCTCAAACACACGGGCGACACCGCCGCCGGCTTCCAGTGGCTGCGCCGCCTCGACGCGCAGACCAAGGAGTACGTGCTGAACGGGCCGCTGCTCGACCAGAAGATCGTGCGCCAGGAAGGGTTGGTGACGATCTGGGACCTTCCGGACATCCTCTTGAACCGCCGTGACGGACTGCAGCTCGGCTACGTCTTCCCGAAGAGCGGCACCCCGGTGATCGAGGACGCGATCGGCGTGGTGCGGGGCGCCCGCCATCGCGCCCAGGCGGACGCATTCGTCGAATACGTGGGCAGCGTCGAGGCCCAGCTGCTGGCCACCCGCGAGGCCTACCGCTTGCCGGCTCGGCTCGATCTCCCCCTGGACTCGCTGCCGCCCTGGGCACGTGAGGTACGACGCGTGATGAAGGTGGCGGACGTCGACTGGGACGTGCTCGCCGAGCGTGGTGCGGAGTGGATGCGATACTGGGATGAGAACGTGCGCGGGAAGGGGGAAGGGAGAGAGAGGGCAGGGCCGTGACGGGGTTCGTCACGCTCGACGGCATCCGTAAGCGGTGGTCGCCGACCGTGACGGTGGGCCCCGCGTCGCTCGAGATCGCGCGCGGTGAGATCGTGGCGCTGCTCGGGCCATCAGGGAGCGGCAAGACGACCGTGCTCCGCCTGCTCGCCGGGTTCGAGCTGGCGGACGGGGGGCGCATCGCGATCGAGGGCGAGGACGTGACGGCGCTGCCGCCCGCGCGGCGGCGCTGCGGGATGGTGTTCCAGCATTACGCGCTGTTCCCGCACCTGGACGTCGGAGAGAACGTGGGCTTCGGGCTGGACCGACTCGAGCGGCATGACCGGGACCGTAAGGTCGCCGCGTCCCTGGAACTGGTCGACCTCGCCGGGTTCGAGCGTCGCAAGCCGCACGAGCTCTCGGGCGGTCAACAGCAGCGGGTCGCGCTCGCGCGCGCCCTCGCCCCCGAGCCGCGGGTGCTGCTGCTCGACGAGCCGCTCTCCAACCTCGACCCGGCGTTGCGCGAGCGCACGCGGCGTGAGCTGCGCGCGCTGATCAAGCGCGTGGGAATCACCACCGTGTTCGTCACCCACGAGCAGGAGGAGGCGTTCGACTTGGGCGACCGCGTCGCGGTGCTCGACCGGGGGCGGCTCGAGCAGGTCGGGGCGCCCGAAGACCTGTACGAGCGCCCGGCGTCGCTCTTCGTGGCCACGTTCGTCGGTCGGGCGAATGTCGTACGGGGGGCGACCGCTCGCGCCCTGGGCGGCCGCGACGGGGAGGTCACGGTCGTTCGGCCCGAGCAGCTGCGGTTCGCCGATGCCGGATTGCCCGCCGTCGTGCGGGAGCGGCGCTACACCGGAGCCGCGGCTTTCTACCAGGTCGAGACCGAGCAGGGCGACCGGCTCGAGGTGTTGGCCGGCCCCGCCGCCGCGCGGGTGGGTGACCGCGTGTACGTGGAGGCCACACGGGTCCTGACGTTCGCGGCGGGACGCGAGTGAACGCGCGGCTCGGCCCAACCGCGGCGGCGGCTCTCACGGTGCTGCTCGCCTGGCTGGTGCTGTACCCGATTCTCATCGTCGTAGCGGACGCCGCCGCCGGAGGGGGCGACGCCGTCACTCGGTTCGTGACTCGGCCGGGCGAATGGGGGGCCCTCTGGGCGAGCCTGTGGATCTCGCTCGCGAGCGTCGCCCTCGCCGCCGCGATCGGGGTGCCGCTCGCGTTCCTGTTCGAGTGGCTCGAGTTTCCCGGTCGCAAGACCCTGGGGTCGCTCATCGCCCTGCCGGCGGTCTTGCCGCCCTTCGTCGGCGTGATCGCGTTCCTCTTTCTGTACGGGGAGTCCGGGTTCGTGGCGCGGGCGGTGCAGGCAGTCCTGGGGCTGACGCGGCCCCCGTGGCGGTTGCAGGGCGCGGGCGCGATCCTGCTCGTCCACGCGTACTCGATGTATGTGTATTTCTATCTGCTCGCGCGCGCGGGGCTCGCCAAGCTCGATGCGTCGCTCATCGAAGCGGCGCAGGCGCTGGGGGCGGGCCGCTGGGACACGCTCTCCCGTGTGACGCTGCCGTTGTTGCGGCCCGCGCTCGGGGGCGCCGGACTGCTCGTCTTCATGGCGGCGCTCGGCTCCTTCAGCGCGCCGTACGTGTTCGGCGGGGGATTCCGGGTCATGACGACGCAGATCGTCGCGACGAAGTTGAACGGCGAGCTGCCGCTCGCCATGGTCGAGACGGCCGCACTCGCGCTGGTCGCGGTCGTGGGCTTCGCCGTGCTGCGCCGCACCGAGGGCAATGACCCGCTCATCGCGCTCGGCAAGGGGACCGCCCCGCGCCGCCGCCCGATCCGCCGCCCGGGCGTGCGCGGGTTCGCGACCGCGGCGGGGTGGCTGTTCGCCGTCCTGCTGCTGCTGCCCCATCTCACGCTCGCCCTCGTGTCGCTCGTCCCGTACGGAAGCTGGACGACGGAGACGCTACCCCCGGTGCTCTCACTCGGGAATTACCAGCGGCTGTTCGGCGAGCCGGAGCGGCTGCGCCCCCTGGTGAACTCGCTGTGGATGGCGACCGTGAGCACGTTCGCCGCCCTCGTCCTGGCGCTCGCCGCGGGTGCGCTCATCGGCCGGCGACGGCCGCGGGAGGCGGCGGGCCGGTTCCGCGGGGCGATCGAGACGCTCGTCGCGCTCCCGTGGGCACTGCCGGGGACCGTCTTCGCGATCGCCCTGGCGGCGACGTTCAGCGTGTCCAGCCCGATCACGCTGCGGTGGGTCCTCGTGGGAACGGTGGTCCTGCTGCCGCTCGCCTACCTGGTGCGCAACCTCCCCGTGACCGGGCGCGCCGTGCTCGCCGGCTACCGGCAGCTCGATCCGGCGCTCGAGGAAGCCGCCGCGAGCCTCGGCGCCGGGTGGTGGGGTGTGTTCCGGCGGGTGACCTTGCCGCTCCTCCGGCCCGCACTCGCGGCGGGCGCGAGCCTGGCGTTCGTGGCCGCGCTCGGCGACTTCGTGACGTCCATCGTGCTCTACACGTATGACAACCGCCCGATCTCGATCGAGATCATGTCGAGCCTGCGCGTCTCGGAGCTGGGCGTGGCGGCGGCGTTCGGCGTGATCCTGATGGTCGTGAGCGGCCTGGTCCTCGGGGTAGGAGCGAGACGATGACGCGGATGGGGATCCTGATGGCGGTGGCGTTTGTGGACATGATCGGGCTCACCCTGGTCCTGCCCCTGCTCGCGCTCTATGCCCTCCATCTCCACGCTAGCCCGACGACGATCGGCTTTCTGACCGCGTCGTTCCCGGTCGCGCAGCTCGTCGCGTCCCCTGTCTGGGGGCGGGTGTCGGATCGCTACGGCCGGCGTCCGGCGCTGCTGGCGGGGTTGACGGCATCGGCCGTTGCGTACCTGATCTTCGGGCTCGCCGGGTCGCTGTGGTTACTCTTCGTGTCGCGTTTCGTCCAGGGGCTGGGCGGCGGAACGACGGGCGTCGCCCAGGCGTACGTGGCCGACACCATGGCTCCGCACGAGCGGGCCAAGGCGTTGGGCTGGCTGTCGGCGGCGACGAGCTTGGGCGTCGTGATCGGGCCCGTCGTGGGATCGTTCGCCGCCCGCGCGGGCGAGTCGGCGCCCGGACTCGTGGCGGCGGCGCTGTGTGCCGCGAATCTCGTCTTCGCCTGGAAATGGCTGCCGGAGTCGCGGGTCTTTTCGCCGCACGTCACGACGGCCAGCGGGCATCAGGTGCGGGCACCCGAGCCGCGTCCCGTGCGTGACGCGTTGTGGGAGGTGATCCGTCATCCGGGTCGTCCCGCCGCCCACCTCATCTGGATCTACGCCGTCGCGATGCTCGCGTACAACTCCGCGCCGGCGGTGTTCACCATCTATCTCGCGTGGCGCTTCGGCATCGGCCCCACGAACATCTGGTGGTTTTTCACGGTGTTCGGTGGGGTCGGCGTCCTGATGCGCGCCTTGGTCGTCGGTCCGGTGAACGATCGGCTCGGCGAGGTGCGGACGATGCGGCTCGGGGCGACGCTGTACGCGCTCGGCTACGCGTTGTTGCCGCTGGCGCCGTCGGTCCCGATGTTCCTGCTGATTCAGGTCCTGCTGCCGCTCGGGACGGCGCTCCTATTCCCGGCCAACTCGGCCCTGGTGAGCCATCGCGCCGATAAGCACGAATTCGGTCTGATGATGGGAGTGCAGCAGGCGTTGCGTGGTGTGGCCAGCGTGGCGGGGCCGATCTGGGCCGGCCTCGCCTACCAGCACCTCGGGCCCAGCGTGCCGTTCTTCGCGTGCGCCGTGATCATCGCCCTGGCATTGCTGATGGCGACGCAGGTGCCGCGCGGCGAGCCGGTGACGGCGACCGCCCAGGTGGCCTGACCCTCGTTACTTTTCGGCCATGAATCCTGCACTCCTGCTGCTCCTCGCCGGGTTGGGGGCCCAACCGTCCCCCAAGCCGCGCTTGGTCTGCGTGATCACCGTGGACCAGCTGCGGCCTGACTACCTCGACCGCTATCGCGAGCAGTTGAACGGCGGGCTGGCGCTGCTACTGAAGCGGGGCGCCTCCTTTACGGATGCCTACCAGGACCACGCCGTCACCGAGACGGCGCCCGGTCACTCCACGATCCTGTCGGGGCGGTGGCCCGCACACACCGGCATCATTCGGAACACCGCCGGTGTGCCGGACTCGACCGCGCCGCTGGTCGGCAGCCCGGGTCCGGGGGCGTCGCCGGTGCGCTTCCGCGGGACCGCCCTGTTCGACTGGCTCCAGGCGGCGGAACCCGGCGCGCGGGCCCTGTCGGTGTCGGGCAAGGACCGCGGCGCCATCCTGCCGCTCGGTCGCGCGAAGGCGCAGGTCTATTGGTACTCCTACGGTGCTTTCACCACCAGCCACTACTACGCCGACTCGCTCCCCACGTGGCTGCAGACGTTTAACGCCCAGCGTGTCCCCTTCAAGGCCGCGGGCAAGGCCTGGACGCTGCTGCTCCCGGAGCGGGCGTACCACGAACCCGACAGCGTGTCGTACGAGAACAGCGGCCACGACTTCACGTTTCCGCACCGCCTGCCGACCGACAGCAACCGGGCCGCCCTGGCCTTTCTCGCGACGCCCGGGATGGACTCGCTCACCCTCGCCCTTGCGCTGGAGGGGATGCGGGCGCTGCAGCTCGGCGGCCGCGGCGCGACCGACCTGCTGGCGGTGAGTCTCTCCGCCACCGACTATATCGGCCACGCCTACGGCCCCGACTCGCGCGAGATGCATGATCAGGTGATACGGCTCGACCGCAGCCTCGGCTGGTTTCTGCAGCAGCTGTTCGTGCGGTACGGCAGCGGGAACGTCGACGTGGTGCTGACGGCGGACCATGGGATCACGCCGTTCCCGGAGCGCTCACGCGCGCTGGGGCATCCCGGGGCGCAGCGGGTCGTCCCCGACAGCGTCATCCGCGGCGTCAACGCCGCGCTCGATGCGCGGGTGGGCGGCGCCGATTGGTTCGGGTTCGAGAGCGGGATGCTGCTGCTGCCCGACCGCTCGAAGCTCGCGGCCTTGGGGGTCGACGTCGACAGCGTCGTCACCGCCGTGGCGGCGCGGTTGGGTGCGCTCCCGGGCGTGACGCGCGTGGACCGGCCGGGGGACCTCGCCCGCGCGGACACGACCGCCGCCGTGGTGCGCCGCTGGGTCCATACCCTCCCGTCGGACGCGAGCGTGGAGCTCGTCGTGACGCTCCAGCCGTACTGCATCTGGAGCTACCCGAACCTCGCCATCGCGACCCACGGACAGCCGAACGACTTCGACGCGCACGTGCCGCTCGTCTTCTGGGGCCCGGGATTCCGTCGCGGAGTCTATCCCGGCCGAGTCAACACGGTGGATATCGCGCCGACGCTGGCGCGCCTGCTCGGTCTCACGCCGAGCGAGCCGCTGGACGGGCGCGTCCTGACCGAAGCGATCGCATCACAGGACTGAGAACTCCCATGGCCACCAAGCTCAGCGCCGACCAACAACGGCGCGTCGCCGAGATTCTCGAGTTTCAGAAAACCGTGGACCACGTGAGCAAGCTGGTCACGGAGCTCGACTCCAACCGCGCGGCAAAGTCGCAGCTCATCAGCAACATCTGCGAGTCGATCGCACGCCAGCTCTCGCAAATGCGCCAGCGCGCGCTCTCGTCGGGCGTCGGGACCATCGCCGACGTGGCCGGGGCGATGTCGGTAATGGCGGGACGGGGCGGCGGGATCGCCATGAAGATCCGGGGCCTCACCGACGGCGTGAACAGCCTGCGCATGCAGCTCGACCAGGCGCTCAAGCAGGCCATGACGCCGGATCCCAAGAAGGCGCCCGAGCCGCCCCATTGAGCGTGGCGGCGATCCGCTGCACCAACCTCGTCAAGCGCTACGCGGACGTCGTCGCGGTGGCCGGGCTCGACCTCACCGTGGACGCGGGCGAGTGCTTCGGCTTGCTGGGGCCCAACGGCGCCGGCAAGACGACGACGATCGAGATCCTCGAAGGACTCACACCCCCCGATGCCGGGGACGTCGCCGTGCTCGGGGTGCGGTGGGGCGGGAGCGGCGCCGCGGACCGGGCGCTGCGCGAGCGGCTCGGCGTCCAGCTCCAGGAGACGCAGCTCGCCGACAAGCTGACCGTCGAGGAGACGGTGCGGCTGTTTCGCAGTTTCTATCGGAACTCGCACACCGTGGACCAGGTGCTCGCGCTGGTCGAGCTGGAGGAGAAGCGGGGGGCGTGGGTGGGCAAGCTCTCCGGGGGACAGAAGCAGCGGCTCGCCGTGGCGTGTGCGCTCGTTTCCCGCCCCGAGCTGCTGTTCCTCGACGAGCCGACCACCGGGCTCGACCCCCAGTCGCGCCGCCAGCTGTGGGAGGTCGTGCTCCGGTTCCGCGGAGCGGGCGGCACGGTGCTCCTCACGACTCATTATATGGAAGAGGCGGAGCGGTTGTGCGACCGGGTGGCGATCATGGACCACGGCAAGGTGATCGCGCTGGGGACGCCGACGGAGTTGATCGCCTCGCTCGGCGCGGAGCACGTGGTCGAGTTCGCCCTTGCGAACGGCGCCGGGCACGCGCCGCTGCCGGAAGAGCTCGCGGCCCTGCCCGGCGTCCAGGCGGTACGCCCGGCGCCGGATCGCACCGCGCTCACCGTGACGGCGGTGCACCGCGCCGTGCCGGCGCTGCTCGCGCTGCTGGAGCGCCGCGGCGCCGAGCTGTCGATGCTCGCCACGCACCACGCCACGCTCGAGGACGTATTCGTCTCGCTCACGGGCCGGCAGCTGCGGGATGCGTGATCATCCGCTCGTCCAGCTCACGCTGGCGCGCATGCGCGAGTTCTATCGCGAGCCCGAAGCGATCTTCTGGGTGTTCGGGTTCCCGCTCGTGCTGGCGTTCGCGCTCGGCATCGCGTTCCGCAACCGCGGGCCAGGCGAGCTGAAGGTAGCGGTGCTCCGGACGCCGGGAGACAGCGCGATCGCCGTAGCGCTCGACCGCTCACCCGCGCTCGTCGCCGCCGTGCTCGACTCGGCTGAGGCACGTGCCCAGTTGCGCACGGGGCGCATCGCGCTGCTCGTGGTGCCCGGAGAGCCGATCGTGTACCGCTACGACTCGACCCGTACCGAGAGCCGGCTGGCGCGGCTGGAGGCGGACGAGGTGCTGCAGCGCGCCCGCGGCCGCCCCGACGTGGCCAGCGTGCGCGACGAGCGGGTCGTCGAGCCGGGCTCGCGCTACATCGACTTCCTGATCCCCGGGCTGCTCGGCATGAACCTCATGGGAAGCGGTCTGTGGGGGGTGGGCTTCTCCGTCGTGCAGGCCCGCACCAAGAAGCTGCTCAAGCGCTTCATGGCCACGCCGATGCGTCGCAGCCACTACCTGACGTCCTTTGTCTTGTCCCGCCTGCTGTTTCTCTTCCTCGAGATCGCGGCGCTCGTCGGCTTCGGCTGGCTGATGTTCCGCGTGGGGGTGCGGGGGTCGCTCGGGTCGCTCGCGCTCGTCACGGTGCTCGGCGCGCTGTCGTTCGCGGGGCTCGGGATGCTGGTCGCGAGCCGGGCGCGCACGATCGAGGCCGTATCGGGACTGATGAATCTGGTGATGCTCCCGATGTGGATCCTCTCCGGGACGTTCTTCTCATACGCACGCTTCCCGGACGCGGTGCAGCCGTTCGTGAAGGCCCTGCCGCTCACGGCGCTCAACGACGCGCTGCGCGCGGTCATGATCGACGGCACCGGCTTACTGCGACTCGGCGCCCCGCTCGCAATCGTCGCGGGCTGGGGCGCCGTGAGCTTCGTCGTCGCCCTGAAAATCTTCCGCTGGCGCTAGGTCACTGGGTGACGGTGATCGTGCCTGTCATGTTGTGGAGCGTGCCGTGAAACGTGCAGTGGTACGCGTAGGTGCCGGGAGTGGAGAAGGTCGTCGAATAGGAGCCACCCGGCGTCGTCGTCGTCCCCCCATAGGGATCCGTGGTGGTGCCGGGAGCGGCCAACGTGCCGCTGTCGAACGCGGGCGAGACGCCCCCGTCGCTCGTAGCGGTATGGGACGTGCCCCCGTTGTTCACCCACTTCACCATGGTGCCGGCCTTGATCGTGATCGCCGCCTGCGTGAAGGCGAAGTCCGTCATGCTCACGCTCGCGGTGGGCGGTGCTGTGGGCGGCGGATTGTTGTTGGTTCCCGTCGACGTCGGCCCGGAGCTCCCGCCGCAGGCCGCCCCGAACGCCAGGAGTGAAGGCCACAGACGAACGTAGCTGCGCATAGGGCACCTCCGGGATCGGGATGGGCGTGCTCACGAGGACATGCGCGGATTCTGTAGTGAAAGCGTTTGTTTGTCAAATAGGGGAGCGTCAGTCACCCCGCAGAAACACCACGAGCCGCCGCAAGAACCCCTGAGCCCGGCGGACCGCCCGCCGGAATTCTTGGGCGCTCGAGTAGCGGCCTGCCGGCTCGCCGGTCACCGCCTTCCGGAGCACCTCCTCCAGCTCCCTGGGCACTTCGCCGCGCGACGCGTGCAGCGGGGGAAGATCGTCCGTGGTCTGCCGCGCGAGGATCGTCTCCGGGGTGGTGCCGTCGAACGGTGGCCGGCCGAGCAGGGCGAAGTACGCCACGGCGCCCAGCGAGTACAGGTCCGCCCGCTGGTCCACGCGCTCGCCCAGCAGCTGCTCGGGCGCCGCGAACTGCGGGGTGCCGCTGCGCGAAGTCGCGCCGCCGTAGCGGACGTCGCCGCGCAGCGCCAGGGCGAGCCCGAAATCCGTGATTCGCAGACGGCCGTCGGGCTCGATCAGCATGTTCTCGGGCTTCAAGTCCCGGTGCACCAACCCCAGGGGGTGCGCCTGCTCCAGCGCCGAGAGCGCTTCGTCGAGCAGGCGCACGGTCCTCTCGACGGTGAGCGGCCCCTGCTTCCCGACGAGCTGCGCCAGGTTCATGCCTGGCACGAGTTCCATCGTGTACCACTGCAGTCCGGCGCGCCCCATGATGTCGTAGATGCTCACGACGTTGGGGTGGCGCAGCTTGGCGGCGAGCTGGGCCTCGCGCCGGAAGCGCTCCACCACGCCCAGGTCGGCGGTGAGCGAGGGATGCAGCACCTTGATCGCGACCTCGCGCTCCAACGCCAGGTCGCGCGCCCGGAACACGCGCCCGAAGCCACCCGAGCCGATCTCGTCCAGCAGCTCGTAGTCGTCGCCCAGCGCGCGCCGCAGGCGGCGCTCGAACCCGGCCTCGACGACCTGCGGTGCCGCGGCCGGCTCCTGGTACACGCCCGCGTCGCGCACGAAATCCTCCAGCATCTCGGTGGCGGTGAAGTAGCGGTCGCCGGGCTGGGGCTGGAGGGCCCGAAGCAGGACGCGCTCCAGGACCGCGGGCACGGCGGGCCGGACCCGGCGGGGCGGGACGAGCTTCGCCGGGTCGGGATCGGGCTCCCGTCCCGTGAGCGAGTAATACACGATCGCGGCGACGGCGTACACGTCGCTCGCCGGCTCCCCCGCGCCGCCGGCCCGCACCTCCGGGGCCGCGAACGCGCCGCCCGCGCCGCGCTCCTCCGGTGGCACCTCGGCCAGACACCAGTTGGCGTAGCGCAGATCGGTGATCACTGGGCGCCCGGAGATCTCGATCATCAGCGTGGTGGGCACGATGCGGCGCATGATCACGCCGCGCGCGTGCGCGTGCTCCAGGCCTCCCAGGAGATCGCGCACCATCGCGTGCGCCGTGGGGATCGGCCGCTGGCCCCGGCGCATCGCGTCGGCCAGGCTCTCCCCCTCGATCCAGTTGGCCGTGCGGTACGCGAAGTCGCCCGCGGTCCAGGCCGCGTACACGTGCCGAATCGCCGCGTGGTCGAGCGCCGCGAGCGTTTCGCTCTCCCGCAGGAACCAGGCGCGGCCCGGCGCGCCGGGCACCAGGTGTACCCGCAGGGCCACCGAGCGCTTCAGCAGGCGATCCCACGCTCGGTACAGCGCGCGCTCGGGCGACAACGCCACGAGGTCGTCCAGCCGGAAGGTGGGCTCCAAAGCCCGCATCAGACTGTCGAGCAGGTCGGCGGGGGGTGTCGGCTGCGTCATGGCGCCGTCAATCTAAGGCTCCCGTGCCAGCGCCGGGCGGCTGTAACGAATCGGGGTGTTGCCGAGTCTTTAATCGACACCTCTCCTTGGAGCGCCGATGCAGCGTCCCAACCTGATACTCGTGCTTGCCCTCGCCGCTTGCGGCCCCGGCGCCTACACGCGCGCGGAGGTGGTGTACGCCGAGCCTCCGCAGTACGTGTACGTCGTGCCGGCGGAGCGCGTCGTCGTCGTGACGCGCGAGGTCCTGGTGAACCGCGGGTACGTGGTGTACCGAGTGGAGCAGGCCGGCCCGAACCGGATTATCTGGGCCCGTCGCGGCGACGACGAAGTGGTGCGGGTGTTCGTCAACCATGAGGGCGAGCGCGTGGTCGTACGCGGCCTGACGGAAAGGCACGACCGCGGCAGGCACCGCGGCTGGGTCCGGAAGGGCCGCGCCGAAGAAGTCATCACGGACGTCGACGTGCGGCTGCGGGCGGAGAAGCACTAGCCGGGCTCCACGCTGGCGGGTAGGTTAGGAGCCGACGCCGACCGCTTGGACGCCAGCCCATGGGCTACGAACCGCTCCCCGACCGCCGCTCGCTCCGCGACCGCCGCCTGCTGGACGACCGGCGCGCGGGTGTAGATCGCCGTTTCGGGCCGGACCGGCGGCGGGACAGCCAGCCGGTCGAGACGGATCGGCGCGCCGGCCTGGAGCGGCGCACGGCGCAAGAGCGCCGCCGGGCGGTGCGGCGATCAGGTGCGCAGCGCCGCCTGCTTCCCGACCGCCGGAAGAGCGCTCACGCGGCGCGGGTGTAAGCCGTTGGATTGACGCGCGGCGCTCGTTGACGCAAGCGGTCTGCTTCCCTACTATCGCCCGGTGCCGTACCTCAAGCTGATCGACCTCGGGACCCAACAGGCCACCGAGGTGCGCGGCGACGTGGCGCGCCTGGGTCGGAGCCCCGACTGTGCGGTGGTGGTGTCGGGGGCCCATGCGGGAGTCGTGTCCGCGCTCCACGCCGAGCTGCGTCACGGTGCCACCGGCTGGCAACTCAAGGACCTCGGCAGCCGGAACGGCACGTCCCTGAACGGCCGGCGACTCGCAACCGAGGCTCTCCTCAAGGCCGGGGACGTGATCGGCCTCGGCGAGACCGGCCCGCGCTACTCCGTGGCGGCGGTCGCCGAGGACCTCGCGACCACGATCCCGGAGCAGCCGGGCCATGCCGGTTCCCCGGAGCGTCATACGCCCGCGGAAGCACGCGCTTACGGCGTGACGCTGCTCGGCGCCGCCACCGGCCGCCGCTACGAGGCGCGCGGCACGCGCATCCGCCTGGGCCGCGGCCGCGAGTGCGAGATCCAACCTGTCGCTCCCACCGACACGATCGTCTCGCGCGTACACGCCGAGCTGACCGTGGGTCCGACGAGCGGCTTGGTGATCAGCGACCTCGGCAGCACCAACGGCACGTTCGTGAATGACGAGCGGGTCACCGAGCCCATGCCGATCCGCCTGGGGGATCGCATCATGCTGGGGGCGGGTGGGCCCGTGCTGATCGTTGAAGGGCTCGGTA
>Ga0209377_1000239_pt1 | contig 34608 bp, 24 predicted proteins | sample GraSoiAngelo_141_FD_185898 | JGI IMG/M metagenome (GOLD analysis project Ga0209377, IMG submission 185898) | Grasslands soil microbial communities from the Angelo Coastal Reserve, California, USA - 14_0929_12_40cm (SPAdes) (version 2) | ecosystem: Environmental > Terrestrial > Soil > Grasslands ...
GCCTGTTCGCGTTGACTCGTCTGTCTCATTGCCCCTCCTGTGGACACCCAAACTTACCGCTCGGCGGCCACGGCGCGTAACAAGCAGATCCTTCGCGCCTGCGGCGCTCAGGATGACAGGCTCGCTCGTTTAGCGAAAGGGAAAGGAAGAGTCGACACTCTCCTTCTGCTCCTCATTCTCCCTCTTCTACGCAGCCGCCCACGCTGTCATCCTGAGCGAGCGCGCGGGACGCGCGCGAGCGAAGGATCTGGGTGCGGGCGGCACTACTTCCGGGCTTGACGCCACGCCTCCGCGACTGCATCAAGGGGGCACCGATGGCGCTCACGCTGGTTGTCATGGCCGCTGGCCTCGGCACTCGGTTCGGCGGGCCGAAGCAGCTCGCCCCCGTGGGTCCGTCGGGCGAGACGCTGCTCGACTACGCGATCTACGACGCGACGTGCGCCGGCTTCACGCGCGCCGTGCTGGTCATTCGCGAGGACCTGGGCGCGGGCGTGCGAGCCCACGTCGCACGCGTGATCGGAGGAGCGGTGCCCGTCCACTACGTCGAGCAGCGGCTCGACGACCTGCCGGGCGGCCGCCGTGTGCCGGAGGGGCGAGTGAAGCCGTGGGGGACGGCTCACGCCGTGCTCGCCGCCCGGGACGCGGTCGAGGGCCCCTTCGCGGTGTGCAATGCGGACGACTTCTACGGCCGCGACGCCTTGACGCGGGCGGCGGAGTTCCTCGCAGGCGGGCACGCAGGTGACTCCCCCGGGACGTTCGCCAACATCGCGTACCCGCTACGCGACACGCTCAGCGCTGCCGGCGGCGTGAACCGCGCGGTCTGCCATGCCGACGGGGATGGGTGGCTCGAATCCGTGGAGGAGGTCGTGGACATCCGGCGCCTGGGAGATGGCGGCTATGCCGGAACCGATCCGCGCGGCCGGCCATTGCGGCTCGCGGCTGACGCCCTCGTCTCGATGAACCTGTGGGCCTTCACGCCGGTGGTGTTCGCCCTGCTGCGGCGTGGGTTCGCGGAATTCCTGGGCCAAGCAAGCGCCGGGCAGAGCGAGTTCCTAATCTCGCACGGGATCGGGCACGCGGTCGGCCGGGGCGACGCGCGAGTGCGGCTGTTGGGCACCCACGGCCGCTGGCTCGGTGTGACGTACCCGGAGGACCGCCCGCACGTCGAGGGGACGTTGCGACAGCTGGTGGCCGCGGGCGAGTACCCGGAGCGGCTCTGGGGGTGAGCGGTACTCAAGCAGCAGATCCTTCGCGCCTGCGGCGCTCAGGATGACCGGCTCACTCGCTCTGCGAATGGAAACGATACTCTCCTTCCTCGTCATTCTACCCCTTCTGCCGTAGCCGCCCGGCGCTGTCATCCTGAGCGAGTGCGCGGAACGCGCGCGACGCGAAGGAACTGCTTGCGCTTTGACGCGAAGGATCTGTTGCTGGGGCTTGACGCCACGCTTCGCAGAGCGCATCAAAGGGGCCATGAAACTGGACACCGTCGATTGGATCGTGCTTGCGCTGTACGGCGCCGTCTGCGTGGCCATCGGCCTAGCGGTGACGCGCCGCGCCGGTCAGGGCCGCCATGAGTTCTTCCTCTCCGGGCGCCGGCTGCCGTGGTGGCTCCTGGGGGTGTCGCTCGTGGCCACGACGTTCTCGACGGATACGCCGAATCTCATCACCGACCTCGTGCGCACCGGCGGCGTGAGCCAGAACTGGGTCTGGTGGGCCTTCGCGGTCACGGGGATGTGCACGGTGTTCTTCTACGCCAAGCTCTGGCGGCGCTCCGCGGCCCTCACCGACATCGCGTTCTACGAGCTGCGCTACTCCGGACGCCCCGCGGCCTTCCTCCGAGGTTTCCGGGCGATCTACCTCGGCGTGTTCTTCAACGTGATGATCATGGCCTCGGTCAATCTCTCCGCGACCAAGATCGCCGGCGTGATGCTCGGCTGGGATCGCCAGACGGCGGTGCTCGTCGGCGGGGCCGTCACCGTGCTCTACGCCGCGAGCTCCGGGCTGTCGGGAGTCGTCTTGACCGATTTCGTCCAGTTCCTGATCGCGATGGTCGGGGCCGTGATGGCCGCCGTCGTGGCGCTCGGGCTCCCCCAAGTCGGCGGCCTGTCGGGGCTGTTCGCCCACCCCGCGGTGGCCGGGCGGCTGTCGCTCTTGCCCGACTTCTCGGACTGGAGCACGGCGGCTGCGGTCCTGGTCGTGCCGCTCGCGGTGCAGTGGTGGAGCACGTGGTATCCCGGCTCCGAGCCGGGAGGCGGGGGCTACGTGGCGCAGCGCATGCTCGCCGCGCCCACTGAGCGCGACGCCATGCGCACGACCCTGCTGTTCAACGTCCTCCACTACGCCGTGCGGCCCTGGCCGTGGATCATCGTGGCGCTCGCGTCGCTTATCGTCTATCCCGACCTCGCCTCCATCGCCGCGCGCTTCCCCCACATCGACCGGGCGATCGTGCGGAACGATCTGGCCTACTCCGCGATGCTCGTGTATCTCCCGCACGGGCTCTTCGGCCTGATGATCGCCTCGCTCGCGGCGGCATACATGTCCACCATCAGCACCCACCTCAACTGGGGTGCTTCCTACGCGGTCGAGGACTGCTACCGCCGGTTTGTGGCGCCCCACAAGGACGAACGCCACTACGTGCTGGTGGGGCGCACCGTCACGGTGGGGCTGATCGCGCTCGCTTCGGCCCTGTCCCTCTGGCTCCAAAACTCCTACCAGGCGTTCCAGATCCTGCTCCAGATCGGCGCCGGGACCGGGCTGATCTTCCTGCTGCGCTGGTTCTGGTGGCGGGTCAACGCGTGGAGCGAGATCGCCGGTATGGCGATTTCCTTCGTAATCGCCGTGTACTTCCAGTTCGTGCACACGGCGCTCGGGCTCCCGGCGCTCGCCCCGACGCTCCGGCTCGTGATCGGCATCGCCATCACCACCGTCGGGTGGCTGGCCGTGACGTTCGCGACGCCGCCTACCGACCGCGCCACCCTCCAGACGTTTTATGACCGGATTCGGCCCATGGGTCCAGGCTGGAGCCGCGCGGTGACCACTCAGCCGGCGAAACCGGGGGAAAGCGTGACCGCCGCCTTCCTGTGCTGGTTCCTGGGCTGCGTCGTCATCTACGCGGCGCTGTTCGGCACGGGATACGCGTTGTACGGGAAGCCGCTGCCCGGGATCGTGTGCCTTGTGGCCGCGGGCGCGGCGGCTTGGGGGCTGTTCCGGACCCTGCCGCGGGTCGGGTTCGAATAACCATCCTCCAATAACGGGGCAGCCGCACCCCGGCCCCCCCAATCCGGTTTTGGGGGTTGGGATGCGGTTGCCCCGTTATTAAAGCGTGCACATCGAGGACGAGCGTCTCTATCTCCTGCTGGACCGCTACCTGGCCGGCGAGGCGTCGGCCGTAGACGCGGAGGCTGTGCGGGGGTGGCTCGCGGATGACCCCGAGCACGCCCTTCTGCTGGAGGATCTGCGGCTCATCAAGCGCGTCGCAGCCGAGCGAGCACCGGAGAGCAGTGCCGATGCGGCTTGGGCGAGGGCAGTCGAAGCGCTCGAGGTCGCCCCGGAGCCGCCCGTGTCGCCGGGGCCGCTCGAGGTCGCCCCGAAGCCGCGCGTGTCACGGCGGCCGCTCGTGGCGGCGCTTGCCGCCGCTGCGGCCGTCATCGCGCTGATCGGAGGGGGGGCCGTGCTGCGGCGGCCGCAGCAGTGGAGTGAGTACACCACAGCCGCCGCGCACCGCGCGGTCATCCGCCTGCGAGACGGCACGCAGGTCACCCTCGCGCCCAAGAGTCGCGTGCGCTACACGGCCGACTACGGCAGAGCGCACCGCGACCTGTATCTCGACGGCGAGGCGTACTTCCTGGTCGCGCCCGACTCGCGTCGTCCGCTCCGCGTCCACACCGCCCGGAGCGTAACCGAGGATCTGGGGACGGCCTTTGTGGTCAGGGCGTATCCCGATCAGGTCGCAACCGAAGTGGTCGTGGCCGAAGGGCGCGTGGCGCTGTGGCGGGCCGATAGCGGCGCGGCTTCCCGCGCGCGTGGTGCTCGACCGGACACCCGGCCCGCGCTGGTGCTGTTGGCCCGGGACCTTGGACGGCTCGAACCGAGCGGGGTCGCCACGTTCCGACGGGGCGTCGACGTCGGGCGCTACCTCGCCTGGACCAGGGGAGTGCTGGCGTTCGACGGCACGCCGCTCGCCGATGTGGTGCTCACGCTCGAGCGCTGGTACAACGTCGAGATCCGTCTGGCCGATAGCGCGCTCGCCATGCGTCGGGTCACGGCGACGTTCACGACTGAGCCGATCGACCTGGTCCTGAAACGGATTGCGTTGACCCTCGGCCTCGGTGTCGAGCGCGCCGGCGGGTCGGGGTTCGTGCTTCGGAACGGTAGGTAACCGTCATGCCTATCTTGCTTTCGGGAGTAAGACTCATGAACAACGTTACGATATCCCCTCTCGTGCTCGCACTCGCGCTGGCGGCGGTGCCGCACGGCGCGGCTGGACAAATGAGCGACCCGAGCGAAAGCCGGGGCCCCCGCTTCCTGCTCGCAATGGCCGAGCGGGCCAAGCCCGTACCGCTCGATCTGAAGCGATCGGCGGTGTTACGGCAGCCGCTCTCGCTCGCGTTCGACGGCGCCACGCTCAAGGAGGCGCTAGCGGAGATCTCCCGGCAGGCGGGACTCGATCTGGTCTATGCCGACGACGACCTGCCGATCGCCATGCCCGTGAGCCTGCGGGCGGATCGCATCACCGTAGCCGCGGCGCTGACGGATGTGCTGCTCGACGCGGGCGTCGACATCGTGTTCACGCCGGACGGCCGGGCCACGCTCGTGAAGCGGCCGGCCGGCCCCGCGCTGCAGCTGGGCTCGATCGCGGGGACGGTGACTGCAGCGGAAGCCGGAGCGCCCCTGGAGCGCGCCACGGTGGTCGTCGTCGGGACGCGCCTCTCCGCCGAGACCGATGCCACGGGACGCTATAGCATCAGCGCCGTGCCGGTGGGGACGCATCGCGTGCGGGCCCGGATGCTCGGCTACGCACCCGTCGATACGAGCGTGGTCGTCGAGGAAAACCAAGAGACGGCGCTCGATTTTCAGCTCAAGGCACACGCGATCGAGCTGGAGGCGGTCGTCGCCGTGGGCTATGGGGAAAAGACCAAAGAAAATCTCACCGGAGCCATCTCGACCGTTGACCCAAAAATCCTCGAGTCTACCCCGGTCACCAATACGCTGGCGGCGATTCAGGGAGCCATTCCCGGCGTCCTCGTGCAACGTCTGTCAGGACAACCAGGCGTAGAGGGATTCAATCTCAACGTGCGGGGCCTTTCGTCCACCAACAACAAGAACGCAGACGCCGAGGGAGCCGGCGGCAACACTCCCCTGGTGTTGATCGACGGCATCCCAGGCAACCTCGACTTGTTGAATCCCGTCGATATCGAAGCCATCTCGGTGCTGAAGGATGCGTCTGCTTCGATTTACGGCGCACGTGCCGCCAACGGGGTAGTTCTCGTCACTACGAAGAAAGGCACGCGCTTCGCGCCGAAGTTCACCTACTCGAGCAACGTGGGCATCAGCAAGCTCGAAGGCATGATGGATACGCCCAACCATTATCAGATGGCGATCATGGACAATGAGGCGAATATCCATGCCGGGGCCGCGCCGATGTACACGCCCGACCTGCTCCAACGGGTACGCGTCGGTGATCCGAATCCCATTCCCCATCCTCTCTACGGCAGCTCCGGGTGGATGTTGTTCTTCACCTCGACCGACTGGCGAAGTGCCGTCCTGCAAAATGGATTCGAGCACCAGCAAACCCTCACGGTCTCCGGCGGAGGCCCGAATTCGAGCTACTACTTGTCGGGCACGTACGCCGACCAAGGTGGCGTCATTCGATATGCGAACGACGGCGCCAAGCGCTACAACCTCAGGCTGAACTACGATTACGATTTTTCCAAGCGGATACGATTGGAATCGAAGCTCGCTTTGGAAAACCGGGACCGGAGGGATCTCGGCGGCCTGAGCGCCGCCTGGGACAACACGTCCTGGACGATCATCGAAACCATCTTTGGGATGCCCAATCATCCTGTCTACACGAGGAGTGGTCACAACTATTTCGCTCAGGGTGGATGGGGCAACGCTGTGGCCCAAGCCAGAGAAGCCGCACCTGCATCCTATGGCACTCGGAGCGTCAATACCAACTTCAAGGTGACGTTCGATGTCGTGGAGGGGCTGAAGCTGAATCTCCAGTCCGGTATCAGCTACCGTTCGGACGACAACACCGACATCGCCAAAGGCTACCCCCTGTATACGTGGGATGACAGCCATGTCCAGTACTACTCCATCGCGAACCCGGACCAGAATTGGGCATACGATTTTCACTCGGAGAATGTTCACAGAAGCTACTTCGGCTACCTGCAATTCCACCGAGTGTTTGGCGAACGCCACGACCTCGAACTCATGGCCGGCGTCTCGCACGAAGACAACGACTCGTCGTGGTTCAGTGCAGGACGGGTAAACTACTTCACCAACCAGGAAGTGTGGGCGCTGAGGCTCGGATCGTCCGCCAACATGTCGAATGACGGGGGCGGTGAGCAGTGGGCGATCCGCTCGGGCTTCTCCCGGCTGAGCTACGTGCTCGACCATAAATACCTGCTGGAAGCCAACCTCCGATATGATGGAAGCTCACGCTTCGCACCCGATAAGCGATGGGGTTTCTTTCCGGGCGTATCGCTGGGCTGGCGCTTCTCCAACGAGCCGTTCATACGTCGCCACCTGGGGCCTTCTGATGACCTGAAACTGCGGCTCTCCTACGGAAGAACGGGGAATCAACAAGGCGTCGGACTGTATGACTACGTGCAGCTGATCGGCATCGGCCGACCGTGGCCGCATGATTATCCCATCTCCTTCGGACAAGGTGGACAAGATCGCTCGGCATTCCTGTCGGGAATGGTTACGAAAAACAGGACGTGGGAGACAGTCGCCACCAGTAACGTGGGGTTGGACGCCACGCTCTTCTCTTCCAAGCTCGACGTTACGTTCGACTATTTCATCAAGCGCAACAGCGACATGCTTATTCCGGTCACCTATCCCAGCTTGTTGGGTGCACAGGCTCCCTACTCGAACTCGGGGAATCTCAAGACCTGGGGCTTTGAAGCGACCCTGGGATGGAAGGGCGAGGTCGGCGGACTGCGATATAGGACAAGCGTGAGCCTCAGCGACGCCAAGAACAAGGTGGTGAACTATGGTGGACAGGACACCTATCTCTTGGGCCTGAACTACGTCCGTCAAGGCTATCCCATCAATACCTACTTCGGCTACGTCTTCGACGGGCTGATCCGTACCCAGGCTGAGCTGGATGCCTACAAGACGCTCGGCGGCGTGCCGAGCGATATCGGCATCGGCGACGCGAAGTACAAAGACCTGAACGGGGACGGAAAGATCAGCCTGTACGGTGACAACCCCGGCCAAGACGGTGATGTCATCAATCTGGGGAATAGCTCACCCCGGTATATCTACGGCATCAACCTCGAGCTCGAGTGGAAGAGTTTCGATCTCGGTATCTTCGCGCACGGGGTTGGAAAGCGGATGCTGCTGCGGGACGGCGATTACCGCATGCCCTGGAGCGATTGGTGGAGACAGCCGCCGCTGTTCTACTACAATCAGACGTGGAACGAAGATCGATCCGACGCCCCATATCCGCGCCTGACGCACGGCAATATCAGGTTCTGGAATTGGCAGGCATCGACCCTGCAAGTGGTCGATGCGGCCTACCTCAGACTGAAAAAGCTGGTCATCGGGTACACGCTCCCGGAAGCGCTCGTCAGGCGAGCGCGAATGACCCGAGCGCGAATGTACTTCACCGGCTTCGACCTGTGGGAAAAGCACAACGTAAGAGGTGGCTGGGATCCTGAATCCGCCTCGCATGGATTCAACTATCCATTCCAGAGGCAGTACTCGTTTGGCATGGACATCACCTTCTAATTGACGCGAGGCGTGCGCATCATGAACACGAAACACCGCACCTACATCGGCGTCTTCCTGGTGCTTACGGTTGCGTGTAAGGGGCTCGATCTTGGCCCGAAAGACCAGATCTCGGACGCCTCGTTCTGGAAGAGCCCGGACCAATTTCGGTTGGCCGCCAACGATTTCTATTACTACTTACAAGGCGCCCATAACTACACGGAACTCAATTCCGATATCGCCTACGGCGACGCCGTGAGCACCCAGCTCCGCGCGGTCAGCAATGGCTCCTATTTAGCCGAGGCGAATTCCGTCGTGTGGGACACCAACTATTTCAACATCCGGGCGACGAACTATCTGCTCCAGAAGGCCAGCGAATCCGGTTTGGGGGCGGCGATCGATCGCTGGGTCGGCGAGGCGTTGTTCTTCCGGGCGTATCATTACTGGAACCTGGCCAAGAGCTTCGGCGGCGTGCCGCTGATCTCCAAGGTGCTCGATGTCACCTCGAGCGAGGTGTACACCGCCAGATCGACGCAACAGGAGACCATTGATTTCCTCATCGCCGATCTGGACAGTGCGGTCCCGAAACTGCCGAAGCAGAGTCAACTCGACGGCTCGGAGCTGGGTCGGGTCACGCAGGGTGCGGCCCTGGCCCTCAAGGCCCGGGCCGCGTTATACCAGGGAACCTGGCTCAAGTATCACGGCGGCGGGGATCCCGCGCCGTACCTCAACGCCGCGATCAGTGCCGCCCAGCAACTCGTTGCCTCCGGTGCATACGCCCTCTATACCGGGCAGGGTGCGCAGAGCTACAAATACCTGTTCATCCTGCAGGGTGACGACAGTCCGGAAGTGATCTTGGCCTTTCGCTATTGGGCCGGCCGCGCCACGCACAATTGGACCAGAGAGCTGTGGTTCAATTTCATGATTCCCACGAAGACGCTCGCTGACATGTACCTGGCCACGGACGGCTTGCCGATCACCAGCTCACCGCTCTTCCAGGGGTACGATTCACTAATGACGGTTGAATTCCAGAACCGGGACCCCAGAATGGCGATGACGTTCGTCGTCCCCGGGAGTGACGTCTTTCAGGAGAATGGCTTCCAGCCGGTCTATCCGGGCTTCTCGGGAAGCAGCGCGACCCGCACCGGCTATATGCTGCGCAAGTTCCTGGACGAAACGGTGGACGCGACGCAGTTCAGGGGTCAGTATGACTTCAAGGAATTCCGTTACGGCGAGGTGCTGTTGATCCTGGCCGAGGCACTGTACGAGCGGGACGGCCAAATCTCCGACGGGGACTTAGGCAGCACGATCAATTTGCTCCGCGCTCGGGCCGGGATGCCGGCGCTGACGAATGCGTTCGTCACTGCTAACGCCCTGGACATGCAGACGGAAATCAGGAGAGAACGGACCGTCGAACTGGCCTTCGAGGGATTCAGGCGGGACGACCTGAGGCGCTGGAAGACGGCAGAAACCGTCATGCCGCTGGCCATCCGAGGAGTCAAGTTTGTCGGCACCGAGTACCAACAGCGGAATCCTACCTTGGTCATAAACTCGGATATCTTTGTCGACGCGAATGGCTTTATCGTCGGGGAGCCTGCCGTCTCACGCCACTTCCTCGAGAAGCACTATCTCGATCCCATACCGTTGCAGCAGATTCAGCTATCGCACGGAACGCTCGTCCAGAACCCTGGCTGGTGATGCACCGCATTCTCTTACCCCTGTGCCTGTACAGTCTGTGTGCAGGCACAGCGGTCGGGCAGTTGCCACGCGCCCGCGTGGATCGCTCGCAAACCCCCGTGCCGCAGCAACACTTCCAGCCCGAGTACGCGCTCGATGCTCCGGCCGATCCGCTGCGGTGGACGCTGCAAACGACGGGCCTGCATGTGTCGTTCGCGTCGACCGATCAGTCGTACATGCGGACCGACGTCCCGGACCTGCCACAGGAAACACAACTGTGGGACGCCACCGGCTGGCGCGGTGAGCGGCTCAATGCCCTGCTCCTGATCTGGTCCCCGGACACGCTGCGCCAGATTCGGCTGGCCACGCATGATCTCGTCGCCGCCACGGGCCGCGTCCTCGGCAAGCGCAATCTTCAGGTCGATCTGGTTCGCTACGTGCTGTCCAACTACCCGTACGGTGCCAGCGAAGTCAGCTGCGGGGCGACCGATACGAACCAGACCTACCTCATGCCGGACCGCCTCGAGCCGTTCGAGCGGTTCGACCTGCCCGGACGAACCGTCCGGCCAATCTGGCTCTCGCTGGACATCCCTCCCGGCACGGAACCCGGCGTCTACCAGGGGACCATCGACGTCGCCTCCGAGAACAATCGCGCCCCGCTCCAGGTGAAGGTGAGAGTGCAGAACCAGGTGTTGCCGAGCCCTCGGGACTGGAAGTTCCGCCTGGACCTGTGGCAAAACCCCTGGGTGGTCGCGTGGTACTATCACCTCGAGCCTTGGTCCGCTGAACATAAAGCGCTGTTGAAGAAACACCTCCGCTTGTACGCCGATGCCGGTGGCAAGTACATCACCACGTACGCGGTGCATTCGCCCTGGTCCGACAATTCGTACATGATCGAAGGGACGATGATCGACTGGACCAAGCGTGCCGATGGGACATGGAAATTCGATTACAACATCTTCGATCAATACGTGCAATTAGCCATTGAGGCCGGCGTCAATAAAGCCATCACCATCTATACTCCGGTTCCCTGGGGGCACAGGTTCCGCTATCTCGATGCCAAATCCGGAAACTATGTGTTCGAGGAATGGTCGCCGGAATCCGCCGAATTCAAATCGGTGTGGACTGTCTTTCTCGATGATCTCAAGAGTCACTTGGAACGGAAGGGGTGGTTTGACAGAACCTATCTTGGGATCAACGAAAATCCCTTGAACTTTACGATGGCCGCCGCCAGGGTGATCAAGGATCACTCGAGCAAGTGGAAAATCACCTACGCCGGCGACTGGCATCCGGAGCTGGATCATCTGTTGGATGACTATTCTCCCATCATCACCAGCGAGCCAAGCCTGCAAGAGACACGAGAACGCTCGGCCAGAGGGTTCACCACGACGTACTATGTGTGCTGCAATCCGCAGAAACCCAACACGTTTGTGTTTTCTCCACCAATTGAAGGCCGCTACATCGCGTGGTACTCGGCGGCCCACGGCTATGATGGCTTTCTGCGCTGGGCGTACGACGCCTGGCCCGCGGATCCGGTGCGTGATGCACGACATACGCTGTGGCCTGCGGGAGATGCTTTTCTGGTGTACCCCGGTGCGAATAGCAGCATCCGGTTCGAGAAATTACGCGAAGGAATCGTCGACTACGAAAAAATCAGGATCATACGAGCGCTGGCGGGCAAATCATCCGACACCAAGATCAAGACCCAAATGAAGGACTTCGATAGTCACTTAGCCACGTTCATCGGAGATCGTGATTACAGTAGGCGGGATTATGATCAACAGCGAATCACGGAGGCCGTTCATAAAGCAAAACAGATGCTGGAGGCGTTAAGCGATGGTCTGGCGCGATGACGGAAGTAGCTTGCACAGAGTTTCAGGACTATGTCCTAACTCATGAGTTGATACCAGCTGGTCCAGTCCCCACCGCTTTCGATCCCAATGGTGTCTATCCCTATATAAGTTATTCGGAGACGTCTCACCGACCGGTACTTAAGAAATACAGGCTTGTCGCATTGGAAAATGATAAGATCAAAGTAACGATTTGTCCCGACCTTGGAGGAAAAGTCACATCGCTAATTCATAAGGGATCAGCCAAAGAAGTATTGTATGTTCCGGACGTCATCAGACCGACGCGAATATTGCCCCGGTTTTGTTTTGTGGCCGGAGGCATTGAAGTAAGCTTTCCCATATCTCATTCTCCCACGCAGAACGACCAAGTACTCTACACAATTGATCGAACGAAACAGCGCGTTTATGTAAGCTGCGGAGAACGGGAATTGCGTTTTGGCATGCAGTGGTCAGTAGAATCCTCTCTGGGTGCTGACGATGATTTTCTGACGCAGCGTGCGGTCTTTTACAATCCCGGAACGTCAGCATATCCCTGGATGTCATGGTCCAATGCGGCTTTGCCCTCCGCTCCCGACACAGAATATCATTTTCCCAAGGGCAAGGTTCTATCTCATTCTTCAAGGATCGATACCATCGATTGGGAGCAATCAGGACCGAAGCATGAATCGGATATACAGGAAATGACGGGCTTTTTTTGGAAGACCAAGGATGCGAATGCATTTGGTGCCTTTACACCGTCATTCGGCACAGGGTTGTATCACATTGCCGATGAGGCGAGCTCGCCCGGAATGAAATTATGGACCTACGGTGTTGGTAAAGACCGCGCATGGGCGACGTTGAGTACAGCGAGACACGATCCGTACGTCGAGATACAGGGCGGACCCATTGGTGATCAGTCCATAAAGCTGGAGTTGCAACCTAAGGAAACCCGATGGCACGTGGAGTTTTGGATCCCCTCAAGCAACGCTTTGGATATCTATTCTTTGAAGGTTCCGAATGTGAAGCTCAGACCTATCAGCGAAGTTCCTCTGTTCGATTGGGCGAGGGAGGAACAAGTGAAGGTATGGAAAGATCTTTTGCGTGCCTATAAAACTCAAAAGCGATTACCGGAGCCCCCTGCAATTCATCAGTGTCTTTGGGCTCCTTCCGGTATGGAGCACATGAATGCTGCGTTTGAATGGGCCATTCAGAATACCAATGGGCAAACGGCAGACCGATGGAAATTCCATTATGGTACCTGGCTGGCCGGAACAGGAAAAAAGAAAGAGGCAATCCACGTACTATCTACGAGTAGCCTGGGGGTGGCGAATGCTTTGTTGGCAAGGCTACTCAAATTGGACGGTGATATCGAGGGTGCCGCAAAGGCTTTACGATCCATTCAGGAGAAATGGTTGCAATTGCATCCACAGATCATAGTGCAGCGCGATGAAGTGCTTCGCAATTTGGGAACAGAAACTCTAGCCGAACGTGAGCAGTGGTTGAGCCAGGTAGACGCACTGCAGGATGAGCGGATAATAGAAAGACGAGTGCAGCTCTTAATCGATAGAGGTGAGTTTCAAAGGGCGAAAGAACTCCTGCTATCTGTTTCGTTTCAGAAGGTGCATCAAAGGTACGCCCGCACGGCATTGTGGAATCAGATATGCGAAAGGCTAAGTGAACCTTGTTTGCCAGTCCCTCCTGAATTGGGAGAAGATCAGTTGGCCGCTTTTGGCGCTTATCGGGAGTTTGCCTGATCTCGCGCCGTCAATCCTCTAAGTGAATGCCACACCGCGCCTTACCACCGAGATCTTGCGGCGCGTCACAATTATGCGCACGCTACTGTCGTAGGCCGCGCCCGGGTCGCCGTCGATGCCGCTCAAGGCCAGCTTCGCTAACAAACCGGATACCTCTTCCGACGACGTCAGTACCGACGCCGACGAGCGCGCGTGGGCGGATCGCATCCGCGCCGGGGACATGGACGCGTTCGAGGCGCTGTACCGCACGTACTGGCAGCGGCTCTACTCGTTTGCGTTCCGCTACGTGCACTCGAAGGAGGATGCGGAAGAGGTCGCGCAGGAGGTTTTTTTCCGGATCTGGCGCGGCCGGGCGCACTGGGTCCCCCTCGGCGCAGTGCGGAACTACCTCTACCTCGCCGTGCGCAACGCCGCACGCGATCGACTGGAGCGGGCCGCTGTGGCGCGCCGGTGGGGGGGGCGGGTCGGGCGGGTCGGTCAGGTGGCGACGGCGCCGGAGATCCAGTCCGACCTGGAGGCCGCAGAGCTTGTTGCTACAGTGGAACGAGCCCTCGCCGAGCTCCCCCCTAAGAGATCTGCAGTGTGCAAACTGCGGCTGATCGATGGCCTGAGCTACGCCCAGATCGCCGACCGGCTGGGCATCTGCGAGAAGACCGTGGAGACGCAACTCGCTCGCGGCCTGAAGTCCCTGCGCGACCAGATCCGCCAAGCCCCATAACAGCGCCTCACGCGGGCAGGATCTCCGCACCCGCCGACGGGTCGGCCGTGAACACGTGCCGCCCGACGTCGCCTGCAGCGCCGCGTGGGGCGTAGAAGCGCTCCCCCAGAGCGGCCATGACCTCCGGCGCCCGCTCGGCGCGACAGAGCGCCACGATCGAGCCACCGAACCCGGCGCCCGTGAGTCGCGCCCCCGCCGCGCCCGCCTCCCGGGCCAGCTCCACGAGGCGGTCCAGCTCGGGGTGGCTCACCTCGTAGTCGTCCTGCAGACTCTGGTGCGAGGCGTCGAGCAGTTGCGCGAACGCCGTGAGGTCTTGAGCGGCCATCGCTGCCTCCGCCTGCCGCACGCGTGCTCCCTCGGTGACCACGTGGCGGAACCGCCGCGAGAGCAGGCCGGAGAGGGTCGCCCCCGCCACTTGGAGCAGCTCCTCGACCGAGGCCGCCGCGAGGAGGGCGGGGTAGGTGATGTCCGCCGGCTGGCCGAGCCGTGCGGCCACGAGGCGCCGCGCCTCGTCGCACTGCTGCGTCCGCTCGTTGTACGCCTGCCGCGCCGCCCCGGACTTCTCGGCGTGCACCAGGCTCCACGCCACGATGAACTGCCAGTCGGCGGGCACGGCCGTGGGGGTGAGCCGGAGCGGGTGGAAGTCGATCCGTGACGCGTAGCCGGCCTGCGCACCGAGGATAATCGCCTGGTCCATCCCGCCGCCCGCAGTGCCGACGTAGCGCTCGCCCTTCCCCAAGAGCTCCATCAGCTCGAGCGACGCCACGCTCACCCCGTTCGCGTGCAGGATCGCGAGGGCCATGGCCACGACGAGCGCGGACGAGGAGCTGAGCCCCGCGGCGATCGGGAGATCGCTCTCCACCAGTGCGTCGACGCCCCGCAGATCCGGGAATCGTCGGGCCAGGGCCTGGGCCGCCGCCCTGGGATAGTTGCTCCAGTCCCCCGCCGGAGCCGGCGGGATGCTCTCGTGCACCGTGAAGGCGCTGGGCGCGAAGCGAGGATCGCGGTTGACGAGGCGCGTCTCTCGATCCGAGCGCGGGTGAAACGCGATGCGGACGCTCCGGCGGAGGGCCATGGGGAGGACGGGCAGGCCGCAGTAGTCGATGTGCTCGCCGATCAAGTTCACGCGCCCGGGCGCGCGGACCACGTGAGCGGGGCCGGAGGGGGGGGCGGGGACGCCGAACGCGCGCGCGAACGCCGCGCTTGAAATCTCGGAGTGCGGCGTCACAGCTTGTAGGTCTCCTTCGCCAGGTCGTAGGCGAGCACCCGCGCCATGCGGCGGGCATCGCTCGTATCGATCACGTGGCGCGCGACAAGCCCTGCCAGGAAGTTCGCGTCCACGCGGCGCGCCAGATCGTGCCGGGCGGGGATCGAGCAGAACGCACGGGTGTCGTCGTTGAAGCCGGCGGTCTTGTAGATCCCAGCGGTCTCCGTGGTGCGCTCGCGGAAGCGCCGCATGCCTTCCATCGAGTCGTGGAACCACCACGGAGGCCCGAGGCGCATGGCCGGATAGTGACCGGCGAGCGGCGCCAACTCCCGACTGTAGGTGGACTCATCGAGCGTGAAGGCCACGAGCGTGAAGCGGGGATCGTTGCCGTAAGCATTCAGTAACGGGCGCAGGTTACGCGTGAACTCGGTGGCCACCGGAATGTCCCCGCCGCGATCGGGACCGAACCGTTCGAACAGCTGTCGGTTGTGGTCCCGCAGCGCGCCGGCGTGAATCTGCATCACCAGACCATCCTCCAGCGACAGCCGGGCCATTTCCATCAGGAGGTGGCCCGTAAAGCGCCGTTCGTCCGCCGGTGTCACGTCGCCCTGCCGCGCCCGCTGATACAGGACTTCCATCTCCTTCGGCGGAAGCCAGGTGGTGTAGGGCTCGAGCACCGCGTGATCGGTGGCCGTGGCCCCCATGCGCTTGAAGAAGGTGCGGCGATCCTCCAGGGCGTGCAGGAACTCGGCGTAGTCCACCAGGGGCGCGCCGTGCTCCCGCCCCAGCCCCTCCAGCTCGGCGGGCCACCCGGGAGAGGCGATTTGGAACACCGCATCGGGGCGGAAGCAGGGAATGACCCGTCCCTTCCACCCGGACTCGCGGATGGCGTGGTGGTGCTGCAGCGGATCGCTGGCTTTGTCGGTGGTGGCGAGGACCTCGATGCCGAACCGCTCGAACAGCGCCCGGGGCCGGAACTCGAGGGAGGCGAGCTTCTCCGTGATTTCGTCGTAGATCCGCGGCCCCGTCTCGCGAGACAGGCGGTCGCCGACGCCGAAGACCTCGTGCAGCTCGTAATCGAGCCAGGCGCCGGTGGGCGTGCCGCGGAACAAATAGTAGTGGTCTGCGAACCGCTGCCACACGTTGCACGGATCGGTCTCGACGGGCGCTCCATCCCGGCGCGGCACCCCCAACGCCTCGAGCGGGACGCCGCACGCGTACAACAGCCGCAGGATGTAGTGGTCGGGCTGGACGATCAGCGCCGCGGGCTCGGGGAAGGGCTCGTCCCGGGCCAGGATCTGGGGATCCACGTGACCGTGGGGCGAGACGATGGGCAGCCGGCGCGTTTCGTCATACAGCTCGCGCGCGACGCGGCGCACCGCGGGATCGGGATCGAAGAAGCGGTCTCGGTCGAGGACGGCGGTCACGGGCCTACACGGCCGGCGCCCAGCCCGGCGCGTACTCCCGCTGCCAGTAGCCCATCGCCTCGTCGTCTCCCTCGATCCGTCCGGACTGTGGATCGGTGCGGAGCGCGCGCCCCGTCCACTGCGCGATGTTCCCGAGGTGGCAGAGCAGCACGCTCGTCGCTCCCTCCTCGATCGGCTGCCGCAGCGCGGCGCCGGTGCGAATCGCGGCCACGAAGTTGTCGATGTGCAGGGCCGTCATGGCGTCGTCGGCCCCCGTGTTGAGGCCGTCCCCCGTCCGCGCGGCGAGGGACGACTTCACCACCTTCTCCTTGAGATCGTACATGGTGTAGCCGTCGCGGTCGAGCACCACGCTGCCGGCCGTGCCCAGGATGGCCGTGCCGCGCGCGCGGCCGTACGTGGTCAGGCCGTTGCAGCTTTGCCCCTGCCAGATGATGGTCTTCCCGCCCGCGAACTCGAAACAGGTGTCCTGCGTATCGGGGAACTCCCAGTCGTCGGTGAAGTGATAGCGGCCGCCGACGGACGAGACGCGCGTGGGGTAGCGCACGCCCAGCGCCCAGCGGGCCACGTCGATCTCGTGCGTGCCGTTGTTGCAGATCTCGCCCGTGCCCCAGCGCCGGAACCAATGCCAATTGTAGTGAATGACGTTGTCGCGGTACGGGGTATGGGGCGCCGGGCCCTGCCACAGCTCGTAGTCCAGGTTCGCGGGGACGGGCACCGCGTTCCCGCGGCCGATCGGGCCCCTCGTGTTGGCATACCAGGCGCGCGCGAGGTAGGGCTGCCCGATGGCGCCTTCCTTGATTGCCTGCACGATGTCGATCGAGCGGGGCGCGGAGCGCTGCTGCGTCCCCATCTGCACTACGCGTCGGTGCTTGCGCTGCGCCTCGACGAGTAGCTCGCCTTCGCGCGGGTTGTGCCCGCACGGCTTTTCGAGGTAGACGTGCTTCCCCGCCTGCAGCGCGAGCAGCGCGGCGGGGGCGTGCCAGTGGTCGGGCGCCGCGATCACGAGCGCGTCCACGTCCTTGTCCTCAAGCGCCTTGCGGAAGTCGCCGAGCCCCTTAGGAGATTTGCCCTGGACTTGGGCGACGGCGGAGACGCCCTTGGCGAGCACCAGCGAATCGACGTCGCACACGTAGGCCACGTCGGCGTGGGTCGTCCGGGCGAAGCCGCGCGCGAGCACGGTGCCGCGTCCGTTCACGCCCATGACCGCGACGACGACCTTGTCGTTGGGAGAATCGGCGAGGCCGAAGAGCGGCGACCGCGTGGCCGCGAGGCTGAACCCGGCCGCCGAGGCGGTTTTCAAGAATTTTCGACGCTTCATAGGTCCCGAACCTTGATGTTGCGGAAATAGACTTCGTCCCCGTGGTCTTGAAGGACCAAGTGCCCCTTCCGGCGTGTGGCGAACCCGGGGATCGAGCGGTACTTGCTCGCCGCGAGGGCGGAGTCCAGGCGCGCCGTGCCCAGGTCGAACTCGAGCAGCTTCTCGCCGTTCAGCCAGTGCTCGCCGTGGTTGCCCCGGAAGACGAGCATAGACTGGTTCCACTCGCCCACAGGATGGACATGCGTGGGCCGGCTCGGCGCGATGAGGTCGTACAGGGCGCCGGCGCGATGCGTCGCCAGCTTGCCGTCCACGTGCCGGTCATCGTCCAGGATCTGATATTCGAATCCCAGCGCCGCATGGTTCGGCGCCTCCTTGACGGAGAGCTCCTCGGAGACGTTGTACTTGAGGCCGCTGTTCGCGCCGGGGGTCACCTTCCACTCCCAGGTCAGCTCGAAGTCGCCGAACGTGTCCACCGTCATCAAGTCACCGCCATACAGCGGCTGCCCGTCAGGCAGCTTCGGGACGTTGCCACTGGCGATCTTCTTGATCGTCCCGGCGTCGACCTGCCAGTGCGCTGTGGGCACGCTGTCGTAGCCCAGCCCGCGCCACCCGGCGAGCGTGCGACCGTCGAACAGCAGACGCCAGCCGGCGGCCCGCTCCGCGGCGGTCAGGGAGGGGACAGCGGTTTGCGTCTGGGCGCCGAGCCCGGAGCCGTAGGCCGCCAGGGCGAGGACCCACCATCGAGCCTTGATCATATCCAGTCCACTCCGCAGAGACTCACAGGTTGCCGCGCTTCAGCTCCCCCACCGCGTAGTCGCAGGCGCGCGCGGTGAGCGCCATGTAGGTGATCGAGGGGTTCACGCACGACGAGCTCGCCATGCATGCGCCGTCGGTCACGAACAGATTGGGGACGTCGTGCGTCTGGTTGTAGGCGTTCAACACCGACGTCTTCGGGTCGCGCCCCATGCGGGCCGTGCCCATCTCATGGATGCCCAGCCCCGGCTCGGCGCCGAGACCGCCTTCTCGATGAGCGTCATAGGTGCGTACGTCCTTGACTCCCGCGGCCTCGAGCATTTCGCCGGCCGACGCCGCCATGTCCTTCCGCATGGCGAGTTCGTTGTCGCCCCAGGTACAATGGATGCGGAGCACGGGGATCCCGAACTCGTCGGTTTGATCGGAGAGCGCCGCGAAGTTGTCCTCACGCGGCAGACATTCGCCGAACCCCGTCATGCCCATCGACCAACCGCCCGGCTCTTGCAGCCGGTGCTTGAGCTCCACACCGAACCCGGCCTCGCCGCCTCCCCGACCCCAACCTTCCCGTCCGGCACCGCCCTGATAGCCGAAGCCCCGCACGTAGTCGCGGCGCGAGGCATCGTCACCCAGGTTGCGGAAGCGCGGGATGTAGATGCCGTTCGGACGGTTGCCCTGGTAATAACGGTCCAGCAGGCCATCGATGCGGCCGCGCGCCCCGACCAGGAAATGATGGTCCATCAGATAGTGACCCAACACACCGCTCGAATTGGCCAGGCCGTTCGGGAACCGCGACGACGTGGAGTTGAGGAGGATTCGGGCGGTGCCGAGCGCGGAGGCGCAGACAAACACCACACGGGCGTAGTACTCTCGGGTCGCTTTGGTGTTCGTGTCCACGACGCGGACGCCCGTGACGCGGTTCTTGTCCGCGTCGTACAGCACCGAATGCACGATGCTGTTCGGCACGATGGTGAGCCGCCGCGTGGCCTGGGCCGCCGGTAGCGTGGACGCCTGACTCGAGAAGTACGAGCCGGTCGAGCAGCCGCGCTCACAGGGGCCGCAATAGTGGCACGGCAACCGACCATGCAAGGGTTGCGTGAGGATCGCCACGCGCCCGATGGTCACGTGCCGGCCCGGAAACGCCCGCTCGATCCCGGCCTTCACGAGCTTCTCGCCGGCGTTCATCTCCATGGGGGGCTGGAACTCGCCGTCGGGGAGCTGCGGCAGCCCGAGCTTCTCGCCGCTCACGCCGATGAACCGCTCCACGTAGCTGTACCAGGGCGCGATGTCCGGGTAGCGGATCGGCCAATCTACGCCGTGCCCGTCGCGCAGATTCGCCTCGAAGTCCAGATCACTCCAGCGATAGACCTGGCGGCCCCAGATGAGCGACTTGCCGCCGACCTGGTCGCCCTGAATCCAGGTGAAGGGCTTCTCTTCGACGTAGGGGTGCTTGTGGTCGTTGACGAAGAAGTGCTTGTTCGACTCGCGGAACTGGTTGGTGCGCGCCTGGATCGGATATTCCTCGGCGCCCTTGGTGCCCACCGAGAGCCGTGCGTTGCGAAGCGGCAGCTCCCAGGTCGGCTTGTGCTCGGTGATGTAGTCCTTGCGATGGACCACATTGCGCCCGCGCTCGATCACCAGCGTGCGCAGTCCCTTCTCGGTCAGCTCTTTTGCCGCCCAACCGCCCGTGATGCCGGAGCCGATCACGATCGCGTCGTAGGCGCTCATGACCATTCCCTCCCCCCGCTCGCCGGGAACGGGATGTCGCCGCGATAGACACCCATCGGGTTGACACGCAGCTCTCGCGACGCCCCGGTCTCCGACGTGTAATAGCCGACGAGCGTCACTTCCTTCATCCGCCGGAAGAACCAGGTCTCGGGAGGCCGGGCGGAGTCGATCCGCACGGGCGGGTACGCTGCCTCGTCCATGGCCGTGAGCAGCGCGACCTGCTGCTCCGGCGTGCACGCGATGAAAGTCTTGCCCTGGGCCGCCTGCGCCCGCGCGTCCACGTCCGCCAGGCCCGCCAGGAAACGGTCGCGCTCCTCCGTCGGGTAATGATCGGAGAGCAGCGTATCCACGAAGCGGTGGACGCCGGCGCCGCGGGCGCCCGGCGTGTCGGTCTGGGGAATGATGTGCTCGGCCATGGTCGCGACGAGCTCCAGCTGGGCGGCGCTCAGGGTCCGGGGCCCCCACTGCGGCGAGGCCGCCCACGCGCGTCGCGTGGCCGTGCTCAGAACGCCCGCTACGGTCGGAGCGGAGATGGCGCCGCCCAACAGCATCGCTACCTGCTGAAGCGCCTGGCGGCGACTGATCGAAGCGCGGTTCACAGCGTCACTCCTTCCTTTCCAGATGGCGATCTCGCCGTACGGGTCAAGAATGTGGGCTGCGGCGAGCGGCGTCGAGCCCGGCGAGCGCGCCCCGCATATAAGCGAACGACTGCTTCATCCCTGGCAGCGGGTCGTCGACGTCGATCTCGTACTCCAGGTTGACGTAGCCCCGATACCCGATGGTCTCGAGCTGCTGAAGGATCGCGGCGATGGGGATGACGCCCTCGCCGACGATGCACTGACTCGCAGCGGTCGTCGGGTCCCGCAGATCCTTGGCGTGCATGTCGAGTACTCGCGGGCCCGCGTCCGCGATCGCCTGCACGACGTCCGTGCCCGTCCGCACAGTGTGCCCGATGTCGATGCACAATCCCATCCGGCGATCCATGTTGCGCACGTGTTTCAGTGCGTCATACGGGGAAGGGAACCGCTTGTCCTCCGGGCCGTGGTTGTGGATGGCGACCTTGATGTCGTACTGCTTGGCGAACCGCTCGATGCGCGGCAGGGTCTGCGCGTCGGCGTGCGCGGCGATCAGCGGCATGCCGGCCGCCTTGGCGTACGCGAAGTACTTCCCCACGTCCTCGTCGGTATCCTGCTCGAAGGTGATCACACCACCGCCCACGATGTGCAAGCCCGCACCCTCGATGTCGCGCCGCGCGGCGGCCAGCTCCTCGGGCGACAGCTCGTAGGGCAGGTGCACGGACTTGAGGTTGATATACGGCGTGCCGAGCGCCTTCACCATCTCGATCGCCTTGTCGCGGGGGAAGTTCCGGAGCGAGTAGCTCGCTACGCCCAACAGCAGGGGGGTGGGGGGCGCGGAAGGCCTCACCCCCTGTCCCCCTCTCCACAATGTGGAGAGGGGGAACGAGGGGGCGAGGCTCACGCCGGCCACGCCCGCGGCGGTGGCGGTGAGGAAGGCTCGTCGCGGCACGGATTGGTCGGGCATTGTCAGTACCTCGTGGCGGTTCATCCGGTGGTCGCGGGCTCGAGCCGCGGGGCGAGCAAGTGAATGATGGTCCAGGCCGAGACGTAGGCCAGCCCGCAAACGATGAAGATGGGCGTGTAGTCGTTGCCGTTGCCTTGGAGAATCCGGCCGGTGACGCGCTGGAACGCCCAGCCGCCTATGCCGCCGGCGAACGCGCCGATCCCAACCACCGAGCCCACCGCGGCCCGCGGGAACATGTCGCTCGCCAGCGTATACACGTTGGCAGACCACGCCTGGTGCGCCGCCGCGGCGACGCTGACCATCAGGACCGCGGTCCACATACTCCCCGCCAGTGGCGCCAGCACCGTCGGCACGATCAGGAGCGCCATGGCGAGCATCGTGGTCTTGCGCGCCCGATTGACCGTCCAGCCGCGCTTGATCAGGGCGCCCGAGAGCCACCCTCCGCCGATCGATCCGACATCGGCCACCACGTACACGACGACGAGCGGGAGCGCCACCTGCGCCAGCCTGATCCCGTACCGGGAGTCCAGGAATTTCGGGAGCCAGTACAGGTAGAACCACCAGATCGGATCGGCCAAGAGCTTCCCCGCCGCGACCGCCCACGTCTGCCTGAACCCGAGCAGGCGGATCCACGGTACGCGGGCGCTCTCGAGGTCGGGCGGGTCGCTGCGGATATGTGCCAGCTCGTCCCTCGAAATGCGGGGATTCGACTCGGGACTGCGGTACACGGCGAGCCAGAGGAGCAGCCACAAGAACCCGAGCGAGGCCGTCGCGATGAAGGCCCACTGCCAGCCCCACGTGAGCGCGATCCAGGGGACGAGGAGGGGTGTGATAATCGCACCGGTGTTCGTCCCCGCGTTGAAGATGCCGGTCGCGAGCGCCCGCTCCTTCTTGGGGAACCACTCGGCGACGGCCTTGATGGCGCCGGGAAAATTTGCCGACTCGGCCACGCCCAGCAGGGCGCGCGCGGCGGAAAACACGGCCGTCGTGCGGGCGAACGCGTGCCCGATGGCAGCGAGGCTCCACGCGATGACGGCCGCCGCGAATCCGCGCCGCACGCCTATCCGGTCGAACAGCCGCCCCGCTGCGAGGAACCCGAAGGCGTAAGGCAAGGTGAACCACGAGACCACGTCGCCATAGGCGGCCTCGGACCACCCGAGCTCGCGCTGCAGGGTGGGGGCGAGGATGCCGAGGACCTGGCGGTCGACATAGTTGACAGTCGTGACCACGAACAGCAACGCGCACACCGTCCACCGGTACCCGATCCCCTGGGGGGCGACCGCCGTGCTCACCTGTCGCTCCGGGAGAGCGCTTCCCAGAGACCTTGCAGGTACGTCACGCCGAGCGCCCGATCGTACAGCCCGTATCCAGGGCGCCCCGTTTCGCCCCAGATCATGCGGCCATGATCGGGGCGCATCGGACCCGCGAAGCCGACGTCTCTGAGAGCGGACAGGACCTGGAACAGATCCACGCTGCCGCAGGTCGAGGGATGAGCGGTCTCGTGAAACCGGCGCTCACCCGTGATCCGGACATTGCGGCAGTGCGCGAAGTGGATGCGGCCTCCCAGACGAGGCACCATGGCCGGCAGATCGTTCTCGGGGCTCGCGCCGAGCGAGCCGGTGCAGAACGTCACGCCGTTCGCCGGGCTGTCCACCAGCGCCACGAGGCGCTCGAGGGCTCGGGCATTGGTGATGATCCGCGGCAGTCCAAAGATGGGCCAGGGAGGATCGTCGGGGTGGATCGCCAGCCGGACGCCGGCCTGGTCGGCGACCGGCACGACGCGCTCCAGGAAGTACGCGAGACTGTCCCACAGGCGCTCCGCGTCCACGTCGCGGTAGGCGGCGAGCAGCGCTTGGAGATCGGCGGGCTGGTACGCCGTGGCCCACCCCGGGAGCGCTCCGGTTCCGCGCGACAGATCGATGGCGGCGAGCGCCCGGTCGTCGTACGCGAGCGTCGTGGACCTGTCGGGCAGCCGCATGGCGAGGTCGGTGCGTGTCCAGTCGAAGACCGGCATGAAGTTGTAGCACAACACGGGTATGCGGAGCTCGCCCATACTCGCGATGCTGGCGCAGTAATTGTCGATGAGCCGATCGCGCCCGGGGCGCCCCAGCTTGATGTCCTCGTGCACCGGGATGCTCTCGACGACGGCGAGACTAAGCTCAGCGTCCTCGATCTGTGCCTTGAGCGTGCCGAGGCGCGCGCGGCTCCACGGGTCGCCCACCGGCACGTCGTACAGCGCGCTCACGATGCCTGTGACACCGGGGATCTGTCGAATGTGGGCGAGCGGGATCGGGTCGGCGGCGCCGAACCAGCGGAAGCTCGGGATCATGTCCGGAGCAGCTCCTCGACCTCCCGGACGCTGGCGCGGCTGAAGTCGCCGGCCACGGTGAGTTTCAGCGCACTCGCCGCCACGGCGAACTCGAGCGCCGCGGCCGGTGCGTCCCCGCCGACGAGGCGCGCGATGAGCGCCGCGGCGAAGCTGTCGCCACCGCCCACCCGGTCCACGACGTCCACGCAGTGTCGGCGGCTCTGTGCGAACGAGGGGGTCTCCGCATCGTACAGTACGGCACTCCAGCCGTGCCGTCGGGGCCCGAGGATCTCGCGTCGCGTGAGCGCGACCCGCTTGACCCCGCAACGGTCCGCGAGCCGCTTCGCGAGCTCCCGCGCGGGCTCGGGCGTCGCGAGCGAGGTGTCGTCGGCCTCGATCCCGAGCATGGCTCGCACGGCCGTTGGGTTGGCGATCAAGACCGTCGCCTGTCGCGCCAGGGGCTCGACCAGCGGTCGTGGGTCGCGGTCGCGCCACAACGCCTCGCGGTAGTTCAAGTCGAAGCTGACCGGTATGCCCTGGGCACGCGCACAGGCCATCGCGGCCGCGAGCGCGGCGGCCGGCCCGTCGCCCAGCGCGGGGGTGATCCCCGAGGCGTGGAACCAGTCGGCGCCCGCGAGCACCCCAGGCCAGTCGATGGAACGCGGCTCGATGCGGGCCAAGGCAGAGCCCGCGCGGTCGTACACGACGCGCATGGCACGCGGATCGGCGCCCGGCTCCACGAAGTAGATCCCCAGGCGCTCGCCGCCGCGCGCGATCCATTCGGTGCCGACGCCTTCTCGCTCGAGCGCCGCCACGCCGGCGTCCCCGATGGGATTGTCGGGAACGCGCGTGACATAGTCGCATCGCACGCCGAAATGGCTCAGGGCGACCGCCACGTTCGCCTCCGCGCCGCCAAAGCACGTGATGAGGTCGCTCGACTCGAACAGTGTTTCCTCACCGGGTGGGCTGAGCCGCAACAGCAGCTCGCCGAACGTGACCGCCCGCGTCACGGCGCGTCGCCCGGGCGGTGCCGGGCCTGGGCGACGCACTCGACGAACGACCGGGCGCGCGCCGTGAGCTCCGCCGTCGCGTCGTCGGCCAGCAGGGCGGCGCTTGTGAGCGCGCTTCCCACGCTCACCGCGGCGGCGCCGGCGCGAATCCAGTCCCCGGCGTTCTCGAGCGTCACCCCGCCCGAGGGCACGAGCCGCAGGAACGGCAGCGGCGCGAGCAGGTCGCGGATGTAGCCGGGACCGACCGCCGAGGCGGGAAACAGCTTCACTACCGGCGCGCCCGCGCGCCACGCTTCGAGGATCTCGGTCGGGGTGAAGGCGCCGGGCATGCACGGGACTTCGCGGTCGCGGCACGCGCGGATCACGGCCGGATTGAGGGCCGGGCTCACCACGAAGCGCGCGCCGGCATCGATGACGTGGCGAGCGGCGGATTCGTCGAGCACGGTGCCCGCGCCGATGACGCACCCCGCGAGCCCCTTATCGGAGGCGAGGTCGGCGATCGCGTCGATCGCGCCCGGCGTGGTCAGGGTGACCTCCACTCCGCCCACGCCGCCCGCCGCCAGCGCGCGGGCGGCGGGACCCAGCCGGACCGGCTCGGACACCCGAACAACCGCGATCACACCGCTCTGGAGCAGCGGATCGAGCTCGGGGCGAGGCGTCGTGGCGAGGGTCATCGTCATGTCCGGCCGGTGGCCGTGCGCTCCGGCATACCGCGCAGCGCCTCGAGCGCGGCGTCCACCCCGTCACGCTCCAGCAGCAGCAGCCAGCGCGTCGTGGCCTCGAGGAGCCCCGGCAGCTCGGCCAGATTGACGCCCCACAAATCCGTGTCGGCCAGCGCACTGGCGGCGAGTCCTGGCAGCGCGGTCGCCGTCCGCCAGTGCCGCTCGATCAGCGGCAGATCGGCGTCGCCGGCGGGATGTGAGCGGGCCCACCGCAGATAGGCCGCAAGGCCCAGGGCCAACCCTTGCGGTGCCGCGCCCCGCTTCCGGGCGAACCCTGTGAGCGACGGCACCACGCGAAGCCGCAGCTTCGCCGTCTGGTTGGCGGCGATCACCTGCCACTCGTGGTCGAGCCACGGGTTGCGAAAACGATCGATCACCGTTTCGGCGAACGCCAGCGCGGCATCGGCCGTCAGGTCCGATGCGGGCAGGATCTCCTCGAACAGGATGTGGCGGAGGAAGGCACCCAGGCGCGGATGCTCGGCGGCCTCTCGCACCGTCCGCACGCCCGCGAGGAGCGCGAGCGGCGCGGTCGCGGTGTGCGCGCCGTTCAACAGTCGCAGCTTGCGCTCCCGGTAGAAACCGATGTCGGGCGCGATGATCACCGATTCGGGGAGGACGTCGATCGCAAACGTTGCCCGCAGCTCGGCGGGATCGGCCTCGATCGCCCAAAGGGCGTGCGGCTCTGTGACGGTGAGGAGGGCGTCGGCGTACCCGAGACGCCGCTCGAGGGCCGCGCGCACGTCTGGGGCGGGCATGCCAGTCGTGATCCGGTCCACGAGCGAAGAGCAGAACCGCACCCGCCGCCCGAGCCATTCGCGGAACTCGGGCCCTTGCTCGAGTCCGTCGGCCAGGCCCTCGACCATCGCGGCGAGACGTGGCCCGTTGTCGTCCACCAGCTCCGTGGGAATGACGAACACTTGCGGACCGTCGGGCAAGCGCGCGAAACGTGTATGCAGGAGGTCCGTCAACCTGGCTGGGAAGCTCGCGTCGAGGCGAAAGCCCGCCTCCGTCACGTTGCTCACGATCACCTGCAGCTCAGGTCGCGCGACCAGGTCGCGCACCGCGTGCCACTCGGCGTCCGCGACCAGTGCGCGCGAGATCGCGCCGACCAGTCGTGTCCGCTCGACCGGCGCTCCGTGCTCGAGCCCGCGCTCCACCAGCGTGAACAGGCCGTCCTGCGCGTTGATGGCGCGTGCCTGGCCCTGCGGCGTGCTCTGAATGACGGCGACGCGGCCGGAGAACGCGCCCGCCGAATTCGCGGCGTCGACGGACGCGGCGCACAGGGCGCGCAGCAGCATGCCGGTGCCGAACTGCAGCACGCGCTCCGGGAGGCGCTCCCGGCGGTAGGCGCCGGTCGGCCAGTGCGCGGCACACAGGCGAGGGAATCCGGCTCTGCTAGGGTGCACCGTCCCAGCGGCGGCGAAGGAGGAGAGGGAGGGGGCACGGTCGCATGTAGGGCTCCGAGGCTTTTGCGCAGGAAACGTGCCCCCAAACCGTGCGCCTGTCCAATCTTCCACGATGGGCGTTGGTGGGTAGGTTTGGGGCACCCTCAACCTCGCGCTCTGCCACCATGGTTTCAGCCGCGGTTCGCCGGTTCCTCGGCGTTTGCGCCGTCGTTCAGCTCGCCGGGCCCCTGGTCGCCCAAGGCGTTGAGGCCCCGCCGCTCACTGTCCATGCCATCTGGGGCTCGCGCGAGTTCGCGAGCGATCTGGTAGACGTCGTCTGGATGAAGGACGGCAAGGCGTACACGGCCGTCGAGGAAGACGGCTCCGGCAACAGCGATCTGTACCGGGTCGATGCTCTGACGGGGATGAAGCAGCTGCTGGTCCGCGGCGCCGACCTGGTCCCGCCCGGAGGTGGGAAACCGATCGCGATTGAGGAGTACCGCTTTTCCACGGATGGCTCGAAGCTCCTCGTCTTCACCAATTCGGCACGGGTCTGGCGTCAGAACACGAAGGGGACGTTCTACGTGTGGGACTTCGCCGGGAAGCGCCTCCTGCCGGTGAGCGCCCGGACCGGCTATCAGCAGTTCGCCAAGTTCTCGCCCGACGCGCGGTGGGTCGGCTTCGTCCGCGACAATAACATCTACGTGACCGACCTCGCTACCGGCGCCGAGACGGCGCTCACCACCGACGGCGGCGAGAACGTCATCAACGGCACTTCCGACTGGGTGTACGAGGAGGAGCTCGACCTGCGTGACGCCTTCCGCTGGAGTCCCGACGGGCGGCGTATCGCGTTCTGGCGGTTCGACCAGACGGCCATCCGACCGTTCTATCTGGTCGACCATGACTCGCTTTATCCGGCCCTGGTACCGGTGCGCTACCCCAAGGCGGGCACAACGAACTCCACGGTGAAGATCGGCGTGACGGAGGTGGCGACCGGCCGCACGTCGTGGGTCGACCTCGGCGCCGACAAAGACAGCTACGTCGCGGCGATGGATTTCGCCGATTCGCCAAACGACCTCTGGCTCACGCGCCTCAACCGCCACCAGAACCGGCTCGACCTGCTGCTCGCGGACGCAACGAGCGGCGCGTCCCGGGTGATCATGAGCGATACCGATTCGGCGTGGGTCGACGCCAACCAGCCCCGCTGGATCGCCGGTGGCAGGCAATTCCTGTTCGTCTCCGAGCGGGATGGCTACGACCAGGTCTATCTGTTCAATCGAGACGGCTCGTTGGTCCGGCGCGTCACCCCCGGTGGGTGGGATGTATTCGAGCTGCTTGGCGTGGACGAGCAATCCAAGATGCTGTACTTCACCGGTGCCATCGACGGGCCGCTCGCCCGGCCGCTGCTCCGGGTCGGTCTCGACGGGAAGGGGCTGGCGCGGATTTCGACGGAGCCGGGCACGCACGGCGTTCGGTTCAATTCGACGTTCCAGATGTACGTCGACACCTATTCGCGGGCCGGTGTGCCCCCGGTCCAGACGCTGCGGCGCGCCGACGGGAAGCTCGTCCGGCCGTTGACCGGCAACCTGGCGCTGGTGCGCAAGGTGGACGCGCTGCGCCTCCGAGCCCCGGAGTTTCTCAAGGTCCCGACACCCGGTGGCGTGGAGCTCAACGCCTGGATCATCAAGCCGCGGGACTTCGACCCGGCGAAGCGTTACCCATTGCTACTGTTCGTGTACGGCGGGCCGGGCTCGCAGACCGTCACGGACGCGTGGGGGGGCGCACAATACCTCTGGCATCAGATGCTCGCCCGGGATGGGTACCTGGTGGCGAGCGTGGACAATCGCGGGACGGGCGGGCGCGGCGCGAGGTTCATGAAGATGACCTACCTGCACCTCGGCCGGTACGAATCGGCCGACCAAATCGCGGCGGCGCGCTGGTTCGGCCAGCAGCCCTTCGTCAGTGCGGATCGGATCGGGATCTGGGGGTGGAGCTACGGCGGGTACATGACCTCGCGCACCGTGTTTCTGGGTGGGGGTGTGTTCAAGGCGGCGATCGCCGTGGCGCCCGTCACGGACTGGCGCTTCTACGACACGATCTACACCGAGCGTTACATGCGCACGCCTCAGGAGAACGCGACCGGCTACGACGAGAGCGCATCGCTCACCTACGCCGACAGCCTCAAGGGCAGCTTCCTACTGGTGCACGGCACGGGCGACGACAACGTGCACTTCCAGAACAGCGAGCGCCTGGTGGACCGCCTCGAGGCCGCGAACAAGCAGTTCGACATGCGGATCTACCCCAACAAGACCCACTCGATCGCCGGCGGCAACACGCGAGAAAACCTGTACGGGCTGTTCACGTCGTGGCTGAAGGCCCACCTGTAGGGCCCCAGTTCGCGCGCCTCGGGCGGAGGGCGCTTGCCGTCCTCACGTTGATCAACCTGTTCAACTACCTGGACCGGTGGATCGTCGCCGCGCTTGCCGAGAGCATGAAGCACTCGGAGCTCCGGCTCTCGGACACGCAGCTCGGGTCGCTCATGACCGGCTTCATCATCGTGTACATGATCGCGGCGCCCTTGTTCGGCTCGCTGGGCGACGCGCGGTCCCGGACACGTCTGCTCGGCCTTGGCGTCGCGATCTGGAGCGTGGCGACGGCGCTCGCGGGCCTGGCGACGAGCTACGCGTCGCTGTTCGCGGCCCGAGCCGCGGTGGGTGTCGGTGAGGCGGCCTACGGCACGATCTCACCCGCGCTCCTGGCCGACTACTTCCCCCGCGAGCGACGTGGCCGGGTATTCGCTGTTTTCTTCGCCGCGATCCCGATCGGCTCGGCGCTCGGATACATCGTGGGTGGGCTGGTCGATCATTACTTCGGGTGGCGGCAGGCGTTCTTCGTCGCGGGCGTGCCCGGACTGGTGCTCGCGGCACTGGCGCTGCGCCTGTACGATCCGCCGCGCGGCGCGCAGGACGCCGTGGGCGCCGCGATCCCGGGCGGCCACGGCCCGTCGCTGGGCGGTGCCGCGCGCGCGGCGTACGCCGCGTTGCTTCGGAATCGCCCCTATGTCCTCACGGTCCTGGGCTATGCCGCCTACACGTTCGCCATAGGCGCGCTGGCATTCTGGACCCCCTCGTTCCTCGAGCGTGCGCGGGGGATTCCCAAGGCGCAGGCGACCGTACAGTTCGGCGCGATTGTGGTGGTCACGGGATTCATCGGGACGTACGCGGGAGGCTGGATCGGCGACTACTTCCTTCGTGTCTCGCGGCAGGCGTACCTCTGGGTCTCGGGGGTGGTCACGCTCCTCGCCGTGCCGCTCACGCTGGTCGCGCTCGCCGCCCAGCAGGCCGCCGTCTATTGGCCGGCCATCGTGGCGGCGGAGCTGTGCCTGTTCGCCTCCACCGGCCCGATCAACTCTGCGATCGTCAATGTGGTCTCACCGCACATGCGGGCCACGGCGGTGGCCTTGAGCATCTTCACGATTCACCTCTTGGGCGACGTCCCCTCTCCGTCCCTCGTCGGGGCGCTGTCTGACGCCCGCTCGCTGGGCGAGGCCGTGCTGATCATTCCGTTGGCGGTGCTCGCGGGAGGCATCATCTGGACTTACGCCGCCTGGCGAGGGGGACGCGCCGGCGGCGAGCCGCCGCCGTGAGGGCGTTCTTCCGGGCGCTGTTCGGTCTGATCCTGCGCGTCTTCTTCCGCCGCATCGAAGTGTCGGGCGCCGAGCGCGTGCCCCAACGCGGTCCGGTGATCTTCGTGCTGAACCACCCGAGCGGGTTGATCGATCCCGCGTTCCTTCTGTGCCTCGCCCCGCGACGCGTCTCACTGCTCGCCAAGGCCCCGCTGTTCCGGATGCCGGTCATCGGATTCTTCTGTCGCGCGTTCGAGGCGATCCCGGTCCACCGGCGTCAGGACGCGGGCTCCGACCCCTCACAAAACCGCGAGACGTTCGACACGGCGCGCGCCGTGCTCGCCCGCGGCGGCGCGATTGCCATCTTCCCGGAAGGCGCATCGCACTCGGATCCCAAGCTCCGGCCGCTGAAGACGGGCGCGGCCCGTATCGCCTTCGGGGCCGCGGGCGCGCTCGCGGAAGCGTCGCCGATCCGGATCGTGCCCGCGGGCCTGTACTACCGGGCGAAGCGCACCTTCCGGAGCGCCGCGCTGCTGTATTTCGGAGAGCCGTTCGCGGTAGAGCCGGTCGCGCTCGCGCCGGGCGAGGAGCCGCCCGGGGCGCCCGTGCGCGAGCTGACTGCCCGGATTGAGCAGGCGCTGGCCGCCGTGACCCTCCAGGCGGAGCAGGCGGAGGCGCACGCGCTCGTGGACCGGGCGCACCGCATCGTCAGCGCCCAGGACGATGCGCCGGCCAGTCCCCCCTCCCTCGTGGACGAGTTCGCGCTGCGACGCCGGTTGCTGGCAGGGTACGACGTGGTGCGGGCGCAGTGGCCTGAGCGATTCGCGGCCCTGGCGACTCGGATCGACCGTTACGAGGCCGCGCTCGCCGCGGCGGGGCTCGATCCGCGGCAGCTCGCGCCCGGTCGCTTCACGCTCGGCCGCGTGGCCGGGTACGTCGGCAAGGCGGCGCTGGTCCTGCTGCTCCTCCTGCCCGCCGCGCTGGTGGGCGTCGTCGTGCATTATCCGGCCTACCGGGCGGTCGGGTTCGTCGCGACCGGGATGGCCAAGGGAGCGGAGGATGCGCTCGCGAGCATCAAGGTGCTCGCCGCGATGCTGCTGTTTCCGCTCACGTGGACCGGCGTGGCGGCGGGCGTCTGGCGGTGGCGGGGCATCGAGGCGGGGGTGCGCGCTGGTGTTCTTCGAACGGCTCGACCGCATCATCGGCGGGGCGCGGGCGCTCAGTCTGTTCGTGTTCCGGCGGTGGGCATTCCTGCGGCTCTTGGCCGAGCGCCACGCGATCCGGGAGGAGATTGTGGCGCTGGGGCGGGCGGTCGAAACGTAGGGGCGCAGCATGCTGCGCCCCTACTGACACGATCGCATCCCGCAGTTCCCTACCGCCAGGTTTTCACCTGCTCCACGAAAGCCTCAGCTAGACGGCTCCGGTCGGCGGTGTGCTCCAGGGCTCGCCCCAAGTTGGTATGGAATGCTGCGACCGTCGAATCGATCTCGATCGCCCGGGCGAGCGGCCCGAGCGCGTCCTCGAACCGACCCTGACCGATGTACACCTTGGCCAGGTTGTTCATCGACCAGGCGTCACGCTCGTCCAGCACGATCGCCTTCTTGAACGCTTCAATCGCGCCGCTCGAGTCGCCGAGCTCGCGCTTCACCCGGCCGAGCAGGCGGTAGCCCTCGTTCGACGCGGAATCGATCTTCACTACCTCCTCGACGTAGGGGAGCGCCTCCTGTGCGTTACCCTGCTCGATCAGCACCCGGCTCAGGTTCAGGCGGCTCTTCACGTGGGTCGAGTCTTTCTCGAGCGCTTGTGTGAATGCGCGCACCGCGGCGTCGCGATCGCCCGTCTTCCAGGCCGAGAGGCCGAGCATGTAGAAGCCCCAGACGTTCTCTGGCTGCGCGCTGGTGTAGCTGGTGAACAACCGCACCGCGTCGTCGTAGCGCTTGTCGGCAAATGCCGCCTGGCCGCTTTCGAAGGACACGGGTCCTGGGGTGACGGGGCCCGTCGGGGTCGAAACGCCCGACGTCTCGGGCGACACGGTCGTCACTTCGGCCGCGTTCGCGTCGCCCGACTTGGAGTGCTTGTCCCCGCACGCGCCGGCGACAAACGCGGCGATGACGCACGGGATGATGGTGAGCTTCCGCATGAGATCCTCCTCCTGATAGGGCGCTCGGGAGAGCGCCGTTCGACCAGCGGTGGTTACCCGCTGTAAGGCAGGACGGAGGCCAGCAGTCAGTCTTCAGTGATCAATCGTCAGATCAAGGAGTTGCGTCTGCGGGAGAAGGGCCCCGTGTCCGGGCGGACACGGTTGCCGGGAAGCTCACGTGTCCGGGTCGACACGTCCCCGACTGATGTTATGGCGCCGCATGATCTTCAAGAGGCTGGCGTGATCGGCGAGCCCCAGCGCCTGCGCCGTCCGCGTGATGTGCCAGTCGTTGTGCTCGAGGGCCGCGACGATGATCCGGCGCTCGGCCTCCGCCCTTAGGGCTTGGAATGTAGTCGGTGCCGTGCCGGCGGCGATGCTCTGCGGACCCGCCCCTTCCCGGATGTCGGCGGGGATGTCGTCCACAGCGATCGCCTCGCCGTCCGTCGCGATGATCATCCGCTCGACGACATTCCGCAGCTCTCGGACGTTGTTCCGCGTCCAATCGTATCGCATCAGGCAGTCGAGCGCCGCCGGGTCGATCGTCTTGGGTCGCATGCCGAAGCGGGCGCAGGTCGCCGTGAGGAGATGCTCGACGAGTGCAGGGACGTCCGACAACCGCTCTCGGAGCGCGGGGACGCGGACTACGTGGACGTTGAGTCGGAAGTAGACGTCCTCGCGGAACCGGCCGGCTCGCACTTCGGCCTCGAGGTCGCGGTTCGTGGCGGCCACGACGCGCGCCGCCACGGCGACCGTCCGGTTCCCGCCGAGTCGGGTGATCTGTCGCTGTTCGAGGACGCGCAACAGTTTCGCCTGCGCCGCGGGCGGCAGCTCACCGATCTCGTCGAGAAACAACGTGCCGCCGGAGGCGGCTTCGAACGCGCCCTTGCGGAGCGCACCGGCGCCCGTGAACGCGCCCCGCTCGTGGCCGAACAGCTCGTCTTCCACCAGGTTCTCCGGGATGGCCGCGGCATTGAGCGCGATGAACTGCCCGGCCGGGTTCGCGCCCAGACGGTGCAGCTCCCGGGCGACGAGCTCTTTCCCCGACCCGCTCTCGCCCACGATCAGGACCGGGCTCGGGATCTTCGCGACGCGCCCGATCGCGTCCTTGAGCTCCTGCATCGCGGGGCTCGCACCGACGAGCGGGGCTTCGGAATCGAGGCGGTCCCGCAGGACGGCGAGCTGCCCCGCGAGGCGCTGCTGCTCGAGCGCGTGCTCGACCTCGTGGACCACACGTTCCATCGGCTCGGCCTTGTCGATGAAGCTCCGGGCGCCGAGCCGTATGGCCTCGGTGCAGCGGTCGTAGTTGCCCGTCCCGGTGTACACGAGCACCGGAATCCGGAGCCCGCGTCGCTCCATGGTCCGCAGCACTTCGAAGCCGTCCATCCCCGGCATTTCGAGGTCGAGGATGACGCAGTCCACCGCCTCCCGCTCGAGCAGGTCGAGCGCCGCGCGGCCTGAGTGCGCGACGAGCGCGTCGTAGCCGCCGACGCGCTTCAGGTCGTACGCGTATTGCTCCGCCATGGCGGGGAC
>Ga0209377_1000241_pt1 | contig 34569 bp, 37 predicted proteins | sample GraSoiAngelo_141_FD_185898 | JGI IMG/M metagenome (GOLD analysis project Ga0209377, IMG submission 185898) | Grasslands soil microbial communities from the Angelo Coastal Reserve, California, USA - 14_0929_12_40cm (SPAdes) (version 2) | ecosystem: Environmental > Terrestrial > Soil > Grasslands ...
TCTCAGGTGAAATGTTTCGCATGCTCGCGGGCATCGACATCGCGCACGTGCCGTATAAGGGCGGTGCGCCGGCCGCCGCAGACCTTCTCGCAGGCCATATCCTGATGATGTTCGAGCTGACCTACGCGGCCCTGCCATCGATCAAGGCGGGCCGACTGCGCCCCCTCGCGGTCACCACCGATACGCGCCTGCCAATGCTGCCCGAAGTGCCCACCTTCGCCGAGTCGGGCTATCCGGCGCTGGTGGTCAGTAACTGGCAGGGTGTGATCGCGCCGCGCAACACGCCCCGAGACATCGTCGATCGGATCAACCAGTCGGTGAACCAGGTCTTGGCAATGGCGCCGGTGCGAGATTCGATACTGAATCAGGGCAACGAGATAGGCGGGGGCACGCCAGAGTCGTTCGCAGCGCTGATCCGCGCCGAGATTCCGCGCTGGGCGAAAGTGGTGAAGGACGCGAACATCCAACCAGAGTGAGCATGTGTCGGGTTCCAGAACGCGTGCCACCTAACAACGGCTCGCAGGCCGACGCGCCGCGAGCGGCGCGCGCCTGAAGCCGAACGTTAGATGGCACTTGAAATGAACGCGCGACACCAAGTCGAATCGTTTAGGTTCTGGGACATCGTGACCCTCTGGGCGAAAGAGGAGCTCGAGTCCGAAGAGGTTGTCGCGCGTACGTTGGCGAAGGGCGTTGTCCGCGACGGGCTGCGCCTTAACAGTACCGATCTCCGTTGGGTGAAGGGCAAGGCTTCGGCTCTCGCCCTTAATGGTCAGCCCTATGTGGGCTTTTGCGCCAAACCCGGGGGTGAGCTGTGTGTACTTCGAGCAGAGGCTCTTGAGCATTTGCTTGCGGTCGTGCGCGAGGCGAGGCGCCCGTCGCGCAAGGCCCTACGCGAAGAATTCATTTGCCGTGATGACTTTCGCCGCTGGTTGCGTTCCGCCAAGCAGCCTTTGCCGGCGTTCTGGTTCGCCAGGAGTGACGGTGCTGTCTAACAGCGCGCCCCACCGCGACGGGCGAGAAGCGTCGCACTTCGTTCAACAATCTCGCGCGCCCGCGCGTGGGCGCGAACGTTATGCGGCGTCGTTCTGAAGTCTGACATGACTATCCTCCACTGTCTTGCAAATGAAATATATCTGGAACTTCTAGGATGAGAACATGAAAAAGTCGGGCGCTAGCCAAGGCCAGTCGGCATCGGAGCTCATCTCGAAAAGAATCGCCGAACTCGGGGACTGGCGCGGGGAAACCCTCAGCAAAATGCGCAAGCTCATCATGGAAGCAGACCCGGACGTCGTCGAGGAGTGGAAGTGGATGGGCACTCCGATTTGGTCGCACGACGGCATCATCTGCACTGGCGAATCCTACAAGAATGTCGTGAAGCTTACCTTCTCCAAGGGCGCGTCTCTGAAGGATCCGGCCCGTCTCTTCAACTCGAGTCTCGACGGGAACGTACGCCGCGCGATCGACATCCACGAAGGAGAAGAAGTTGACGAGTCCGCCTTCAAGGCGCTCGTTCTCCAAGCGGTCGCCCTCAACAGTTCTGGCAAGTCGAAACCTTCGAAGAAAGCGAAGTCCTAAGGGATTCCCCCGGGAGCATCTATGAACGATCGCGTGAAGGCCCTGGCGGCCGCCCTAATACGCAACTTCAATGATGTGCCGATGAAGCGCCTTCTGAGAGAACCACTCTACGATGCCACTGGCGCACGCCTCGCTCGTGGCACTGCGGCCAGCAAACTCGGTGCTTCCATTGACGTCGTGGCTCCGGGCAAGCGAGGGTGTCCGTACCATCTTCATTACGCCCAGGAAGAGATGTTCGTTGTCCTCGAGGGCGAGGGAACGCTGCGGGTGGCGGGGGAGATGCTGCCTCTTCGGTCAGGTGATGTTGTCTTCATTCCTGCAGGGCCGGAGTACCCACACCAAATCATCAACACGTCTTCTGCGCCCCTGAAGTACCTGTCAATCAGCACGCAGGAGTCTCCTGAGATCTGTGAATACCCTGACTCCGGCAAGTTCCTGGCGGAAGCAATGGCAGGCGATAGTCCAAGCTTCGACGTCATTCAACCAAAGCAGAGCAGTGTCGACTATTGGGAGAACGAGCCGTGAAGAAGGTGACGCCTAACCCTTCCATCGCAGGTTGGTCTCCTTTCTAGGACAATGTGCACAGGTGCACTGAGCAGCCGCGACCTAACCCCGCGCCCCCCCGCGACGGGCGAGAAGCCCCGCACGGCGATCAACCATCTTCTGCGCCCGCCCGTGGGCGTTAGGTGTTACGGGATACCGGCTGAGTGACGCCAACCGCTGAGCGGCGGGAAGCCGCCACAATCGAGTAATCGCAATGGAACGATACTTCGACGACTTCAAGCCCGGGGAACGCTTCCGGTCCAAGGGGGTAACCCTAACTGAGGCCGAGATCATCAACTTTGCTCTTGCCTACGATCCCCAGCCGTTCCACGTCGATGTCGAGGCGGCGGCTGACTCGTCGTTCGGGGGACTGATAGCCAGTGGCATACAGACGTTCGCTCTTGGATGGCGGATGTTCCTTGGCGAGGGGCTGTTCAGCGCCTGTGGCTTGGGCTCCCCTGGTATCGACGAGCTTCGCTGGACAGCCCCAGTCAAGCCGGGCGACACCATCTACACGGAGGCAGAAGTGTTGGAGGTGCGCCCGTCCAGCTCGAAACCCGATCGTGGCACGTTGCGGATGGGCTACCGTATAGTGAACCAGCACAGTGAAGCGGTTCTGACGATGGTCATCATTCACATTCTCAAGAAGCGCTCGTGATGGTGCTCGCTGCTGGCAAAGTGCGAATCCGACCTCCGCGACCTACCGACGCGGGGCAACTCGCGGGTCTCAATCGCGAACTAGGTTATGCCGCAGAATCACGGGAGATCGTTTCGCGTATCAAGAGAGTGTCAAAATTGCCGGAGCACTTCATCGCAGTCGCCGAAATTGAGAGCGGTGTCATCGGCTGGGTCCAGGCCGAGCACAGATTCAGCATGGAGACGGGCGAAAAGGCGGAACTCGTCGGCCTGGTTGTCGGCACCGGAGCTCGACGCGGCGGCGTGGGAAGGTTGCTTGTGCAAGCGGCCGAGGAATGGGCGGCCGATCGCGGCTTGAGCTCGATTGTCGTTCGCTCCAACGTCGTGCGACCGGAGTCGCACTTCTTCTATAAACGGATCGGATATACGCAGTCAAAGACGCAGCATGTGTATGCGAAGCCCTTGCTGCGAAAAATCCGCCGCCTGACTCCACGTCATCTTGAAGATCGGAGGGATAATTGAAGCCGTTCACTACCATTACAGTCGTTCTACTTGCGCTCATTGCTGCCGTGCAATTGCTTCGCTTTATCCTTGGCTGGGAGGTCACCGTGAACGGGCTGATTGTTCCGCTCTGGCCGAGCGGCATCGCGTTTGTGATCACGGCCGGGCTTGCGGTTATGGTCTGGCGAGAAGCTCGCCGCGGACCTGTCTAACCACGCGAGGAGAGGATGAGGAGATACCTGCTGCCGTCTCTCGTGCTTAGTGCCCTTGCTGCTTGCGGAGGCGACACGAATCCCCCGGCAAGCACCATGGTGTTCAAGTCTCGTGGCTCTGTGCAGTGCACTGGCGGGGGCACGCCGCCCGCCGCCATGAGCCTTGAACTCACAAATGCCGGCATAGCCGTCCTGACGTTCACTTGTGGGCTGGACGGCCTTGCCCATCCGGCTGTTTGCGGTACTCCTGATGGTGCCATCAACATCTTTGAAATACCCGAGAGCCAAGCAAGCAACGCACTGGCTTTGTCGTTTTTCCTGTTGAGCACTTTGCCGATGGCGTCGGAAGTCCCTTGTCCGTGAATATCCGGGGTTGGGACACCTTCGTCGTCCGCCTGAAGTACTGGAAGGAACCCTCACGGAGCGTCCGAGAATGAAGCCTCGGATAACGCTCATCACCCTTGGCGTCGACGATCTACAAAGGGCAGTCCGCTTCTACCGTGACGGCCTCGGCCTTAAGACCGACGGCATCGTCGGCACGGGGTTCGAGCATGGCGCAGTCGCTTTCTTCGACCTGCAGGCGGGTTTGAAGCTCGCGCTTTGGCCGAAAAAGAGCATTGCTCACGATACGGGGATCGCCGTCGGTAGCCCAGACGCAACCGATTTCACCATCGGGCACAACGTCTCCTCGAAAGTCGAGGTCGACGCGGTAATGGAACAAGCCAAAAGGGCGGGCGCGGTCGTCGTAAAGCCGGCGCACGACACCTTTTGGGGTGGTTACGCGGGCTACTTCCAGGACCCCGACGGGCACCTGTGGGAAGTGGCGTGGAATCCCCAGTGGGTTGTCCAAGACTGACTGGACGGCAACGTTAGGAGTCGCGCAGGCGCGCGTGACCCTCAGTCAACCCTTGCCCGTGCTGCCGAACCCAGCCGCACCGCGTCCGCTGGCGACAAAGTCCTCCACCACGTTCAACTTCAGCTGCACGACCGGCACGACGACGAGCTGAGCGATGCGGTCCATCGGGTTGATGGTGAACGCGACTTCCGAACGGTTCCACAGTGAAACCATCACCTGCCCCTGGTAGTCGGAATCGATGAGGCCCACGAGATTCCCGAGCACGATGCCGTGCTTGTGACCCAGGCCCGATCGCGGCACGACCACCGCCGCGAGCCCGGGATCCGCCAGATGAATGGCGATGCCGCTGGGCACGAGCTCGGCCGCGCCCGGAGCGAGCTCGAGCGGCTTATCGATGCAGGCGCGGAGGTCGAGGCCCGCCGCGCCGGCGGTCGAGTACTGCGGCGGGTTGTCGCGGAGCCGCGGATCGAGGATCTTTACGTCCAGAGTCTTCAAGCGAAGAGCCGCCTAGTGCCGTGGCAGCATCTTCGCGATGTGCGCGACCAGTTGGCGCGCGAGCACGATCTTCGGCGCGAGCGGCAGCTCGTGCACGCCGTTCTCATCGAAAAGCGTGAGCGCATTGGTGTCCTTGCCGAAAGTCTCGTGCGCGAGGTTCGCGGCAAGCAGGGGAATTCCCTTCTTCTTGCGCTTCGCCTGCGCGTTCGCCTTCAAGTCCTCCGTCTCGGCGGCGAAGCCGACGCAGAACGGCCCCTTCGGAAGCGCAGCGACCTCGCCGAGGATGTCGGGGTTGGGCGTGAGCTCGAGCTTGAGGTTGCCGTTGCCGCGCTTGATCTTGTGCGGCTTGGGATCGACCGGATGGTAGTCCGCCACCGCGGCGACCGAGATGAAGACGTCGGCCTTTTCGGCGCGTGCCATCACGGCCTTGTGCATCTCGCTTGCGGTCAGCACGTCCACGCGCTCCACGCCCGCCGGGGCGGCAAGCACGGTGGCGCCGGATACCAGCGTCACCTGCGCGCCGGCCTCCACCGCTGCCTGCGCGACGGCGTAGCCCATTTTCCCGGAGCTCCGGTTCGTGACCCCGCGCACCGTGTCGATCGGCTCATAGGTCGGTCCCGCCGTGATCAGGACTTTTTTTTTGGAAAGAGCCTTGGGTCCGAGCGCCACCGCGACTTCGGCGAAGATTTCCTCGGGCTCGAGCATGCGCCCCATGCCGCCTTCGCGGTCGGCGTGGTCGCCTTCCGTCGGGCCGAGAATGCCAACGCCGTCGGCGCGCAGGCGCTCCACGTTGCGCTGCGTCGCCGCGTTCTGCCACATCTCCACGTTCATCGCCGGCGCGACCATGAGAGGGCAGCGTCGCGCAAGGCAAAGTGCCGAGAGCAGGTCGTCGCCGAATCCGTTCGCGACCTTTGCGAGGAAATCGGTCGTCGCGGGCGCGACGAGGACGACGTCCCGGTCGCGCGAGAGCTCGATGTGGCCCATGCTGTCGGGCACGCGCGTGTCCCACATGTCCGTGTGCACCGTCTGGCCGGAGAGCGCCTGCAGCGTCGCCGGCGTAATGAAGCGACAGGCCGCCTCGGTCATGACGACGCGCACGTCGGCGCCGGCCTTGATGAAAAGGCGCGTCAGCTCGGCCGCCTTGTAGGCGGCGATTCCGCCGGTGATCCCGAGCAGAATCCTCTTTCCGGAAACGTCCGTCATCGCGGATAGGGGTAGCGCGTTAAGCTGCAAAACAGGATTTTAAGCGAATTCCATGGCGATAACAGACTGGCCCATTCGGGAGCGTCCACGCGAACGCCTGCTCGCTCTAGGCGCCGCCTCGCTTGCCGACGCGGAGCTGCTCGCGATTCTGCTCCGCACCGGCATCAAGGGAAAGAGCGCGGTCGACCTCGCACGCCAGCTACTCGGGCGCTTCGGCTCGGTCGCCGGGCTGCTCGACGCCGGGTCCGCGAACCTCGCGGAGACCCCGGGCCTGGGGACCGCCAAGCTCGCGCAGCTCCAGGCAGCCCTCGAGCTGGCGCGCCGCGCGCTCAAGGAGGAAATTTCCTCGCGAAGCGCGCTGTCGTCGCCGCGAGCAGTGCGCGACTACCTGCGCCTCGCGCTCGCCGGGCGCGAGCAGGAAGTCTTCGTGGTACTGCTCCTGGACGCGCAGCATCGCGTCATCGCGCACGAGGAGCTGTTCCGCGGCACCCTGACCCAGACGAGTGTTTACCCGCGCGAGGTGGTGAAGTGCGCCCTGCGGCATAACGCGGCGGCCGTGATTTTCGCGCACAACCACCCCTCCGGTGTCGCCGAGCCTAGCCATGCCGACGAGATCCTCACACGCTCGCTGAAAAGTGCGCTCGCCCTGGTCGATATTCAGGTGCTCGACCATTTCATCGTCGCAGGGAGCCGCACAATGTCCTTTGCCGAACGCGGGCTACTGTGACGATCCCCGACGGATCCGCCGCCGCGACGCTGAGCTTGAACGCGCGCCCGGTTTCGACCTATAATGCGCCCCTTTTCCCGCGGAGCATCGCATGGCGCGCGTCTGCCAGATAACGGGCAAGAAGCCTCAGGTGGGACACCACGTTTCCCACGCCAACAACAAGACCATACGCCGGTTCTACCCGAACCTGCAGTACCGCCGTTTCTGGGTGGAAAGCGAAAAGCGCTGGGTGAGGCTGCGCACTTCCAACGCCGGCGTGCGCATCATCGACAAGAAGGGCATCGACGCTGTGCTCAAAGAGCTGCGCGAGCGCGGCGAGATCTAGGGTCCGGGAGCCGCGACGATGCGCGAGAAAATCAAACTCGAATCCACGGCCGGCACCGGCCACTTCTACACTACCACCAAGAACAAGCGCACCACGCCCGACAAGATCGAGATGAAGAAGTACGACCCCAGGGCGCGCAAACACGTCGTCTACAAGGAAACAAAAATCAAATAAAAAGCCCGCGAAAGCGGGCTTTTCGTTTGGCTTCAGGCTCAGCTGGCAGAGCCCCGACGCCGGCGTCCGACGAGTCGGACGGACGCGCCTACTTCGTCGGCTGCGATTTGGCTGGCATGTCGCGCGGAGCCTCGGCGACGCCGCGCTTGTAGACGATCTTCTGGGTGCTGCCGTCGCAGGTTCCGACGACCTTGCCTTCACCTTCCTTCACCTGCTCGTTCGGAACGATGTCCAGCGTAAAGACCGGTACGCCGTTTGCCTTGATCTTGGCTTCGATCTCGGACTTGAGTTCCTCGCAAGGCTTCGCCTGCGCAAAGACCGGCGAAGCGATCAACATCGACGCAACTACCGCGATAAGGCTCTTCATCCCACGTCTCCTTTCTTGCTGTAAATGGCCCCCCCGAAACCGGCTGACGCCGCATATGCTACCCGGAAGTGCGCTGGCGCGCTGCGAAACAAAAAACCCGCCGTTCGGGCGGGTTTTTCCTGGTCTCCCGCTTTCGGCGGGATCGAAGCGCCCTAGGCGTAGCGGCGCAGCCGGTGCGAGAATTCGGCGAGCGGGCGGATGCCGCTTGCTTCGGCGCGGTGGCACCAGTCCTGGAGCTGCCGAACGAGCTGCTCGCGGGAGGCGCTCGAGCGCTCCCACAGCGACACGAGCTCGGCGCGCATCGAGTACACGGTGTGCAGCGCGCGCGATTTCGCCAGCCCCTGCTTGAGGTTCGCACGCTCGGTCTCGCACAGGGATTTTTCGTCGCGGTGGAGCCAGCGCTTCAGGCTCTTCAGCACGTGCGCGTCGTGCGGTGCGAGCCGGCGTAGCTTGCCGAGCTCGTCTGCGTAGGTGCGCTTGAGCGACTTGGCGTATTTCGCGAGAACGTCGTAGCGGTGCGTGATCACGGCCTGCAGCGTCTCCGAGTCCACTGCGGGCTTCGCATCGGTGAAACGCGGCGTCGGCGCCACTTTCTTCACCTCGGCGAGACCGAGTGCTTCGAGCAGGCAAATGTACATCCAACCGAGGTCGACCTCGTACCACTTGTTGGAGAGCTTCGCCGAGGTCGCAAAAGCGTGGTGGTTGTTGTGCAACTCCTCGCCGCCGATGATGATGCCCCAGGGAACGATGTTCGTGCTCGCGTCCTCGGTCTGCCAGTTGCGGTATCCCCAGAAATGCCCGATGCCGTTGATGACGCCCGCCGCCCAGAACGGGATCCAGGCGATCTGCGTGACGAGGATCAGCGCGCCCGGGACGACGCCGAACAGCATGACGTTGGCGGCGCCCATCAGGGTGATACCCAGTATCGAGAAGCGGGAGTAGACGTTGCGCTCGAGCCAGTCGTCGGGTGTGCCGTGGCCGTAGCGCGTCATCGTCTCGCGGTTGTAGGACTCTTTGACGTACAGGAACACGCCGCCCCAGAGCACCCGGTTGATTCCGACCTGCTGCGGGCTGTGTGGGTCTTCAGCGGTTTCGCATTTGGCGTGATGCTTGCGATGAATCGCCGCCCACTCCTTGGTCACCATGCCGGTCGTCATCCACAGCCACAGACGAAAGAAGTGGCTCGCCAGCGGATGCAGATCGAGCGCGCGGTGCGCCTGGCAGCGATGCAGGAACACCGTCACGCTGACGATGGTGATGTGGGTAAGACCGATCGCGGCGAGGACGTAGCCCCACCACGGCAGGTCGAAAACGCCTGAAAACAGGACGCTGGATTCCATCAAGTTCCCCTCTGAGGTTCTGCGGATTCTACGTGAATCCCCATAAAGGGCAAGGGCATTATCCCCTATCTTCACTCAGGGATTTCCTGATCCTATTCATGTCCTTGCAAGATCGTAAATTCACGTGCATTTAGTTTCAATACGTGAGATTTTCACGCAGGATATGTTGAAAATAATCCTGCGCGGAAAGCTTTGGTTCGTGGTTCATTCGGCACGCTCGAGCACCGCGGCAAAGAACGCGTCGGTGCCGTGCCGGTGCGGCCAAAGCTCGAGATACTCTTCTAAATGGAGCCGGATACCGCTTTTTTCAAGCACATCGCCCGCAGGCCGCAGCGTGAATGGGGCGTTGCGCAGAAAATCCTCGACGATGCCGCGGTTTTCTTCCTCCAGGATGCTGCAGGTGGCGTAAACGAGCCGCCCGCCCGGCTTCACGAGCCGCGCGGCTGCGGCGAGAATCGATTTCTGCTTTTCCACGAGCTCCGCAACATCCTCGGGTGTCTGGCGCCACTTCATGTCGGGATTGCGCCGCAGCGTCCCGAGTCCGCTGCAGGGTGCATCCACGAGCACGCGGTCGATCTTGCCGGCGAGGCGCTTCACGCGCGCGTCCTTCACGCCCTCGATCCGCTGCGGATGCACGTTGGACAGTCCCGAGCGCGCAAGCCGGGGCTTGAGCCCGGCGAGTCGTTTCGGGGAGATGTCGAACGCGTAGAGGCGTCCGGTCGAGCGCATGAGAGCCCCGAGCGCAAGCGTCTTGCCGCCCGCGCCAGCGCAGAAATCCACCACCATCTCGCCGCGCTTGGGCGCGACCAGATTGCAGAGCAATTGGCTCCCTTCGTCCTGGACCTCTATGCAGCCTTCCAGAAACAGGGCATGCCGGTTGATCGCGGGCTTCTGCGCGAGGCGGATCCCATGCGGCGAGTACGGCGTCGCTGCGGCGCGAAGCCCGTCGGCCGCGAGCCGTTCGAGTGCCTCTTCGCGCGAGATTTTCAGCGAATTCACGCGCAGGTCGAGCGGCGCGTTCTGCAGCAGGCCCCTCGCCAGTGCGAGCAGCGCGCTTTCATCGTAACGGGCGCTCAGGCGTTCGATCGCCCAATCGGGAAGCTCGCATTCAACCTCGAAGGGCTGCGGCGCTGCCGCGTCGCGTTTTACTAAGGCGAGCCACTCGGACTCGTCGCCGCGCAACCAGGGGTCGAGCTCGCGCAAGTTGGCGCCGAGAAGCGCGATCCAGGTCGCGAGCGCAAGACGCCGCGGGCTGTGCGCCGCCGCGACGCGCTCGAGAAGGCGCCGACGCCTGAGCGCCGCATACACCGAATCGGCGATCGTTGCGCGGTCGCTCTGGCCGATCTTGGGGTGGCTGCGGAAAAACGCCGAGAGCGTCGCATCGGCCGGCTGTTCGAGCGGCAGCACGGCGGCAAAGGCCGCCGTGCACGCGTCCAGCAGCGGGCGGGAAAAGCGCGTCACTTGCCGATGCGCGTGACGATCTGGTCGGAGCGCGTACCGTCCGAATCCACGACCAGGACGCGTACCGGCAGGAAATCGCGCTCGACGGCGAACCAGATATCGGTCGCCCTGTCCTCGGGTCCGTCGCGCAATTTCGCGATGTGCAGCGTCTGCATCTCGCCTGCGGGCGTGGCAAGCGTCTCGGTGCCGACGACAGCGAAGCGGAATGGAGTCAGCCCCCGTCCGTCCGCTCGCGTCACGTCGTATTCCTTGCCCTTGGGCGGAACGAATGCAAAGCTGTAGGCGAGGCTCAAGGGGTCTTGCGCCGTCGCCGGCATCTTGAGCGTCTCTGACTTCCCGTTTTTCTCCTGGGTTACCGAGCGCGCGTCCCAATCGAATTTCGCCGACACCGTCCAACCTCCGGGACGCTCGTCACGGAATTCATCGGGACGCAGTCCTTGCGGCGTGACGCGGCCTCGGCTCGTGCGCTTCAAGACGCCGAACAACGCCAGGATTCCTCTCCCCCTCCCTTCGGAGGTGATCGCATAGGTGCGGCCGTTGTGCTCGAGTGTTTCAGAAACGTCTACAACCAAGCTGTTGCGTTTCAACTCGTAGGTCAGCGTGATGCGTTCGGGTGGGGCCGCCTGGGCCACGGCAGCCCACAGAGCGAGCGCCGCAAGACCTGCCCGGCGGACCAGAGTGGAGATCATTCTTCGACGAGCAGCGCCTGTCGAGCCCCGGGCGCGTCAACGCGCACGATGCCGTTTTCGACCGCGAGCCGGCCCTCGACAAACCAACGTATCGCGAGCGGATAGACACGGTGCTCCTGCTGCAGCACCCGCGCCGCGAGAGTCGCTTCGGTGTCCACGGCGCGCACGGATATCGCCGCCTGGGCGATGATCGGACCGTGATCGACCTGCGGCGTGACGAAGTGCACCGTGCAGCCGTGGAGCTTCACGCCTTCCTGGAGGGCGCGCCGGTGCGTGTGCAGGCCGGGAAACGCCGGCAGCAGCGACGGATGGATGTTGACCACCCGACCCGAGTAGTGCCGCACGAAATCGCCGCCAAGTATGCGCATGAAGCCGGCGAGCGCGACCAGGTCGGGCGAATGCCGCTCGATCGCCGCCTCGAGTGCGGCGTCGAATGCCCCGCGCGAGGAAAACTCGCGCTCATCGACCACCTCCACGGGAAGGCCCGACTGCGCGGCAAATTTCAGGCCCTCGGCATCGGCACGGTTGCTGATGACGGCCGCGACCCTCGCGGGGAGCCCCGCGCGCACGATCGCCTCCATGTTGCTGCCCCGGCCGGAGATCAGGATGACGATGTTCTTCACGCGGCTATTCTACCGCTCGGGTTCGTCGATCCGATTCCTGCCGAGGCGGCGAGCCTATCGCTACTCCTTCCGCCCAGCCGCGGCAGCGGGTTGCGGAAATCCCGGCAGAGGCTGCAGGCCGTCCGATTCGAACAGCTCCTGCAGTTGCGCCGCGGCTTCCTTGGAAGTCTGGATGAGCTGCGCCTCGTCGTGCTGGACCGCGTACTGCGCTTCGAGCCGCTGCTCGTCGTGCTGCTTGAACAGGCTCACGGCACGCTCGGAGGCGGCGATGCCGAAACCCAGGGAAAGCAGCGCGTGGCGCGCCATGTCGAGGCTCGTCGGAAAGGTCTCGCGCCAGATGAGCTTGACGCCCAAGTCCCGTAGGCGAAACAAGTGTACGCGGTTGCGCGCGCGCGCGAGGATCGGAACCTGCGGGAAGTGCTTTCGCACGACCGCCGCAGTCTTCACCGAGGCCTCGACATCGTCGATGGCCAGCACGAAGAGCTTCGCCTCCCCCGTCTTCGCCGCTTCGAGAAGCTCGAGGCGCGAAGCGTCGCCGTAATAGACCTTGCTGCCGAAGCGCCTTACGAAATCCACCTGCTGGTAGCTCACCTCGAGCGCCGTGAAAGGCACACCGCACATGCGCAGCACGCGCGAGATGATCTGCCCGACGCGGCCGTAGCCGGCGATGATGACCGGGTTTCCCGGTCCCGTGATCGCATCGAACTCCGGCGTCGCGTGCCGCTCGGTCCAGCGCGCGAGCGCGCGCTCGTGAGCTTCGAACGCGAGCGGCGCGAGCAGCATCGAGACGGTCACGACCACCACGAGGAGCTGAACGGTGCCCGCATCGAATATGCCGAGGCTCCCCGCCGCGACGAAGAGAATGAAGGCGAACTCGCCTCCCTGCGAAACCGAAACTGCAAGTCGCTGCGCAGTGTCGTTCGGTGCGCCGCCGATCCTGGCGATCGCGTACATCAGTGCAAGCTTCGCGAGCATGAGGCCGAACACGAGGCCGACCACCGCGAGCGGCTGCTCCCAAACGAGGCCTAGGTTCGCGCTCATGCCCACGGCTATGAAGAAAAGACCGAGCAGCAGGCCCTTGAAGGGCTCGATGTCGGCCTCCAGCTCATGGCGAAATTCGGAATCGGCGAGGAGCACCCCGGCGAGGAAGGCGCCGAGCGAGGGCGACAGGCCGATTTTCTCCATGATGAGCGCGGCGCCCACCACGAGCAGCAGCGCCGCCGCGGTGAATACTTCGCGGCCGCCGTAGCTCGCCACCGCCTTCAGCACCGGACGCACGACGAGCCGGCTTGAGACGATGACGACGGCGATCACCGCCAGTCCCTTGGCGGCGGCCATCCAGCCACCGGCGGCGTGTGTTCCCGAATCGCTGAGCAGCGGCAGGAGCGCGAGCAGCGGGATCACCGACACGTCCTGGAAGAGCAGCACGGCGAAGGCTTCGCGCCCGTGGCGCGTGGCGAGCTGCTTGCGCTCCGCGAGCGAAGCGAGAACGAGAGCGGTGGAGGACATCGCCAGCCCGAAGCCGGCGACCAGCGCGGCCTGCCACGAGAGGCCGAACGCGAGACCCAGAGCGAAGAGCGCCGCGCCGGTCGCGAGCACCTGGGTGCCGCCGAGGCCGAACACGGGACGGCGCAGCACCCACAGGCGGCTGGGCTGCAGCTCGAGGCCGACTAGGAAAAGAAGGAGCACCACGCCGAACTCGGCGAACTGCAGCGTGGAATCGACCTCGCCGATCATGCCCAAGCCCCAGGGGCCGATCAGCATGCCGGCACCGAGATAGCCGAGCACCGCACCGAGCTTCAGGCGCTGGAAGAGCGGCACGAGCAGCACCGCAGTGAGAAGAAAGACGGCTGCCTGTTCGAGCAGATGCATGGCGAAAATCCGGAGGAAAGGGTTCGCCGCATTATGCGCGAGCGGCGGCGCGCGGAACAGGATGCCGAGAGACCGTCTCTTATCTTGCAGTCATCCCGGCGATGGCTGTAAGCATGCTGACCGAGCCCAGGTCGTAGCCGTCCGCGACGCAGGACATCGGTTCGTCCTCCCCTTGCAGAGCCGCAACATAGAGGAGCGGCAGGTAATGCTCGGGCGTAGGCACCGACAAGCGCGCGTCCTCGCCGAGCTTCTCGAAATCCACGAGCACCCGGTGATCGCGGGAGGCCAGCGCCTCCCGGATCCTCTCGTTGAACCGCACCGCCCAGTCGAACGGCGCTCCCCCTGCTCTCTTCATGAGGCGCAGGTTGTGCACGACGTTGCCGCTGCCGGCAACGAGCACCCCCTCGTCTCGCAGCGGCGCAAGCCGCTTGCCGGTTTCGTAGTGGAATTGCGGCGGCCGGGTGCCATCGATGCTCAGTTGCACGACGGGGATCTCCGCACCGGGGTACGCATGCTTCAGAACCGACCAGGTGCCGTGGTCGAGTCCCCATGACTCGTCCAGCCGCACCTCCACGGGCTCGAGCAGTTCGCGCACCCTCGACGCGAGTTGCGGGTCGCCCGGCGCCGGATACTGAACGTCGAACAAGGCCTGCGGGAAGCCATAGAAGTCGTGGATAGTTTTCGGCTTGCGCATCGCCGTCACCGCGGTCCCCTCCGTATACCAGTGCGCGGACACGCACAGGATAGCCTTGGGTTTCGGGATCGAATTACCGAGGCGCCGCCAAGACTCCGTGTACTGGTTGCGGTCCAGGGTATTCATGGGACTGCCGTGGCCGAAGAACACCACCGGCATCCTGGATCTCTTGGGCTGCATCGGGATTCCTTTACGCGAGATCGAACAGCAGGACCTCGGCGTCCTTCCCTTTTTCGAGCACGAGCTCGGAGGTCTGGGTGGCTTTCAGGGCGTCACCGGCCTCGAGTGGCTGGCCGTTCACCGCCAAGCGGCCGCGCGCCACGTGCACGTAGGCGCGCCGACCTGGCTGCAGATGGTGCATGGCGCGGTCCGCACCGTCCAGAAGCGCGGCGTAGACAAAGGCGTCCTGGTGGATCGTCACGGATCCCTCGCGCCCGTCGGGCGAGGCCACCAGCCGCAGCCGCCCGCGCTTGGACTCCGCGTCGAAATGCTTTTGCTCGTAGCTCGGCGGGATTCCAGTAACGCTCGGCTCGATCCAGATCTGGAGAAAGTGCGTCACATCCCGCGCGTGATTGAACTCGCTGTGCAGCACGCCTTTCCCCGCGCTCATGCGCTGCACGTCCCCCGGCACGATGGTCGAGCCGTTTCCCATGTTGTCCTTGTGGGCGAGCTCGCCCTCCAGCACGTAGCTGATGATCTCCATGTCGCGATGGCCGTGGGTGCCGAAACCCGTACCCGGCTGAATTCGGTCCTCGTTGATCACCCTGAGATGGCCGAAACCCATGTTTTCGGCATCGTGGTAGTCGGCGAAAGAGAAGGTGTGGTAGGAGCGCAACCAGCCGTGGTCGGCAAGGCCGCGGTCCTCGCTTTTGCGGATTTCGATCATAGCGGGCTCCCGTGTCGATCGGATGTGGGGTCGCACGCGCGATTCGTCAAGGGCTGATGATCTTCATGTTGAACGCCCGCTCGATGAGCCAGACTCCGGCGACTGCGGCGATGGCGATGGACCCCCCGACGAAGACTAGGCGCCGGTAGAACCAGCTCGCCCTCAGCCCGTACGCAAACGGCAGGAACGCGCTCACGATCGCGAGCTGGCCGACTTCCACGCCCAGATTGAACCCGACGAGCGCAATGAGCAGCGCGCCCTGAGGCAGCCCGAGGTCTCTCAGAACGCTGGCAAAACCGAAGCCGTGAATCAGCCCGAAGGCGAAAGCGACCATCCAGCGCCGACCGTGCACCACGGGAAAGACGTTGTTCAGCGCGGCGAGCACGACCGAAGTCGCAATCGCCGATTCCACCAGACGCGAGGGCAGCGAAATCACCCCCAGCGCCGCGAGGCTCAGCGTGATCGAATGCGCCACGGTGAACGAAGTGACGATCTTGAAGACATCCCAGAACGCCGGGGGAAACCGCCAGCGTCCCCCGTCGAGCACGAGCACGGCGGGCAGGAGCAGCGACAGCAGGAACAGGATATGGTCGATGCCGATCCAGATGTGCCATACGCCTTCACGAGCGTAATCGACGAACTGGGTGAGCGCCGAGATCTTCGCGAGCTCGAAGCTTTGAGTCGCCCGCTCAGGACCGAAAATGGCGGTGCGCGTGGCCACGCCGTGTTCCAACCTCAGCAATCCCCTATGCTGCGGATCGAGGTCGGCGAAGAGGCTGTAGGTGATTTCGAGCGTCGTCACCTCCCGGGGACAGGTGGCCGCAAAGCGCATCACCGAATAGGCGCCGTCGCTGTGGTCGTCGACCAGAAATTCGGTCGTATGGGCAGGGCAGTCGGCGTCCCCCGAGCGCAGCTTCAATCTCGCCAGGGCATAGGCGGCGATATCCGCCTGGTGCGCCTTCACCTCGCCCCAGGTGATATCGCCGTCTCCGCTGTCGTCAAGGCCGATCGCAAAATCGAGATCGCGCAAGGCGATGTCCCATTGCCCGCTCAGGTTCGCACCTTCTGCACGGATCGCGAGGTAACTGTCGCTCGGCTTGTGCGCGTGCGCGAGCGCGGCTGCAAAAAGGAGCAGCAACGCGAGGAGCGTTCTCATCGCTTGAGGGCTTTCAGCTTTTCCGCCGTGCGGCGCAAGACCGGATCCTCATGCCCCGAGCGCTCGAGCCAGTCGAGCGCCTCCTGCGCTGCCTTCGGATCTTTCATCGCGAACGCCGCCTCGAGCAGGATGCGCGCGTCGCGCGGCTCGCGCTGCAGCTTCCAATTCTCCTGTGCGAGCGCGAGGGCCTTTTCCTTGTTGCCCAGAAGATAGAGGTTGAAGCGCGCTTCCTCCTGCTGGTGCAATTTGTCGCCGCGCAGGGCCGCGGCATCGAACCGAGATCTGAGGGCCTCGATGTGTTCTCGCGCTTTCGGCGCCCTGAGTGCCTGCTCGGCCAGAGCGAGGCGAAGGAGCAGGATGTCAGACTTCACCCAGTCGACGAGCAACGGAATGACTTCGTCGGGGCGCCCCTGGTCGAGCAGAAAATCCGCGTATGCCGCGAGCAAGAACTGATCGTTGATTGGTTCAAAGTACGCTGCTCGGAAATGCTCCTCGGCCTGCTTCACGTCGCCCTGTCGCAACGACATCTCGGCAAGGCGCGTCAGCACCCAAACCTTGACTTCGCGCGGAACGTCCGCGTTTTTTGCAAAGGCTGCGGAAAGGGCGCGGTGTGCGGCAGCGGCCTTGCCCGTAGTGCCATCGAGGTAAGCCATACAGCCGACAGCGTAGAGCTCGGATTCGACGTTCTGCAGGGCTACACAATCTTCCCGCGCCTTTTCGTAATCCGCCTGCACCATGTGGATCGCGGCGCGCCAGGACCAGGCGCGCGCGTTCTTGGCGTCTTCGCGCGTTGCGGCTTCCAGGTCCCTCATTGCGCCGGAGAAATCGTGGCTGTACTGCTTGAGGATCGCGCGCATCACGAGAACGTCCAGCGGCGGCGCAGGCAGGTCCCACCAAGGCTTGAGGGCCGCCTGCGCGTAGCCTACGTACCGGGGGTCCCCTTCCGAGGTGGCAAGCTCGAAATAGCGCTCAGCGAGCCGGACCGCCGTTTCACGCTTGCGCGGATTGGCGGCCAACTCGGTGCGCAACTGGCGCAGCTCGCGGGCGATCGGATCGCCAGGCCTCACGGGCAATCGCTCGAGCACGGTTGCGTCGTCCTTGGGCACGTAGGGCGCGGCGCATGCGGCCGCCGCAAACGACGCGATCGCCAGCGCGCGCAACCCGTCAGTGACTGTGCCGATGATGGATGTCCGGGAAGTGCGCATGGCTGTGGCGGAGGAGATCATGCGCGTGGGTGTGCGAGTGCGGCTCCGTACCGTCCCACGCGAAATCGTGTTCATGGCGGTGATGCTCGTCATGAGTGTGGGGGTGTGTGTGCGTCAGCGCCTCGTGCCGATGCATGTGCCGGTGGCGTTCGGTGAGATGCAGCGCAACGCCGATCGCCATCAAGACCGCTGCTACCCAGAAAGACGTGTCCGGCGCCTCGCCAAGCAACGCAAAGGACGCGGCTGCCCCGATGAAAGGGGCGGTCGAAAAATAGGCGCCGGTCCGCGCAGTGCCGAGGTGCCGCAACCCCACCACGAAAAGAGCAAGGCTGACTCCATAGCCGAGCAGGCCGACCAGGGCGGCAGCGGCGGCGACCTTCGCTGCCGGAAGGGCTGCTCCAAAGGACGCCGCCACGCAAAGGTTCACCGTTCCGGCTGCCAGACCTTTGATGCCCGCGATTTTGACCGAGTCCCCGGCGGAAATCTTGCGCGTGAGGTTGTTGTCGAGCGCCCAGCACAAGCAGGCACCCGCCACCGCGAGCGCGGGCCAGGAGGTCGCAATCTCCCCCGGCCGCCAACCGAGAATCACGCCGCCACAGACGATCAGAGACATCCCCAGCATCAGGCGTCGGTCGAAATTCTCTCGAAACACGAACCAGGCCAGGAGGGCGGTGAACACGCTTTCGAGGTTCAAAAGGAGCGATACCGACGAGGCGGAGCTCGCGGCAAGGGCGAGCATCAGAAGCGCGGGGCCGATGATGCCTCCCGAAATAACGGCGCCCGCGAGCCATTTGTAGTCGCCCGGCGCGAACCGGGGCCGCTCGGCCAGCCGCCAGAGCGAGCCGCGCACGGCAAGCCAGAGGCCGAGCCCCACGCCCGACCCAGCGTAGAGAAGCCCGGCAAGCATGACCGGCGCGATTTCTCCGACGAGGAGTTTGGCAATCGGGGTGCTCGCTCCGAAGAGCGCCGCGCCCACAAGGGCATAGGCGATGCCCGGGTTCACTTGCCAATCCGTTCAAGCGGTAGCGGAGCCGCGTATACGCGGCGCGCGGCCCGGCCTACGTCTCGCGAATCCTTCGCTCTTTCAACGATATATGCTAGGATACGCCGCGGTTGACGGGTTTCCGGTGACCGGATCATTCTAATAACGCTCAGAGAGAGGAGACATTGAATGAAGAAGCTCATGTCGCTGCTAGTGGCCGCGGTCTTCGCCGTGTCCAGTGGTTTTGCTGTCGCAGCGTCCCACGCCGGGGCGCCGATGAAGAAAGACGAAATGAAAAAGGGCGATGGCAAAGACGGAAAGAAAGCCGCGAAGAAGGGCGATAAGAAAGCCGCGAAGAAGGACGACAAGAAGAAGGACGACAAGAAGTAAGTTTTCCTATCCGCTAGAAAAGGCAGGGAAGTTCTTCCCTGCCTTTTTTATTTCCTCTGAGCGTGGCGAAAGCCTGAGCTGCGTCGCACGTCAGGCCTTAGCCTGGGAACTGGATTCTCGGTCGGCGATTTCCTTGTGCACCATCGCCATGTCGATGTCCCTGCCTTGGTTGATGACCTGCTCGAGTGCCGAACCCGGAAGCGCGCCCGCCTGAGAGAAGAGAATCACCCTCTCGCGGAAAAGCATCAGGGTCGGGATCGAGCGGATATTGAACGACGCTGCGAGGTCCTGCTCGTCGTCGGTGTTCACCTTTCCAAACACGATGTCGGCGTGCTTTTCCGAACTGGCCTCGAATACCGGCGCGAAGCCCTTGCACGGCCCACACCAGGGCGCCCAGAAATCGACGAGGACCATCTCGTTACCGTTCACGACTTGCTCGAAATTGTCCTTGGTCAACGCGATCGTTGCCATGCGAGGACCTCCGGAATTTGTCGGAGCCGCGATTATAGCAGGGGCATTTGCGTCTCCTAGCCCAGCACCTTCAGAAAATCCGAGATCGAGCGCCAGTATCCGGGTTCAGCGGAGATGCTGTCGTGATCCGAGTGCGGAACTTCACTCCAGGTTTTCGTACCGCGCCAGGCTTCGAACAAGACGCGCGAGTGCGCCGCCGGGATGACCCGGTCTTCAGTCGCGACAAGACACAGCATTGGCGCTTCGATCCGTGATGCAAGCGCCAGCGAGTCAAAGCGATGCCGAAGCATGAGCGACACTGGCAGAAAAGGGTAGTGGCGCTTTGCCACTTCGACGATACTGTCGTACGGCGACACGAGTATGACACCCCGCAGGACGCGATGCGCCGCCAGGTGAACTGCGACCCCGCTGCCCAAACTGCGGCCCATTGCGACGATACGTTCGGAATCCACCTCGGAGCGCCCTTTTGCGTAGTCGTGAATCACGAGTCCGTCCTCGAGAAGCTCCTTTTCCCCGGGTTTGCCTTCGCTTTCTCCGTAGCCGCGAAAGTTCACGAGCAGCAACGACCAGCCGGCGAAATGGTCCGCAAGATCCGCAAGCCAGGAAACTTCCTCCGCGTTGCCGCCAAAGTAGATGACGAGGGGCGCGGGCGCTCCGTCGCCCTTTACCAGCCAGCCCCGGAGCTTGACGCCACCAGCGGCTACGATGCTCACCTCTTCGACGTTCGGGCGAGGTGCAGGGCGGGAGTCGAGCGGACGCGGAAAGAACAGCATCCGCTCCTGGAAAACCCACATGAATAGCGGCACGCCGATGGCGACGCCGAGCAGGATCTTCAGGATCGAACTAATCATCAATGCAGTTTGACGCTCGGCTCAGTGCCGCGTTTGAGGAGGCGCGCCAGGGTATCGAGCGCGACGCCGATAGGGCCATGGAGCGCGTACAGGTGCATCTTGTACAGCGACAGATACATCAGCCGCGCGAACCATCCCTCGACGCGGTAGCTCTTGCCTGAGAGAAAACCCATCAGCGATCCGATCGTGCTGTATTCGCCGAGCGACACGAGAGAACCGAAGTCGCGATAGCGGAAGGGCGAGAGCGCTTGCCCGCGCATGCGCTGCGCCATCGTCCCGAGAAGGTGGGAAGCCTGCTGGTGCGCAGCCTGCGCCGCGGGCGGCACGGGCGGCGCCTTGCCCTCGCGCGGGAACGCCGAGCAGTCGCCCAGAGCGAAAATGTCAGGGTCCCGCGTCGTCTGCAGGGTCGCCCGGACCACGAGCTGGTTGATCCGGTTGGTTTCGAGTCCGTCGAGATTCCTGAGGAGATCCGCCCCTTTGATTCCCGCCGCCCAGACCGCGAGGTCCGCGGGGTAGGATTTGCCGCTTTTGGTCTTCACCTCGCTCGCCGTTATCTCGACGGCTTGCTCGGAGCAGCGAATAGACACCCCCAGGTCTTCGAGGGCTACGGTCACCGCCTTGGCAATGCGCTCGGGGAGCATCGGCAGGATCCGAGGGTCGGCATTGAGGAGGGTAATATGAAGAAACCGCTCGGGATCTATGTTTTGGAGCCCGTACGCGGCGAGCACGCGCGTGGTGTTGTGCAGCTCGGCAGCGAGCTCGACGCCAGTCGCTCCTGCGCCTACGATCACCACGCGCAGCTGGGCCGGCGCGTCGCCGGGCCGATAGTTGGCCTGGATGCAGGCGTTGATCAGGCGCCGGTGGAAGCGATCGGCTTCGGCAGCGGACTCCAGCGCGTACGCGTGCCCATCGACACCGGGCACACCGAAAGTGTTCGCGACACTGCCGATTGCGACCACCAGGGTGTCGTAGCTGAGCGTGCGCCGCGGGATGACCTCGACGCCGCGCTCATCGACCGTGGGCGCTACTGCGATCTCGCGGCGCATTCGGTTGACACTCTCCAATGCGCCGCAGCAGAAAGTGAAGTGGTGCCAGCGCGCCTGTGCGAGGTAGTCGAGCTGGTGTGCGTGGATATCCATGCTTCCAGCAGCGATCTCGTGCAGGAGGGGCTTCCAGACGTGGGTCTCGTTCTTGTCCACGAGGGTGACCGCGGCGCGTCCTCTGCGCCCAAATCGGTCCCCTGCCCGGGTCGCGAGCTCAAGCCCCCCGGCACCGCCTCCGACGATAACGATACGGTGGGGATCGGTCATGGATTTTCGGTAGGCCGCGAAACGCTGATATGATTTTCGTCCAGATTATGCATGACTCGACGAGACCCTATCGTGGGCGCTTTGCTCCCTCCCCGACGGGTCTGCTGCATTTCGGCTCGCTCGTTGCCGCGGTCGCCAGCTACCTCGAGGCGCGCTGGAACCGGGGAAGATGGCTGGTGCGCATGGAGGACTTAGATCGGCCGCGTGAGGCTCGAGGGGCGTCCAAGGCGATTCTCAAGATGCTCGAGGCGTACGGGTTCGAATGGGACGGGAAAGTCGTATTCCAAAGCCGTCGCGATGCAGCCTACGGAGCCGCGCTGGAACGTCTCGAGCATGGGCACGCGGTGTTTCCCTGTGCCTGCACGCGGCGGGAAATTTCCGATTCGACCGTATCCGCGGCGGGCGAATCCATCTACCCCGGCACCTGCCGCAAGGGGCCTCCGCCCGGACGCACGGCTCGAGCGATGCGCGTGCGCGTTGACAACGCGGTGATCGCGTTTGAAGACCTCCTTCAAGGCAGGATGGAGCAGAACCTGGCTCGAGAAGTCGGCGACTTCATCGTGCGGCGCGCGGACGGCCTCTTCGCTTACCAGCTTGCCGTGGTGGTGGATGATTTCGAGCAGAACATCACCGACGTGGTGCGCGGCGCCGATTTGCTCGCCTCTACGGCACGGCAGATCCTGTTGCAGCGCTTGCTAGGTCACCCCACGCCGCGATACATGCATCTTCCGGTCGCGGTGAACCAGGCCGGCGAAAAGCTCAGCAAGCAGACGCGTGCTGCCCCTTTGACCGTCACCGAGGCCCCGTCCAGGCTTTGGCAAGCCTTGCGCTTTCTCGGCCAGGAGCCGCCGGCGGAGGTCGAGGCGGGAAGAATCGCGGAGATCTGGAACTGGGCCCTTGCGAACTGGCGTACCGATAGAATCCCGACTCGACGCAGCATCAGGGAAGGCGACGCGGGCTGAAAGTGGCGGGTTGCGCCGCCCCACGCTGCGGGCGGAGCACGACCGCCAGGGCGGCGACGACCAAGACGAGCGCGGCCAAATCGCTCCACTGCGGATGCTCGCCCAACAGCAGCATTCCGCTGAAAACCCCCACGATCGGGATCACCAACGTGGAGAGCGATGAAACGCTGATCGGCGCGTGGGTCGCGATCTTGATCCACGCCCAGTTGCAGAAGATCGAGCTGACCAGCGCGTTGTAGACGAGCCCCCAGAAGGGCCAGGTCGAGAGCGTGAGCGGCGAAAAGCTCCCTTCCTCGAATAGCATGGCGCCGAAGAGAATCGGCACAAGGGCGAGCAGCATCTGCCAGCCGGTAAAGGAAGTGGTGGGCAGGTCGACGGGCCAGCGCTTCATGATCGCGGTGCTGACCGCCCAGCTGATCGCGGAAGCGATGAGCAGCAGGGCTCCGGTCGGCGAGCGCCCAACTGCGTGGATCTCGTCCCCGAGGAGCACCAGCATCCCGAGGACGCCCAGAACCACGCCCGTGAGCCGGCTTCCCGTAACCGGCTCGCGCAGAACCCACACCCCGAGCAGCACGCCCCACACGGGAAACGTATACGCGAGGATCGCGGCACGCCCCGATTCCATGAACGTGACGCCGTATACCGCGAGAACATTCCAGGCCGCTACGTTGAAAAGCGTGATCGCGATCAGCCTCGGCCAGGTTCCCGAAGGGACGCGAATCGGCAAGCGGTTGGCCCGCGCAATCGCGAAAAGGCCTGCCGCCCCGGCCGCAAGACACAGCACGCGGAAGTGCAGCGGCGCCATTTCGGTCATCACCACCTTCATGATCGGCCAGTTGACCCCCCAGCCGAGGGCAAGCAGGGCAAGCAGGGCCAGGATTGATGGCGGCGGTACATAGGTGCGCGCGCTCACAATTCGCTCACTTTCCCGCCCTTCCGGAAAAGGCGCGGATCATTTAAAAACAAAGAGTTGGGTGTAGGTGTCTACTGACTTCTGGGTGACTATTCCGACGTAAGCTTTTGCTTTTTTGGGGTTTTCGCTTCTTGTCCCAGAGGTCTTAGTGCGCCGCACAAATTATTCTTGACATCGATTGATATCCCTGTAGAATCACGTATGTTGCAGTGCAATAAAAAGACCTTGCCGCACATACTTTCAGCTTAACGCAGTCCCTTTTTTCTAACGGAGATGATCATGAACTTCACGCCCGAACAAATCGCCACCACGAACAAGGCTGGCATTGAGGCCATCCTAGGTCTCGCCCATACGCAGTTCACCGCTTTCGAGCGCCTTTCCGCGCTGTATTTCAATGCAGCCAAGGCCGCATTTGAGGAAGGCGTCGGCCACGCCAAGGCGCTGCTCAACGCCAAAGACCCCCAGGAATACCTCAACCTGAATGCCGCGGCAACCCAGCCGACAATGGAAAAAGCCATCGCCTACTCGCGTAGCGTATACGAAGTGGCCGCCCAAACGAACGGCGAGCTGGCCAAGTTCCTCGAAGCGCAGGCATCCGAGTTTAACAAGAACCTGATCGGTCTCCTCGACAAGGTTTCGAAGAACGCGCCAGCCGGATCCGACGTCGCCGTCCAGGCTGTGAAGTCTGCGCTCGCCGCAGCCAACAGCGCCTACGACAGCTTCAACAAGGTCGCAAAACAGGCCACGGAGATCGCCGAAGCGAACTTCGCCGCGACAACGACGCCCGCCCGGGAAACCCCGAGGAAGCGCGCGACGGCGTAATTTGCAGGTTTCGCGGCCCACAGCCCCTTCTCCTCCTCCTCTCTGTGGGCGCCCTAAAGCCCTGGCGCAAGCCAGGGCTTTTTGTTTGCACGTAAAACCGGGGACAGACCACGTTTTCTGTCGAGGCGGCCAAGGGAAAAACGCGGTCTGTCCCCGGTTTTACTGACGCTTTTCCTCCCACCTGCCGCCGAGCGCGGCGACCCCCAGCTTCATCTGCTCGATAGCTGGCGTGACTTCTTCCGGCGCACCCCGCACGCCGAGTTCTATGTGGCGGCGCAACCCCGCCTCGCCCATGCTGGGCAGGCTGAACGATTTCAAGCCGCGGTAGCGCTGTTCCACTTCGATCATGAGCGGCGTGACTGTGGATTCTGGAAGGTCATAGACGATGACGGAAGCTTCGGTTTCCGGTGTGCGGTGAAACAGACGCGCGTAGCGTTGATCCAGCACCCACTCGACCATGGGCCAAGCCATCACCGGGAACCCCGGCACGAAATGGTGATCGCCCATCGAAAAGCCGGGGATCTTGTTGTATGGGTTCGGAATGATGCGCGAACCCACGGGGAATTCGCCCATCTTGAGGCGCTGCGGCGTGATCACCATGTCGGTGCGCGAGCGGATCGCCGCCTCCGCGTCGGGATGCAACGCCAGCTCCACGCCCGCCGCGTCCGCGGCGCACTGGCGGGTATGGTCGTCGGGTGTCGCGCCGATGCCGCCGAAGCTGAAGACGATGTCTTCCGATGCCATCGTGCGTCTGAGTGTGGCGGTGATCAGGTCTGGCTTGTCGCCCAGATATTTGCACCAGTCGAGCCTCATTCCGCGCACGCGAAGGATCTCGATCAGCTTGGCGAAATGCTTATCCTCTCGTTTTCCCCGAATGATCTCGTCACCGATAATGATCGCCCCGGTTCCCATCTCACACCCGCGCCGCCGCACCCTCGATCGGTGCGCTGCGCAGCTCGCCGAGGCGTTCGAGGCCGTAATGGATAAAAGCGAGTCCGCCGTACACCGGCATCAAGAGCCCGAGAACGGGGACATGACCGACGAGCGCGAGCGCGACGCCCAGAAGAAACAGCCCGCCCCGATGGCGGCGGACGATCTCGGCGATCTCGGCGGCGGTCGCGTGCTCCGCGAGAGCGTCGTAGCGGAACACTCGCTGGTTGAAATAGCCGAACAGAGCGATAGGCAGCACCGGCCACAACAGCGGAACCAGCCATAGCGGCAAAGTGACGGCAAGGAGCAACGCAAACAGCATGAGCGCGGCGAAGGCATTCCAGAGGCTGCCGGCGAACGTGCCCCCCTTCCGGCGGACGAGCCCCGGGTAGTCGCGCCCGCCGACATGAGCGACCATCGTCGGCATGGAAACGATGCTGATGATCAGCACCGCCGTGATCAGAACCGCAGGCATGAACAACAGCAGCAGGAGGATCCAGACGAACCATGCCGCAACGAGCTTGAGGGGCCAGATCGAGACTGCCCATTCGTACGCCGGCCACTGGTGCAGCTGTGCGGCGATCCACTGCGCGGCCTCGCCCCAGTAGAGCACGGCGAGCGTCACCCATAGGACCAGCGCGACGATCACCGGCCACACCATGAGCCAGAGCATCTTCGGGTGCAACAAACTGACAAACGCCCGCGCGAGGGCATTGAGTATCGCGTTCATATAGGCTGCCCGAGACGGTGAAAATCAGCGCCGGATAGTTTGCCACATCTTCGACAATCGCTTGACTGAAACCGGCACGAAGGTCTTCAGCTCCTGGGCGAAAAGCTGTACGCGCAGCTCCTCGAGCAGCCAGCGGAACTGCTCGAGCTGGGGATCGCGGCTGCCTGATTTTGCTTGCGTCGCCTGTTCTCGCAGCCATTGCGCGCAAAGGGGTGCGAATTCCGAGGCGAGCCGCGTGTCGCGGCCGGGATCGGCTCTCAGCTTGTCGAGCCGCAGGCCTGCGGCCTTCAGATAGCGCGGAAAGTGCTGCAGGCGCTCGTAGGGCGTCTGCTCGATGAACCGTTTGGAGAGAAGCCGGGTCGTGCTCTCACGGATGTCGCGGCAAGGCTCGGGAAACGCCTTGGACGCCTGCTGCAGCTTTTTCTGAAGCGCCGCGTGCTCGGCGAGAATTGTTCCTGCGAGCCGCGCGATTTCCTGCGCAAGCAGCGTGACGCGCGAGCGCGCTTCGTCGCGGCGCCGCTCGAACTCGGCGCGCGAGCGCGGCCAAGGCTCCTGCATGCAGGCACGATCGAAAGCCGCGGCAAGCAGCTGCTCATTCAGCTCGGAGGTGTCGCCGAAGGCCGCAAACTGCAGGGCCATCGCCCGCAGCCCGGGCAGATTTTTCTCGATGTAGCGGGCCTGCTCCTTGAGCTGCAGCATGAAAAGCCTCCTGAGTCCCGAGCGGTGCGTTTCGCGCGCCTTGTCCGCCGAGTCGAACACCTCGAGGCTCACGGAGTCTCCGCGATCGACCAGGCCCGGATAGCCGATCAGCGTCTGTGAGCCGCGCCGGATCTCCATCACCTGCTCGAGATCCCCGAAATCCCAGGCGGTGACTTTCGCTGCCGGCGCATCCGAGCGCGCAAGCTCGGCGAACTGCTCTCCGGCCCTCTGGCCGAGCTCGGCGCGTAGCTGAGCGAGGTTGCGTCCCGTCGCGAGTTGCCGGCCGTGCTCGTCGATGATGCGGAAATTCATCGACAGATGCGCAGGGAGCGTCTCCGGCCGGAAGACATCGAGCGGAACGGCGAGGTTCAGCTCGCGGCGCGCGTAGCGGGCTATGGCCTCCGCGGGCGGCGCATCCGCGTGCTCGCTCCCCCTGAGGAACGCGTCGACGAACTCGTGCAGCGGACCGAGCTGGTGGCGGAGCTTCTGCGGCAGGGACTTGGCGAGCCGCGTGACCTTCTCGCGCGCGAGCCCCGGCACGAGCCAGTCGCATCGCACTGCATCGACCTGGTTCAGTGCGAGGAGCGGCACGGTGAGGGTCACGCCGTCGCGCGGCGAGCCCGGCTCGTGATGATATTCGATCGCGAAGCTGCGTCCCGCCATCTCGAGCGCGTGCGGAAACTGCACCGTCGTGATCCCCGCCGCCTCGTGTCGCATCAGGTCTTCGCGCTTGAGGAAGAGCAGCTTCGGATTCCCGTTTTCCGCTTCGCGGCGCCAGCGGTCGAAATCCGCGCCGTTGTAGATGCCTTCCGGGACGAGGCTCTCGTAGAACGCGCAGATCAGCTCGTCGTCCACAAGTACGTCGGGGCGGCGCGACTTGTGCTCGAGCTGCTCGATCTCCTGCACGAGCCTGCGGTTGTGCGAGAAAAACGGCGCGCGCGTGTCGTAGTCGCCCTCGACCAGCGCCTGGCGGATGAATATTTTCCTCGATTCGACCGGGTCCATGGGCCCGTAGTGCACGCGCCGCTTTGCATATAACACGAGCCCGTAGAGCGTCGCGCGCTCGAACGCGGCGACGCGCGCGGGCTGTTTCTCCCAATGCGGCTCGTACTGATGCCGCTTGACGAGGTGCGTGCCCACCGACTCCAGCCACTCGGGCTCGACGGTGGCGACGCAGCGCGCGTACAGCCGCGTGGTCTCGGTCAGCTCCGCCGCCATGACCCAGCGCCCTGCCTTCCTTCTCACGCCCGAGCCGGGATGAATCCAGAAACGGATGCCGCGCGCGCCCAGATAATTTCCGTCCTCCGTCTTCGTGCCGACGTTGCCGAGCAGGCCGGCGAGCAGCGCCCGATGGATTTGCTCATAGTTGGCGGGCGTCTCGGAAATGCGCCAGCCGAGCTCCACGACCAGCTCCTTCAGCTGCCCGTGGATGTCGCGCCACTCACGCATGCGATTGAAGGAGAGGAAATGCTCCCGGCAGGCCTCGTGCAGCCTGCGGCTGGATTTCCTTTGCGCGAGCGCTTCCTCGAAAAAATTCCAGAGCTTGATCCAGGAAAGGAAATCGGACTTCTCGTCGTCGAAGCGTTTCTGCGCCTCGTCGGCGGCGGCAGCGCGCTCGCTCGGCCTCTGGCGTGGGTCCTGCACCGAGAGTCCCGCGGCGATGACGAGCACCTCGCGCAGCGCGTTCTCGGATTTCGCTGCGAGAACCATGCGGCCGATGCGCGGGTCGACCGGCATCCTCGCGAGCTGTTTTCCTGTTTCGGTCAGCTCGTTCGCTTCGTCCACGGCACCCAGCTCGGCGAGCAGCGCGTACCCGTCCTGAATCGCCTTGGACGCGGGCGGATCGATGAACGGGAATTCCTCGACTGTTCCCAGGCCGAGCGACTTCATCCGCAGGATGACATTGGCAAGCGATGAGCGCAGTACTTCCGGGTCGGTGAACGCCGGGCGTGACTTGAATTCCTCCTCCGCGTAGAGGCGGACGCAGATCCCGCTCGCGACCCGGCCGCAGCGACCTGCGCGCTGCTTCGCCGAGGCCTGGGAAACGTTCTCCACGCGCAGCTGCTCGACCTTGTTGCGGTAGCTGTAGCGCTTGATGCGCGCGAGACCGGCGTCCACGACATAGCGGATTCCCGGGACGGTGAGCGAGGTCTCCGCGACGTTGGTCGCGAGCACGATGCGCCGGCCGACGTGCGGCTTGAAGATGCGCTCCTGCTCCTCGGCCGAGAGCCGCGCGAATAGCGGCAGGATCTCCGTATGGGGCGGGTGGTGTTTGCGCAAGGCCTCCGCCGCCTCGCGGATCTCGCGCTCGCCCGGGAGGAACACGAGGACGTCGCCCTCGCCCTGGCGCGCCAATTCGTCCGCCGCGTCGCTGATCGCTTCGTTGAGGTCGTAATCGTCGTCCTCCGACTCGACCGGGTGGTAACGGACTTCCACCGGGTAGAGGCGCCCGGAAACCTCGATGACGGGAGCCGCTTTTCCGTTCACCTCGAAATGCTTGGAGAAACGCTCGGCATCGATCGTCGCCGAGGTGATGACGAGCTTGAGATCCGGCCGCCGCGGGAGGAGTTGCTTCACATAGCCGAGGAGGAAATCGATGTTGAGGCTGCGTTCGTGCGCCTCGTCGATGATCAGCGTGTCGTATTGCCGCAATTCCCGGTCGCCCTGCGTCTCGGCGAGCAGGATGCCGTCAGTCATGATCTTGATATAGGAGCGCGGGCCAACTTTGTCCGTGAAGCGGATCTTGTAGCCGACCGCGCCTCCGAGTTCGGTCTTCAGCTCCTGAGCGATGCGCGAAGCGGTGGCGCGCGCAGCGATCCTGCGCGGCTGGGTATGCCCTATGAGTCCCTGGATGCCTCGGCCCAGATCGAGGCAGATCTTGGGAAGCTGCGTGGTCTTGCCCGAGCCGGTTTCGCCGCACACGATGACGACCTGATGCGCGGAGATGGCCTTCGCGATCTCCTCGCGCCTGGCGCAGATCGGCAGCTCGGGCGGAAACTCAGGGCGCGGGACGAGCGCGCGGCGCTGCTCGATCTCGGCCGGGGAAAATGCCATCAGGAGTGGGGTCGCCGCGCCGTCGCCACCGCTTATTCGCGACGGAGCAGGCGCTCGGCGTAGCGTGCGAGAGGGTCTACTTCCAGGTTGACGCGGTCGCCCGTCCGAAGACGCTTGAGCGTGGTCACGGCGAGCGTGTGCGGAATCAGGTTGACCTCGAATTCGGCGCCGCGCACCGCGTTCACCGTCAGGCTCACGCCGTGTACCGCGATGGAGCCCTTGCGCGCGATGTAGCGCACGAGCCCGCGCGGCGCCCGTACTCGAAGAAGACGATCCGCGCCCACCTCCCGCAAGCGCGTGACCTTGCCGACCCCGTCCACATGCCCCGAAACGAGATGGCCGCTGAGCCGGTCGGACATCCGCAGTGCTTTCTCGAGGTTGATTTCACCCGGCTCGTCGAGCCCCACGGTGCAGCGCAGTGTTTCACTCGACACGTCCACGCCGAAACTTTTCCGCGCACGCGCGACCACGGTGAGGCACACGCCGTTCACAGCGATGCTGTCGCCGATGGCGACATCGCGTAGCGGGAGCGTACCGGCGTCCACCGTGAGGCGTAGGCCAGCTTTGCGCCGTTCCGCTTTCCTGATCCGCCCCGTCGCGGCGACGATTCCGCTGAACATTTTCCAGAGATAACAGTCTATTAGTATCGGACAGAGCCGGATTCTACTTGGCTTTGCAACCACGTATCATTCTGCGGAGGAGAATCGTTCAAGGAGTCGGGCATGAAGCTCCGATACTGCATCATGGCCTGCGCAGCGGCGGGGGCATTTTTCGTCGCGGGCACTCCCAGCGCCAAAGAAGAAAGCATCAAGGAAGATGCGCGCAAGGCGGGCCGGGCCGTGGGGTCGGCCACGCGGGAAGTCTGGCAAGGCGCAAAAAAAGCCGGCAAGGAGGTCGGCCACGAAGCGAAGAAAGCCGGCCAGGCGGTGGGCGGTGCGGCCAAGGAAGGCGCCCAGGAATTCAAGCGCGCGTTCAAGGGCGAGAAATAACTCTTCGCTCCTTCAGATACGCGCCAGGATGCGCAGGTCCGCGCCGACGCGCTCGACCTCGCGAATCTTCAGTGCCGTGGTCTGCGACAGATCGGTCAGCTCCCGCAGATGGAACATGCCCCGGCCCGAATCGCCGATGACACGCGGCGCGAGGTAGACGAGCAGCTCGTCTACCACGCCTGCCTGGAGCAGCGAGCCGTTCAGCTTCGTTCCCGCCTCCACGTGAATCTCGTTGAGTTCCCGCCGCGCGAGCTCCTCCATCAGCTTGAACAGCTCGACCTTGCCGGAGTCGTTCGCGATGATCGCGACTTCGGCCCCCGCCCCTTTCAGCGATGCGGTCCTCTTCGCATCGGTCACCGCGCCGACGACGAGCGTCTTCCCTTCCTGGAGGAGGCGCGCGGAAGGAGACGTCTCGAATTTCGAATCTACGACGATCTTGAGCGGCTGCCTGGGCGTATCGACGCCGCGCACGGTGAGCTGCGGGTCGTCGTCCCTAACCGTGCCGAAACCCGTGAGAATCGCGCAAGCGCGAGCGCGCCAGCGATGCCCGTCGGCCCTCGCCGCCTCGCCCGTGATCCATTGGCTTTTTCCGTTCGCGAGCGCAGTGCGGCCGTCCAGGCTCGCCGCGATTTTCATGCGCACCCAGGGCCGTCCGCGAGTCATGCGCGCAAAGAAACCGATGTTGAGCTCACGCGCCTCTTCTTCTCTCAGCCCGTGCTCAACCGCGATTCCCGCGGCGCGCAGTTTCGAGAAGCCGATTCCCGTGACCTGGGGATTCGGATCCTGAACTGCCGCCACCACGCGCCCGACACCGGCATCGATGATCGCGTCCGCGCAGGGCGGAGTGCGGCCGTGATGGCTGCACGGTTCCAGATTCACGTACAGCGTCGCGCCGCGCGCACGCGCCCCGGCTGCTTTCAGTGCCCGCGCCTCCGCGTGCGGCATCCCGGCCTTCTCATGCCAGCCCGCTCCGACGATCGTCCCGTCCCTGACGATGACGCAGCCGACGCGCGGATTGGGTGTCGTCGTGTAGAGGCCGCGCCCGGCGAGTTCGAGCGCCTGTCCCATGAATTCATGGTCGGCAGCCGTCACCATTATTTCTCGATGCGGCGCGCGCGCTTGGTTCCCGGCTTCTTCACCTCGAGTATCGCGTCGCGGAAATCGTCCACGCGTTGAAAGTCCTCGTACACGGAGGCGAAGCGGATGTAGGCGACATCGTCCATCTTCTTCAGCTCGCGCATCACCATCTCGCCGATCACGCGGCTCGCCACCTCGCGCTCGCCGAGAGCGAGGACGCGCTGCTCGATCCGGTTGATCGCCTGGTCGACATACTCCGTGGGAACCGGTCGTTTGTGCAATGCGCGCATAAAGCCGGTGCGGAGTTTCTCGCGATCGTAGGGAACGCGATTGCCGCTCGACTTCACCACCATGGGCATCGAAAGCTCGACGCGCTCGTAAGTCGTGAAGCGCTTCCCGCAGGTTTCGCACTGGCGCCGGCGGCGCACGCTGTCGCCGTCTTCGGACTCACGCGAGTCGATGACCGCCGTGTCTTCGGCCTTGCAGTACGGACATTTCACCGCGCTTCTCCGGCCCTAGGCCGCAGCGACGCGCTGCCCGCCGCCCGCCTCCGCCGCGCGGTATACCGGGAAGCGGCGGCAGAGCTCGGACACTTCCACTGCCACGCGCTTGACGATCTTGTCGTCGTGCGGAGCGTCCAGCACGTCCGCGATGAGCTCGCCGAGATGCGCGGCTTCGGACTCCCGACAACCGCGCGTAGTCATCGCCGGCGAACCAATGCGGATGCCGCTCGCCACGAAGGGTTTTTGGGGATCGTTCGGTATCGCATTCTTGTTGACCGTGATGTGCGCCCGGCCGAGCACGTCCTCGGCGTCGCGGCCGGTGACGTTCTTCTCGCGCAGGTCGACCAGCAACATGTGGCAGTCCGTGCCGCCCGAAACGATGCGCGTGCCGCGCGCCTGCAAGGTCTTCGCCAGAGTCCTGGCGTTGGCAATCACCTGCTTCTGGTAGGCGCGGAACTCGGGCGCGAGCGCTTCCTTGAACGCCACCGCCTTGGCAGCAATGACATGCATCAGGGGCCCGCCCTGCAGGCAGGGGAAAATAGCCGCGTTGAGGATTTTCTCGTGTTCGGCGCCGGCGAGGATCAGCCCTCCGCGCGGGCCTCGCAGCGTCTTGTGCGTCGTACTGGTGACGAAGTCTGCGATCCCGATCGGGCTCGGGTAGAGGCCCGCGGCGATCAGCCCGGCGTAGTGTGCGATGTCCGCCATCAAGTGCGCGCGGGCCGCGTCGGCGATTTCCCGCAGTCGCCGCCAGTCGATCACACGGGAATAGGCCGAGGCGCCGGCAACGATCAAGCGCGGCTTGTGCTCGCGCGCAAGGCGCTCCACGCCATCGTAGTCGATCGTCTCCTCGGCGTTCAGGCCGTACGAGAGCGCGTGGTAGAGCTTGCCGCTCGCGCTCACCGCGGCGCCGTGCGTGAGGTGCCCGCCGTGCGCTAGCGACATGCCGAGGATCGCATCGCCCGGTTTCAGCGCCGCCATGTAGACGGCCTGGTTCGCCTGCGACCCAGAGTGCGGCTGCACGTTGGCGTAGTCGCAGCGGAACAGCTGCCTGGCGCGGTCGATTGCAAGCTGCTCTGCGATGTCGACGAATTCGCAGCCGCCGTAGTAGCGCCTGCCGGGATAGCCCTCGGCGTACTTGTTGGTGAGCTGCGACCCTTGAGCAGCGAGCACCGCGGGGCTCGCGTAGTTCTCCGAGGCGATCAGCTCCACGTGGTCTTCCTGGCGCTGGTTTTCCTGCTGGACCGCCGCCCACAATTCAGGGTCGACTTCATGCAGGGTCTTGCCGGGATTGAACATTTATCGATCTCGCACCGCAGCGAAAGCGGCATATTAGCATGCAGTCACTCGCCGTCGGTCCGCTCCGGCTGCATGGTACAGTCCTGCACATCGTTCAGCGTTGAAGGGAATTTCCGGTGAGCCTCCCGATGCTCCGCGTCATGGCACTTGCGTCCTTAATCGCACTCGCGGGCTGCCACCGGCAAGCCGACGCGCCCGGTGACGCCCCAAGCAATGTCCAAGTCGCGCCCGGAGAGCAGCTGGTAACGGTATCGTGGGATCAACAGGCCGACCTGACCTATTGGATCTTCTTTCAAGCGGGCAGCACCGTCACGGCGGCTGCCCCGGGAGTGCCTTTGATTTTCGACGCTCACTCGCCTAGCGTAATCTCCGGCCTGGCGAACGGTGTCCAGTATGCGTTCGTCATGAACGCAAGCAAGCGGGACAGCCGCGGGGGGCCGAGCACGCCCGTGTTCACTGCGGTCCCAAGGCTGGCGGGTGCGAGTTGGACTCCGGGCGCACCGCTTGGGAGCCCGCCGCAGAATCTCAACGGGGTCGTCTACGGCGCCGCCCTCAAGAGGGTCGCCGCCGTCGGCAACGCCGGAACCATCTTCGCGGGCGACTTCAACTACACCAGCACGAATCCTAATCCTCCCGGCGTGACTGCATGGACTCAAGCGACGGTCCCGACCGGATTCGTCAGCGACCTCAGCGCGGTAACGTACTCCGGCAGCCAGTTCATCGCACTGGGCACCGACGGCTCGATAGTGACGAGTACGGACGGGAACGCTTGGACATCGGCGGTTTCCATTCCGAACGTCAACGCCAGGATGAACAGCCTGACCTTCGGACTTGTTTCCAGCGTCACGACGTATGTGGCAGTGGGCAACGGCGGAAACATTTTCACGAGCACGGACCTCACTGCTGCATGGACACCGGCAGCGTCCAACACGATGGATGATTTGTACAACGTCTCTTTTCTCAACAACGGCTTCGTCGCGACCGGAGCAAACGGCACACTGCTGACGAGCGCCGCCGATGCGATCACATGGGTTTCCCGGAATTCGACCA
>Ga0209377_1000242_pt1 | contig 34569 bp, 30 predicted proteins | sample GraSoiAngelo_141_FD_185898 | JGI IMG/M metagenome (GOLD analysis project Ga0209377, IMG submission 185898) | Grasslands soil microbial communities from the Angelo Coastal Reserve, California, USA - 14_0929_12_40cm (SPAdes) (version 2) | ecosystem: Environmental > Terrestrial > Soil > Grasslands ...
GGACACGACGGAGGTGTTTCGCACGCACACGAGAATCACCGTAAGTGGTGGCGGCATGGTAGCTAATGTCCGAGCGCACAGCGAAGCCGGGTTGCCGAGTGCGGGTGGGACTGTGCTCGGCATGACGGCGAGCGCCCGACTGCGACGCTTCGAGCTCGGCATCCACTACTTGGAAGGCTCGCTCGAGGCGCGCGATCTCGTCGAGGGCGCCGTGGCGCTGCGGTTCGTGGCCACGCCATGGCTCATGCTCCACGCCGGTCCCTTGATCCGCCGCTACGACATGCCCGCCGGAGCCGAGCGTTGGACGATGTGGCAACTCGGCGCGCGTACCGAAGCGCCCATCGTGGGCGCGCGCCTGCGCGGGCACGCGCTGTTGTGGCAGGGGCTCGGATTGAGCGTCAACGTGCCGCCCGGCTCGGGCACTGCTCGAGGCGGCGAGTTCGGCGTGACCTACGACCTGGCGTCCCGACCGTTCTGGTTCGCCCTGGCGTACACCATCGATCACGCGTCGGTGCAGAGCTCCGATCGCCACGAGACTGTCAAGATGCTGACGGTCACGGCGGGAGTTCGCAAACCGTAACCCGGGCTACGAGCCCGGGCGCTGGCGGTGCCCTGCCCCGTTTTGTAATGTGCTGTCGCAAAGCGAGCAGCGAGACCGCATGGCGACCGCACACCACCAACTCGGCATTCTCTTCGTTCACGGGATCGGCACGCAGCCGGCCGGCGACACGATCACGCGCTGGGGCGATACGCTCATCAAAGCGATCGCGCAGGCCACGAACGGCAGCGTTGTCGCCACGGTCGAGCGCGCGGGCAAGGATCTCGAGGGCGGCGACGGCGAGCGCATTGAGGCGCGGCTGCGGCTCGAGCACGCGGCCAAGACCGAGCACTGGCTGCTGGCGGAAGGATGGTGGGCCGAGTCGTTCCTGGCGCCCACGTACGTCGAGTTCTTCTCCTGGGGTGTGCGCGCGCTGCCGTGGGCCCTCACGACCCACATCGCGCAGCGCTACTGGCTGGCCAAGTCGGGACGCACGCCCAAGTGGTACGCCGTAACGCTGGCACTCCTGAAGCTCTTCCTCGGTCTCCTGTTCGCGCCGGTGGTGCTGCTGTTGCTGTTGCTCGCGCTCGCCGCCGGACTGCTGCCGATTCCGGCGTTACGCGGCATGCTCCTCAGCGCGCAACGCCTCTTTACCGCCACGGTCGGCGATAGTCTCGTCTTCATCGAGAGTCCGATCCGCGCGGGCCTCATCAAGACCCGGATTCTCGAAGGACTGGACGCTCTGCAACGGCGCTGCGAGCGAACCGTCGTCGTCGCGCACTCGCAAGGAGCGGCCGTCGCCGTCGAAGCCCTCGGCGGCATTGCCGGCCTCAACGAGCCGCCCGCCAAACAACCGGACACGCTCATCACATTCGGCGCGGGGACCAATCCGCTGTCGGTGCTGCGGCGCTCGGAGACCTTGCCGAAGACACTTGGGGCCGACCCGGTGCGACGGGCGATGGTGGCGTCGGTCTTCATCTCGGTCATCTCCGGCTGGCTCACGATTCAAGTGCTGAGCGGTAATCTGTCGCCGGCAAAGCTGCTGCTTGCGTCCCTGCTGTGGCTCGCGCTGGGCATCGTGTCGGTCGCGTTCGGAGTCGGTGGCGTCCGGCTTTCCACGCGACTCGAGTCGCGTGCACCGCGGCTCGCATCGCGTGCGCGGCGTGTGGCCGTTCCCGGGAGCGTCGTTGTGGGAATACTCGGGATGCTGGCACTCTACGAAGCGTACCAGCGACTGGGGATCCCGTTCGCGCCCGGCCTCGCCATCGTGGTCGCGCTGGCGATCCTCGGCCAGTCGATCTTCACGATTCTCTCGAGGAGCTGGGAGCGCATCCTCACCACGGTTCGGTGTCCTCCCGGGTTGGGACGGTGGATCGACATCTATGCATCGCTCGATCCGGTGCCGTCCGGGCCGACGCTGACGACCGATCACAAACGGATCGAGGAGAACGAGATCTGGAACGAGGGCTCGCTCTTCAAGGATCACGTGCGATACTGGAGCAATCTCGATGAGTTCGTGCTGCGGGTCGTGCGCGCATGCGGGAAGGCTGCCGCGAGCGCGTGGCTTGCGAAGCTGCCCACCGAGTCAGCGGCGATCGACCAGCGCGCGCGCTGGCGTGTGTCGTGGCTGCATATGGTACGGATCGCGCTCTCCGCGATCGCCGTGGGATTGGGGGTCGCGCTCTATCACAACAAGTTCCCCCTGATCGGCACGCTCGCCGACGTTGTCCCGGGACTCATTGCGGGTCGCCTGGCGCGCCCCGACCTCGAGCGCGGCACGCTGCTCTTTCTGATCGTGCTGGGCGCCGTGCTCGCGTACATTCTGGCCCGCACGGTGTGGCGCTGGTGGGTGGGGAAGGAGCAGTACGCCGTCGTGCACCACCAATCGCCTCACGGAATCGAGACGATGCCCTTGATCGCGATGGGCGCGGTGGTGTGGGCCACGCTGCTCAGCGCGATCATGCTGGTCCTCGTGAAGATCAACCAACCTGTCGCCAGCATTGCGCCCACCGGCCTCCTCGAGGAGGTTGGTGCGGGCGCGCTGATCGTCGCCGCAACCTTCGTGCTGGCGGCGGTCTCGGCGTACGTGCTCAAGAAGCTGAATCCGCCGCCGCGGCTCACCACCAAGCTCTAGAACGGTAGCCTATCCGTTCCGCTCGTAGACCACGACTTCCCACGCGAACGTTCGCACCGTGTGCCGCAGCGTGAATCCGAGCGCACGGATCAACTCATCCATCGCTTTGATCGAGTGGATGAACGATCGAAACGGGTTACGCAACAGTCGGCGGAAGAAGTTCTCCACGCCGACCACCACGTGCGCGAGCCAGCGATCGCGCGGGTAGACGAGACCGTACAGCCGGCGGCAGCGTTGGGCAGAGAGTCGGAGCAGCGGCTCCATGTGGGCATAACAGCACACCACGCGGTCGAGCGTCACGATGTCCGCCGCAGCGACCTCGGGCGCTAACTCCACGAAATCGCCCAGCTGGTAGGTGATTCGATCGGTCACGCCCCGGCGCTCGGCCTCGGCACGCGCGATGTCCTGGTAATTGCTCGCCGCGTCCACGCTCGTCGCCCCGCGCGCGCCGGCCGCGAGCAATTCGATCTGGATCGCCCCTACACCACCGCCGATGTCGAGCAGCGTGCTCTGTCCCACGCCCATGCGGACCAGGGCACCGATCAGCGCCCTGGTCGTCGGTATGGGACCACGCCGCTGGTAGTCTCGCAGTTCTCGCGCGGCCCTGCGCCGATTGAACTGATTCGCCCAGGCGGGCGCCTCACAGCAGCTCATTGAGCTCCCTTGATCAACACAACAATCCTGTCCGGACTGTCTCCGACCGGCAAGTCAACCGTGATTCCCTCGTTTGATTGCGTCACATGGAGTGCCCGCCCGTCCGGCCAACTCTTGGCCTTCCATTTTCCAGCACCCAGAGACGGCAACGCGAGCACAGGATCAGCCCAATCCAGAACGTGTACATACACGGTATCTCCGCGCTCCGTCGTGCTACCCCAGCTCCTCGGTGCGATCGGACCGGCGCGCGTGCCATAGATCGACCCGCCATTCGTCGCAAGCCACGCACCGATTTCGCGCAGCCGAGCCTCGGCCTCGGGCGGGATCGTGCCATCGGGACGCGGGCCGATGTTGAGCAACAGATTCGCACCCACGCCGGCCGCGCGCACGAGGTAGTGAATCAGCTCGCGCGTCGACTTGTAATGATGATCGGTGAGGTTGAAGCCCCACGAATCGTTCATCGTGAGCGAGGTCTCGAGCGGTAACCGGCCAATTGTCGTGGTGTTGAAGCCGGCGGTATTGGCGCCCGGCAGATCCTGCTCGAACGTCTGAACATCCTCTCCGGGCAACGGCGTCTGATGATGATTCGGGACGATGAGCGCCGCTGGCTGCAAGCGATGGATCAGCGCATAAGTCTGCGGCAAGCGCCAGTCGGCCGCCGGCTTGTCCCACATGCCGTCGAACCAGATGCCACCAACAGCGCCGTAATTCGTGAGCAGCTCCGTGAGCTGCGCATCCACGAAGTCGAGATAGCGATTCCAGTCCCCGCTCTCGGGCCGCCCGGTCTTGAGACCGGTCGAGCCGCGCGGCCAGTAATCGGGGTGATGCCAGTCGAGCTGTGAGTAATAGAAGAAGAGCTTGATTCCCTGGCGGTGGCACTCGTCGGCGAGCTCCTTCAGCGGATCCCGCTTGAATTGCGTCCAGTCGACGATGTTGTACGGCGTCGCGCGCGTCGCAAACATCGCAAAGCCGTCGTGGTGTCGCGACGTGATCGTGATGTACTTGACGCCCGCGGCCTTGGCCAACGCGACCCACGCGCGCGCGTCGAATTTTACGGGATTGAACGTGGTGGCGAGCCACTCATAGTCGGTGACGGTAATCGGCCGGTTCTGCATCACCCACTCGCCCTGGCCGAGCTGGCTGTAGACCCCCCAGTGGATGAACATCCCAAACTTGGCGTCGCTGTACCACCCGCGCGCCGCGCGCCGCTCGGCAGGAACCGAGTCGGCGCCTTGAACGAGGGCGAGAACGAGAACGAAGGCGTGGAGGATGCCCTAATATGTGACCGAGTCCTCCGGTTGGTGACTCGATCACCTTACCGAAGGACCCTGTTGTCTGCCGAAAACGGCTATGCGCTAGCCGCGAGCGCGCAGCTTCACATCGATATCGGTGATGATCTCACGCGGCTCGCCGCGCTTGGCCCATCCTTCATGGCGGCCGCGGTCATGCCGGTTGCGCTCTTCCGCCAGGCCGCGCACGACCACGCGCTCACCGTCGGGATTCGCGAAGATGCGAACGATGTGATCGTCGCCCTGCCGCGCCCAGATGATGCGGTTCGGGCCGTCGCGCTCGACGCGATACACCGTCCAGCCACGATTGACCAGCACCTCGCGCGTCACCACCACGACGCGATCGACCGGCACGACGTACACGTACCGAGCCGGCTCGGCGTAGACGAACGAGGCGCTCGTGTATCCAGGCGCGCAGCCCGCGACGCCGAGCGCCGCGACGAGGAAGATCGAAGAGCGTTGCATTGGCGCACCTCCCATTGAGGTTTTCGTGCGCCTCCTTTGACCCCGATGACCTCCAGATGTTTAGTGGTTCCACGGGGGCCGACACGCGCCGCGTGAGCACCGTCACGAGACCCGCGGTTGCGCTACCGTTCCACTCTGCACGCGCTCACAGATATCTCGCTACTGCCATCGCCGCGAGCGTAAACAGCATCATCCACATCACGACTTTGCCGAGCAGCGTCGCGCGGTCGCGGAGTTTCTGCAACTCCGCCTGCACGGCTGGACGGTCCGCCGGCGGCGTGGAGGGCAGCGACTCGCTCAGCTGCGCGGTCCGCATCATCGCGGGGCGCATCACGATGACGCCGATGAGGAACGCGAGCAGCGCGATGAGACCGCCGAAGCCGAACGCTTTTCCCATCGCCGTCTGCATCAACGCACCGATGTTGCCGCCCGACATTCGCGAGAACAGCCACATCCCGGACACGAGCGTGATCAGCCCGAAGATCGGCATGAACACGGGCATCTTCCGCTTCATCAGTGCTCCCATGACCTTGCCGGCATCGGGTCCGACGTCCATGAGTGCGGGCATGAGGAAGAACACCTGGAACGCCATCATCCCGACCCACAGCGCGCCGAAACCCACGTGCGCAAATCGCAGCACGATAGTCAGCATCTCCACTCCGTTGGGAAATTAGTCGACTGAAACTAACGCAGTTTGGCGATGCTTGCGGCGGGCTCTACCGAAGTGAGGAACGCGTCATACACCTTCGTCGACCACCAGCTGCGGCACCGCTCGATCTCGGCCATCGCCGACTCGTGCGGCAGCGCCTTCCGGTAGGAGCGCTGCGTCGTCAGCGCGTCGTACACATCCACGATGCCGACGATCTGGGCCGCCACGGGAATCGCTTCTCCGTGCAGCCGATCGGGATAACCGGTGCCGTCGTAGCGCTCGTGATGCCAGCGGATGATGGGCTTCAAATCCCAGGGGAATTCGACTGCGGCGAGCAGCTCGATACCCCACAGCGGATGCATCTGCACCACGTCGAACTCAGCGCGCGTCAGCGGGCCCGGCTTGTTGAGGATTTCGTGCGGCACGCGGACTTTGCCGAGGTCATGGAGGTAGGCGCCGAGGCGGATCGCTGTCTGTTCGGTGTCGTCCAAGCCGAGGTAGCGCGCGACAGCCAAGGCGCGACGGGCGACGCGCTCGCAATGGCCGAACGTGTAGCTGTCCGCCGATTCGATCGACTGGCCCCACTCGCGCACCAGCTCCGAGTACGTCGTCTCCAGCTCGTACATTTTGCCGGCGACGTGGACGAGCTCGATGCGCGCGTCGAGGCGGCCGTACAGGCGATACGCCGAGTTGAGCAGCGCCAGCGCGTCCTGATTGCGGCCCATGGCCTGCATCAGGAGGGCAAGCTCGCGCGTGGCGTCGGCTTCGTTCAGCACCGAGCCCGCGCTCACGGCGAGATCGATCGCGGTACGCAGCCGCGATTCGGCGAGCGGCAGTCGACCGATCTCGCGATACACCATGCCGATCATCTTGTACGCTTCGGATTTGTCGCTGCGCGAATCGAGCCGGTCGAAGATCGCCAGCGCGGACTCGGCGTTGCGGAGCGCTTGCTCGTAGCGGCCGCGCGCAAAGTGTGCCTCGGCGTGATTCACGAGGCACATACCCTGCAGGTGGGGATCGCCCGCGCGCTCGGCGATCTTGAAGCTCATGCTGAAGTAGCTGTCGGCCCAGTCGTACTGCCGCAGGTCGGTATGCGCGATGCCGAGGTTCACGTACGCGCTGGCGGAGCCATGCTCGTCGTTGGTCGCGCGATACGCTTCCACTGCCCGCTCGTAGTGCTTCACGGCCTCGACCAGGTTGCCCCGAATGTTCGCGAGGATGCCGAGGTTCAGCTCGATGCGCGCCTGCAGCTCGCGCGCGTTGCCGCCGCGATCGAGTGCTCTCTGGAAGAAGCTCCGCGCCTCCTCTATATCGCCCGTGGCGAGCGCCAATCCGCCCAAGGTGTTGAGCGCCTCGGCGGCCAGCAGGTCGTTCTTGAGATCGCACGCGACCGTGTAGCTTTGATTGCACAGCTCACGGGCGCGGTCGGTTTCGTTGCGGTGATACAGCACCACCGCCAGCCGGCGCTGCGCCTCCGCGAGGACCGCGTGCTCCCCCGTCCGTTCGGCGGTGGAGATCGCGGCTTCGAAACACGCAATTGCTTCAGGAAGGCAAGCGGCGCGCTCGCGCGAGCGCGCTTCGTGCAGCAGGTCGACGGCGGCCTTCATTGGTAGAAGATGCCCCGGGGACGGAGCCGGTAACCGTGAGAATGGTCACAGGGGAAAGGACGACTAGTTTCCGCGACATGAATCAGTCGGTCGCCCATGTCGTAACCGAGCACTTTCGCCGTCACTTAGACGCGGCGCGTAAGCGGACCCCCACACCTGGTTTCGCCGAGACTCCCGACGAGCCAACGATCGACCGGCTCATCAGCGCCGCCTTCTGGGCGAGTCTGCGGCGGGAGGAGGGCCGCGCCCCGACGATCTCCCTGGCCTATCTCCCGCCGCCGGCCGGCGGTACCGCGCTCTTCATCGAGCGTCCCCTGCCGCTCGATCCGGCCATCCTGACGCGCCTGTCACCCGCCGTCGAGCGGCCGGGCATTCACCTCGGCGTCTGGCCGAATGGTAACGAGCTGCGCGTCTGGGGCGCGACGCGCTCGATCCCGCCGCTCTGCTTTGTGGTCGAAGTGATCGAGCCGGGTCTGCTGGTCATCAAGCACCGGCGCGCGGATCCGGACGGCAAATTCGCGAATGTCGCGGTACTCGAAGGGGATCAGGTGAAAATCGTGGACGCCGAGGGCACGATCACATCCGAGTGCCCCGACTTCGTCATGACGCTGCTCGGGTTTGATCAAGCGTCAACGGACACGGACGATGTTCTCCTCCCGCTCGCGCTGTCGATGCGGGCGCACAAGCACGGCGGCTCGCTGCTGGTGGTGCCGCACGGCAGCGATGCCTGGCGCAAATCGATCGTCTCGGTTCCCTACGCCGTGGCGCCGCCGTTCTCGAAGCTCGGTGACCTGGTCCGCAAGGGTTCGCGCGATGCCGGCTTCAGGGAGGCGATCGACGCGATCGGCGGGCTCACGGCGGTGGACGGCGCAGTCGTGCTGAGCGGTCGCTACGATGTGCTCGCGTTCGGAGCCAAGATCGGCCGCACCGAGGCCGGGCCGTTCGTCGAGGATGTGCTGGTACGCGAGCCGATCCTCGGCCATCAGCCGACCATGATGAACGCGGCGGAGCTCGGTGGGACACGGCATCTCTCGGCCGCGCAGTTCGTATACGAGCAGCGAGACTCGCTCGCGCTCGTCGCATCGCAGGACAGACGCTTTACTGTTTTTGGCTGGTCGCAGCGCGCGAAGCTAGTGCAGGCGTATCGGGTAGAAGCTCTGCTCCTCTAGCACTCAAAAACGCGTCGTAGACCGGTGGCGACCACCAGCTACGGCATTTCTCGATCTCCGCCATTGCTGTTTCGGGCGGCAGTGCCGGCCGGTACGATCGCTCCGTCGTGAGCGCGTCGTACACGTCCACGATCCCGACGATCTGCGCCGCCACCGGGATCTCGTCGCCTTGCAGCCGGTCGGGGTACCCCGTGCCGTCGTAGCGCTCGTGATGCCAGCGAATGATGGGCTTCAGGTCCCAGGGGAACTCGACGGCGGCGAGCAGCTCGAGTCCCCAGATGGGATGCATCTGTACCACCTCGAACTCCTCGCGCGTCAGCGGACCCGGCTTGCTCAAGATCTCGTGGGGCACGCGCACTTTGCCGAGATCGTGGAGGTAGGCGCCGAGGCGGATGGTGGTCTGGGCGGTGTCGTCGAGCATCAGGATGCGCGCCACTGCCAGGGCGCGCTGCGCCACCCGTTCGCAGTGGCCGAACGTGTAGCTGTCTGCCGATTCGATCGACTGGCCCCACTCGCGCACGACGTCGAAGTAGGTGCTTTCGAGCGCGGAGACTTTGCCGCCGACGTACACCAGGTCGATGCGCGCGTCGAGCCGCCGGAACAGCCGGTGCGCCGTGCTCAGGAGCGTGAGCGCATCCTGATTGCGGCCCATGAGCTGCATCAGCAACGCCAGCTCGCGCGCCGCTTCCGCTTCGTTGAGGACGGAGCCGGCGCTGACGGCCAGGTCGATCGCGGTGCGCAGCCGCGACTCCGCGAGCGCGGACCGTCCGGTTTCGCGGTACACCATGCCGATCAGCTTGTAGGCTTCGGATTTGTCGGCGCGCGAGTCGAGCTGATCGAAGATCGCCAGCGCCGCCTCAGACATGCGGCGCGCCTCGTCGTAGCGGCCGCGCAGGAAATGCGCCTCGGCGTGGTTCGCGAGACACATGCCCTGCAGGTGCACGTCTCCGGCACGCTCGGCAATGTCGGAGCTCTTGCTGAAGTAGCTGTCGGCCCAGTCGTACTGCCGCAAATCCGTGTGGGCGATGCCGAGATTCACGTACGCGGTCGCGGAGCCGTGCTCATCGTTGACCGCGCGGTACGCCTCGACCGAGCGCTCGTAATGCCGCACCGCCTCGATGAGCTGGCCGTGGATGTTCGCGAGAATGCCAAGGTTTTGCTCGACTCGGGCCTCGAGCGCGCGCGCACTGCCGCCACGCTCGAGCGCCTGGAGGAAGAAGCTTCGCGCCTCGTCCATTTCGCCGGTGCGCAACGCCAGCCCACCCAGCGTGTTCAACGCCTCGCCGGCGAGGACGTCGTTCTTCAGTTCGCAGGCGACTCTGTAGCTACGATTGCAGAGATCGCGCGCGCGCTGCGACTCGTTGCGATGATGCAACACGACCGCCAGGCGACGCTGTGCCTCGGCCAGGACCGCGCGCTCACCTGTCCGCTCGGCCGTGGAGATCGCGGCTTCGTAACAAGAAATGGCTTCGGGGATGCAGGCGGCGCGCTCACGGTCGCGCGCTTCATGCAACAAATCCCCGGCCGGACGAGCTGGTGCTCTCGGACCCGCCCGACCCGGACCGGGGATCGAAACCGCGGTCATCTGCTCCGCCAGCTCCGTCGTGTTACCACGCGACTACGTAATCGGAGAAGTGATTGACCTGACCCGTGACGCGCCTGGCGAAGAGGTTGTCGAGTGACAGCAGGTACGACAGGATGTTGAGATTGCCGTCCGTGTACGCAATCCGCTTGGGCAACAGCTTGCCCAGGAGATTGCAGTTCGAGTAACTCATCGTCAGCGAGGCTGGGCGATCGAACTGCAGCCCTTCCGGCTGGAACCGGACGGCATTGACACCCAACCCCGTCCGCAGCGTCATCGTGATCGCCGTCGGCGCGGCGAGCGCGCCCGCCGGAACGACGAAGACGTGCGGCCCGACGCTCATGCTGCCGCCCTCAGGTCCGATCGTCTTCGTCTCGGAGTCGTACGGCAGATTGGAGCAGCTGAGGAGGCCCGTCGCCTGCAACAACCCGCCGATGAGGCTGGCGTCAGGCGTGGGGATGGGAGTCGGGGCAGCTGCCGGCGTTGCTGGTGCTGTGGGACCGCGATCGCCGCAGGACGGTGCGACGAGGCAGACCAGAATCAGGACCGCGAGAGCACGAACGGCCTTCATGTGCGGGGCTTCTCCTTCAATAGGCGCTTCGGAGTGGGCTGAATGGAACTTTACCGGGGTACATGATGGGACCATTACGGGGTTATTGCCGTGAGAAGGCTCACAAAGTGACACTTTGGGACCAATGTGGTTCCAACAGGTCGGGCACGAGCAGCGTGACTCCCTGGCGCTGGTCGTATCCCAGCGCACAGGGATGTGCACGCCTACTGCGTAGAAGTGCTGTTACTGCAGGGTTTTGTCGAGACGCCCCAGCTTCTCCGTCCAGAACGCCTTCATTCTAGTCTGCCCGTCCTTATTCAGCTTCATGTGCTGGACATTCACCTGCGCCTTGCCAGCTCCCTTGCCATAGAAATAGACGGCGACGTTCGACCCATCCGGCCATCTGATGCGCATCGTCTTGTTGCGATTCGCGGTCGTCACGGTGAACTCATCCGGCAACCATCCTTTGCGAGCCTTGGCATCCGACCACGCGCGATACAGCCTGGCGAGTGAGACCGGAAAGATCTTGGTTTTCGACGCTTCGTACCTGCCGTCGCGTCGCTGGCCGATGGCGCGGAGGCCTTTGATGCGCTCGTACCCGACAGTGACGTTCTGCGCCCACCAGCCGGCGATTTTGAATTTCTCGTGAACGTACGTCGCGATCTTGCCATGTTCCCATGTGTCCGCGCCGACGTAGTCGAGCGCACCCACCCAACGCTTCCAGGTGCAGCCGGTGCGCGCCTTGATCGTCGCGTCGCTCATGCCGGCGAGCTTGGCGTAGTCGATTTTAACCGGTTGGGTTTTTGTCTCGAGGATGCGACGGCGGGCGGTGGTGTAGGCTTCGCCAGTCTTCAGCATGCGCGCACGAACCAGGCGCTTGAAGTCTTTATTGACGGTCATTGGAGTCCCCTTTTGCTCGGCCGCGGCGGACGCCCCCCAGCAGCATCGCGCGCAGCGACGCAAAAGGAATCGACAGGAAACGGATCCGGGAGTGCGCCCCCCTTTGCCTCGCGTGGGCCCTCGCTGGGGGAGAGCCGCAGAGGTTAGGCGAGGATCAAGTCGCCAGTTACTATAGTACCGCAAATGACCGAGTCCGCCACCCTCGCCAGTCTGTCTCGCGCCCTCGGCCCCAAGTACGAGGTCCGCCGGCTCATCGGTTCCGGGGGATTCGCCGAGGTCTACGAGGTGTGGGATAAAGACCTTGAGCGCCGGCTCGCGGTGAAGGTGCTGCGCCCCGATGTCGCCTGGACTTCGGGGATGATCGAGCGATTCCAGCGCGAGACTCGCGCCGCGGCGCGACTCGAGCATCCCAACATCCTGCCGATTCACTTTGTCGGTGAGGGCGAGGGACTCGTGTACTACGCGATGCCCTTCGTCGATGGCATGTCGTTGGGTGAATTATTGAAGCGATCGGGAGCGCTGCCCCCCGAGCGTGCCCTCGCGATCATCATTCCGATTCTCGACGCGCTCGATCATGCACACAAAGCGGGTCTGGTCCACCGCGACATCAAGCCTGATAACATCATGCTCGACGTCGCGCGCGGCAGGCCGCTGCTCGTGGACTTCGGCATCGCGCGGCGGCTCGACAGTAAGGCGGGACCCGGACTCACGCAGACGGGACTCGTAATCGGCACGCCACACTACATGAGTCCCGAGCAAGCGCTCGGCGATCCCAATCTCGGCCCGGCGTCGGATCTCTACTCGCTCGGCGCCGTACTCTTCCAGATGGTGACGGGCGCGCCACCATTCGACGGCGACTCGTCGCAGCAGATCGTCGGCAAACACATCGCCGATCCGCCGCCCGCCGCGTCGGACGTGAATGCGAAAGTGCCGCGCGAATTGTCGGATGTGATTCTGCGGCTGCTGCAGAAGCAGCCGAAGGATCGGTTCCACTCGGCGGCCGAGGTGATTGGGGCGCTCGAGAGCGACAAGCAGCCGAGCACAGTGAGGTCGCGGGCTTCGGCGGCAGCGGCAGCGACTGAATTGCTGGTGAGCGGAGCGACTACGAAGTCCACACGCCGGCACGTTGGCGCGGCGGCACGACCCAGACGATTGGGTTGGGTACTCCTGGTTATCGCCCTGCCACTCCTCGCGCTAGGCGCCGGCGCCTTGTTCTTTAGACAACCCACGCTGGTGTTCGAGAACAAGCTGAACGACATGGTGACGGTGCAAGTCGCCGGCGAGGAGCGACGGATTCTGCCGGGTGGGTCGTTCACACTCAAGGTCGATCGCGCCCGGCGGCTCGATGTGTCGTGGCAGCTCGTGCCACGGCTTGGCGTCCCGCTGGGCGACACGATCGCGCTCCCGCGGCCGCGCGGCACCGTGCGCGTCGCAGCCACCGCGAGTCCCAGACACGGCGCCTATTTCGCACCAGTCATCACGAACGAGACTGGGCAGTCCCTTTCTATCATTGTCAACGCTGGGTTAGCGGGATCAACGCGTTGCGGGTGCACGATCCCGCCGGGTGCGCAGCGGATGATGATCGGGTATTACCCCTTGTATCAAAATTCTACGGTACGAGCCGAGGCGAACGATCGGTCGGCGACCTTCCAAAACCTTGGAGCACAGGCGAATGCGACCACGGGGATCGTGGGACTGCTGTTTCGGACGGGAGATTTGCACTAGCTGAGGGGCTCCTGTCCATCGCCGGACATTTCAAGAATTCTTGAAGTATCGTGCGGGGGGGGGCAGCACACCAAAGCCTGACAGACTTCGCCAAGTCTTCGCCTTGTGAGGGACCGCACGAGCGGGCAGGCTCCTCATATCCTGACCAGGAGCCGACATGTCGAGCTTCCATCGCCCGCTTCTCCCCGTTGCAGTCTCCGTCGTGTTGTCATCGTGCGGCGCCGCACCACCGCAGGGAAACTCGCGTGACCTGGCCGCCCTCGACGCGGTCACGAGCAGCATCTCCGGCTTACCGGTGACGACCTCTTCCGCCGGCGCGCGTAACCACTTTCTCCAGGGCGAGCGCGAAGTCGACCTGACGCGCGCCTTCGACGCAAGAGCACTTCAAGGCCGCGGTCGCGGCCGATTCGACGTTCGCGATCGGCTATCTCAACGTCGCGACGACCAGCAACTCGCTCGAGGACTTCAAGACCAACCTGGCGCGGGCCGAGCATTTCGCAACGTCGGGGGGCGCTTCAGAGGCCGAGCAGATCCAGATTCAGATCGTGCGCAAGGGCTTCGAGAATGACGTCAGCGGCCAGCTCGCGTTGGCCCAACAGCTCGTCGCGAAGTTTCCCCAGAGTCCGCGCGCGCTACTCATTCTCTCCGGCATTCAGGGCGTCCTGAACCGGCAGGCGGACAACCGGGCGACCGACGAGAAAGCGTTCGCGCTCGCGCCGAAATTCCTCGCCGTGCATCTCGACATCGGCAACTCCTACCTGCTCGGCGAGCCGAAGGACTTCCCGAAGGCGCTGCAGCATTTCCAGGCGGCGGAAGCGCTGGCGCCCAATGAGCCCGCGATGCACGACGTGCTGGGCGATGCGCAGCGCGCGCTCAACAATTTGCCCGCCGCCCGCGTCGAATACACGCGGGGTCATGAGCTGAATCCACGCGATGCGTCGCTGCTCCAACAGCGCGGCCACGTCAATTCCTTCGCCGGCGATTTTGCCGCCGCGCGCGCGGACTACGACTCCTCGATGGCGCTCGGGCGGGGTAACGAGCGTGGCTTCTTTGCGCCGTTCCGGGCCTACGTGAGTGTGTACGCCGGGGACCCGCCGGGCGCGATCGCCGAGCTCAACAAGCTGGCCGCAGAGGCCGATGGGATGAGCCTGCCGGATCCGCTGGCGGTGAAGGTGAACGCGCTGACCAACGTGGCGGTGATCGCCATCGCGACGCGTGACTTCCCGGCGGCGGACGCCGCGCTCAAGCAGCGCATGCCGCTCGGCAGGGAGCAGGCCGACAAGAGCGGGAGTGCCGGCTTCCGCCGCGCGACTGAAGCGAACGGTGCGTACTTCAACGCGTGGCTGGCTGCCCGGAAGGGTGATTACGCCACGGCCAAGCGTGAGGCAGACCGCTACGCGACGGTCGTCGCGCCTGACGCCAACCCCCGGAAGATGGAGGCATTCCATCAACTGGCGGGGTTCATCGCCGCCTACCAGGGCAAGCAGGCGGACGCCGCGGCCCACTTTGCGCAGGGGAACCTGCAGGATCCCTACATCCAGTATCAATACGCGACGGCGCTCGATGCCTCCGGCCAGTCGGCCAAGGCAAAACCCATGTTCCAGGCCCTCGCCGTTTACAACTTCAACAGCCTGGGCTACGCGTTGATCAGGAAAGAGGCTCAGGCGAAGGCGTCCGTTGCCTCATAGTGAAATGACGGGAGCAGCATAGGGGTTCAGGGGGTATATTGCTCATATGCTGCTCCCGCTGCTGTTGGCTGCTGCACCGATAATTGCCCCCGCCTCCCCCGCCACGTTCGCACGGGTCGACGATCCTCCCATTATCGTCCGGCTGGATCACGAGACATACGACGTCGGTAACCGCGCGCGGATCTACGTCAGAACCGACCGCGATGGCTACGTGGTCATTCTGCATGCCGACCCACTCGGCCGGGTTCGGGTGCTGTTCCCAATCGATCCGGGCGAGGACAACTTCGTTCGTGGCGAGCGAGACTTCGAATTGCGGAGTCGCTCCGACCGGGAGGCGCTGCAGATCGACTATGAAGGTGGAACGGGCACCATCCTCGCCGCCTACTCGGCCGACGCGTTCACGTTCGACGAGCTGACCCGCAACGGTCACTGGGACTTCGCCGCGCTCGGCGGCCCCGACGAGAGCGTGAAGAACGATCCGCTCGCCGGTCTGCTCGAGATCGTGAACAACATGGCGCGCGCGAATAAATTCGATTACGACGTAACCACGTATATCGTCAACTCGCCGCACTACGCGTCCGAGGACGGCGACGGGTACTCGCACTCTCACTTTGGAATCGGCCTTTCGTTCGGCTATCCCTATCCCTTCGGGGTGGGCTTCGCGTTCGGCTATCCGTATTACGCACCGTTCTCGTTTGTGCCGTTCTGGGGTTGGTACGGATACGGGTACGGTTATCCGTACTACCCGTCTTCGGGTTATCACCCGTTTAGTCCTGGGCCGATCGTGTTCACCGGCGGTTACGCGGCAGGCTTCACGCGCAAGGACGTCGGCGGGCAGGGTCGGTTCGCGCCGCTGCAGCCTCGCCCTCGCGGCAGCTTCACCCAACCAGTCGCGATCGGCAACCGCACGTTGAGCGACCCCATCTCGGTCCGCAGCCGCAGCCTCGAGACGCGCAGCTTCGGTGGGACTCGCAGCGTCGAGCCTCGGGTTCGCACCGTCGAACCGCGCAGTCGCAACAGCGAGCGCGGTCGCGCCATCGAGCCCCGGAGTCGTGGTAGCATTCAACCACGCGGCATCGCGCCCCGCGGCGGCTCGTCCCGGATGTCCAGCGGGCCGAGCATCTCGCCGAGCCGGGGCGGATCGCACTCATTGGGCAGCTTGTTGGGCGGTAGCCGGGGCGGGGACGGCTTCAGTAGAAGCTTCGGCGGAATCAGCCGAGGGTTCGGTGGGTTCAGCGGCAGCCGCGGCGGATTCGGCGGGTTTGGCGGCGGCCGTGGCGTCGGAGGACGCCGGCACTAACCAGGCTTTACTCTAAGCCGGTTCAGCAAACAGTCCCATCTCTGCAATAGCCGGACAGACCGGCGCCTGCGTGACGCGCAAGCGCACGCGCGTGGTCGTGATACGCGGACCTCTGATCAAGCGACAGTTCCCGACGCTCGTCGCGCGAGCGAACTCCACCCACTGGCCGCTCTGCCATTGGTCGAGCGCCACCGCCTCGACACGCTGGCCGAGCGGCAGATACTCGCGCAGCCGAACGACGCTGAACGTGACCTCGCGGGCGAGCTCGAGCGTGAGGCTCGGCGTTAGCACGCCGTCGTCCGTCGCCCAGTAGGTGATGCGACTGCCATCCAACACATTGCCGGGCACGAACCGCCGGTCGCGGCCATTGCCGCGCGAGTTGCTGGCGGTCACTCGCGCGCCAGCCGCAAGGTTGGTCGCGAACGTGGCGTCGATGATGCGGCGGAATTCACGCAGTGCGTGGACATCGTTGTCGTGAATCCGCCCGCGGCGATCGGGCGGAAGATTGAGCAGAAATGACGCGCCCCGCCCGACCGACGAGTAGTAGAGATCGACCAGCTGCCCGGGTGTCTTGACCTGCTCATCCTCGTGCTTGTGATAAAACCAGCCAGGCCGGATCGAGACGTCGCACTCGGCGGGCACCCAGTGGGTGCCCGGACGGTCACCGTGGTTCAGCCGCGCCACGTCCGCCCGGCCAGGCACGAAGTCCTCGCGATTTGACGTCGCCCAACAGGTTTCGCCCGCGATGCCGTTCTCGTTGCCCACCCAGCGGATATCGGGACCCGCGTCGCTGAACAGCACGGTCTCGGGCTGCAGCTCGCGCACGAGCTGCCAGGTGTTCGGCCAGTCGTAGTAGGTGCGGTTGTCGATCTCGCGGCGCTCGTACGCGCCGCCGTAGTAGCCGTCGCCGCCGTTCGCGCCGTCAAAGAAGATCTCGAAGATCGGTCCGTAGCCGGTCAACAGCTCGCGCAGCTGATTGCGATAGTAGATGAGGTACTCCGGCCTGCCGTAGTCGGGGTGGTTGCGATCCCAGGGCGACAGATAGATACCGAAGCGCACGCTATGTCTCGCGCACGCGTCCGAGATTTCCTTCACGACATCGCGATGAAACGGACTGTTCTTGACCGAGTGCGCGGTGTACTGCGATGGCCAGAGGCAGAACCCGTCGTGGTGCTTGCAGGTGAGAATGAGCCCTTTCATTCCGCCGTCACGGGCCGACTCGACGATCTGATCGGCGTCGAAGGCAGTCGGATTGAACACGGCCGGCGACTCGTCACCATCGCCCCACTCGCGGTTGGTGAACGTGTTGACGGTGAAGTGCAGGAACCCGTAGAACTCGAGCTCATGCCAGGCCAGCTGACGTTTCGTCGGTACCGGGCCGTATGGCGCGGGAGGATCATCGCCGATGGCGCGCAGCGGAAGGCCGGCAACCGCGAGTGCCGTCGCAATGAACTCGCGCCGAGTATTCTTCATCTCCATGACAGCCAAGAATACGTCGTTCGAAACGTGGCTGCCGCTCGCCGCGGCATTAGTCTCGGTGGTCCTGTGGGCCGGAGCGTTCGTCGGCATCCGCGCGGCGGGTCGCTCATTCTCACCGGGCGCGTTGGCGCTCGGCCGGCTCACGATCGGCAGCGTGCTCCTGGGAGCGATAGCCGCCATGCGGCCTTCTGTCCGCCCGACTCGGCGCGAGCTCCTGCTGCTCGTCCTTGCCGGGCTGCTCTGGTTCGGTGTCTACAACATCGCGTTGAACGGCGCCGAGCGGCAGGTCGACGCGGGAACCGCCGCGATGCTGGTGTTGATCGCGCCGATCATCGTCGTGGCGCTCGCGGCTGTTTTCCTGAAGGAGCGCACCACGCCCAATCTCCTCCTGGGCGGCGTGCTCGCGTTTGCGGGCGTCGTGCTGATCGGCGTCGCGACGACATCCCACCACGCGCCACTCGCCGGGGTGATTCTCTGTATCGTCGCGGCTGCCTCTTCCGCGGTGGGTGTGGTCGCGGAGAAGCCGGTCCTCAATCGGATATCCGCACTGCAGGTGACGTGGACCTGCTGCACGGTGGGCGCGATCATCTGCCTCCCCTTCGCGCCGCTGCTCGTGCGCGAGCTGAAGGCCGCATCCGCGAGCGGCATCGGCTGGCTGCTGTTCCTCGGCATCTTTCCGACGTCGATCGCGTTTACGACGTGGGCATACGCGCTGGCGCGCGGCACGGCGGGACGAGTGGTGGCTACCGCCTACCTCGTGCCGCCGATCACGATCGTGTTGAGCTGGTTGATTTTAGGAGAAGTGCCGGGTGCGATTGCGGTATTCGGTGGAGCGCTGTGCCTGGTGGGCGTCTACATCGCGCGCAGAGAGCCCGCCCCTCTCGCGGCGACGCGCAGCCGGTAACCGGTGCCGCGCACCGTCTATGATTAGTGTGGGCGCTCCTCCCGCTCGTCATCCTCCAAGTCCACCGCCATCGGGAAAAACAGCGATCGCTGTACTGCTGGATAGGGCTTGCCCCAACCGCGCGCATCGTGCCACAGAATAAGGTTCAAGCGGTCGCTCGGCGCGGCGTCGGGATCGCCGAAGTTCATCCGCGCTGACGCGCGCGCCGCTTGGCGGCGTTCCGCCGCATGCGGCCCCGTGATCGACCCGACTTGCTGATTGACTTCGATCAGTGACTGCGCGGGCACGAGCGCGGTGTATGGCGCGAGGTTCGGCGCTTCGTTCGGCTCAATGAAGCTGGCACGCATGTCGGTCGCCACGAGATCGAAGATGCTCATCGCCGGCAGGCCGAGCATCAGCTCGATCGTCTTCACCATGCTCGGCTGGGAATAGAAAGTCGGATCGATGACGCCGCGCTTGGCATACGGGCTCGCGACGAGCGCCACGGTGCGATGCCCGTCGATGTGATCTACGCCGTTCTGCGCGTCGTCCTCGACGACGAGAATCGCCATCGACTTCCAGAACCGGCTGTGCGAAAGGCCTTCGACGATCTTCCCGAGCGCCAGATCGTTGTCCGCGACGCACGCTTTGGGAGTACACCAGCCGGGGCTGGTTCCCTCCGTGTGATCGCTCGGCAAATTCATCATCACGAGGCTGGGCATCGCATTGCGGTCTTCCCATTCGCGCAGATGCCCGAGGAAGACGTCGGCCTTGGCGACGTCCGGCACTTCGATGGTCCAACCGGGATACTCCCGCACCAGAACCCGGTCGAGCGAACCGATAGCAGAGCGCGTGTTGTACCGCTTCGTGAATACGTCGCGGAAATAGTCAGCTGCCGTCGATGGCGTGTCGAGGTACCGCTTGATCAGGTCCGACCGCACGGAGTCGCTGTAGACGGTTGGCCCGGGCGCGTATTCGCCGAAGACACGAACCGTCTTCGCCCTGGATGCCGCCGCCTCCCATAAGAATCCGCCCGCCGAGTAGGCGAGGGGGTCCACGCCCTCCGAGGGATAGCTGCGCCCGGTGTACAGCGGCCACATGGGGTACTCGGTCTCGTTCGCTTGCGTGAGCCAGTTATGCCCGTCCGCCGAGTTGCCGCCGGACGCGAAGAAATGATCGAGCAGCACGAACTGCTCGGCGAGGGCGTGTGCATTGGGCGTGACGTCGCGGCCGTATTGCAACAGCGAGCTGTCGCTCGCCCCTTTCCCGATGTCCCCAAATACCTGATCGAACGTCCGGTTCTCGCGGATGATGTAGACGACATGTTGGACGAGGGACGAATCGCCGGGACGTTCGGGAACCGCGCGTGCCACGGCTTTGGCACCGGTGGGGGACGGCGCGGCTTGCGGCTGCCCGAGTGTGAGCCGGTTGTTCTGGGCGACTGACGCCGTGTACGCGGCGAGCTGGGCGTCCGTCGGTACCTCGATCACGTTGACCGAGCCGCGGTAGGAATGCACGTACCGCCCGGTCTTACCCGACACACCCCCGTTGCCTGAACCGACTCCGAACAGCGATCCCACCGCAATGGTGCGGCCATCGGCGCTGACGTCGATGTTCGTGGGATACCAGCCCGTAGGAATCAAGCCGCGCAGCTGCCCGCTCGGAATCGAGTAGACCGCGACGGCGTTCACGCCACCCAGCGTGACATAGAGTGTCGTCGCATCGGGCGACAGCGCCACGGCGGTCGGTGCGAGACCCATCTTGCGCTCCCGGAACGGCACGATCGCAAGTGTCCTGATCACCGCCTCGCGGCGCGTGTCGATGACGCTCACCGCGTCCGAGTTGCCGTTGGCGACAAACAGGCGCGAGTTCTGTTCATCCCATACCATGCCGGTGGGATGGCGGCCGACGGCGAAGACCTTGGTCACTGCGCCGGCGATGAGATCGACGCGCATCACGCTTCCCGCCTCTGCCCTGCCGCGCTGGTCGACGCGCACCAACTCGGCGAACGGATCGCAGCACTGCTTTGCCGCGCGATCCTTCACCGTCGGCTTCGGGCCGCCGAGGTTCGAGACGTAGGCGACTGATCCATCCGCGCTGATCACGGCGGCCACCGGCAGCACACCGAGCGGGATCTTCTTCAGTAATGTGCCCGCGTCGGCGTCGAGCACGGCGAGCGAGTCGTTCGCCGAGAGCGGCACAACGACCACGCGGTGGCCCGAGGCGTTGGCTCTCCGTGCCACGGCCGGCGCACCGACGATGTAGGCACCGAGCGCCGGAGACGTCATGCGCACGGCCACGCTGTCGCCGTCATAGGCCGTGAGATGCGCGACCGATTTCGTGCGCGCGAGGTCCTCAGAGCCCGGGGTCCGGCTGAGGGCGACGTCGGCAGGCAGAAGACCCACGGACGTGACGAGCGTCCGGCCATTGACGGGATCGATCGCGACGCCCTGGACTCCCGCGCGGCCGTCGAACGCCGCGCTGCCGAGCACGGCGTTGTTGCGCCAACCCAGCCGATAGGCAGCGCCGTGGATCGAAACCCAGACCTCGCCGGGCTTCGCGCCAAAGCGCACCCCAAAGACGCGGTCGGTGAAGACGCTTTGCACCCCGGCGGGCGTGACGCGCTGATCGGTGGCGATGGCGCCGGGATCGGGAATCTCGCGGCGCGGTGGAGCGGGTGCCTGCACACCCTGGAGGAGGGCCAGGACGGCAATAAGCATGGCTTAAAGCTAAGTGGTCTTCAGGCGCGCGTTGAGGGTCCAGGCCCAGACCGACAGTCCGGCGCCCGCCAGCACTACGATAGGATCTTCGATCACAAAATGACCACGATCGACGATCTCCCAGATGTGGAGCACGCCGATAACGGCGAACAGCAGGCCCGTGGTGATCAGATAGGTTCTCATCGAGTGTCTCCTTGCCGATGGATGGTTGTGAACAGACAAAGAAACACTCGATTCGACTCGTTGGTCAGGCGTACTGCGAGACTAGTTGACCTTCTGAGCTGCGGGCACCTGGCGCCGCGCGAGCCGGATCGCACCGGCCACAACACCGAGCACCAGCGCCGCGAGACCCCAGACGGAACCGGCGTCGTGCACGCCAAGCCTTGCGTCGAGCGACAAGGGGCCTGGACCCGTAAACGCGAGGCTGACCGCCGCGATCGCCAGGATCAGGGTGTATTCGTAGCCCTGGTTGTGGTTGAAAAAGCCCTGCTTCAGGTGTGCGCTCACGGCCGCCACGGTCATGACCGCGACGATCAGCGCCGCCGCGACCGGCGTCGCCAGGCCCAGCGCCAACAGGAGACCGCCACCCAGCTCCGCGAGCCCGGCAAGCAGCGCGTTGCGCCGTCCGGGGACGAAACCAAGCTGCTCCAGGAGGCCACCAGTGGCGCTCAGCCCATACCCACCGAACCAGCCAAACAGCTTCTGCGCGCCGTGCGCGGCCAACGTCAGGCCGACCACCAGCCGCAGGATCAAGAGACCAATTGCCATAAATTCCCTATCGCTTTCTGTTGGAGTGGTACTATCTAACGGCTAGTAATGTGGCCATTACACTCTCCATTGTCAAGGGGCTTTCTTTTGGGAAGGTACTACCTTAGAATGGCAGCATGAAAAGCGTCGATTCACAATGCCAGGCGTTCCAGACCGCAATCGCAGTGCTGGGCCAGCAGTGGAACGCCTTGATTCTCAACGTGCTGCAGGGCGGACCGCTCCGGTTCAGCGAATTGTCGGAGCGGACCCAGGGCCCGGGCGACAAGGTCCTCTCGGCTCGGCTGAAAAAGCTCGAGGCGCGCGGGTTGCTGGTGCGGCAGGTCGACGCCGGGCCGCCGGTCCGCGTGAGCTACGAGCTGACGCGCACCGGCCGCACATTTGGCGAGCTGGCTCAGGCCATCGAACGCTGGGGCCGCGAGCTGGTGGCAGCGGAAGCACCACGCCGGCGTTAACTGGTCACTCTTTCCGTTGGGAGCGTGAGGGATGTGCAGGTTGGTATTGATAGTTTCGCGGCGGCCTACCTCGAGGAAGCCCGCGCAGTAAGTCCGTCGGATCGCATCCGTGAGCTCGTCGCAGAAATCGAGCACGCCGATCAGGTAGGACTGGACGTCTTTGGGATCGGCGAGCATCACCGCAAGGAGTATCTCGATTCGGCGCCGGCCATGATTCTCGCCGCCGCGGCAGCGAGGACACGTCACATCCGCCTGACGAGCGCCGTCACCGTGCTGAGCGCGGCGGACCCAGTGCGGGTGTTTCAGCAATTTGCGACACTCGATCTGCTGTCGCAGGGCCGCGCCGAGATGGTCGTGGGCCGCGGCTCGTCGATCGAGGCGTTTCCGTTGTTCGGCTTTCGGCTCGAAGACTACGACGCGCTGTTTGCCGAGAAGCTCGAGCTCTTGCTCAAGATCCGGGAGAATGAGCGCGTGCATTGGTCGGGCAAGTTCCGGCCGGCGCTCACCGGCCAGGGCATCTACCCGCGGCCCTACCAGGACCCGTTACCCATCTGGGTGGGCGTCGGTGGAACACCTCAGTCGTTCGCGCGGGCTGGTGCTTTGGGACTCCCGCTCATGGTCGCGATCATCGGTGGCGAGCCGCGCCGCTTCCGGCCGCTCGTGGATCTGTACCGCGAAGCCGGCGCGCAGGCCGGGCATTCCCCCGATCGCCTGAAGGTCGGCGTGCACGCGCTCGGGTTTGTGGGACGAACCACAGATGACGCGGCGAACGCTTTCTATCCCGGCTACGCGAGTGCAATCGCCACCGTCGGCAGGGAGCGTGGCTGGCCGCCGATGACACGCGCCGGCTTCGACGCGCAACGTGGACCGGAAGGCGCGCTACTGATCGGTGATCCGAAATACGTGGTGGAGAAAATCCGGCACTACGACGACGTGTTGGGCGGGATCGATCGGATCACGTTCCAGATGAATGTGACTTCCCTGCCGCATACCAAGCTCATGGAAGCAATCGAGCTACTGGGAACACGCGTTGCGCCGGAGGTTCGCAAAGTGCCGATCACGTAACACGCCGCACCGTGCGCAGGTAGCGGTAGATCGCGCGCAGATCGTCGTCGCTCATGCGACTGAAGCCCACCCGCTCGCCGGCACGGAATCGGGCGACGGAGGTCCAACGGAAACAGCCGGCTCGGCGCGACTGCCGAGCCGGCTGCTCGTCATAACCTGCGTTTATCGATCGGCAGCATGAGGAGATGCAGGCTCGCGAAGAGCCAGCGCAAGATCACTGCAGGGACGCGCGCAAGAACGACACGACGTTCGCGATCACCTCGGCGTCACTGACGATGCGGTGGTGACCGAGGCCCATGGTGGTCACCAGCTCCGCACCGGGCCAGGCGGCCGCAATCGCGGCGCCGTCACTCCAGCGCACTTCGCGATCATCGCGATCGTGGATTACCAGCAACGGCGCGCGCATGCTCGGAGCAAACGCTGGGACATCCATGCTGCTCCAACTGAAGTCCAGACGCCGAGCCAGCCGCTCACGCATCGTGTTCATGACCGGCGGTGTCACGCCGAGCAGAGCAGCGAACTGCGCGCTGTAGCTGTTCACGTTCGCCGAGGGTGAAATGAAAATGGCGCGCCGCGCGCTCAGCCCGCGATGCATCGCGAGCGCCGAGGCGAATCCGCCCAACGAATGACCGACCACCGCGCTCACCGGCCCGACCGCCGCGGCCACGGCAATCGCGGCGCGCGCGAATTCAGGCCCTGAGCTGAGCCGGCCGTGTGACGCGCCGTGACCGGGCGCGTCGAAGGTGATGACGCGATGTCCGGCGGCGAGCAAGGCGCCGCCCAGATCCACAAACCGCGCGCCGCGACTGCCCCAGCCGTGCACCAGCAGCACCGCGGGTCCGCGTTCGCCCCAGGTCCAGGCCGTCACCGGGCGGGGGCGGGGGCGGGGGCGGCGGGGGGGGGAAGAGCCCACGATCACATCGAAGCGTCGTCCGTCTCGGAGCCAGGCCGCCATCCGTTCGCTGATCGGGCGGCGCGGTGGGGAGCAGAACATGCGCTCGGCCCAGCGCGCGGCGAGATCGGGCGCGGCCCGTTGCACGGCGCCGAACGCCGCGCGCTTCAATCGTAGAGTTGTGCTCATGGATGCCTAACTAAACGTAGTCAGGTACACCGCTGGTTTCCGGCTGCCCCGAATCGCCAGGCAGCCCCGGCACGTGCGAGTATCGTGTTTGGGTGGGTGGCTCAGCCCGAGCTGCTAGCTCCGATCACCTGCCCTCTTGATACAGACTGAGCAAATTGCCCGCCGGATCGAGGAACCTCGCGTAGGCTGCTCCGCCCCCTAGCTCCTGCCGGGGCAACACAACACGGCCGCCGCCGGCCTTCACCCGCTTCAGGGTGTCGTCGATGTCGTCTACCATGATGGAGATGATGATGCCGTCGTCGGCGGAGGGCTTGAGGTCCTTCATCCAGGTGCCGCTGACATTGTCGATTCCGTCGTCGAACGCGTTGGAGCCATCGTCGCGGATGCGCGCCTTCCAGCCGAAGATCGTGGTGTAGAAGCGCTTGGAGGCCTCGATGTCCTTGGCCGGCATCTCGAGATAGCAGACTTTTCCGTGCGGCATGTTTCTCCTCGTCCTCGTGGTCGTACTCGTTGTCCGGCAGGAGGATCTCCGCGTATCCGAAGACCGCTCTGCCGGTGATGCGCACAACGCGCTCTGAGTCTTCCTCCAGGCCCTTTACAGCGACATAGCCGAACAGCGCGCGGCCGTGATTCTCGACCCGCACGCCCTCCGGCAGGCGGATCTCCACGTAACCCATGAACGAGTGGACGTCGATTGTCGTGATGCCGGGGGCTAACGTCGCGTCGGTCAAATCGAGCTCCACATACCCCATCCGCGCGTTCAGGGTCAACTGGCTTGGCACGAGGCCGGCGAGCTTGCGCTCCTGCCCGGAGAACGTCGCGCTGATGCTCGTATCCATCCGGTGTCCCAGAGCCTGTGAGGGAAGGCCCGCGACGATGGCATCGAGGTCACTCGTGGTGCGCGCCGCGTACACATCCTGAAGTCGAGCCTCGAGCTGCGCTTCGGTGAGCTCGTCGCTGGCAAAGTGGCGCGTCAACAGCTCGATGACACGCTCACGCGCGGCAGAAGGGAGCGGGTCCGGAAGGGGGTTCAGGGACACGTGGTCGAATCTATCTCAGCGGGCCACCTTCGCGATGGTGTCCCACGTACGGGTCGTCTGATCCTTGCCGAGCGTCTTTTCGAGCAGCGACATGAACACGGGGCCCTTGGGAGTCGGGAGATAGGCGGTGAAGATCTCACTGCCTTTCATCGTGAGGATTCGGGCCCCGTCGGCCTCGATGGGGAGCTTGATCTTGACCCTGGGGCGGCCTTTCAGGAACGTGACGATACGTTTCGCTTTTGGACTGACGCGAAATGCGCGGTAGGGGTCGGTCGCCAGCAGCCCCCGGAGCTCCTCGATGGGCCGCACGATCGTCAGAAATGCCTTGCCCATGCGCTCATGCATGGCCGCTTCGGCTTTTTGCTCCAGGGCCGCCTCCGATGTGCTGCGGGCGTCGAACACGACATTGCCACTCGTCAAGACAGTCCTGACATCGGTGAATCCTGCAGCCTCGAAGGCAGCCCGAAGGTCTGCCATCTTGCAGTTCATGGGCATGACGCCTCGCAGGAACGCTGCATACCGTGGCATGACCAAAAGTTAGCGTCTTGTCGAATTCCCGTGTCCCCAAACGTCCATTCAGTGTCGCGGGCATATTTCAGAACCACCTGGAGGAATCCTATGAAATACCTGTGCCTGGTTTATCAGGAAGAAAAAGAGGAGGTCAACGTCCCCAAGGACGTGATCGAGCAGGCCAAGCGGGACTATTGGGCGTTCACGGACGATATCCAGAAGAGCGGCAATTACGTCGGATCGCACGGGCTGCAACACACCGATCAGGCGACGACCGTGCGCGTCCGCAACGGCAAGCTCTCCACGACCGATGGGCCGTTCGCCGAAACCAAAGAGCAGCTCGGTGGGTACTTCCTGATCGAAGCGAAGGATCGCACCGAAGCGATTCAGATCGCGAGCCGGATCCCGTCGGCGAAGTGGGGTTCGGTTGAAGTGCGTCCTGTCTGGTCGCAAACCGGAAAGTAATCGCGCCCTGAGAGGGCACGACAACGAGCCCGGGCTCTGAGCCCGGGTTCCATCACGGAGGAACCGATGCGATACCTGTGCTTGATCTACGAGGATGAGAAGTGGTGGGACAAGGCGACGCAATCAGACCTGCAGCAGGGGATGGCCGAGTACAACGGGTTCACCGAAAGCATCAAGAAGGCGGGCAACTACATCGGCGGCGAAGCGCTCCAGCCGACCAAGTCGGCCACGTCGGTCCGTGTGCGGAACGGCAAGCTCTCGACCACCGACGGTCCGTATGTCGAGACGAAAGAGCAGCTCGGCGGCTACTACCTGATCAAGGCGAAGGACCTGAACGAAGCCGTTCAAGTCGCATCACGGATTCCCGGCGCGAAGCACGGTACGGTCGAAGTACGGCCCGTGATGGAGTTCGACCAGCCGTAGACACGATCGAGTCTGTCTATCGCGCCGAGTCTCGACGCGTCCTCGCGACCCTCATTCGCCTCCTCGGCGATTTCGATCTCGCCGAGGAGGCGTTGCAGGATGCGTTCGCCGCGGCGGTCGAGCGCTGGCCGGTCGAAGGGACTCCCACCAATCCCCGCTCGTGGCTCATCTCGACGGGGCGATTCAAGGCGATCGACCGGCTGCGCAAGACACGCCGCGAGGTCGATGCCGACGTGGAGGTGATCGCCGAGCTTCCCGAAGAGCCGTACGATCTGGTCGACGACCGGCTGCGCCTGATCTTCACCTGCTGCCATCCGGCTCTGAATCCCGACGCGCAAGTCGCGATGACGCTCCGCGAAATCTGTGGTCTCACAACTGAAGAAGTTGCGGCCGCTTTTCTCACCAATCCACCCACGCTGGCGCAGCGTATCGTGCGCGCCAAAGCCAAGATTCGCGACGCGAGAATTCCCTACGAAGTGCCCGAGCAGCGCGATCTGCCTGAGCGCCTGGCGAGCGTGTTGCATGTCGTCTATCTCGTCTTCAATCAGGGCTACTTCAGGCGTGCCGATCTCGCGCTGGAGGCGATCCGGCTCGGACGGCTGCTGGCCGAGCTGCTGCCTGAGCCGGAGGCGATCGGGCTGCTCGCCCTGATGCTGCTCCACGACGCGCGCCGCCAGTCGCGCACGACGACGACCGGTGAGCTGATTCCGCTCGAGGAGCAGGATCGCTCGCTGTGGAACCGCGAGCAGATACAGGAAGGGGTCTCGCTGGTCGAGCGCGCCTTTGGATTGCGACAGATCGGTCCGTTTCAGCTGCAGGCGGCGATCGCAGCGGTGCACGCCGAAGCCGCGACGCCCGCGGATACCGACTGGACCGAAATCGTCGGGTTGTACGACGTGTTGATGAGAGCAGATCCATCGCCGGTGATCGAGCTCAATCGTGCGGCAGCGGTCGCCATGCGTGACGGGCCGGAACACGGGCTCAAGCTCATCGACGAAATCCTCGCGCGAAAAGAGCTGACGGAGTATCATCTCGCCCACGCGGCGCGCGCCGATCTCTTTCGCCGGCTCGGCACGAAGCCCGAAGCAATCGCCGCGTACCAGCAGGCGCTCGCGCTCGCCGTCGAGGAACCCGAACGGCGCCTGCTCCAACGCCGCTTGAGAGAATTGGGCGTACAGGCGACGACGTAGACGTGCTCGCTCTGCTGGTTGTGATCCAGCTCAGCGCCAGCGACTTAATCAGGCATACCAGTTCTTGTCCCACGCGTGCGGCTTGAGCTGTGAGAGCATGGCGGCCGGCAGCGCGCCCTTGGCGGATGCGGTCGCGTTCTGCCGCACGTGTGCGGGCCGCCGCATGCCGGGGATGACCGTCGACACTTCGGGCGACGAGAGACAAAACCGCAGCGCGAGCTCGGGCAGGGTTTCGACCTGGTCGTTCAACAGGCCGGCGAGAGCCTTGCCCCGCCGCTCCGCCTCGGCTTTGCGGTCGCCCGCAAAGTAGGCGGCGCGCCAGTCGCCCGCGGGGAAGACGGTGCTGGCTTTGATCTGACCGGTGAGCGCGCCTTCGTCGAACGGCACGCGCACGATGATGCCGAGGGGCTTCTTGTTGGCGAGGGCGAACAGCGCCTTCTCGGGTGAGCGATCGTAGATGTTGTAGATCACCTGCGCCGTCTCGAAAATCGGGTCGGTCAATACCTGCAGCGCCGTTTCGGGAGCGTGATCGTTGATCGAGATACCCCAGTGGAGCACCTTCCCGTCCTTCTTCAGCCGCACGATCTGCTCGAGCGACTTCTGCCATTCGGGATCCGAGAGCCACACGTCATTCCACACGTGCAGCTGCTGCACGTGCAGCGCTTCCATGCGGAGATTCTTCAATGACTGTTCGGTGGACGACGCGATGTGCTTGGCGGGAAATACGCTCGTGAGCTTGTAGCTCGGTTTGGCCGGCCACTCCTGGTTCATCGGGGGAATCTTGGTAGAAACGACGACGCGGCCCGCGCGGATGTCATCCTTCAGCACTTCGCCGATCACGCGCTCGCTGTGGCCGTCGCCGTAGGCGAGGGCCGTGTCGAAGACGGTGATGCCCTGATCGACCGCTTCGCGCAGCGCCTTGCGCCCTTCGCTGTCATCGACGCCGCGCCACATGGCGCCGCCGATGCCCCAGGCGCCGAAGCCGATTTCGCTGACACGATAGCCGGTGTTGCCGAGTGGCCTTTGTTTCATCGTTGCCGTCCTATTTGATGGCGATACGTACGGTGGCGGGGGCGAGCCCCTTCCCTTCTGCCGTCAGCGTCGCCGTTCCCTGGCTCCTGCCCGCGCGTACAATAACGAGCGCCTTGCCGTTGAACAGCCGCACCTGTTTCGCCTGAAATGACGTGTGGCTGATCTGATCACCGTTGTCCACGCCAACGATCCGCGCACCACCGCTGACTCGGAACCGGATCAGGGGCTCCGCCGTAGGCACTGCGCGGCCCTGTTGATCGCGGACCGTGACCGTGACGAACGAGAGGTCGTCCCCATTCGCGCGGATGCGCGAGCGGTCGGGGGTGAGCGCGATGCGCGCGGGCTTGCCGGTGGTCGTGACCACGGCGCTCGTCGTCACGAGCCCGGCGGTGCGCGCCACGGCTCGCAGCGTCCCACGCTTGTAGGCGACGCGCCACATCAGGTGGCTGACTTTGCCCTCCTTACGCCTCACGCCTTGAAAAGCGCCGTTCAGGTAGAGCTCCACCTGCTCGGCGTTCGTGTAGACCCACACATCAACCGTATCGCCAGCCGCCCAGTTCCAATGCGGGAAGAGATGCAGCATCGGCCGATCGGCGCGCGTCCACACGCTCTGGTACAGGTAGAAAGGGTCTTTGGGGAATCCAGCCAGATCCACGACGCCGAAATAGGAGCTGCGCGCCGGCCACTCGTACGGCGTCGGCTCGCCCAGATAGTCGATTCCCTGCCAGATGAACATCCCTGACAGGAAGGGATAGCGCTCGAAGAGACTGAGCGACTCCTCATGCAGTGAGCCCCAGAACGCTTTGCGGTTGTCGTACGATGAAAGCCGGTAATCCTTGTTCGGCTGTGGCCCGTGATTCTTCACATAGGGTGTTTCGTAGCTCGCGACGCTGTCTGAGGGCTGTTCATAGACGCCGCGACTGTTCAACGCCGACATCGCTTCGGTAATGATGAATTTCTCACCCGGGTACTGCGTCGGGAAATCCTTCCACACTTCGTGGTGATAGTTGTGGCCGAGTAGGTCGAGCGCCCCGGCGTGAAAGACCGGATTGGCGGGACTGCCGTTGTTGGCCGCCTGGGTGACCGGGCGCGTGGGGTCGAGCGCGTGCACGATGCCGGCCAGCTCACGCGCGATCGGTGCGGCCGTCTTGTCGCTGTCGGCCCACTGCTCCATCACTTCGTTGCCGATACTCCAAATGAAGACGCTGGGATGATTGCGGTCGCGCAACACCATGTCCGACAGGTCGCGCACATGCCACGCGTCCCAATCGAGATGGTAGTCGTACTTGGTCTTTTCCTTCTTCCACATGTCGAACGCTTCGTCCATTACGATGAAGCCCATCCGGTCGGTCAGATCGAGCAGCTCGGGCGCGGGGGGGTTGTGCGACGTGCGGATCGCGTTGGCGCCCATCGCCCGCATGATCTGGAGCTGTCGCTCGATCGCGCGGGTGTTCACCGCGGCGCCCAGCGCGCCCAGATCGTGGTGCAAGCACACGCCGCGGATCTTTACCGCCTTCCCGTTGAGATAGAAACCTGAATCGGCTTTGAAGATGAACGAGCGAACGCCGAACGGCGTGGCGTAATTGTCGCACGCCGTCGCGCCGCACATCAGCCGCGACACGACGCGATACAGATACGGGCGCTCGAGCGACCACAACACTGGATTGGGGATCGTCACCGCTTGCGTCATCTCGACGGCCGAATCGCCTGCCACCCTGCCGTCGGCCGATACTGCCGCGACTTCCTTCCCCGCGGAGTCGTACACGGTCGTGCGCAGCGCGATGGGTTGCGCCGCTTGTCGCTCGTTGCGCACCGTCGTCCGAATCGTGACTTGGCTCGATTCCGCGCTCACCGCCGGCGTCGTGACGTACGTGCCCCACTGATCGACGTGAACGGGATTCGTCTTGACCAGACGCACGTGCCGGTAGATCCCGGAACCCGAGTACCAGCGCGAGTTCGGCTGCTGGGAGTTGTCCACCCGCACCGCGATCACGTTGCGTTGCTTCCCATAGCGGAGGTGCGGGGTCAGCTCGTAGCGGAACGAGCTATAGCCATACGGCCGCTTGCCGAGGTACTGGCCGTTGATCCAGACCTCGCTGTTGCGATATATGCCATCGAACTCGATGAACACGACCTTGCCGGTGTCGCCGGCGGGAAGTGTGAACGCCTTCCGATACCAGCCGATGCCGCCGGGGAGTGCGCCACCGGCCACGCCCGCGGGGTTCTGCTCGCTGAACGGTCCCTCGATGCTCCAGTCGTGGGGCAAATCCAGCCTGCGCCAGGCGGTGTCGGCGAATCCCGGCTCCTGCGCGCGCGGCACGTCGCCGAGATGAAAGCGCCACCCACGATCGAAACTCTGGGTTTCGCGTTGCGCCAGCAGCACCAGCAGGAGCGCGAGCACTGCCTCAGCCTCGGAAGTAGAGGTAGGCGGCGAGGATCAGAACCAGCACCACGGCGGACGCGATCACCTCGCGGTCGCTCCAACTGGCGCGGGACTGGGCACGATCTTCCGTCGTCACGGTCCCGTAGGTCAGCCCCGCCACTTGTTCCGGCGTCGGCGGCGCCGTCGCATAACTCACCGCGACCATGACCACGACCGAGACGATGAAGATAAACAGGCTGTAATACTGGAAGTAGAGATTGTTGACGATCCACAAGAACGAGCCGGGCGTGTAGCCGTCGGCGAATCCCGCGAGGTGCAGGCTCACGGGCGTATCCACGGCCAACCGGAAGACGCCCAGCACGAAGCCCACGAGCAGCGCGGCGAGACAGCCCTTGGCGTTCAGGCGCCGGTTGAAGATGCCGAAGACGAACACCGTGAAAATCGGAGGAGCGAGATAGCCCTGGACGCCCTGGAGGTAATCATAGAGGCCGCGCGCGCCTTGAATTACCGGAATCCAGAGCAGGCTGATCACGACCATCGCCGCGGTGGCGGCTCGACCCACCCACACGAGCCGATGTTGTGAAGCCTGCGGCCGGAACTTCTGGTAGAGGTCCATCGTGAACAGCGTGGACGACGCATTGAAGGCGCCCGCCATCGAGCTCATGAGCGCGGCGAGCAGACCGGCGACCACGATCCCGCGGAGACCCGCGGGGAGCAGGTCCTTCACCATCAACGGGAACGCCGCCTGCGCCGCCTGCGGGATCGCGTGTCCTTGCGCATCCACGATGCCGCCGAGCCCCGGAACCTTGCCCGTTTTCGCGAGCGCGAGCGCGATCAATCCCGGAATGATGAACAGGAAGACGGGCGAGAGTTTGAGATACGCGGCGAAGATGCTGCCGCGCCGCGCCGCGCGCTCATCCTTCGCCCCCAGCGCCCGCTGCACGATGTACTGATCGGTGCACCAGTACCACAGGCCGATGATCGGCGCGCAGAACAGCATGCCGAGCCATGGGTAATTGCCGTTGAAGTACCACGCGATGCGGCCGGTTTCCTTCACCGGCGCCCACGTGCCCTCCATTCCCGCCGGCACGAGCGGTTTCCACAGATTGAAGAGGTCGGGGTCCAGCACGCGGCGCAGCTCATGCCAGCCGCCGAGCTTTGCCAGACCGAATAGCGTGAGCAAGCCCGATCCCATCACGAGGATGAAGGTCTGCAGCGCATCCGTGTACGCGACGGCGCGCATTCCACCCAGCACGGTATAGACTCCGGTGAGCAGCAGGACGACGACGGAGCCAATCCAGAAGCTGTTGAATGTCGTGGCTCCGACGTGCAACGAGACCTCCGGCAACAACGTTGCGAACACGACGCCGCCGGCGAAGATCGAGACGGCGAATTTCGTGAACACGTGCGCCACCAGGGTGATGACGGACAGCACCCAGCGCGCCGTGGGGGAAAAGCGCCGGCCGAGGAACTCGGGCATGGTGTAGACGAGGGCGCGGGAATAGAATGGGACGAAGACCCACCCCAGCACGAGCAGGCACCAGGCATGCAACTCGTAGTGGGCGAGTGCGACGCCGCTCGTCGCGCCCGCGCCCGCCAATCCGACCACGTGCTCCGAACCGATGTTGGACGCGAAGATGGACGCGCCCACCAGGAACCAGCCGAGGTTGCGGCCCGCCAGGAAGTAATCGTCCGCGGTGTCGCGGTTGCGCCGGGCCACCCACCACGCGACTCCCAGCAGCACGGCGAAATAAAACGCGATGATGACCCAATCGAGGCCGGCCATATGAGCGACTCAATTTCACGTCGAGATTGGCTGATGGCTATGGGCGCCATTGGCGCGGGATCCTTGGTCCCGTCCCCCGTCCCGCGTTCCCCCGGCGCGGCAATTGTCCCGCTGACATCGACGAGCGAGGTGTTCGTCCCACCACGCGGGCGCGCGTTCCAGAAATTCAGCTTCGACTTTCCCGAACCGTCTGTCGAATTCGCGGGAATGCGATTCGGGTTTCTGGTGTTCACGCGAGAGAATACGTACGGGCTGCACGCCAGCGCGATGACCGCCGAAACATCCGGCGACGCGGTCGTCGTCACGGCGACCCGGCTCGTCTGGGCGGGGGGCCAGGAGAGCACGGCGGGGCGCGTCACCGCCCGGCTGCGCCGCGACGGTGATGCCGTACTGTGCGACGTGACCGCCGAAGCCGATCAGCCGATCAAAGCGCTCACCGTCATCGTGCGCGGCGTGCCGCGCGGCAAGCTCTCCTCGGGCGGGGCCGCCCCATTCGACCCGCACGACGACGAGGTGCTGTGGGGCTATCCCTTCGGCGGCGGCGATCTGTTCGGCGACAATACCGCGTGGGGGATGGGCACGCCGCTCACCGTTGTCCAGCGAAGTGAGCAAGAGTTCCTCGCCCTTTCCTCACTGGACGATCGCGTGCGCACCAAGCGGTTCTACTTCCAACCGGGCGAGCAGGGCTACCGCGTCGAGTTGGTCCATGAAGTCGAAGGCTGGCTCGACCGACGCATGGTTCAGGTTCCTACCTGGCGCATCGGGCACGCCACATCGCTCGACGCAGCGGTCGCGCCGCATTACGCGCATCTCGAGCGGGCGTATCGCTTCCCGCGCTGGGAGACCCGCGCCGATGTGCCTGACTGGCTGCGGCGCACGCAGCTCGTCGTGACGCTGCACGGCATGCACTTCACCGGGTACATCTTCAACGACTACACCCGGATGCTCGAGATCCTGCGCTGGATCGCGACACAAATCCCCGCCGACCGCGTGCTCGCATTCATCTAGGCCTGGGACGGGCGCTACTACTGGGATTATCCGA
>Ga0209377_1000244_pt1 | contig 34400 bp, 32 predicted proteins | sample GraSoiAngelo_141_FD_185898 | JGI IMG/M metagenome (GOLD analysis project Ga0209377, IMG submission 185898) | Grasslands soil microbial communities from the Angelo Coastal Reserve, California, USA - 14_0929_12_40cm (SPAdes) (version 2) | ecosystem: Environmental > Terrestrial > Soil > Grasslands ...
CGCCAAACATGTTCTGCGTGATCTCCTTGACGACCGCGAGGCCGATGCCTGAGCCTTTGCCCGGTGGCTTGGTGGTGAATCCCTCCTCAAAGATGCGTTTCCGATTCTCCGGCGCGATGCCCACGCCGTGATCCTGAACGGCGAGCTTCAGCGTGTCCCCCCGTTGCTCGATCGTGACGGCGACGATCGCTTTCGGCGCGCTACTCGCGTCCACGGCGTTGCGGATGAGGTTGGTGAGCACCTGGTATAACGCCCCAGCGTCACCGTACAGATAGACCGCATCCACCGACGAATGCCACTTGAGCGCGACGCCTCGCTTGCGTGCGAGCGGCCGCTCCAGCGTGACGCAGGACCGTACCACCGGCGTTACGTCGAAGCGCCCCAGCTGTGTGCCCGGCGCGCCGAACGGCCGGTCCTGGATCGACCGCAGATAGTCCGCGGCCTGCTCGATTCCGTCGGCGACGTTGGCGAGGTCGTCGAGCAGCTGGGCGCGGAATCGGGGATCGAGCGTCGACGCGTCGCGCAGCGCATCCAGGCTGAGATCGAGATTGCCCAGCGCAACGGCCAGGGGATTGCCTACCTCGTGTGCGATGACACTGGGCTGGCGTGCCAGCTCGCGCAGCGCGTCGACGGGCGGGAGGCGGGGCCGCGACGCGCCGGCGGCGATGCCCAGTACGCCCAGGCTGAGGCCCGCCAGCTCGAGGACCATCCGCTCGCGACTGCGTCGCTCGACGCCGGGCGGGTGCGGCGGGGGCGCGGCGGGCCGCACCCGCACCGGTGCGACACACCACCGTCCTCCGTCGCCGAGGCGGCAGCCGACCCAGCGGCTTTGCTGGATGAGCGGCGCACCCCACTGTCGCAGGGTGAGGTCGAGATTCAGCTCAGTATCAGGCTGTTGCGGGTTGGGAACACTGCTGAACAGACAGGTGGCGTCGCCGTCGGGCGAGATCTCCCACAGCGTCACCACGCGGTCGTGCAAGGCAATAGACGCCTGACGCAGCACCTCGCGCTGCTGCGCGTGTGCTTCGTTTACCGCCTCTAGGCCGCCCTCCGTGGACATCGGATTCAGAAGATAGGTTCGCCTCGTGACCGTCGGTTAGGCCGTTTTTGCGGTATTGAGGGGTGCTGTTGCGGCACCGCCGATTGAAACACCTTGTAGCTCATGGAAAGCTCCGCACTCAGCGCCTGGGAATCCTTTTACGTCATCGTCGGCTCGTCGGCCGCCGCGCTCACTGGTCTGCAGTTCGTTGTCATCACCTTGGTCGCCGAATCGCGGGTGCGGCACACGCAGCGAGAGATGAACGCCTTTGGCACGCCCACGGTGCTGCATTTCTCTGTCGTGCTCCTGATTTCGGGGATCCTGAGCGCTCCGTGGCACGCGGTCTCGAAGCCTGCCCTCTGGATCGCGGGTATCGGACTCGCCGGCCTGATCTATGCCTTCATCACGCGCCAGCGCGTGCGCGCACAGCAGCAGGTCGCGGGAGCATACCAACCCACGACCGACGACCTCGTCTGGTACCAGCTCCTGCCGGCGCTCAGCTATCTGGGACTACTGGGTGCCGGCGTGTCGCTGTATCAGCAGCATCCAAACGCCCTCTTCGTCGTCGCGGGGTTGGCGCTCTTCTTGTTGTTGGTCGCGATCCGCAATGCCTGGGATACGGTGACGTTCATCGCGGAAGAACGCGGCAAGGCCACCTAGGGGCCATCGCAACTCCTCAAGTGGCTGCAGCGCTGCAGCAACGATCGGATCCGGTAGACCGGCTTCCAGAAGTTGCGTTGCTCGGGCGATTCGACAATCAAGCCTTAGTCGCGGCCTTTCTAGAACCGAAGGATTAGTTCTTCCGGTTAATCCTCTCGGGCGTACCAACCTCGACAACTCTGGGTTCCTGCCCGCATAATAGGCCGCTCAACCGCCTCTCACGGAGAGCCGCCCATGAAGAAGCGTCCACCCACCCCACCCACGTCGTGGTCCCGCCGCGAATTCATCGAGCTCAGTGCCGCCGCTACGGGCTTCTCGCTCGCCGCACACCCCTTCCGGTTTCGCCAAGTCGCCCCGAGCGACACCGTGCGTTTTGGTATGGTCGGTATCGGAATGCAGGGCAACGGCCTGCTCGGGACATCGATCCAGCTGCCCGGTGTGACGTGCGCCGGAGCCGCCGATCTCTACGACGGCCGGCACACGCTCGCCAAGGAGATCGCCGGCGCGAATCTCCCGACGACCCGTGAGTATCGAAAGCTGCTCGATGACAAGAACATCGATTGCATCGTCGCGGCGGTGCCCGATCACTGGCACAAGCGCATGGTCGTCGAGGCGGTCGGCGCGGGGAAGGACATCTATATCGAGAAGCCGATGTCCCATACGCCCGCCGATGGCGTCGCGATGGTCGAGGCGGTCAAGAAGAGCGGGAAGATTCTGCAGGTTGGCTCGCAGCGGGTCAGCTCGCTGATCTGCGCCAAGGCGAAAGAGATGGTGGCGCAGGGGATGCTCGGTGATCTGACACTCGTCGAGGGGTGGCTCGGCCGCAACGATCCGACCGGTGCGTGGGAATATCCACCGCCGCCCGACCTTTCGCTGAAGACGCTCGACTGGGATACCTGGCAGAACGACGTTCCCAAGCGGCCGCTCGACGCCAACATCTTCGCGCGCTGGCGCTGCTGGAAGGAGTACGGCACGGGCGTGGCGGGCGATCTGCTCGTGCACCTGATCAGCGGCATGCAGTTCATGCTCGGCATGAACGAGCCACCCAAGCAGGCGATGTCGGTCGGGGGGATCCGGCGCTGGAAGGACGGGCGCAACATGCCCGACGTGCACGCGACGGTCTACTACTACAGCGGCGACCTGCCGGTCTACATGCGGCTCAATCTCGGCACCGAGATGCCGGAGCAGTACCGCATTCAGGGATCGCAGGGCGTGCTCGAGGTTGCCGGCAACAAGCTGACCTTCACCCCACAGAGCGGCAAGGATCAGTGGCCGAGCTATTACACGGGCAGCTATCCGCGCGCGCTCCGCGACGCTTACCAGGCGCAGTGGCACAAAGAGCACGATCCGACACCCGGGCAGGCGCCGGCGCTGGAAGAAAGCGTGACCTTCACCACGCCGGACTTCGACGACACGCGCCCACATCTGTGGAACTTCTTCGAGGCGGTGCGGACGCGGAAACCGGTCGTGGAAGATGTCGTGTTCGGGCACAACGCGGCGCTCGCGTGTCACATGGCGAACGAGGCCTATTTCCGGCGTACGGCCGTTACGTGGGACGAGGGGACGAAGACAATGAAGGCGTGAGCCGCAGCAGCACAAGCGAATTGGCACTCAGCGGATAACGATCGCCGGTGGGCTGGGGCGCGCGCGCGGTATCGATCAGCGCGCTCCAGCCACCGTGGTCCGGCAGCACAAAATCGACGTCCGTCTCCCCGGCATTCACGAGCACCAGCATCGTGTCCCCTTTGATCGGCTCCCCGGTCTCGTCCGTCTCATCGGTGGCGTCGCCGTTGATCAGCATCCCGAGGGAGTGTGAGCGCGCATCCTGCCAGTCGGCCTGCGCCAGCTCATGGCCATCGGCGCGGAGCCACGTGAGGTCTTTGAGGCCGGGGTGCTCGATGACCTGGCCGTGAAAGAAGGTCCGCCGCCGGAGAACCGGATTCTCGGCCCGGATCGCGAACATTCGGCGGGCGAAATCGAGCAGCGCGCGACGCCGCGCGTCCAGATTCCAATCGACCCAGGTGACCTCGTTGTCCTGACAATAGGCGTTGTTGTTGCCGCGCTGGGTGCGCGCGATCTCGTCACCGTGCGAGAGCATCGGCACGCCCTGCGAGAGCGCCAGGGTCGCGAGAAGATTTCTCATGGCGCGATAGCGAGCGTCGAGAACGGCCGGGTCGTCCGTCTGCCCCTCGACACCCCAATTGCGGCTGAGGTTATCGTTGCTCCCGTCCTGGTTGAGCTCGCCGTTCGCCTCGTTGTGCTTCGCTTCGTAGCTCACCAGGTCGTGCAGGGTGAAGCCGTCGTGTGCGGTCACGAAGTTGATGCTCGCGTACGCGGCACGCTGGGTCCACTGGTAGATGTCGGCCGAGCCGGACAGGCGGGAGGCGAGAACGGCGATTTGACCAGCGTCGCCCTTCCAGAACCGTCGCACCGTATCGCGGTACTTGCCGTTCCACTCCGCCCACCCGACCGGAAACTTGCCGACTTGATAGCCGCCGGGGCCCACGTCCCATGGTTCGGCAATGAGCTTCACCTGCGACAGCACCGGATCCTGATGGATCACCTCGAAGAACGCGCTCAGCCGGTCCACTTCCCACAGCTCGCGGGCGAGGGCCGGCGCAAGATCGAAGCGGAATCCGTCGACGTGCATGTCGATCACCCAGTACCGCAGCGAATCCATGACCAGCTGCAGTGTGTTCGGGTGGCTCATGTTCAGGCTGTTGCCCGTGCCCGTGAAGTCCACGTAATGACGCAAGTCGTCGGGCTCCAGGTGGTAGTAGGCGCGGTTGTCGATGCCCTTGAAGGCGAGGGTCGGGCCCAGGTGGTCGCCTTCGGGGGTGTGGTTGTAGACGACGTCGAGGATCACTTCGAGCCCCGCCGCGTGAAACGCCCGCACCATCTGCTTGAACTCGGTGACCTGATCGCCGATGGCATAGCGCGCGTCGGGCGCGAGGAAGCCGATCGAGTCGTAGCCCCAGTAATTCGTGAGCCCACGATCGGCGAGGCGGCGCGCCGTGATGTGATGGTGGATGGGCAGGAGCTCGACACTCGTCACGCCGAGGGCACGCAGATGCTCGATGATGGGTTCGGTGCACAGTCCGAGGTACGTGCCGCGGAGGCGTTCGGGTACGTCGGGATGTCGGATCGTCATCCCTTTCACGTGGCATTCGTAGATGACGGTGCGATTCCAGGGAATCTTGGGCGGGTGGTCGCCTTGCCAGTCGAACGCGGGATCGATCACGATGCACCTGGGCATCGCGCCGCTCGAGTTGCGATCGTCCCGCGTCAGCTCCTCGTCGGGGCTGCCGACCGTGTAGCCGAACGGGGTGTCATCCCAGCGCACCTGACCGGTGATGGCCTTCGCGTACGCATCGAGCACGAGTTTGGCCGGATTGAACCGCAATCCGTCCTGGGGCTCGTAGGCGCCGTGCACGCGGTAGGCGTACAGCTGCCCCGGGCGCACGTCGCGCAGGTAGCAGTGCCACACCTGATTCGTCCGCTCCGTGACGTTGATGATCTGTTGCTGATCTGCGTGATCGGTGCCCGCGAAGAGGCAGAGCTCGACGCCCGTGCCCTGCTCGGAGAAGAGCGCAAAATTGACCCCCTGGCCGTCCCACGTGGCGCCCAGGGGGTAAGGTGCACCCCGCCATACCCGCATGAGATTACGCCTCGGGCGTGAGCGAGACCTTGAATCCTTTGGCCTTCAAGCTCGCCATCAGCCCCGCCTTTTCCACCGATTTCATGTATGCCTCGTCCGGATCGACCAGTTTCTTCTCCACGAGCTCCAGCAACGCGTCGTTCAGCGTGTTCATGCCCAGCTTCTTGCTGGTCTGAATGATCGACGGAATCTGAAATGTCTTGCCTTCCCGGATGAGGTTCGAAATCGCGGGCGTGGTGAGCAGGATCTCGCGCGCCGCCACGCGGCCGCCGTTCGGCTTCTTGCAGAGCGTCTGCGAGATCACACCCTTGAGCGATTCGGACAGCATCACGCGGACTTGCGCCTGGCGGTCGGCGGGGAACTGATCGATGATGCGGTCCACGGTCGACGCGGCCGTCGTGGTGTGCAGCGTCCCGAATACCAGGTGGCCGGTCTCCGCCGTCTCGATCGCGATCGCGATGGTCTCGAGATCGCGCATCTCGCCGACGAGCACGATATCGGGATCCTCCCGCAGCGCCGCGCGCAGCGCGCTCTTGAAGCTCTCAGTGTGGACGTGCACCTGACGCTGCGTGATCAGGCATTTCTTGTTCTCGTGCACGAACTCGATCGGATCTTCGATCGTGATGATGTGATCCGTCCGCGTCCGGTTGATCAGGTCGATCAGGGCACAGAGCGTCGTCGACTTGCCCGACCCGGTGGGACCGGTGACGAGCACGAGTCCCTTGGTGAGATAGCAGAGCCGCTGCACCTCCTCGCTCAGTCCCATCTCGTCGACCGTTACGACTTTTGCTGGAATGACCCGGAACACCGCCACCGGGCCTTTGCGATCGCGCGCGGCATTCACGCGAAAGCGCGCCAGCCCGGGTATTTCGTAGGCGAAATCGGTGTCGCCCGTTTCCTTCCATTCTTCGCGATTGCGCTCCGGCATGATCGACAGCACGAGCAGCTCGAGGTCGTTTACGCTCAACGCCTCGCCGCCCTGGCGCTTGATTTCGCCATGGGTGCGGAACAGCGGCGGCTCGCCCACTCGCAAGTGCAGGTCCGAGCTTGCCGACTGCACCAGCATTTTCAGCATCTTGCCGAGGCTCTGCTCGGCAGCCTGGAACTGGGACGTCGCGAATTCCACCGGCAGCGCAACGGGAGCGACTGGCGTCTCGATCCGTGGGCGCGCGTGCGGCGCCGAGGCTCGCTTTGGGGCAGACGGAGGCGGGGCGGCGGGGGCGCCGGGGGCGCCGGGGGCGGGGGGGCGCAGGGGGGCGGGAGCAGGCGGAGACAGCGCCGGTCCTGGCCGAACCGCCGAGATCACGGCGGTCAATCGCCCCGATTCCGGTACGATCCTGACCCGGACCAGGCCCTGGTTGGCCGCGTAGTCGAACTCGGTCTCCGAGTTTTGGTCGATCTTGTCCGCCGCCTCGGGCGGCGCCACCTCGACCATGAGCGAGTAAATGTGCTGGTCTGTGAGCGGCTGCTTGGAGACTCTGCGCGGCTTCCCGTCCTTGACGAGCGTGACCGGCTCGTCGGGCAGCAAATACAGCTGGTCCGCCTGCTCGCGCAGCATGACATCAACAAAGGGGTCAAGGCGAGACGGCATCGATCAGTCCTCGGGCCGCGCATACAGGACATGCGCGCGGTTGACCACGTGAATCTCGTCGGCGGTCGTGATGGCAAAGAAGGGCTCCGCCGACGCGTTGAGGTAATCGAGCAACCGCGAGTGATGCTGCGGCAGCTCGATGGTCGCCGACCCGGTGAGCCGGGATCCGTCGGCGAGCATCAGCTCGAGCCGGCCCGTCCGCGCGACCGAGAGCCGATCGGGATCTTCGGGCGTGGTGGTCCGCGGCACGGTAAGCGTCACCGTGCGGGCTTTGGTGACGAGCAGAACAGCCTTGCCGTCATCTTTGGGGCGAAACGGGAAGAACCCTTCGGGCCGGTTGAGCATGTCGAGCGCGGTCTCGTGGCCGGCGTGCTGCGGCACCCGCTCCATCACGTAGATCTCACCCGCTCGTTTGCCGCCACCCGTCTGGAGCAGAAGTGCGGGAATGGCGAGGCGCGGAATCGCGAAACCGGTACTCACGGCGTTCGGCATTGCACCGAGACTGGCGCCCGATTGCCACACGCGATGGTCTCATTCATGCCGCTGGCAATCGGCCCGCACGCGGTACTGTGCGCGGTCTCGGTCGCCTCAGCGGCCGTATGGCCCGCGGCGGTCGCGCAGTTGCTGCGGCCGTTGAACTCCATGCAGACCGTGCACCGTTCCGTGGCTCGCGCCGTAGACATGTAGACGAACAGCGCGATGACCACGAGGATGACCGCCAGAGTGATCAGGGTGGAGCGCTTCATGGCCCTCTCTCGGTGAGCGTGCAAAGTGGCAAACGCGCGCAGTTCGCGCCAGAGCCCGGCACGATTTATCGTGTAGGGGATGACTGGCGTCGTGCGGATAGTTATGGTCGCGTTCGACCTGCTCGCGGTGATCCTGATCATCATCGCCGGGTCGGCGTGGCGCAACCACCGCCGTGTCAGCGCGGGCGTCGGGCTGCTCGCCGCCGCGCTCTGCCTCTCTATCGGGATCCTGTGCGGCGCGATTACGGTCGGGATTCGCGGCTATCGCGCCTTCACGCATGAGGTCGTGGCGGCGACGATCAAGACGGAGCCGATCGGCCCCCAGCGGTTCCGCGCGACGGTCACACTCTCCGACAGCAGCCTTCACATGTTCGATCTCGCCGGTGACGCGGTGTATGTCGATGCGCACGTACTGAAATGGCGGCCCATCGGCACCTTGCTCGGTTTACCGACCGCGTATGAGCTCGATCGCATCGCCGGCCGCTATCAGGCGCTGAGTGACGAGCAGAACCTCGAGCGGACCGTCTATTCGCTCGCCACGCCGAAGCCGTTCAACGCCTTCGACCTCGCTCGTCATTACTGGGTGCTGCGCCCGCTGGTCGATGCCGAATACGGCTCGGCCACGTTCATCGGCGCAACGGCGCGGGGCGGCGCGACTTACGAAGTGCGCGTCTCCACCTCGGGACTCCTGGTGAGGTCGGTCCCGACCAGGTAACCTTCTCGCGGTGACTGAGAAGAAACCGAAACCCAACTACACCAACGCCTGGCGTGAGGCTCGCCAGCTCGTCTGGCAGCATCGCAGCCGGCTCGGCGTCGGGCTCACGCTGATGATGCTGAACCGGCTGGCTGGGCTCGTGCTGCCCTGGTCGTCGCGCTACCTCATCGACGGGGTCATCGGTCAAAAACGGGCCGACCTGCTCGGCATCATCGCGGCGGCCGTGGCCGGCGCCACCATCGTGCAGTCGGTCACGTCGTTCGGCCTGTCCCAGATCCTCGGCGTCGCTGCGCAGCGCGCGATCACGGACATGCGCAAGTCCATCCAGGCGTATGTGTTGCGACTCCCCGTCGCGTATTTCGACTCGACGAAAACGGGCATTCTGATTTCGCGCATCATGACCGACGCCGAGGGCATTCGGAATCTGGTCGGCACGGGACTCGTGCAGCTCCTCGGCGGGCTGGTCACCGGGACGATCGCGCTCGCCGTGCTGTTCTGGTTGAATTGGAAACTCACGGCGGTGTCGATCCTCGTCCTTGCCGTGTTCGGGGGCGGGATGGCCTACGCGTTCTCCAAGCTTCGCCCGCTGTTCCGCGACCGCGGCAAACTCAACGCCGAAGTCACGGGCCGCCTGGCGGAGACGCTCGGCGGCATCCGCATCGTGAAAGCATACCGGTCCGAGCGGGGCGAGCGACTGGTATTCGCGCGCGGGGCGCACGGCCTGTTTCGCAACGTGGCGACGACCATGACCGGCATATCCGCGGTGGGGGCGTTTGCGCAGCTGGTGATCGGCGCCATCTCGGTGATCATGATCGTGGTGGGTGGCCGAGCCGTGCTCACGCAGCAGATGACGCTCGGACAGTTGGCGCAGTACGTCATCTTTGTGGGATTGGTCGCTCTGCCGCTGATCAACATCGCGTCCATTGGCACGCAGATCACCGAAGCGTTTGCGGGCCTCGATCGCATCTACGAGCTGCGCCGCGTCACGACCGAAGACGCCGACGATCTGCACCGTGCGCCGCTGGGGCTGGTACGGGGCGACGTCGCCTTCGAGCACGTCACGTTCTCTTACAAACCGGGCGTTCCCGTTCTCAAGGATGTGTCGTTCCGCGCGCGGGCGGGATCGACGACCGCGCTGGTCGGTTCGTCCGGATCGGGCAAGAGCACGTTGATCGGCCTGGTGCTGGCGTTCAGTCGGCCGGAGCAGGGCAGGGTGCTCGTGGACGGGCGCGATCTCGCCACGGTGCCGCTCGCCGACTATCGCACCCAGCTCGGCGTGGTGCTGCAGGACAATTTTCTGTTCGACGGCACGGTCGCCGAGAATATCGCGTTCGCGAAGCCGCACGCGACGCGGCGGGAGGTCGAGGCGGTCGCGCGCATTGCCCACTGCGACGAATTCATCGAGCAGTTCGACGACAAGTACGACACCGTGGTGGGGGAGCGCGGCGTGAAGCTCTCGGGTGGGCAGCGCCAGCGCATTTCGATTGCGCGCGCCATTCTCGCCGATCCGCGGATCCTGGTGCTGGACGAGGCGACGTCGAGCCTCGATTCGGAGAGCGAGGCCAAGATCCAGGATGGATTGCGGGCGTTACGGCACGGCCGGACGACGTTCGTCATCGCGCACCGGTTATCGACGATCCGCAGCGCCGATCAGATCCTGGTGCTCGAGGGCGGGCAGATTGTGGAGCGAGGGACGCATGAGGAGTTGTTGGAAGCCAACGGGCGTTACCGGCAGCTCTATGACAAACAGTACCATTTTGAACGAGACCGATTCATCAATCCGGGGGAGGATTTCACCCCCGAGCCGGAGCAAGTGACGGTGCCCCCGGTGGCTCCGCCGACGCGCCTCTAACCTGAAGCTCCCAGCCACCAGAGTAGTTGCGAAGTTGCGCAGACCGCCGACGCGACTCTAGCCTGAAGCTCCCAGCCACCAGAGTAGTTGCGAAGTTGCGCAGACGGCGAAGTGGCTCCAAGTGGGAAGCTCCAAGAGCGGAGTCGCTGCTACTCCTCACCGAGCTTCCTCATCAGGCCGTAGACCGTGCGGGCGCATTCATCCCGCACGGCGGACGCCTTGGCAACGTCCTCGCGCCGCAAGTAGTCTAGTCCCACCGCCAGATCGATAATCGCCTCGATCTCATCCAACGACGCCCGAGCAATCCCTAGATGTTTACGAAACTCTTTGTTGCCGAGTCGACTGGCGCCCTCGGCAATGTTCAGAACCACACTCGATGCAGCGCGCTTCCACTGGTTGCCGAGGCAGCTGCGCTCGTCGTCAGGCAACTTTGCGATCAGCGGCTTGGAGATGAGGGCGAGAGCACGAGCATGTTGCCATGCCATGAGTTTCTTGAAGTGTCCCATACGCCAAGATGGGAGGCGCAATGCGACAACCAGCATCGATTATTTGCCGGTGGGAGCCTTTTCTTGCATCGTGGGGCTTGCCACTTGGAGCCACTTCGCCGTCTGCGCAACTGCGCAACTTCTCTTGCGACTGGCTACTTGGTGCTGGAACCCCACGTGGCGGTATGGAAGTGCTCCGACCTCGGCGCAAGCCTGCCCTTACCCGCAGCGTACTCCTTCCAGCTCACTGCCGGATACTCATTCGAGACTTGCCGCATCGTGATGCAATCCTGGACCGGGCAGACGGCAGCGCAGAGATTGCACCCAACGCACGCTTCCTCGATGATCTCGACCACCGGTCCGCCATTGTCGCGCGGCAGGCGCCGGATCGCTTGATGCGCGCCGTCCTCGCAGGCGGTCCAGCACAGCTCGCACTTGATGCACTTGTCCTGATCGATGTGCGCGAGCAGGTGGTAGTTGAGATCGAGGTCTTCCCACTTCGCGACCCGGGGCAGTGCCCGGCCCCGAATATCGGCGATCGTGCGATGGCCCCGCTCGTCCATCCAGTTCGACAAGCCATCGATCAGGTCTTCGACGATGCGGAAACCGTAATGCATGACGGCCGTGCACACCTGCAGCGTGCCGGCGCCAAGGGCGATGAACTCCGCGGCATCGCGCCACGAGGAAATGCCGCCGATCCCTGAGATCGGGATCTTGACCTTCGGGTCGCCGGCGACGGCGGACACCAGATGCAGCGCGATCGGCTTGACCGCGGGGCCGCAGTAGCCGCCATGACTCGACTTCCCGGCGACCGACGGCTGCGGCTCGAACGTCGCCAAGTCCACGCCGACGATCGAGTTGATGGTGTTGATCAGCGACAGCGCGTCGGCCCCGCCTTTGACCGCGGCGCGCGCGATGTAGGTGATGTCGGTGACGTTGGGCGTGAGCTTCACGATCACGGGAATCGTGGCGACTTCCTTCACCCATTCGACAATCTGGCAGGTGTAATCGGGAACCTGGCCAACCGCGCTCCCCATGCCGCGCTCGCTCATGCCGTGGGGGCAGCCGAAGTTCAGCTCGATGCCGTCGGCGCCGGTGTCCTCGGTCTGCTTCACGATCGTGTGCCACGCTTCGCGCTTCGATTCGACCATGAGCGATGCAATCACGGCGTGCTTCGGATAATTCCGCTTGACCTCCGCGATTTCCTTGAGGTTTTCGGCGATCGGACGGTCGCTGATGAGCTCGATATTGTTAAAGCCCATCATGCGATTTTGCCCGAGGTCGACCGAGCCGTAGCGCGAGAAGACGTTGATGATGGGCTCACCGATCGTCTTCCAGACCGCGCCACCCCAGCCTTGATCGAAGGCCTTCGCGACCTGGCCGTAGGTGTTGGTGGGTGGGCCGGACGCCAGCCAGAAAGGGTTCGGACTCTCGATGCCCGCGAAACGTGTGGTGAGATCAGCCATTTGTCAGCCTTTCGTGAATCTTCTTCGCCGCCGCCACTCCCTCTGCCGCCGCATTCACAATTTCCGCACCGCCATTGGCGCAGTCTCCGCCGACAAACACGCGGGGGTCATCCTTCGGCCACTGCAGCTCGGTCCGGTCACCCTGCCCGATCGCCACGATCACCATGTCGCACGGAATCATTTCGTTTCCCTGCGCGGTCGTCACCTCCAGCGCCGCGACCGTCCCGGAACCGTTGCCGATGACACGCTGGGGTGCCGCATTGAATCGGAAGCCGCAGCCGTCGCGTTTCGCCAGCTCGTATTCGTAGTGATAGCACGGCATATCGGCTTCGCCGCGCCGGTAGACGATCGTCGTCGTCGCCGCCCCGAGTCGTTTCGCTTGCGTGACTGCGTCGATCGCGGTGTTGCCGGCGCCGATCACGACGACCTGGCGCCCGACCGCCGTCTCCCGGTAGGGATGGGTCTTGAGATGCGCGATGAAGGTGAGCGCGTCCGTGACTCCGGACAGATCGTCGCCGGGAATGCCCAGCCGTTTCGTGCTGCCCAGTCCGACGCCGATGAAGACCGCGTCATAGCGCGCGAGCAGATCGTCGATGGAGCTCACGGTGACGCCCAGCTTGAGCTCGACACCGAGATCGAGAATGTCCTGCACTTCGGCGAGGGCGACGTTGCTTTTGAGCTTGTACTCCGCAATGCCGTAGGTATTCAGGCCGCCCGGCTGGGACTGTGCCTCGAATACGGTGACGGCGTGGCCGCGGCGGCGCAAATCGCGCGCGCACGCGAGGCCTGCGGGACCGGCGCCAACAATCGCGACCCGCTTGCCCGTCTGCGCTCCAGGCGCGAACAACGTCACTTTGTGCTCGAGCACGTAATCAGTCGCATGTCGCTGCAGCAGTGCGATCTTGATCGGCTGCTCGTCGCGATCATTCAACACGCAGGCGCCTTCGCAAAGCACTTCCACGGGACAGGCGCGCGCGCACGAATGCCCGAATGGATTGGCGTCGAGGATGACGCGCGCGGAGCCGCGCAGATTGCCGGTCGCGATCTTTTTAATGAACGCGGGTACGTCGATGTGGGTGGGGCAAGCGATGGTGCAGGGCGCGTCGTAGCAGAACAGGCACTTGTTGGCCTCGAGCAGCGCCGCGTCGCTGCTCAGCGGTGGCGCGATGTCGGCGAAATTGGCAGCGAGCTGCTCGTCACTGAGGGGGTTAGGCCCTTGCACTGATTGCTCCCCGCTCCCTGCTTCCCGCTCCCACGCGCATCCCGATCACATACACGAGGGCCGAGAGGAGAAAGCCCACAAACCACGCCCAATTGTAGATCGTGCCGAACACACCGGTCTCGGGGACGCCGCGCAGCGCGGCGACGAAGCCCGGCAGGCTGGGCAGCGCGCCGATCGCGAGCGCGCCGATCGCCACCCAGTTGAAGCCGCGGGAGTACTCGTACGCGCCGTGGCGCTTGTAGAGGTCGTTCACGATCAGATCACCGCGGCGCACGACGAAGTAGTCGGCGATCATGATTCCCGCGACGGGACCGAGCAGCGCCCCATACCCGATCAGCCACGTGAAGATGTAGGCGGCGGCGTCGTTGTAGAGCCGCCACGGCATCATCAGAATGCCGATGACGGCCGTGATCATCGCGCCCTGCTTGAAGGTGATCTTGTGCGGCGCGAGGTTCGAGAAGCCGTTCGCGGGCGCGACGATGTTGGCGGCGATGTTCGTCGTGAGCGTTGCGATGATGAGCCCCGCCATCGAAAGCATAATCATCAACGGTCCACCGATGCGCGCCAGCAGCGCCACCGGATCGGCGATCCGGGTCCCGAAGATCACGACGGTTGCGTTCGTGACCGCGGCGCCGATGAACGCGAACAGCGCCATCGTGGCCGGCAGCCCGACGGCCTGGCCGACCAGCTGATCGCGCTGGGACCGCGCATAGCGGGAGAAATCGGGGATCGAAAGAGCCATCGTCCCCCAGAACGCGACGGCGGAGGTCAGCCCTGCACCGAAGACGCTGCCGACGGGCTGATGGGCGGATGGGGGGGGGCCGATGGGCGGATTCTGAAGCATGACGGAAAGGCTGCCGGCACGGACCCAGGCCCAGATGAACAGCGCCGCACCCACGGCGAGCAGGAAAGGCGAGCCCCAGGTCTCCAGGAACTTGATCGAGTCCATGCCCCGCAACACGATCCACACATTCATCGCCCAAAACAGCATGAAGCAGAGAAACTCGCCGGTGTTGAGACCGGCGAACGCGGGCAGCAGCTGCGGCAGCGTCGCGATGCCGGCCCACAGGACTTCGATGAGCTTGTAAATCGCCCAGCCGCCAATCCACGTCTGAATCCCGAACCAGCCGCACGCGACGAGGCCTCGCAGCAGCGCGGGAATGTTCGCGCCCAACACGCCGAACGAAGCACGCGCCAGCACCGGGAAGGGGATTCCGTAGCGTGTGCCGGCGTGCGAGTTGAGCGCGATCGGAATCAGGACAACCACGTTGCCGAGAATGATCGCGCCGACCGCCGCCTGCCACGTCCAGCCCGAGGCCATCAACCCGGAGGCAAGCGTGTACGTGGGAATGCAGATCGCCATTCCGATCCAGAGCGACGCGATGTTCCACCAATTCCAGGTGCGCCGGTCGGGCGGAACAGGCAGCAGGTCTTCGTTGGCGAGCTGAGTGCGAGCTGGCAGCGTCATAAGTTGACGCGCGCTAAGAGCGCGCGCTCATTTGACCTCCGCCAATGCGCGCTCGATGCGTTTGCAGCCGTCATCGATCTCTGCTTTGCTGATCAACATCGACGGCGCGATGCGGATGACATTGCCGTAGAGTCCACCCTTGCCGATGAGCAGCCCGTGCCGTTTCGCGGCCTCCAGGAACGCGATGGTCTTCTTGGGGGACGGTTCTTTGGTCTTGCGGTCCTCCACGAACTCGATCCCCTGCATCAGCCCCATGCCGCGGACGTCGCCGATGAAGTCAAACCGCTTCTTGAATTCCTCGAGCGCGTCCCGCAGCTGCGTGCCGCGCTCGGCGGACCGTTTGGGCGTATTCTCGCGCTGCATGACTTCGAGCGTCACATCCACCGCCGCCATGGAAATCGGGTTGCCGCCGAACGTGGACAGCGACAGTCCGGTAAACGCGTTCGCGACCTCTTCCGTGGCGATAGTCGCGCCGACCGGGAAGCCGTTGGCGATCGATTTCGCGAACGTCATGATCTCGGGATCGACACCCCAATGCTCGATCCCGCACCATGTGTCGCCGGTGCGGCCCCAGCCCGTCTGCACCTCGTCGCAGATGAAGACGCCGCCGTATTTGCGGATGATGCCGACCGCGATCTCGAAATACTCTTTCGGCGGCGTGATGAAGCCGCCCGCGCCCTGAATCGGCTCCGCCATGAATGCGGCGATGCGGCCGGTCGTCTCCGTCTTGATCAGATCTTCGATATCCTGCGCGCAGCGGATGCCGCAGTCGGGGTACTCGAGCCCCATCGGGCAGCGATAGCAGTAGGGCGACAGCGCGTGCTTGATGCCCGCAATCTGCGTCGGCAGGATGCGCCACGGCTGCTGCCCCGTGATCGCGATCGCGCCCTGGCTGCGGCCCGCGTAGCTGTGCCGCAGCACGATGACCTCCTGCTGGCCGGTATAGATCTTTGCCAGCATCACCGCCGTTTCATCGGCCTCGGTGCCGCTCGTCGTGAAGAAGCTTTTCTTCAGCTTGCCGGGCGTGATCTGCGTGAGCCGTTCCGCGACGCGCGTTTGCTCCTGGGTGGGATAGACGCTGGACGTATGGACGAGCCGCGCCACCTGGTCCTGAATGCGCTTGACGAACTCGGGATGGGAGTGCCCGATCCCGGCGGTGAGAATGCCGCCGAAGAAGTCGAGGTACTCGCGGCCGTCGAGGTCCTTGACGCTCGACCCATGAGCTTCGGTGATGACGACTGGCTCCTGGTAGTAGGTCGCCACGCAGGGAAACAGGAACTCCTTGTGCTTCGCGCGAACGGTCTGCGAATCCATTAGTGTGTAGGCTCCCTCTTCAAGAATTGACCTCGTCCGATCGTCCCCACGAACTCGCCATCGCGTGCCTGCACTTGACCGCGGACCGTCACCACGCTTGCGCGACCCTTCTGCTCCCAGCCTTCGTAGGCGTTGTAGTCGACCTTCGAGTAGCTGCACTCTTTTGCGAATGTGCCGCGATACGCCGGATCGTACACCACCAGATCGGCATCACTGCCGAGCTCGATCGCTCCCTTCCTGGGATAGAGCCCGAACAGCTTGGCGGCCTGCGTCGAGCAGGCGTCCACCATCGCCTGCACCCCCAGGCGACCCGCGGTCACACCGCAGGTGTGCACCAGGTCGACCCGCTCCTGAACCGACGGGATGCCGTTGGGGATCTTCGTAAAGGCGTCCTTCCCCATCTGCTTCTGGTCGCCGAACCGGAACGGCGCATGATCGGTCGCGATGGTGCTGATGTCGCGCGACTTCACGCCGGCCCACAACACACTCTGGTTCGCCTTGGCCCGCAGGGGAGGCGACATCACGTACTTGGCGCCCTCAAAACTCGGTCGCTCCACATAGCTCTCATCGAGCACGAAGTGCGGAATGACGGACTCGATCCACACGTTCACACCACGCTTTCGCGCCTCGAGGGCCGCACGCACGGCCGGCTCGCACGATGTGTGCACGATATACACGTGCGTGCCGAGCAGCTCGGCGAACGTGCAGAGGTGATGGACGCCGTCGGCTTCCACGATCGGGGGCCGTGACGGACCGTGCCACTCGGGCCCCGTCTTGCCGGCGGCGAGCAGCGATTTCTGTAACGCGTCGATCGCATCGGCATTCTCGCAGTGCGCCGTGACGATGACTCCCGCTTCGCGGGCCAGCTTCATTGCCGCAAACAGGTCTTCGTCGGAGAGATTGAGCGCGCCCTTGTACGCTAGGAACACCTTGAACGACGCGACCCCGGCCTTCACGATCTCGCGGAACTGGTCGCGAATGTGCGGCTCGAACCGGACGACGGACATGTGAAACGTGTAGTCCACGGCGGCGAGTCCTTCGGCTTTCGACTTCCACAGCTCGAACGCCGCGACGGGCTGATCGCTGGGCCCGGGGCAGATCATCTCGATCAGTGTCGTCGTGCCGCCGGCGAGCGCGGCCTTGCTGGCCGATTCGTAATCATCGGCCGCGTATGTGCCCATGAACGGCAGGTAGATATGCACGTGCGGGTCGATAAAACCGGGAAAAACGTACTTGCCGCGTGCCTCGACGATCTCCGCGCCGCGCGCGACGAGCTTCGGATCGATGCGCGGCTCGATCCGCGTAATCGTCTCGTCCTCGGCGTAGATATCGCCGGTGAAATCCTCAGTGGCCGTGATGATCCGGCCCTCGCGGATCAGGAGCGCCATGTGGGGATCCAGCGGCGCACGGTGCGGAGATAACTCTCATACGACTCGCCGAAGACACGGCGCAAATGCGGTTCCTCGTACAGCAATACGAACAGATGCGTGATCAGCAAGAAAACCAGGGCGTATCCGGCCAGCGCGAAGGACCGATAGAACAGCGCCGCACCGAGCAGCGCGGTGCCGGCGCCGATGTACATGGGGTTACGGACGAAGCGGTACGGGCCGGCGACAACCAGCGCGCGGGGTGGATCGAAGGGAGCAGGGGTCCCCCGACCGATGACAGCGAAGGTAAGGACGCACGCGATCGCGAGCGCCAGCCCGAGCACCACAACGATCAGCCCGAGGACCTGCGCGGCGCCGATGCCCTCCACCTGCTGGATCCCCACCCGCGCGAGAATCCTCCCCGGCACAAAGACCAGGAATGCGCCAATGAACAGCGCCGCGTAGGCCAATCCACGAAACAGGGCCAGCACTAGAATCCCCACGCACGACGCACCACGCACCACGCACGGTCTTTCACGGCAATTGCCTCACCATGTCGTCGTATGTCTCGGGCCGGCGGTCACGGAAGAACTGCCAGGTGCGCCGCACCTCTTCGATCATGTCGAGATTCATCTCGGCGACGACCAGCTCGTCCTTGTCTTCGCTCCCCGTCGCCAGGAAGTTGCCGCGCGGGTCCACGAAGTAGCTCGAGCCGTAGAACTGTCCCACGTTCCACGGCGCCTCGGTTCCCACGCGATTGAGGCAGCCCATGAAGTAGCCGTTGGCGACCGCGTGCGCCGGCTGCTCGAGTTTCCAGAGATACTGTGAGAGTCCCTTCACCGTCGCCGACGGATTGAACACGATCTCGGCACCGTGCAGGCCGAGCAGCCGCGCGCCCTCGGGGAAGTGGCGGTCGTAACAGATGTAGACGCCAATCGTCGCGTAGCGCGTCTTGAAGACGGGATAGCCGAGGTTGCCGGGCTTGAAGAAGAACTTCTCCCAGAAGCCGGCGGTATGCGGGATGTGGTTCTTGCGGTACTTGCCGAGGTAACTGCCGTCGGCGTCGATCACGGCCGCGGTGTTGTAGTAGACGCCCGCCATCTCGCGCTCGTAAATCGGCACGATCATCACCATCTCATGTTTCTTGGCGAGCTGCTGCATGCGCTCGATCGTCGGTCCCGGAATCGGCTCGGCGATGTCGCACCACTTGGCGTCCTGGCTGGGACAGAAGTAGGGCCCGTTGAAGACTTCCTGCAGGCAGAGGATCTGCACGCCTTTCTTGCCCGCTTCCTCTATATACGGAAGGTGCTTCTCCTCCATTGCCTTGCTGATCCGGGCGACCGGGGCGTTGGTATCGTTGATGGGGTTCGACATCTGGATGAGGCCGCCAACGACTTTTCGCATGCTCTCACGCCCCGTTGTTTGTTGCCCCCGGGCTGCCGCCCGGGGTTAGAGAACCTACCAACGCGAGATGACCACTTTCTTATCCGTGTAGAACTCGATTGAATCCTGTCCGTGCGCTTTTAGGTCTCCGAAGAACGATCCCTTCGTCCCCCCGAAGGGGAAGAACGCCATCGGTGCTGCGACACCGATGTTGACGCCGATCATACTGACGCCGACTCGATAACGAAACTCCCGCGCCGCCTTGCCGCTCTGCGTGAAGATCGACGTCGCGTTCGCAAACCCGGACCGCTGCACTATCTCGATCCCTTCGTCCAGGTTGCTCACGTGCGTCACCGCGGCCACGGGTCCGAAGATCTCTTCTTTCCCGATCGTCATGTCGGACTGGACGCCATCGAAGACGGTCGGGCCGACAAAATGGCCGCGTGGATGTTTCTCGACCTTGGTCGCGCGCCCGTCGAGCAGCAGCGTCGCGCCTTCTTTGCGCCCCGCCTCGACGTATGAGAGCACCTTCTCCTTGTGCTTCGCCGAGATGACGGGACCCATGCTGACGTCGGGCTCGAGGCCGTAGCCGAGGCGCAGGGCCCTGGCCGTGTCGAGGAGCTTGTCGCGGAATGGTTCGTACGCTTTCCCGGCGGCCACCACGACGCTACCCGCCAGGCACCGCTGGCCGGCGCAGCCGAACAGTGACTCGCTGATGTTGGCGACCGCACGGTCCATATCGGCGTCGGGCATGACGATGACGTGATTCTTCGCGCCACCCAGGGCCTGCACGCGCTTGCCGTGCTTCGCACCTTCCTGGTAGACGTGCTTGGCGACCGGCGACGATCCGACGAATGAGATCCCCGCGATGCCGGGATGCGCGAGCAGGGCGTTCACAACTTCTTTCGCGCCGTGGACCATGTTCAGGACGCCGGCGGGGATGCCGGCTTCCTGCGCCAGCTCGAGAATGCGGGTGGATGAGAACGGGACCTGCTCGCTCGGCTTGAGAATGAAGGTGTTCCCCGTGGCGATGGCGTATGGCCAGAACCAGCAGGGCACCATGGCCGGGAAGTTGAATGGCGTGACGGCGGCGAAGACGCCCAGCGGCTGTCGCACGTACTCGCAGTCAATGCCGGTGGCGACGTCCTCGAGCGTCTTGCCCATCATCAAGGCGGGAATCCCGCAGGCATGCTCGACGTTCTCGATGCCGCGCCGCACCGACCCTCGCGCCTCATCGAGCGTCTTGCCGTGCTCGCGCGTGACCGTCGTGGCGATCTCGTCGAAGTGCTCTTCCATCAGGTACTTCAGCTTGAAGAGGTAGCGCGCGCGCACCACAGGCGGCACCTGGCGCCACTTGAGGAATGCGGCCTCGGCTGCTGCAACCGCGGCATCCACGTCCCGCGCCCCGGAGAGCGGCACCTTGCCAAGCGCTTCCGCCGTGGCGGGGTTCGTGAGATCCAGATAGTCGGCGGTTTGCGGTGCGACCCATTCGCCACCGACGTAGTTCCGCAGGGTTTTCATAGGCCCCTAGCTCCTTAGCCCTTAGCCCCTGTCATAAAAGTGAAGAAACCGGCCGCGACGTGGTCGGAGCCGGTTTCAACGTAACCTAGGGATGGGCAGAGGCTTGTCAACTCACAACCGGACTCCTCCCTGCCACCCCTTTATGTCCATTGCCGGCGAACTGCGCCCGCTCCGTAGATCCTTCCAACGCCATGGTCGAGCTGCGGCCACCCGAGACGATCTGCGTGATCTCGTCGAAGTACCCGACGCCCACGAATTCCTGATGCTTGACCGCCTCGTAGCCGTCGCGCTCGAGTGCAAACTCGCGCGACTGCAGATCGGCATACGCCGCCATGCCGCGTTCCTTGTAATCCTGGGCAAGGGTGAACATGGCGTGATTGAGCGCGTGGAAGCCCGACAGGGTGACGAACTGGAATTTGTAACCCATCGCGCCCAGCTCCTTCTGGAAGCCCGCGAGCTGCGCCTCGTTGAGGTGGCGCTTCCAGTTGAACGACGGCGAGCAGTTGTAGGCGAGCAGCTTGCCGGGGTACTCCTTATGGATCGCTTCGGCGAACTGCCGAGCCTCAGCGAGATCCGGCTTCGCCGTTTCGAACCACAGCAGGTCGGCGTACGGCGCGTAGGCGCGCGCTCGCGCGATCGCCGCGGCGACGCCGTCCTTGATCACGAAGAAGCCCTCCGGTGAGCGCTCGCCCGTGCACCAGGGGCGGTCGTACTCGTCCACGTCGCTCGTCAGGAGACCGGCGCTATTGGCGTCGGTGCGCGCGATGAGCATCGTTTCCACGCCGCAGACGTCGGCCGCGAGCCGGGCGGAGATGAGCTTGGTGACGAACTCGCTCGTCGGGACCAGGACCTTGCCGCCCAGGTGGCCGCACTTCTTGACCGATGACAGCTGATCCTCGAAGTGGACGCCCGCGGCGCCCGCGGCGATCATGAGCTTCATCAGCTCGTAGGCATTCAGCACGCCGCCGAATCCCGCCTCCGCATCAGCGACGAGCGGCACGTGCCAGTCGATCGAGTGATCGCCGTTCAGGTGGTGGATTTCGTCAGCGCGGCGGAGGGCGTTCTGGATGCGGTTGATGAGCTGGGGTACGCTGTCGGACGGATACAGGCTCTGATCGGGATACGTCGTCATCGCGCAATTCGCATCCGCCGCCACCTGCCAGCCGCTGATGTAGATCGCTTTCAAGCCCGCCCGGACTTCCTGGACCGCCTGGTTTCCCGTGAGGGCTGAGAGTACCGCGACGTAGGGCTCGTCCCGCATCAGCTCCCAGAGTCGCGCCGCGCCGTGGCTCGCGAGCGTGTACTGGATGGGCAGGGTGCCGCGCAGCCGGTAGACGTCCTCCGGCGTGTAGGTGCGCGTGATTCCCTGCCAGCGACGATCGTTGCGCCAGCGCCGATCAAGCTCCGAAACAAATGCGGCTTTGTTCATACGTCACTCCAGATGCTCGTACGCCACGAGGGTGAGAAACTCCGGGAACTCCGTCCCGGTCATCAATTGCCCGAACAGCTTCGCGGCGAGATCGAACTTCCCGCCAGAGAGCTGTTTCGTTTCCATCTCTTCGGCCATGAGCGACTCGACCAGGCCCGGTGTCACCTGGCGGCCGTTGGAGAGGCGCGCGCCGTGCCGCAGCCATTGCCAGACCTGCGAGCGGGAAATTTCCGCAGTCGCGGCGTCTTCCATGAGGTTGTAGATCGGCACGCAGCCGACGCCGCGCAGCCACGACTCGAGGTACTGAATGCCCACATCGATGTTCGTGCGGAGACCGGCCTCGGTGATTTCTCCGTCCGGGACGGTCAACAGATCGCGCGGCGAGACTTGCACGTCGTCGCGCAGCACAGCGAGTTGGTGGGAGGCGGCCAGTGAGGCGAATGCACCGCTGGCGACCGGCACCAGACCTGGATGTGCTACCCAGGTGCCGTCATGCCCGGCGTGCACCTCCCGTATCTTGTCCTGCCATACTTTGTCGAGCGCCTTGGCGTTCGCCAGGGCGTCGCCCTTTATCGGAATCTGCGCCGCCATCCCGCCCATCGCGTGGATGCCGCGGCGATGGCAGGTGCGGATCAGCAGGTCGACGTACGATTTCAGGAAATGGCGATCCATCGTGACGCGAGCGCGGTCGGGAAGGACGAACTCGGGCCGGCTGCGGAATTTCTTGATGAAGCTGAAGATGTAGTCCCAGCGGCCGCAGTTGAGTCCCGCGGAGTGATCGCGCAGCTCGTAGAGGATCTCGTCCATCTCGAACGCGGCGGGAATCGTCTCGATGAGCACGGTCGCGCGGATGGTGCCGCGGGGCAGGCCGAGCGCGTCCTGCGCCGCGACGAACACGTCGTTCCACAGCCGCGCCTCGAGATGGCTCTCGAGCTTCGGCAGATAGAAGTACGGCCCGCCCCCCGACTGCCGCCTGACCAGCGCACGCGCATTGTGGAACAGGAAGAGCCCAAAGTCAAAGAGCGATGCCGAAATCGGCTCGCCATCCACGGTGACGTGTCGCTCGACGAGATGCCAGCCGCGCGGACGCACCATCAGGGTCGCGGTCGAAGGATTCAGGGCGTAGTGCTTGCCCTCGGGGCTCGTGTACGTGATGTGACCCGCGACGGCATCCCGCAGGTTGATCTGACCGTCGATGGTCCCGTGCCACGTGGGCGAGTGGGAGTCCTCGAAGTCGGCCATGTAGACCTGCGCACCCGAGTTGAGCGCGTTGATCACCATCTTGCGGTCGACGGGACCCGTGATTTCGACGCGCCGGTCGATCAGGTCAGGGGGAATCGGCGCGACCCGCCATTCCGCCTGGCGAATCTCCGCGGTGCTCTTCAACAATCCGGGGAATGCGCCGGCATCGAAATCCCGTTGGCGGTCGGCGCGACGCGCCAGCAGCTCCCGGCGGCGGCGCTCGAAGCGGCGAGCCAGGTCGGCAACGAACGTCACAGCGGCGGGGGTGAGAATCTCGCCGAACGCCGGCGGCACAGGCGCGTGAATGAGCGCGCCTGCTGTCGCAGGGTTGGGGGGAGGGGCCACTGGCTCAGCCCCAGTTCTCGGGTCGATCGAGATCGCCGGCATCTTCTTCCTGAAACGGTTGGGCAAGTGTCGTGCCTCCGTTACAGATGGCGGGGGCGGGGGGCGGGGTTGTCAGCCCAGCCGTGGAAGTTCCTATTACTCAACATGGTAACCGCTGTCGGCCGTTCGGTCCCTCGTCGGGATGGCGCTTCCAAAGTCACCGGGGAAGCTCGCTATACCGACGATCTCGTGGTAGCGGGCGCATGGTACGGGAAGACCATCCGTTCGACGATCCCCCGGGGGACCATCCGGTCCATAACGCTCGACCCGGCGTACGACTGGGGGGGATCCCGCGTCGTTCTCGTGACGGCTGACGACATCCCGGGCGACAACGTGGTCGACCTCATCCGGGACGACCAGCCCGTGCTGGCGAGGCAGGGTGGGGAGATACGCCATAAAGAAGAACCAATCCTGCTCCTCGCGGCTGCCGACCGTTCAACCCTCGAGGAGGCCGCCGAGCACATCCGAATCGAGTATGTGCCAGCGGAGCCGGTGTTCGATCCAGCCCAGGCCTCCGAGGTCTACACGACCATCGAGATCCGGAAGGGCGACGATGTCGAGGCTGTTGAGGGGGTGGAGGTTGTAGTAGAGCGGTCGTTTACGGTCGGATTACAGGAGCAGTTATACATCGAGCCGCAGGGCGCCATTGCCTCGCCGACCCCAGACGGCGGCATCACCGTCATTGGTTCGCTACAGTGCCCCTACTATGTGCATCGCGCGCTCAAGCGAGCCCTGAAGCTCACCGATCAGCAGGCCGTGGTAGTCCAAGCGGAGACTGGGGGCGGGTTTGGTGGCAAGGAAGAGTATCCGTCGATGGTGGCGATCCACGCCGCCCTGCTCGCGCGTAAGGCGGGCCGGCCCGTGCGGCTGATTTACGACCGCCACGAGGACCTCGCCGCTACCACCAAGCGTCATCCGGGCGTCATCACCCATCGCACCGGGGTCAAGAAAGATGGAACACTCCTGTTTCAAAACATCGACATCTTGCTGGACGGGGGCGGGTACTGCACCCTGACGCCGGTGGTGCTCTCACGCGCTGCAATCCATGCGAGCGGGCCGTATTCCTGTCCCAATGTCCGGGTACGCGCCCGGGCGGTAGCGACCAACACGCCGCCCAACGGGGCCTTCCGGGGCTTCGGCGCGCCGCAGTCGTTGTTTGCGGCGGAGCTGATGGTGGAGCACGTCGCGGAGCGCCTCGGCATCTCGAGCGTTGATCTGCGCCGGAAGTGGATGCTTCGGTTGGGCGACACGACGGCCACGGGACAGAAGCTCACCGAGAGTGTCAGCAGCGATCTGGTGCTGGATGCGGCTCTGAAAGCCGTCCCGCCCGTCCCCCCCGTCAGCCCGTCCCGCCCGTCTGTGAGGCGCGGTCGCGGTCTGTCGCTCGTCTTTCATGGTTCGGGCTTCACCGGAAGTGGTGAGAAAAAGCTCAGCGGCACGGTCGCGATGGAAGCGTTGGCCGATGGGACTTTCCAGATCCTGACTGCGTCGACGGAGATCGGGCAGGGCACCAAGACGATCTTCTGCCAGCTCGCGGCCGACGCGCTCGGTGTTCCGATGGGCCGCGTAACCGTTGCTCCCCAGGACACCTCGCTCGTGCCCGACTCCGGTCCCACAGTCGCATCGCGCACCGCCATGATCGTCGGCCGTCTCGTGCAGGAGGCGGCGACCGAAATCACGGAGCGGCTGAAAAGGGAAAAGGCTCCGCTGCGCGTCGAGAAGTCGTACATCCAGCCCGATTCGCTCCACTGGGATGAGACGACGTACCGCGGCGATGCCTATCCGATCTATGCGTGGGCCTGCACCATCGCCGACGTGGATGTCGATGTGACGACCGGCGCAGTGCGTGTCACCGATCTCGTTACCGCCGTGGACTGCGGTAAGGCGTTGCATCCGGTGCTCGCTGAAGGGCAAGTCGAGGGCGGCTGTCTCCAGGCAGTCGGCTGGGCGACGATCGAAGAAATCAAAATGAAAGATGGCGGCTACCAGAACGACCGCCTCGCGACGTACCTGATCCCCACTGCGCTCGATGCACCGAACATTCGCACCATTCTGGTCGAGAATCCCTACTCGCGGGGCCCCTTCGGGGCGAAGGGAATCGGCGAGCTCCCGATGGATGGCCCGGCGCCGGCGATCATTGCGGCGATTCATGACGCGACGGGCGTGTGGCTCGACGAGATACCGGCGACGCCCGAAAAGGTCATCGCTGCGCTCGCCAGGAAACCCGCGTGATGGTGCAATTCACGCTGAACGGGCGACGCGTGTCGTTCGAAGGATCGGGGTCGCGCCGCCTGCTGGATGTATTGCGCGAAGACTTTCGCGCGACCGGCACAAAGGAAGGCTGTGGCGAAGGGGAATGCGGCGCGTGCTCGGTGCTGATCGACGGGGACGTCGTGGACAGCTGTCTGGTCGCGGTGGGGCAAGTGGAAGGACGTGATGTTTTGACCATTGAAGGACTTTCGTCGCCGCTGCAGCAGGCGTTCATCGAGCATGGTGCGGCGCAGTGCGGCATCTGCACCCCGGGGATGTTGCTTGCGGCCCACGTCCTGCTTCAGCGGACGACACGTCCGAGCGCGGATGACGTTCGCGAGGCGCTCGCCGGCAATCTCTGCCGGTGTACGGGCTACACGAAGATCATCGAGGCGGTGCTGTCATGCGGGACGTGACCTATCTCCGCCCAAAGGATCTCCAGGACGCAGTGCAGTTATCTCGAACGACCCCAGGATGCCGCCCTCTCGCGGGCGGCACGGACCTCATGGTGATGCTTCACGCGCGAACGTTGCGACCCGCACCTCGGGCCATTCTCGACGTCTGGTCGTTGTCCGAGCTCAAGGGCGTGCGTCGCGTGGACGGAATGCTGGAGATCGGCGCCGCCGAGTCGTATACCGGAATCATTCGTTCAGCCGAAGCACAACAGCATCTGCCGGCGCTCGTCGCCGCGGCGCGTACCATCGGAGCGGCGCAGATTCAGAATCGGGGCACCCTGGGCGGCAACCTCGCCAACGCATCGCCCGCCGGTGATACGCTGCCGGTCTTGCTCGCCTACGATGCCGTCGTCGTCACCGATCGCCGTTCGATTGCCATCGATCGCTTTTTCACGGGCTATCGCCACACCGCGCTGCAGTCCGACGAGCTGATCACCGCCGTGCGCTTTCCGCTCGATCGGCAGGTGGTGTTTCGCAAGGTGGGCACCCGCGCCGCGCAGGCGATTTCCAAAGTCGTGATCGCCGTCTGCCGCCAGCCGGCGCGTGTTGCCATCGGCTCCGTGGCGGAGGTCCCGCTGCGCGCGTCGGGCGCAGAAGCGGCGCTCGCGAGCGGCGACGTCGCGGGTGCCATCGCCGCCGTCACCGCAGACATCAGGCCGATCGACGACGTCCGCTCTACCGCGACGTACCGGCAGGCGGTGACGCAGAACGTGCTCAGGGAGCTGCTGCGTCAATGAGTTCGGAAGGCTACCGCCAGCCGCAGTCCCCGGTCGCGCTCAGGGACCACGTTGACCTCCACGTGCTTCCAGCGGCGGCTATGGAACATCGACCCGATGAGCGCGCCAACTCCCGCGCCGGCGAAACCGAACGCCGCGGCGCCGAGAACGGCGGAATTGGCCGCCGTCACCGGCTCCGCCAGGCAGTTGATCCCGATCCCTTCCGGGACGCATTCCTTGTAACTCAGCATTCCGAACACGAATCCGGCGGCTGCGCCGAGGCTGAATCCGATCGTGGCGCCGCGCGCGGTCTGCCGCACTTGAATCGCGATGCTGTCCGCCGTCACCCGGATGCCATCGCCGGTCGCCCGGCGCAGGTCGTAGTGGGCCGACGTGACCCGTACGCGCTGACCATCGCTCTGCGCCGTCAGGGCGCGAGCGGTGAGGAAAACGAAGAGCAAGATGGCGCCAGCGTGCCGCATAAGTCCTCCAGAAGGTGTCGGCACGTATTGTCACGATGGGACGACAAGTGGGCGTCAAGGAAAACCGATGCACGCGCGCGCCGCTGAGCTCCTCAACCTTCTCGGTATGCGCCCCCACCCCGAGGGCGGGCATTACGTGGAGCTATTCCGCTCGGTCCACCGCGTGCAGGTGCTCGGGAGGAAGGTCGAACGCACCGCGCTCACGACGATCTATTTCTTGCTGGTCGCCGGGGAGTTCAGCCGCTGGCATCGCGTGCTGTCGGACGAGACCTGGCATTTTCACGAGGGCGATCCGCTCGAGCTGCTGCTGTTCGATGAGCGGGGGCTGCGCCGGATGCGGCTGGGCCCGGTGGCGCGCGAGACGCAACCCACGGTGGTGGTGCCGGCGGAAACGTGGCAAGCGGCGAGGGCGGCGGGAGCCTACACCCTGGTTGCTTGTACCGTAGGGCCGGGCTTCGAGTTTGCCGATTTCTCGCTTGCCGTGGATTGGCCCGACGTGGCATCCCGGATCGCGAACGCGGGCCCGGATGTGGCCGGGTTTATCTAATAGGCCAGCAGTTCCAGAGCTCTCTGCAAAACGTGGGTTCCCAACGCCAAGTGCTCAGGACTGGTGGTCTCCTCCGGACAATGGGACCGCCCACCGATACTCGGCACAAACAGCATGCCCACCCTGCATCGCGCGGCGAGGATTTGCGCATCATGGCCGGCGCCGCTCACCATCTCCTCCGCGGCGACGCCCGTATCCTGCGCGGCTCGCGCCAGGACCGCGCGTACCTCCGGATGCATCGGTACCGGCGGCCATTCCTGGAGCATGCGAATCGCGAATTGGAGCCCCCGCTCGGAGGCGACCGTCGCGCAGAGTGAGCGGATGCGCTGCTCGAGCGCCTTGCGGGCGCTCAGATCGGAGTGGCGGAGATCGATCGTGAAGACCGCGCGCCCCGGAATCACGTTGATCTGATCGGGCTCGGCGCGCACTCTGCCGACAGTCGCGACGGCCGGCTTGCCGAGCGAGCGCGCCACCGACTCCACCGCCTGAATCATCACCGCAGCGCCGGCGAGCGCGTCGCGCCGCAGCTCCATCGGTGTGGTGCCGGCGTGATCGGGACGCCCCGTGACGGTTACTTCGAGATGCGCCGTCCCCACGATGGCGCTGACGACCGCCAGCGCCGCGCCCGACGCTTCGAGCAGGGCGCCTTGTTCGATGTGCAGCTCGACGAATGTGTCGATATCGTCTCGCGCCGCGGCTGAGATTTTCGCCGGATCCAGGCCGCGCTCGCGCATCGCCTGGGCGATGTCGGCATCGACTTTGTCGATCCTGCCCGTAATGGCTCTGGACCCCCAAAAATTCGTCGCGAAGCGGGAGCCTTCCTCTTCGCAGATCGCGACGACCTCGAGCGTGCGGCGCGGCTTTCCCTTTGTGGCGAGGAGCGTCTCGACAGCGGTCAGCCCCGCGACGATGCCGAGGGCTCCATCCAGCCGACCGCCGCGACGCACGGTGTCGATGTGGGAGCCAGTGACGATGCTCTTTCCTTTATCAGTCCCCTCGGCGCGGCCCCAGAGAGTGCCCACCGCATCACGCGTCGTTTTCAGCCCAGCATCCTTGAACCAGCGTTCCACACGTTTGACTGCCTCGGCCCACGCGTCGCTATAGAGGGGACGGTACGTCCCGCCATCGGGGAGAGCACCGATGGCATGCAACTCGTCCAATCTGAGTTCCAAGATTTCAGTCACAGGCCCCAAGAGCAGCCACTCATCTGGTGGCTTGTGGCTTCTGCAGACGTCCCCAACCCGGTCTCCCAATCACTTGGCCATCAACGAACACCGTCTGACCACGGACAATTGTTCTGACCACTTTCCCGGTGAACCGACGGCCGAGGTACGCGCAGATCCCGCTGCGGGTCTGAAGGTCCTTCGAGTCAAGCGTCCACTGTTTCTCGGGATCCACGATCGCCAGATCCGCATCGCCACCAACCGCGAGAGCTCCCTTGCGTGGGTACAGCCCGAAGAGCTGCGCCGGGGCCGTTGCGGTGAGATGGGCTATGCGTTCGAACGACAGGCCGCGCGCGTGCACGCCCTCGGTCATGAGAACCGGCAATGTCGCTTGAATGCCGGCGATGCCGCCCCATGCCTTCCAAACATCCTCGTTTCCCCTGGTCTTGTCGGCGGCGGGGCAGGGAGAATGATCCGAGCCGATCAGGTCGACGCGCCCCGCGAGTACCTCCTGCCACAGCGCATCGCGCGTCGCCGCGTCTCGAATCGGTGGGGCGCATTTCAGCGGCGGGCCGATGCGCTCGAAGTCCGCTGCGGTGAAGGCGAGGTAGTGCGGGCAGGTCTCCGCCGAGATCGCGACACCCTTGCTGCGAGCCGCGTCCACGGCGGCGAGGCCCTCGGCACAGCTCACATGCACCACGTGGACCCGCACATTCCTGCCTGCGCCGCGCGCGCTCACGAGCAGCCGCCTGATCGCGTCGACCTCCGCCTCCGGCGGCCGGGCCTCGCACCAGGCGAGCCGGTCGGTGCGCCCCGCCGCGATGAGCTCGGCGCCCATGCGCTCGACCATCTCGTGACTCTCGGCGTGCACGCCGACGAGTGCGTTGAGCCGGGCAGTAGTCTTGAGTCCGATGGCGAGCACGCCGTCGGGGACGCGCTGGAAATCGTCGATCCCGCTGTTGCTCATGAACGCTTTGAAGCCGACGACACCGCGGTGGTGAAGGCTCTCGAGCTCCGCGAGGTTTTCGGGGACCATGCCTCCCCACAGCCCGAAATCGACGAGTGCCTTCTGCGATGCGACGGCGCATTTCGCATCGAACGCTGCGACGGTGGTCGTGGGCGGGTGCGCGTTGAGGGGCATCTCGAGCACCGTCGTCACGCCGCCGGCCGCTGCGCCGCGCGTGCCGGCTTCCCAGCCTTCCCAGTCTGCTCGCCCCGGCTCGTTGAAGTGGACGTGTGCATCTATCACGCCAGGCAAGACCATGAGGCCGCGTGCATCCACGGTGTCGCCGTCGTCATGGACCTCGGAGCCGATTGCCGAGATGACGCCGTGACGAACCGAGATGTCAACGCGACGCTGGCCGGTGGGGAGCACCGCGGTACCCCCACGAATGACGAGCGAGTCTCCGGCGACAAGACTCACCGCAGCTCTTCTATCGTGATCTCCTGCGCTCCCTCCCAAAGCGTGAGCCTGCCGATCTCGGGAAGCTGTTCTCGCCCCTCGATCACGGTTGCGAAATGATTCCCGGCCAACTGCCCCACTTTGCTCGAGAACATGGTCGAACCGTAGGGGAAGAGCAGCTCGGTTTCGCTGATCCCGCCCGGGTAGAGCAGCAGCATTCCCGGCGAGGGATGGCTCGTATGATTCTCGAAATCGAGTCCGAGGTTGCGGTCACCCATCGGAATCCACGTTGACTCGCCGCTCCAGCGGCAGTGGACTATCTTGGACTTGAGCGGCAACATTTTCCGAATCACAGCCACCGTTTTGGGCGCGGCTTTCTCTTCCAGCCGCGCCGTGAACGTCAGGGGTCCCACTCGGATCTTGAGCATGCCCAACACTAACCGTCCAACGATTTCGACGCACGTGCTCGACACCACGCGCGGCGAGCCCGCCGCCGGCGTCGAGGTGACCCTCTCGCGTCTCGCTCACAAGCAGGAGATCTCCCAAGGCACGCGCGAGACCGACAAGGATGGGCGCATCGCCGACGCGATGGACGGCCCGCTCGCCGCCGGCACGTATCGCATGACGTTCGATGTGGGGGCGTACTATAAGAAGAAAGGGAGCGCGCCGCCGTTCATGCAGCGCTTCACGCTGGACTTCGAGATCACGGATGCGCGCCGCTCGTATCACATTCCGCTGCTGATGTCGCCGTATTCCTGTTCGACGTACCGGGGCAGCTGACGGCGTGCGCGGTACGCGGTGAGCGATGCGCGCGACGACTTACCTGGCCGCTTGTTCGAGCGGGCGGGACCGTTGATCGAGCGGCTGCGGGCGGCCGGTCCCGACTCATCAGGTCGTGCCATCATCGATCGCGCGCGGACCATCTTGCCCACCATGTCGGAGGCGGAGCAAATCGCGGTGATCAACGCCCACCCACGCATCGGCGAGCAGCCGGAGCGGGTGAAAGTCCAATCGGCACAGGCGTTTCGGGAGCAGGGCTATGAGCGCGACACCACGCCGCCGGACGTGTTCTTGCGCCTCGCCAATCTCAACGAAGAATACGAGCAGAAATTCGGCTTTCGCTTTGTCATCTTTGTGAATCGACGCCCGAAGGAGGCGCTCATTCCCGTGCTCGAGGCCCGGCTGCGCAGCACGCGGGACGAGGAGCGACGCACGGCGCTGCGGGAAATCCTGGCGATCGCTGAGGACCGCTTGAAGCAGGAGGGGGGTCGATGGAAGGGATGACGCGGAGAGGGTTTGCTGAGCGGTTGGCTTTGGCGGTGGCCGCGCCGTATTTGCTGGAAGACGTTCCTCGGCCACCATTGCAACCACGACCACACCAGCAACCACAAGAACCATCTCCCCTCGCGAAGGCCCTCGCCGAAGGCATCCGCCTGCGATATCCCGATCGGTTCTCCGCCGACGACCTCGCGACGATCACGCGCGGCATCGACAACCGCCTGCGGCAGATCGAGCGGCTGTATCAGACCGCGCTCACGAACGCCGACGAGCCCGATTTTGTGTACTCCGTTTATCGCGGAGCCGATTGATGGCTGACGATCTCGCGTTTGCGTCGATTGCCGAGCTGGGGCGGCTCCTGCGCCAGAAGAAAGCCTCGGCCACCGAGCTGGCGAAGTCTTGCCTCGATCGACTGGAGCGCCTCGGCCCGCAGCTCAACGCCGTCGTGACGGTGACCCGCGAGCGCGCGCTCGCGGAGGCGGCACAGATGGACGCCGAGATCCGGCAGGGAAAATGGCGCGGGCCGTTGCACGGAATTCCGTATGGCGTGAAGGATCTCATCGCGACGAAGGGCTATCCCACCACCTGGGGAGCCGAGCCGTACCGGCAGCAGAAGCTCGAGGCTGACGCGACGCTCGTCGAGCGTCTCGGCGCGGCTGGTGCGGTGCTCGTTGCCAAACTGGCGATGGTCGAGCTGGCTGGTGGCATGGGCTATAACCAGGCGAATGCGTCGTTCACAGGACCCGGCAAGACACCGTGGAACACGAACTACTGGAGCGGCGGCTCATCGAGTGGGCCGGGCGCCGCCGTCGCGGGCGGGCTGGTGCCGTTCGCGATCGGCTCGGAAACATCAGGCTCGATTCTCACGCCTGCGGCGTACTGCGGCGTCACGGGCCTGCGCCCGACCTACGGCCTCGTCAGCCGCCACGGTGCTATGGCGCTCGCCTGGACAATGGACAAGCTGGGACCACTGGCTCGATCCGCGGATGATTGCGCCATGGTGCTCCACGTGATCGCGGGGAAGGATCCGAAGGATCCGTCGTCGGTCGATCGAGGCTTCACGGTGCCGCAGGAACACGGCTCACCAGCCCGGTTCCGAATCGGCATTCCGAAGGGCGCCGACAAGGACATCCAGCCGGAAGTCGCCGCGAATTTCCGAGCTGCGCTGAAGGTTCTCGCAGACCGCCTGGAGCTCGTGGAGGACGTCGAGTTACCCGACCTTCCCTACGGTGCCGTCGCTGGGCTCATCATCGCGGCCGAAGGCGCCAGCGCGTTCGATGATCTGTTGAAAGACGGCCGCTTGTCACAGCTCACCGCTCCCGAGGACCGTACCGGCGGCTATGGCGCGCTCGCGGTTTCAGCGCCTGACTACCTGCGCGCCTTGCGCGTGCGGCGGCCGATGCAGCGCGCGCTCGATGACTTTCTCAAGAAGTTCGACGCCCTCGCCGTCCCCACCCGCACCACTGTCGCGACGCCGATCGACAAGCCGTTCCGCGACGGCTGGCCGGGTATCACCGGCGGGGCCAACGTCATTGGGCCGACGAACGTCGTCGGCGTGCCGGGTATATCAGTGCCGAATGGATTCGGGGTGCAGAATCTTCCAACGGGACTCAGCTTCACGACGCGGGCCTTTGATGACGGGAAGCTCGTTACGCTTGGACGGCTCTATCAGAGCCGAACGGATTGGCACCGTCGCCAACCCACGCTCACTTAGCCGCTCGGTCACCTAAGGCTCTTCGCCCTATGTTTGCACTTCTCAAACTCATCCAGTCGCTCGTCGGCGCCCTGCACTCGGAGGGCACGCCCGGCCAGCTCGCGGCGGGCCTGGTGCTCGGCTCGTTCCTCGGGCTGACACCTCTGATGAACATCCACAACGCGGTGATCCTGGCGCTGTTGATGCTGCTCAACGTGTCGTTTGCGGGGGGCATGCTGGGCTGGGCGCTGTTCGTCCCGTTTGGATTCCTGCTCGATCCGCTGTTCGATTGGATGGGCCACGGCCTGCTGCTTGCGCCGGCGCTGCGGCCCCTGTGGACCTCGCTGTACAACATGCCGATCGTGCCACTGACGAATTTCAACAACACGATCGTGCTCGGCAGTTTCGTCTTCGCGCTGGTCGTGGCGATACCGCTGTTTTTCGTGCTGCGCTGGGCAGTGGCGCGCTATCGGGAGACGGTGGGTGCGCGCGTGCGGCAGTCCAAGTTCTATCAAGCCCTCACGGCGTCCAAGCTGTACAACGTCTACCGGATGTTCCGGCCATGACCGCTCCGGCCACGGCCCGGGTCAAGATCTTCCGCTGGAAGGCGGTCGGACCGCTGCTCGTGTTCTTCGGTATCGTCGGGGTGCTGTGGATCCTCTTTGCCGATACGATCGCCCGGCACGCAACGCAGAAGGTCGGTACGCAGGTGATCGGTGCGAAGGTCGAGATCGCTGCCCTCCATGTCGATCTGCCGCACGGCAAAGTCATGATCCGGGGCCTGACCGTCGCCAGCCCGCATGAGGCCTTCCGCAACCTCATGCAGGCCGACGAGCTGGTCGCGGATCTCGACGTCGTGCCGCTCACCGAAA
>Ga0209377_1000246_pt1 | contig 34377 bp, 26 predicted proteins | sample GraSoiAngelo_141_FD_185898 | JGI IMG/M metagenome (GOLD analysis project Ga0209377, IMG submission 185898) | Grasslands soil microbial communities from the Angelo Coastal Reserve, California, USA - 14_0929_12_40cm (SPAdes) (version 2) | ecosystem: Environmental > Terrestrial > Soil > Grasslands ...
CCTGCTGCGTGTCTCCCCTGAGCCTGCAACCGCACGCCGATCGCCACCGCTCCACGCCATGTGCGCAGCTCCACGAGGTCGGCTCGACGAGATTCACCGTCTCCCGGGGCGGGTGATCGGCGAGCGCGGCGGCAAAGTTGCTCACTTTCACTGTGCCGGAATGCTGCAGGCGGTGCACGACCGTCGCGACGGTCTTGTCGGTGCCCTTGTGATGATGCCCGAACGTTTCGCCGTCCACCGCGATGCTCGCGATCGCACCCGCGGACGTGTGTCTCAGCACGTCGGTCCAGCGGTCGGGATCCGTCGCCAGCCCGCCAAACGCGACGCCGTGCGACAACTTGCCGTCGTAGGCGAAGACTGCGATAGAGCGCCCACCGTCGAGGTCGATCCTGGCGGGCAGCCCGTACTCCGGCGCCTTGGAAACCTGATGCGGAGCGAGCACCGTGAATGCGACCCCCGCGGCTGCAATCACATCGAGCGTCTGCCGATCGACGGCCGTTTCGGGCAGCCAGAAACCAGCCGGATCGCGCCCGAACCGCCTTTTGAAGTCCTGAATCCCCCAGCGCACTTCCGTTTCCTTATCGCGCCGGCTCGCAAGCGGGAGGATGATGTGGTGATACGGCGTCGCCAGCGCATTGCCGTGTCCCAGCCGCCGTACGCCGGCGTGATCGGCGCGGATCACCGCGTCGTAGACGTTACGCGCTTCACGCTGCAGCCAGTCGAGCAGCGTCGGTCCGAAATCGAAACTCAAGTACTCGTAGACCGGCACGAGCGGGCGATACGATTCCTTGGTGATGCGCACGTTCCAATCATGCTCAGGCGCGGCCGACGGCTCGGCATCAACCAGTCCCGTCAGCGGGTTTTCCCGTGGCGGTTGGTAGAAATGGCCGTGGATGACGGCGAGGCCATGCTGTGGTGCGCTCATCCGATCAGGGGAGAGCCTTAGTTGGCGAGTCCTGTCACCCGGGTCTCCAACTAATCCCCCTGTGCTACGGTGGCAGAATTCTCGGGAAGGGCGTCCCCGGCGGCCGCGGGAACGTAGTATCGCGTGACGTAGGTCTGCAGCATTTGTCGGGTGGTGAACCGCTCGACACTCACGGCCAGCGCGGACTTCATGATCTGTACCCAGGCGGCGGATACTTTGCCAGGGATGCGATCGTAGAACTTCGGTACTACTTCCTGCTCGAGCAGACGGAACAGATGCTCCATGTCCCACTGCTCCGCGTCAGCCTCGGCACCAGACAAGGGAATCGCCCAGCCATTCTCCCCCGTGAACCCCTCGGCCCACCAACCATCGAGCGTGCTCAACTGTGGAACGCCGTTGAGCGCCGCCTTCATGCCGCTGGTACCGCAGGCTTCGAGCGGCACGCGCGGCAGGTTGACCCACATATCCACACCGGCGACCATGCGCTGCGCGAGATGCATTTCGTAATCCTCGAGGAACGCGATTCGTCCCTCGAAACTGGGATCCTGCGCGGCCGTGAAAATCCGCTGCAGCACGCGCTTCCCCGGATCGTCCGCGGGATGCGCCTTGCCGGCGAAGATGATCTGGACGGGGCGGCGAGAGTCGGTCAGCAGTCGCCGCAGCCGCTCGGGGTCGCGGAACAGCAGGTCGGCTCGCTTGTAGGTTGCAAAGCGGCGGGCGAATCCGAGGGTCAGTACGTTGGGGGAGAGGAGCGTCCCGGCCGCCGCAAGCTTCGCCGGTTCTTTCCAGTAATCCCGCCAACGGTGACGCGCTTCCTCGCGGATGTAATGCAGCAGCAGGTACCGCAGGCTCTCGTGCGCAGCCCACAGCCGGTCATTATCCAGTGCCCGTACGGCCGCCGCGGTCCTGTCGGGCTCCGTGCGCGATTCCCAATCTGCACCGAGGGCTACGGCGAGCAGCTCGCGGATCGGTCGCGCCATCCAGGTGCCGAGGTGGACGCCGTTCGTGACGTGCCCGATGGGGATTTGTTCTGCGGGCCGGTTATCCCACACCCAACGCCAGATGCGCCGCGATTCTTCCTGATGCCGGGCCGATACGCCGTTCACGCGGCCCGCGAGACGCAGCGAGAGCACCGTCATCTCGAACCGCTGATCATTGGGCCCGGAGTTTCCGAGCGACATGAATTGTTCGCGGGTGATACCCATTGCGTTCCAGAACGGCCCTGTCACTTGCTCGACTTGTTCCGTCGTAAAAACGTCGTGTCCCGCCGCAACCGGCGTGTGTGTTGTAAAGACGCTCGAGGAACGGATCTGATTCCGTGCCGCCGGAAGGGTGAGGCCGTTCGCGAGGAGCTCGCGCAGCCGCTCGACGTGCATGAACGCCGCGTGCCCCTCATTCGCGTGCCAGATCTCCGGATTGATGCCGAGGGCTCGGAGCATGCGCACGCCGCCGACGCCCAGGACCCACTCCTGTCGCAGGCGCCATTCGGCTGCGCTGGTGTACAGCCGCGCGGTCAGCTTGCGGTCGGCGGGATCGTTGCGATCGAGGTCGGTATCGAGCAGGTAGACCGGGACGCGTCCCACCATCACGCGCCAAGCGCCGATGTGGACCTCACGGCCGGCAATTGTGACCGATACGAGAGCGGGATCGCCGTCGGGCCCGTTGACCCGAGCCACGGGATTCACGGCGGGATCGATCGGATCGTCGGAGTCGCGCTGCCAGCCGTCGAGTCCGATCAACTGATCGAAGTAGCCGCCGTGGTAATACAAGCCGACGCCGACCAGCGGCACGCCCAGGTCGGAGGCCTCCTTGCAATGATCACCGGCGAGCACGCCGAGACCGCCCGAGTAAATCGGCAGAGAGCGGTGCAGGGCGAATTCGGCCGAGAAATACGCGATCGACCGCTTGAGCAGCTCCGGAGACTGGTCCGCGAACCACGTGTCGCCGCGCTCCTGGAGCTCCTCGAAGCGGCGCATCACCGCGTCATAGCGTTCGAGGAAGGCGGCATCCTTGGCGCGCTGTGCGAGACGCTCCGGGTCCACCTGCCGGAGGAATTCTACGGCGTTGTGCCGCGTCGCTTCCCAGAGGCGGTGGTCGATCCGGTGAAACAGCTCGCGCGCATCGAGCTGCCAGCTCCACCAGAGGTTCTGGGATAGATCGACCAGCCGGGTGATGCGCTCGGGCAGAGGTGGTGAGGGGGGCGCGGGTGGCGCAATGGTCGGAGGCGCGGCAGGGGCGGAAGGCACGCCTGGGGCGCCGGCGGCAGCGGATTGTGGCATTGGGTGTCGAATATCTAATGAAGAGGGGGCCGATACGCACGGGGTCAGTGCCGTGCAAGGCTCCGGTCAGGCTCGCAACCTTTTGGCGTGCTGGCGCGTCCAAGCTTGTATCCTGGCCAAGTGACCGTCATGCCGAGCACGTCCGTCTCAGTCTTTCTCGCCTCGCTGCTCGCAGCCGCTCTTCCTGCTTCCTTATTATCGCAGAACATCCATCCCGTCCCGCCGCCCGAAGTCCGGGCGATCCCGCTGCAGGGGGAGATTCATCTCGATGGCCGGCTGGACGAACCGATCTGGCAGGTCGCACCTGCGGCGACGGGGTTCCGGCAAGCCCAACCGAAATCGGGCGAGGCAGCGACGCAGCGCACCGAGGTGCGGTTTACCTACGACGACGCGGCCATCTATGTCGGCGCGCGGATGTACGATGACTCGGGAGCGGCGGGTGTGCGCACGCGCCTCGCCCGCCGCGATGCGGATATCAGCACGGACTACGTCCAGGTCATCTTCGATACGTACCACGATCACATCGGCCGGCTGTTTTTCTTGGTGAATCCCTCGGGCGTGAAGCAGGACGCCAACGGCCTGGGCGGAGGCGGCGATCCCTCGTGGGATCCCGTCTGGGAAGTACAGACGCACATCGATTCGCTCGGCTGGACCGCGGAGCTGCGCATTCCGTTTTCGCAGCTGCGGTATCCATCGACGTCCAATGAGCAAACGTGGGGCTTGCAGATCTGGCGTCAGGAAAACCGGCTGAATGAGCTGTCGCAGTGGTCGTGGTGGGGCTTGGACGAGAGCGGTGGGCCGGCGCGGTTTGGCCATCTCACGGGGCTGGTCATCCACAAGGCGCCTGGCCGCGCGGAGGTCTTGCCCTATGTGCTCGGCCAGACGACGCGGGCTCCGGGAAACAGCGCCGACCCATTCTACGATCCGAAAGCCACGGACGGCCGCGTCGGTGGCGATGCGACACTGCGCGTCACGTCGAATCTCACCCTCAACGCCACGATCAACCCCGACTTCGGGCAGGTGGAGGTCGATCCCGCCGTCGTGAATCTCTCGGCGTACGAAACATTCCTGGCGGAGAAGCGGCCATTCTTCGTGGAGGGTGCGGGGTACTTCGGATTGGGCGGATTTAACTGCTACTTCTGTTCCAATGTGTCGAGTCTCAGCATGCTGAATACGCGCCGCATCGGCCGGGCTCCGCAGATCTCGCCTTGGCGCTCAGACTTAGCGGTGCCGGTCGAGTTTGCGGATCCACCGCAAAACTCCGCGATCATTGGCGCGGGAAAGCTGACCGGTCGCACTCCGTCGGGCTGGTCGCTCGGGGTGCTCGAGGCGGTCACGAAGCACGAACGCGCCCCCGTGCAGTTGGAGGACGGGACGGGCGGCACATTTACGGTCGAGCCGCTCACGAACTACTTCTCGGCGCGCGTCGCCAAGGACTTGCGCGGTGGCGCGACGCAATTCAAGGCGATGGCGACGTCCGTCTACCGCAATCTCGACGACCCCTACGTCGCGAGCAGGCTGTCGGAGCACTCGGAAGCAGGCGGCATGTCGGTGGACAGCTGGTGGCACAAGCGCACCTATCGGCTGATGGCGCAGTTCGCCGCGACCGACGTGCACGGCGACACGGCGGCGATGCGGCGCATCCGGTTCGGGTCCGCGCATTACTTCCAGCGACCCGATCGTCCCGACACCGCCGACGCGCGGGCCCCGCGGACCGGCATGGCGGGAGTCGGCGGCTACGCGCGCGTCTCCAAGGAGTCGGGTCACTGGCTGTGGGAAGCCTCGACCAACTTCCGCTCGCCGGCTTTCAACAACAACGACATCACGTTCTTTTCGCGGGCCGACTACTGGTGGATGGGGGCGAACATCTTCCCGCAATGGACCAAACCGACCAGCTGGTACCGGGCGCTCTATTTGATCGGCGGCGTGCAGCAGCAATACAACTTCGACGGCGACCTCAACGACCGGCAGGTCCACACGTTCGCCCAGATGCAAACGCTGAGCTACTGGTGGCTGACCGCGTTCTGGATTCACCGGCCCGACCTGTTCGATGACCGGCAGACCCGCGGCGGTCCGGTCGTGAAACGGCCCGGCATCGACTACCTGTTTGCGGGCGTCAATACGGATCAACGCAAGAAAATCTCCGCCCAGTTCAGTACCGACCGGGGCTGTAATCGCGAAGGCGACTGCGATCACTCGATCAGTCTCGCTCTCCAACTGCAGCCGCGCTCGAATGTGGCCGTCTCGCTCGGCCCATCGCTCGGGCATCAGGAGACGGGGTTCCAGTACGTCGACAGTTATGCCGATCCGACGGATGTGCTGTTCTACGGCCGTCGCTACGTCTTCGCTCATCTCGAACAGCAAAGCATTTCGATGGACACGCGACTGAACTGGACGTTCTCGCCGGCGCTGACGCTGGAGCTGTACCTGCAACCGCTCATCGCATCGGGCACCTACTCGCACTACAACGTCTACGCGGCGCCACGCGGGTCCCAGCGTCTGGAATACGGCCGTGACTTCGGCACGGTGGTCGTCACGCCGGCGGCTGATCCGGCGCACAATCCGGCATCGATCACGGTTGACGCGGATACGCTCAACGGCGGGGCACCCAGCTACACGTTTACCGACCCTACGTTTACGGTCCGTTCGCTCCGCGGGAACGCGGTGCTGCGCTGGGAGTACCGGCCGGGGTCGACGCTGTACCTGGTGTGGACGCACAGCAGCCAGCTGCCCGACCTGCCGCGCGGCAGCATCGACTTCAACGAAGATGTGGGCGCGCTGTTTCACGGCCCGTCGGAGAACATCTTTCTGCTGAAGATCAGCTACTGGCTGGGATTGTAGGATCTACCGGCGACTAGTCTCCGGCGCCTATGTTCGCCTCTGGATTCCGTACATGCTCCGGTCCCGTCACGTCCGGAACACTTTCGTCGCGTGAGGCGTTAGCTCGACATGTCAATTCGCGCCGTCAAATCGATCTCGCAGTCCCAGCTCACACTCGAGGGCGCCGGCGTGAAACTGCGCCGGGCATTCGGGTTCGGCCGCACCGCCGACTTCGACCCGTTCCTCCTCCTGGACGATTTCCGCAACGAACATCCCGAGGATTATCTCCCGGGCTTTCCGTGGCATCCGCATCGCGGCATCGAGACGATCACCTACGTGCTCAGCGGCAGCGTGCAGCACGGTGACAGTCTCGGTAACCGCGGGACGATGGGCGCCGGCGATGTGCAGTGGATGACCGCCGGCAGCGGCATCCTGCATCAAGAAATGCCGAAGGGCGACGAGCGCGGCCGGATGCACGGCTTCCAGCTGTGGGCCAACTTGCCGCGCTCGCTCAAGATGACGGACCCGCGCTACCAGGACATCCACGCCAACGAGATTCCCGAAGTGGTCGACGACGATGGCACACGGGTGCGTGTCGTCGCCGGGGACTTCTGGGGCAAGAAGGGACCCGTAGAAGGGGTCGCCGCTGATCCCCGATATCTCGACGTCTGGATTCCGGCGCGTGCCCGCAAAACGATTCCCATCGAATCGTCCCGCCACGCGTTCGCTTACATCTTCGATGGGAGCGGCACGTTCAGCGACGCGTCAACGCCGCAGGGCGTTCAAACCGATCGCGTGTCGGCCGGCGGCCGTGACGCGGGGACGGAGGCTGCTGGGGAGACCGGGAACCGCTCGCTCGTCCTGTTCGATTCGGGCGACGAGATCACGGTGCAGGCAGGAGAGCAGGGGATGCGTTTCCTGCTCGTATCAGGGCAGCCGCTACAAGAGCCGGTCGCCTGGCAGGGACCAATCGTGATGAATACGCCGGAAGAGCTGCAGCGGGCCTACGACGAGCTACGACGCGGGACCTTCATCAAGAAGTAATCCTGGGGTGCTCTTTCACACGCGCGGTCGCCCCATCCACCTGCGCGATGTAAATGCGCAACGACTCATCCGCACTTCGCGGTGGCAGGACAAAGTGGCGATCGTCGGGCTGCGAGCTTTGCAGATCGTCCACCATCAGATCGCCGCCGCGCGCCTCGACCGCCCCCTCGAATCTCTCCACGGCTGACAACAGATCGGCGAGATCCTCCGGCCGCTCATCGCCCTTCAACGCGATACCACGCCGGCGGAGCCGACCCGCCACTTCCGCAGCTACTGCGCTGATCTCCGAGGCCATGTCTCACACTACCTTCAGGGACGTGAAGATGTAAGTGGGGGCAACCACTGAGCTCGCCGCTGGCGAGGTTCGTCGGGGCGGTTATCCTTGAGCCGCTCTATGTGGACGGTTCTCCGCCGTATCACGCTGACGCAGTGGATCGTGATTGCGATGCTCGTCGGCATCGCCGTCGGCATCGCGTTCCCGCATTTCGGCGTTGCGCTGCTGCCGCTGTCCACGGCGTTCATCCGACTCATCAAATCGATCATCGTGCCGCTGATTTTCGGCACGCTCGTGGTCGGCATCGCGGGGCACGGCGACGACATGAAGCGCGTCGGCCGGCTGGCGCTCAAATCCATCATTTACTTCGAAATCGTTACCACGCTGGCGCTCTTCATCGGCCTGTTCGCGGTCAACATCCTCAAGCCGGGGGTCGGCGCCACGCTCGCGGCTCCGGCGGCATCGGTGCCGGCGACCGAGCGAATCACGTTCGCCACGGTCCTCGAGCACATCGTGCCGCAGAGCTTTGCCGAGGCCGCGTCGAGCAATCAGATGCTCCAGGTCGTGCTCTGGTCCGTGCTGTTCGCCATCGGACTGACCCAGGTGCGCGGCCGGCCGAAAGAGACGATGCTGGGATTCTGCGAGGCCGTCGCCGAGGTGATGTTCAAGTTTACCGGCATCGTGATGAAGCTCGCGCCGATCGCTGTCGCGGCCGCGCTGGCGGTGACAGTGGGGCGTCCCGGTGGCCTCAAGAATCTGCAGACGCTCGCGATGGTGGTCGTCACCCTGTACATCGCGCTCGTCGCCTTCGTGCTGATCGTGTTGTATCCGGTGGCGCGCCTCGCGCGCGTGCCGATCAGGACGTTCATCGCCGCCGTGCGGGAGCCCGCGCTGATTGCGTTTTCGACCGCCTCGTCAGAAGCGGCGCTGCCCAAAGCGATGGAGCGAATGGAAGCGATTGGTGTCCCGCGCCGCATCGTCGCGTTCGTCATGCCCACGGGATATTCGTTCAATCTGGACGGCAGTACGCTCTACCTCTCGGTGGCACTGATCTTCGTGGCGCAGGCGAGCGGCATATCGCTGACGGTGGGGCAGCAGCTGCTGATGATGTTTACGCTCATGCTCACGAGCAAAGGCGTCGCGGGGGTGCCGCGCGCCGCGCTCGTGATTCTGATGGGAACGGTCGCGTCGTTCAATCTGCCGATCGAAGCGGCCGTGGCGCTGGTGGGCGTGGATGTGCTCATGGACATGGGGCGTACGACCGTCAACCTGATCGGCAACTGTCTTGCGACGGTCGTGATGGCTCGCTGGGAAGACGAGTACGACGAATCGAAAGCCCAGGCCACCGCCATCGCCGCGTAGCAAACCAAAAACCCCGCTCTCCGTATATTCTCCGCGTGGATCAGACATCGCGCGAAATCCCCGTCGAATTGGAGGCCGCCCTCGCCGACCGCTACACTGTGCGTCGTGTGTTGGGGCGCGGCGGCATGGCCACGGTGTATCTCGCCGATGACAAGAAGCACACTCGCGCGGTCGCGCTGAAGGTGCTGCTGCCGGGACTCGCGGCGTACCTCGGCGTGGAGCGGTTTCTCAAAGAGATCCAGATCGCCGCGCGGCTGACCCACCCGCACATCCTCGCGTTATACGACTCCGGCGAGGCGGGCGGCTTTCTGTACTACGTCATGCCGTACATCGATGGGGCCTCACTGCGCCAGAAGCTCGAAGGGAGGGAACAGCGCCGCACGCTCTCCCAGCAGGAGGCCCTCACCATCGCCGAGCCGGTAGCCGACGCGCTCTCCTACGCGCATCGCATGGGCGTGGTGCATCGCGACATCAAACCCGAGAACATTCTCTTTTCGCAGGGCCATCCGATCGTCGCGGACTTCGGCATTGCGAAGGCCGTCAGCACGGCGGGCGGCGCGAACCTGACGCGGACCGGTTTTCCCGTGGGAACGCCGGGCTACATGAGCCCGGAGCAGGCTGCGGGACTGACCGAGCTCGATGAGCGGACCGACGTCTATAGCCTCACCGTCGTCGTTTATGAGATGCTGGTCGGCGAAGTCCCCGGCCGCTGGCCAACGGAGGACGCGGTGCGTGCGGGCCGCTTCCTCGAGGCGACATCGATGCACCGCACGCGCTTGAGCGCGGTAGGTGCGAGAATCGAAGCGGCGCTCGTGCGCGGCCTGGCGATCCGACAAGACCAGCGGACCCCCACGCCCGCTGCCCTCATGGATGAGCTGATGCGCAGTCCTTCCGGTCCACGGCGGCGCTACGACAAAGACGAGGTCCAGGAAATCGTAAAGCGCGCCACCGAGCTCGAGGCGAAGAAGACGGCCTCGGGCGCAATGACCATTGGTGGTGTCGAGGCGCTGGCGGGCGAAGTCGGCGTGGCACCGGACCTGGTCCGGCAGGCGGCCGACTCCATTCAGACCCCGTATGTCGCCCCGGGGGCTTTAGCCCCCAACCGCAAGAACAACTGGATCGGCGGACCAACTGAATTGTTGTACGAGTGCGTCGTGGAGGGCGAGCTCCCAGAAGCCGAGTATCCGACGATGGTGGAGGAAATCCGCCGGGTGATGCGCAATCCGGGGATCGTGAGTCAGTTCGGACGCTCGTTCTCGTGGACGATCTCGAGAGGTCCCGCGATTCGGCGCGATGTGGAAGTCGCCGTGACGATGCGCCGCGGCCAGACACGCATCACGGTTTCGGAGAACATGAATCAGCTCATCGGCGCCGTCTTCGGTGGTATCGGCGGCGGGATGGGGGGCGGCGGCATGGGGCCGATCATTGGCGTGGGCGTCGGCGCACTGCACCTCGTGGGAGCCGCGGTGCTGACCATCATTCCGGCCTGGCTCGGCATCACATACCTGACCGCGCGGACCGTGTACCGCCGCGCCACGACCAAGCGCGCCCACGAGCTCGAGAGTCTGACCAACCGGCTGGAAGCCCTGGCGCGCGAGCTCGTGGAGTTCCCGCAGCGACTGAAGCCCTAAAACTCCGCGTGCCATTCGAGCCGCGCGCCAGACGGCTCGACGAGGAATTTTGGAGGGTGGAGGCCAAACACGCGCCACCGGCCCTCGATCACCTTCGCGCCGGTAATGCCTACTGCGCTTCCCATCAGCACGTCCGAAAACCAGTGCAGATGATCGTTGAGTCGAGACCACCCGGTGCCGGCCGCGCCCGCGTACAGGACAGCGCTCACCCAGGGATTGTGTATCTCGCCCGACAGCGACGCCGCCAGTGCGAAGGCCACGGTCGTATGCCCGGAGGGAAATGCATCGTTTCCTGAAAAAGGCTTGAAGACGTAGGGATCGTCGGTGTCCGATGGCCGCAGGCGACCGACGGGGAACTTGAGGGCTACGCTGGTCAGCCCAGCGACGCCAACCGCGGCCAGGACCCGCTCGCCGCTCCGTCGCAGCCCGTCATGCCCGCTGATAAGGCCGGCAAGCGCCATCCCGCCGCCCACTCCCACCGCGAGTGCGGGCTCGCCGCCGTTGCGCAATACGGCCGCAACGGCATCGCTGTTGGAGGAGCGGTGATCCTGGATCCAGAGGTCGATGCCGTGGTCGGCGATGCTCGCGAGACCGACCGTACCGACGACCGCCGCGACTTCCCACCATCGTATGACGTGGGGTTGGGTATCCTGACTCTGCGCAAGCGATGCAATCACGAGGATCAATCTCAGCGTCACGATTCCCCCGAACGGGTTGTTGGGCTCAGGGGCTCGTTGCGCTTTCCCGAGCCTCGATGTCGATCGTGATCCGCACGTCGTCGCCGACGATCTGCGCGCCTTCCATGAAGCGGTTCAACGTGATGCCATAGTCCTGGCGCTTGATCGTCGTGGTGGCGGAGAACGCCGCGCGACGACCCATCGGGCTGGCGATCACGCCACCGATGTCCGCGTCGAGCACGACGGGGCGGGTGACTCCCCGCAGCGTCAGATCGCCGCTGATGCGGAGCTTATCGGGGGCGACCTTTTCGACGCGCTTGCTGACAAAGCGGATCTCGGGAAAGCTGTCGACGGCGAGGTAGTTCTGGCGCAGATCGGTATCGCGCCGGTCATTGCCGGTCGTGATGGTGGCAGACTGAATCTTCGCCGTGACGCTCGCTGCCTCGGCGTGCGCGGGGTCGAAGTTGAGATCCGCGGTCCATTGGCCGAACGAGCCATTCACCCACGTGATGCCGAGGTGGCGCACGCGAAAGGCGACGGCGCTGTGGGCGGGATCGGCGGACCAACGGTTGGTGGACGCAGGTCGCGCGGGGGGAGGCGCGGTCTGGGGTGCGGGGGTGGCGGACGGAGCCTGGGCCGCAAGCGACCCGCATGCGAGTGTCGCGAGAACACAAACGAGTCTGTTCATCCGATCAAGATAGCGCGGCGAACAGGCCGATGGCGGCGATGACCAGTCCCAGAGCGATCTTCATTGCGGCGGCCGCCGCTCGGCCGACGACCGCTCCCCACCCGGCGCGAGTTGCAACGCCGGCGCGGCGCGAGTAACTGTACTCGAAGAGCGCCGCGCCGATGAACGACCCGATGAAGGCCCCGATGACACTGCCGATGATGGCAATTGGAACGCCGATGAACGCGCCGACCAGACCGCCAAGCAACGCTCCCCAGCCCGAGCGGCTCGATCCCCCGTATCGTTTCGCGAAGCGAAACCCCAGCCAGTTTTCGATGATTTCGCCGAGCAAGGCGACGCCGAGTACGATGACGATCACCCATACACCGACGGTGCGAAAGGCCGTGAGCCAACCATAGGCGAGAATCCCGGCGACCATGACCCACAGGCCGGGGAGCCCGAGAGGAATGAGGCACAATCCGACCGCGCAGAGGCCGACCAGCACTGCTACCGCAAGGACATCCATGATCCGCTCCGATGCGTGCGTTGGTCAATTCATGTCACGACGATACTGGCGCCCGACACCTCGAGGTGTATCTCTAGACTCTGCGCCGCGGACTCACCTCCTCAAAAGGTCACCATACATGCATCCGGAGGGCATGGCCCGGCTGCCACAGGCCGGCGAACCAATAGTACTTGTAGATGGGCGCCGATTTGTGGTTGCTGAGATTCAGAACGGTGTTCGCGGTTGGTGGTTTCTCGCCACCGCGCAGGATGGCAACAGCACGTTGCAGGGAAATCTGCGGCTCGAGTGGGACTCACAGTCGCAGGCATGGCGTTCCGCCGCCGCGCACGTGGCGACCCCGCGCTCGATGAGCACCGCACCGCAGACCCGCCTCAAGCACGTGGATTAGCCGTCGTTACGCGCTCCAGTCCGGTCAAGTAGATTTCCAGGATGTCACCCTCGCGCCGGAAAGGCGACGGGAAGAGCGAGAGACCGAAGGCGGACGCTTCGCGCGCCGCGGTCGTCACACGCACGTCTCCGGTCGCAACGAGTCGGCGCTTCGAGGACGTCGCCCCGGAAGCGGTTCGCGAGCCATCGCTGCCGTTCCCCGTGGTCTGCGTCGGCGCGTCCGCCGGCGGGCTCGAAGCGTTCACGCACCTGCTCGAAGCGATGCCCACGGATACCGGCATGGCCTTCGTGCTGGTCTCGCACCTGTCGCCCTCGCACGCCAGCCACCTCGCGGAGATTCTCTCGCGCGCGACCAAGATGCCCGTCAGCGAGGTCAAAGACGAGCCAAAGGTCCAGCCGAATCGCGTCTATGTGATTCCGCCCGACCGCAGCATGATCATCGCCGACGGCGTGCTCAAGCTGCTGCCGCGGCGCGAAGTGCGCGGCCAACATCATCCCATCGATCTATTCCTCGAATCGCTCGCTCTGGACCAGCGGCACAAATCGATCGCCGTCATTCTGTCGGGCACGGGCAGTGACGGCACGCTGGGGCTCGACGAGATCAAAGCCGAGGGCGGGATTACGTTCGCGCAGGATCAATCCGCGGCCTACGAAGGCATGCCGCGCAGCGCCACCATGGCGGGCTCGGTCGATTTCGTCCTCCCGCCGGCGTCCATCGCCCACGAGCTGTCGGAGATCGCCCGGCACGCCTATGTGTCGCCGGAGGCGCCGCCGCTCGCGCACCCGCAGCCGACCGAGGCGCCGCACTTCACGAAGATTCTGAGTCTGGTGCACCAGACGATGGGCGTGGACTTCGGCCACTACAGACTCACCACGCTCAATCGCCGCATCGCGCGCCGAATGGCGCTGCACAAGATCGACGCGCTGGCCGAGTACGCCGATTTCCTCCGCTCGCGGCCCGCCGAGATCGAGGCGCTGTTCCAAGATATCCTGATCAGCGTCACCTCGTTCTTCCGTGACGCGGAGACGTCCGAGCTATTGAAGACCAAGGTGTTCCCGCGCATCACTGCGGAGCACTCGATGGGTGACGCGATCCGGATGTGGGTGGTGGGCTGCTCCACCGGGGAGGAGGCCTACTCACTCGCGATCCTGTTCTCGGAGTACATGGACCGCGAGGGCCGGGTCTGGCCGGTGCAGATCTTCGCAACCGACCTGAATGGTACCAGCGTCGAGCGCGCGCGGCTCGGTATCTACCCCAAGAGCATCTCGGAGCGCGTGTCGCCGGAGCGGCTGCGGCGCTATTTCTACGAAGTCGACGGCAAGTATCGCGTGGCCAAGTCCATCCGCGACATGTGCATCTTCGCCAAACACAACATCGCCGCCGATCCGCCGTTTTCGCGCATGGATCTCATCAGCTGTCGCAACCTGCTGATCTACCTCGAGCCGCTGTTGCAGCAGCACCTCATGCCGATTCTCCACTACGCGCTCAAACCGAGCGGCCTCCTCTGGCTTGGCGCCTCGGAGACCACCGGGCCGTTCCGCGAGCTGTTCGAGGTCGAGGACGCGAAGCACCGCTTCTACCTCAAGAAACCACAGGCCACCCGCGTCCCCGTGCCGCTCGTGCTCGCCGGGCCTCTGGGCGAGCGTCCCGCGCCTGTGGAGTTCCTCCCCGCCAGCCAGGGGCGGCGCGGGGAGGACGTGCAACGCGAGGCGGATCGCATTCTGCTGGCGCGCTTTACGCCTCCTGGCGTGCTGATCACCGATGAGCTCGAGATCCTGCAATTCCGGGGCGACACGGGTGCCTATCTCGCCCCCGCGTCCGGACGCGCCTCGCTGAACCTGCTGAAGATGTTGCGGGAGGGCCTGTTGCTGCCCGTGCGGACCGCGCTCGCGCGCGCCAAGCGGGACGCCAGCGCGATTCGCAGGGAAGGTGTGCGCGTGACATCGAACGGCGGCTCGCGCCTCGTCGACATCGAGGTGGTCCCGGTCAAGGCGGCCCGGGGCGGCCGCGACTGTTATCTGGTGCTGTTCCACGAGCCGCTGCTCCAGCCCGAGCGCCTCCCCAACGGCGAGCCGCCGCCCAATCGCGAAGTCGAGGAGGAGAGCAAACAGCTCAAACAGGAGCTGATCGCCACCAAGGAGTACCTGCAGTCGGTGATCGAGCAGCAGGAGGCGGCCAACGAGGAGCTGCAGTCGGCCAACGAAGAGGTGCAGTCTGCCAACGAAGAGCTGCAGAGTATCAACGAAGAGATCGAGACGTCCAAGGAAGAGATTCAGTCGAGCAACGAGGAGCTGGCGACGGTCAACGAGGAGCTCCAGACCCGCAACGCCGAGCTGGGGCAGAGCAACAACGATCTGATGAACCTCCTCGCCAGTGTGCAAATGGCGATCGTCATGCTCGGGTCCGACTTACGCATCCGCCGCTTCACGCCCATGGCCGAAAAGATGCTGAACCTGATCGCCACCGATGTGGGCCGCCCGCTGACGGACATCAAGCTCAACGTCGACGTGCCGGATCTCGAGCAGATCCTGGTCGAGGTCGTGGAGACGGTGCAGCCCTACCAGCGGGATGTCCAGGACAGGAACGGCCGCTGGCATTCCTTGCGCGTGCGGCCCTACCGCACGCTCGACAATCGCATCGACGGGGCCGTCATCGTCCTCGTCGACATCGACTCGATCAAGTCCACGGCCGAATCACTCCGCGTGGGTGCCGAGCGGCTGCGGATCATGTACGACCGCGCGCCGCTGGGCATCTTCGAGACCGATCTCGACGGCCGCTTCGAGCGCGTGAACGACAAGTTCGTGGAGCTCATGGGCCGGTCGCGCAACTCGCTGCTGGTGTTGGCGTCGCAGGACATCACGCATCCCGACGACGTCGCTTCCGACATCGAAGCGTTCGATCGCATCCGGAGCGGGCTCGTGCCGGCGGTGCGGCAGGAGAAGCGGTACATCCGGGAAGACGGCTCGACGCTGTGGGTGGAGCTGCATCGCTTTAGCGTGCCGGATGGGGACGGGAAGGCGGCGTTCACCGTGGGCATCGTCGAGGACATCAGGGAGCGCAAGGAAACGGAGACCACGCTGCGCCGCCGCGAGGCGCGCTTCCGCGCGCTGATGAACAGCGCGCCGGCGCTCATCTGGGTCAGCGGCGTCGACGGCATGGAGTACGTGAATCAGGCCTATCTCGAGTTCCTCGGCGTCGAGTCGCAGGAAGTGCTCGGGAACGCCTGGACCTATTTCCTGCATCCCGACGATCGCGAGGCTTACCTCGCCGCGCACGATCGCGCGCAGACCGCGTTGCAGCCCTTCGAGCACCAGTTCCGGTTCCGGCGCGGCGATGGCGAGTACCGCTGGATGATGTCCGTGGCGCTGCCCCAGTTCAATCCGGCGGGCAAGTTCGCCGGCTACACCGGGGCCACGTTCGACATCACCAGCTTGAAACAGGCGGAGGACGGCCTGCGCACCGCGGATCAGCGCAAAGACCAATTCATCGCCATGCTGGCGCACGAGCTGCGCAATCCCCTCGGCCCGATCACGAACCTCGTGCAAATGCTGAAGACGGCGGACCTCGACACGCGGACCGTGGATTGGGCGCACCAGGTGCTGGAACGCCAGCTTGGCAACCTGGACCGGATGGTCAACGATCTGCTCGACGTGTCGCGCGTCAGCCACGGCAAGATCGCACTGCAGCGCGAGCGGGTCGACCTCAATGAGCTCATCTCGCGCGCCATCGACACCCTGCGTCCGACCATCGACGGGGGACACAAGCAACTCGCACTCGAGCTTCCCGCGACGCCCGTCGTCATGTTCGCCGATCCGGTCCGCCTCGAGCAGATCTTCAGCAACCTGGTGCACAACGCGGTCAAGTTCACGCCGCACGGCGGCCATATCACGATTCGCGCGACCCTCCCGGACGGCGGCAGGGAAGTCAGGATCAGCGTGGGCGACGATGGCGACGGGATCGCCCCGGAGGCGCTGCCGCGCGTGTTCGATCTCTTCGTGCAGGGCAATATGTCGCTCGAGCGCGCGCAGGGCGGATTGGGCATCGGCTTGACGCTGGTGCGGGGGCTCGTCGAACTGCACGGCGGGACCATCGAGGCGACGAGTGACGGAGCGGGGTTGGGCAGCGAGTTCATCGTTCGGCTGCCGCTGAATGACGTGCCAGAGTTTTCCGCCGAGCCGGCTGCGACGCGTGGCAACGGTGGGCCCAAGCGCATCCTGATCATCGACGATAACGTCGATGCGGCCAACACGCTTGCCGCGCTGCTGCGCCACGATCGACACACCGTGATGGTGGCACACTCCGGCCCGAGGGGCATCGACCTGGTGAGCGACTTCCGGCCGGAAGTCGTCCTGGTCGATCTCGGCATGCCCGGCATGAACGGATATGAAGTGGCGCAACGCCTCCGTGCCGTAGGCCACAGCGATTTGAACCTCATCGCGGTCAGCGGTTACAGCGGCGAGGAGAGCCGCAGGCGCGCCCGCGACGCGCAATTCGACCACTACGTCGTCAAGCCGTTCGATTCGCAGGTCTTCGAAGAGCTGCTGAGCCGCCACACTCGGTCGCCCCGCTGAGGCGGCATGCTAGCCATCGTCTTCGTTCTCGCCCAGGTGGCGATTCCCCCCGCACGCGCGTACGTCAACGATTTCGCGGCCGTCCTCGATTCCGCGTCGATCCGGCACTTGGAACAGGTGATCACCGAGGTCCGGAACGCGACCCGCGGCGAGATCGCGGTCGTCACGCTCCCCGACATCGGCGACCGGCCCGCCAGCGACGTGGCGGTCAAGATCGGCCGGCAGTGGGGTGTCGGGGCGCAGGCCGAGGCCGGCGACCCTGCGAAGAATCTCGGCGTCGTCGTGCTGCTGGTGCCGCGCAAGAATCATCGGCCCGGTACGGGCGACGTCTTCATCTCGACGGGTCGTGGGGCGGAGGGATTTCTGCCCGACGCCGCCGTCGGTCGCATTCGCGACGCGATGCTGCCGGTGCTCGCGCAGGAACAGTACGGCCCCGCGCTGTCGCTGGGTGTCGATCTCATCGCCCAGGCGTTCGCCAGGGAATTCGGCGTCACGCTCACCAGCCCGGAACTCGCGCAACCGCCGCCCGGGCAGAACCCCGCGGGCGGGATTCCGATCGGCTGGATCATCACCGCCATCGTCCTTCTGATCATTTTCAGTCGCGGCCGGATCTTTCTGCTGCCGTTCTTGCTCGGCGGCAGGGGGAGGGGCGGGGGCTGGGGAGGCGGCAGCGGGTGGGGTGGAGGTGGGGGCGGGGGCTTCGGCGGATTTGGGGGTGGCGGCGGCTTCTCAGGCGGTGGCTCGGGGGGGAGATTCTGATATGGCGCGAATGTCGGTCGATCGATTCGCGGAACAGCTGGGCGCGGCGCTCGGCGATCGGCTGGTGACGCTGCTCCTGTACGGCTCGGCAGTGAGGGAGCAGGGAGGGGAGCGCGGGGAGCCCGCGATGAATACCTTGCTGATCGTCTCGAGCGTCGACAGCGAACTGTTCACGCGCCTTGTTCCCCCGGTCCGGGACTGGGTGAACGCCAAACACCCCGCGCCGCTGGTGATGACTGAACAGGAGTGGCGCGATTCCGCCGACGCCTTTCCCATCGAGTACGAAGACATCCGCGCCCACCATCGCGTGCTCGTGGGCCGAGATCCCTGGGATGGCATCCGGGTGAGCCCGGAGCATGCGCGCCGCCAGCTCGAGCACGAGCTGATGGGGAAGCTGATGCACCTGCGACAGGCGTATGCAGCCGAGTGGGGGAACGCGAAGCGCCTGGCTGAAGTGGTGCGCGGAACGTGGGCGGGTTTCCTGACGATGCTGCGCGGGGTACTGCGCCTAGCCGGCCGCCCTGCGCCCGCATCGACGGAGGCCTTGACGCGCGCCGCGGCGGCGCTGATAGGGTTTGCGGCGCAGGGCTTGACCGAGCCGGCAGCCTATCTCGACGCGGTGACCCGGACGGCGCAATTTGTAAACCGCATGGAAAGGAACTCTCTGTGAACTCGCACACCCGCCGCACCGCTCTCGCGTTGTCCCTGCCAGTCGTCCTGAGCCTGGTCGCGGGCTGCGGCTACAACACGATTCAAACGCTCGACGAGAAGGTCAACGCGGCCGAGTCGCAGATCAAAGTGCAGCTGCAGCGGCGCGCGGATCTCATCCCGAATCTGGTCGAGACCGTCAAGGCATACGCGAAGCAGGAGCAAACCGTTTTTCTCGGCGTCGCGGAAGCGCGTGCCCGGCTGGCCGGCGCGGTGCAAAGCGGCAACCTCGACTCGATGGCCGCTGCAAATCAGGCCCTCAACGCGCCGCTCGGTCGTCTGCTCGCGATCGCCGAGAATTATCCGCAGCTCAAGTCGAACGAAAACTTCCGCGCTCTCCAGGACCAGCTCGAAGGAACGGAGAATCGCATTGCCGTCGCTCGACAGGATTACAACGAAACGGTCAACTCGTTCAACGCGTACATTCGCCGCTTTCCGCAAGTGATCACGGCGAAGGTACTCGGCAAGAAGCCGCGGTCCTATTTCGAGCTGCAAACGCCCGGGGCGGCAGAGGCGCCCCGTGTCGATTTCTCGAAATGACGGTTCGGTTGAGGCATGTGATACGGGTGCACACTCGGACACATCGCGCTGCCGCGAAGCCCGCAGCTGCCAAGCGTTGCCTCGTGGCGATCATCGAGGACGACGCGGAGTTTCGCGGCATGCTGCGTGAGCTGATCGAGGAAAAGCAGTATCGTGTGGTGGCGTTTGGCAACGCCGCCGAGGCGCTCGCGACGCTGCGGGACGAGGTCGTGCCGGACGTGATCCTGCTCGATGTCTCGATGCCGGGGATGGACGGCTTCGATTTCCTCCGCTTTCGCAACGATGATCCGCGACTGGCCGCGGTGCCCGTCGTGCTCGTCACCAACGCGAAGCCAAACGAGCGGCCCACGGTCGGCGTCAACGACGTCGTCCGCAAACCCATCGACATCGACGAGATTCTCTTCGCGATCAAGCGCTACTGCGTCTGAACCGACGAGGCTAGCGGCAGCGTAAAGAAAAACGTCGTGCCTTCGCCGGGCCGGCTTTCGACCCAGATCCGCCCGCCCAGCGCTTCCACCACTCCCTTCGCAATCGTCAGGCCCAGTCCGCTGCCCAGGCGCGCCTTCGGCGTCGCCTGCCAGAAGCGGTCGAACACGTGCGGCAACTGCTTGGCCGACACCCCAATGCCGCTGTCGCGCACCGTGAACAGCCCCTCGTCGTCGAGCTGCTGGACTTTCACCTGCACCGATCCGCCCTCCGGCGTGAACTTGATGGCGTTGCCGAGGAGATTGCCGAGCACCTGCAGCACGCGCTCGCGATCGCACACGACATCGATCTCATTAGATGGGTCCGCATCGAACTGCAGGGCCTTCTCGCGTGCCTGCTCGCGGCAGGCGGCCAGCGCGTCGTGAATGATGGGCCCGACCGGCTCCCGCCGGGGCTCGACGAACAGGCTGCCCGATTCGATGCTCGCCACATCGAGCATGTCGCTGATCAGCCGGTTCATCCGCTGCGCCGAGCGGCGGATCGCTTCGACGTGGCGCCGGTCGCGCCGCCCCGCATCGTCGGGGGGCAGGCTCCGGAGCAGCAGGCCGACCGCCGTGAGGACCGTGTTGAGGCCGTTGCGGAGGTCGTGCGAGATCGCCGCGAGGGTATCGTCGCGCGCGCGGCTTGCCTGGCGCGCCTGCTGGTACAGGCGCGCGTTATCGGCCCCCAGGGCCGTACGCTGGGCGATGTCCTCGAGCAACGGGAGGTCGCGCTTCCCGAAAGACCGGTCGGGGCGCGTCATCCCCAGCGTGAGCACGCCCAGCAATCGGCCGCGCCCGATGAGCGGCAGCAGCACGAGCGAGCGGATGCCTGCCCCGCGAATCGCTGCCTGACCCGCGGGATCGGTCGTGATAGCGGCCAGCGACGACGGCGTGAGATCGGGAATCAGCACCGAGTCGCCCGCCCGCAGGCCGGGAGTCGGCGCGAAGTGCCAGTCTGCGAGGGTATTGTCGAGGCGCCGCACCGAGCCGTCATCGTCGATGATGTCCAGGAGGCACACGTCGCCCAGCCGCGGCACCACGAGGCGCGCGATAGCCGACAGCATCGCCCGCTCGTCCAACGCCGAGGCCAGGACCTCGCCGAGATTCGAGAGGAAGCGCTGCTCGTCGGCGCCGGCTGTCGCAGCCGGCTTTTTACCGCTCCTCCGCTTCACTGCATCCTCCCCATCTCCGTCCGATCAAATATCGATGTCGTTTCCGCTCCTAGGGAGTCGCGGGCAGCCGTTGACCGACCACCCACTTCACGATCCGCCCGGGCTCGAGCATTTCGTTTTCACTGACCTGATTGATCAGGGCGAGCGTCGCCATGGGAACGGGCGAGGGGCGCTGCCGTGCGAGTTCGGTGATGGTGGTGCGCCGGTCCAGCGTAAAGAGGCTGAGGTGCTGCGGCTGCACGTTGAGGATCGACGGATCGTTCAGCGGTCCGAAACTGGTCAGCGAGCGTTGCACCACGGCCTGGTGATTGGACCACGTCGGTTCGGGGCCGTACCCGAGAAGGCGATACACGGTGTTGCCGTACTCGACAAAGAGGGCCTGGCCCCGCACGGTGCCGTTCTGGGTCGCGGCCGCGAATGGCGCGGTCGACGCGGGAAGACCGTTGACGTTGTCGCGGGTCGGCGAGCCCGCCTGCACTCCCTGGCGCGACAGGAATGACCGCGCCGCTTGCTCGGCGTTGCTGGAGCCCTCGGCGAGCGTCAGCTCGATGACCGCCTCCTGCTTCGGGCTCTGTGCCGCGACCGACTGCTTGCTGTTCGCCGTCTGCCAGTCGCTCGGGAACGACATGTGGAACTTGAGATCGGGATGATAAAACTCGGTGCCCTTGAAGAAGCCCTCGCGCGGATTCATGCCGAAGATCATGCCATCGAGCCGCCGCTCGTAGCCCTGGGTGTTGACCGTGGCGTTACCGAAATCCGTTTTGGTTTGCGCCAGCACGGAATTGATGTGCTCGATGCGATTGCCCGGGTTCGGATGCGTGGCCAGCCACTCGGGCAGTTTGCCGCCGCTTTGGGATTCGAGCTGGTCGAGCATCTGCATCACGTTGATCATCTGACGCGAGTCGTAGTTCGCGCGGCTCGAGTAGCGGACGCCGAGTGCGTCGGCCTGGGTCTCGTCGTCACGTGAGAACTTGAGGAACAGGACCTGGAGCGCCTGGCCGGCGAGGCCGGCATACTGCGCGACCTGCGCGCTGGCAATGCTGCCGACGGCGAGGCCCAGCTGCGCGAGCTCCTGCTTCGACATCTCGTGTGCGGTGTGTCGCGCCGTCACGTGGCCGATTTCGTGCCCCATCACGGTCGCGAGCTCGGCTTCGTTCGAGATATGCGCGAGAATGCCGCGCGTCACATACACGTGCCCGCCCGGAATCGCGAACGCATTCACGCTGGGGTCATCGACGACGCGGAAGGTCCATGGCAGGTTGGGCCGCTCGGACGTCGCCGCGAGTTTCTTGCCGAGGTCTGCGACGTAGCTTTGGAGCGCGGGGTCGGGGTAGAGGCCGATCGACGTGACGACTTCGCTGTCGTACTGCGCGCCCATCTGGATTTCCTGGCTCTCGCTGACCAGCATCAGCTCGTTCTTGCCAGTCGCGGGATTCCGCACGCACGCGATCGCGAGCAGCAACGCAAGTCCGCCGCCTAACGCGAGCCGTTTCATTTGTCCTCCAGCCGTTTTCTGGATTTGCCGCAAGGCCGATTCACGGGTTACAGCGGCGGGACTCGTTCTAGCGGACGAACTTGCGCCGGTCGCCTTTGGGCGGCGTCTTCTTGTGCGCATGCGCGGCAATCTGCAGCCGGCTGTGCAGCGCCAGTTTTTCCAGGATGTTATGGACGTGGCTCTTCACCGTGTACGTTGCGATGTTGAGCCGCTGCGCGATTTCCTTGTTGCTCAATCCTTCCGCGATCAAATCGGTGATCTGCTGCTCCCGTTTGGTCATGCGCACGGACGCCATCATCGGCGTATTGCGCAGCACCGAGGCCTGCTTGGCGATATGGGAGAGCAGGGTGCCGGTGAGTGCCGGCGGGACGACGTCGCCGCCATTCGCCACCTGTCGGATCGTGTTGGTCAGGTCCTCCAGCGCCGCATCCTTGGCGATGAAGCCATTGGCGCCACGCTTGATGAAGTCGATGACGTCTTCTTCTTCGGGCAGCATGTCCATCATGATGATGCGGGCATGAGGGGCGACTTTCTTGATGTTTTCAACGAGGCGCTGGCTGCGGTTACGGCCGAGTGCGGCATCAACCAGTACGACGTTCGGCTTGTGTTCCTGCAGCCGCTGCAGCGCGGCGGAGGCCCCCTCAGCGGACGCGACGACCTTGAACTCGGTTTGTGAGTCGAGGAGCGCCGCGAGGCCATCGCGGAGCAGGCGGTTGTCCTCGATTACCAGGATGTGAATTCTTTTCGTGGTCATGGGGCTGACCGCCCTCGTTCGAGACGAGGTGTACGGCTGGGTGGAGTAGTGTAAAAATTCACCGGTATTAGTCAAACCTGCCGAGAAGGTTCCCGTCTCATCCTTTGGGATGAGAGGATAAAACTAGCGTCTAACCCTGCGAACGCCATCCCGGGCTCCCGAAAAGCGAAACGGCGCTCTTGCGGAGCGCCGTGTCGCTTCAGGTGCCGTGAGCGGTTACAGCTTCACGACGTTCTGGGCCGCGGGGCCTTTCTGGGCCTGCACGATCTCGAACTCGACGCGCTGGCCTTCGGTCAGCGACTTGAACCCTTCCCCCTGAATCGCGGTGTGATGCACGAAGCAGTCCTTGCCGCCGTTCTCGGGCGTGATGAACCCAAAGCCCTTTGCGTCATTGAACCACTTCACGGTACCGGTGATACGTGCCATCTGTTCGTTACTCCCTAGCTAGATGCGTTTCCGGCGGCGAGCAGCCTTGCTCTTGCGCCGCCGTTGAACGGCGGGACTCTCGTAAAAGCGTTTCCGCTTCATGTCCTGAAACAGCCCCGCTTTGGTGACGTCGCGACGGAATCGCTTCAGCACGACTTCCAATCGGTCGGTCTCGTTCAGCGTCACTTCCATGGACCCTTCCAGGGTGAGAGCTCTAACCAGAAACGAAGCGAGGACCGCAGGCGATAGCCCAGGTCCTCGGATCAGTCCACTGGTGTCCAGCACACGGCACCGTGCCGTGGCCCGGTCGCTCGCCCGAAGCATTACCACAGGGCGGAGCGAAGTCAACTGGTTGTAAGAATTGATGTCGCGTTGCAACTTAGTCGCCCATGCGCCCCTTCCTTATTGTGGCTGCGCTCCTGGGCGCTGCGTGTCGCAACGCCCATCCTGGAACTGCAACGCCCGTCCGGACGACCCGTGACACGTCCCGCGTGGCGCGCGATACGGCGCTCGAATCCCGCGCCGCGCGTCTCGAGCTAAAAGTTCTGGAGCAGGGGGCGCAGGTCGAGGAGCTGCAGACTCGGCTCGACGACGCGCGGCGCGAAGTCGTGCGCGCGATGGCGAAGCTGCAATCGCTCGCCACCCGCGCGGAGGCCGCGTCCGGAATGGCGGAGGCAGAGATCGCGTTGCAGGCGCTGCGCACCGGTACCGGGGGCGGCGGGGGGGGGAGTGCAACGGCGCCGCCGGAGCTGAACCAGGGGACCCAACTGCTGCAGCTCTCGACCGTCGAATTCGATCGGCAGAATTACGGCGGCGCGCTGTATCTCGCGAACGAAGCCAAGAACGCCGCCGCGGCGGGGCAGGGACGGCTATCGAGCGATGACCGCGTCAAGCCACGCGCCGGCGAGGTGCCGTTCGCGCTGCCGCTGCGGCTCCAAACGACGGGGCGCGCCAATGTGCGCGAAGGTCCGGGCTCGAATTTCCGCGTGTCGTACACACTCGATGCGGGCGCCGAGCTCACGGCGTACTCGTACGTCGATCAGTGGGTGCGTGTCAACGATCAGACGAACAGGGCCGGCTGGATACACCAGAACCTGATCGGGCGGAGTCGCTAGGGCGCCTTCGGTGCGGACACGGGTTGCTGCCGCGCGACGATCACGCAGTTGCCGCCTGCGCGCTTCGCCTCGTACAGCGCGGCGTCGGCCGCGGCGATGAGCGCCTCAGCGCCATCGCCGTTCCCGGGAAAGACGGAGACGCCGAGACTGACGGTGATCGATCCTTCCGTCAGCTTTTCATTCTCGATCTTCCGGCGAAGGCGCTGCGCCACTTCACTCGCGCCCTCGGTCTCCGTCTCGGGCATCATCAACAGGAACTCTTCGCCGCCGTAGCGCGCGACGAAGTCCACATCGCGACTCGCTTCCCGCATGATCGCGCCGATGCGCTTGAGCACGGCATCGCCGGCGGGGTGCCCGTGCGCGTCGTTGTACTGCTTGAAGTGATCGAGATCCGCCATGAGCACGGCAAAGGGGTGGCGGAGCCGGCGTGAGCGGCGCACCTCGTTCTCCAGCACTTCCATCATGCGCAGCCGGTTGTACAGCCCGGTCAGCGGATCCGTGACCGAGAGGCGCTCCAGCTCGACGCGGCTCTCGCGCAGGCGCACAACCATGTGATTGAAAACCTGCGTCAGGTAGCCGACCTCACCGCCGCCGGTCACCGGCAGGCCGACGTCCAGGTCGCCGCCCGCTACGCGACCCGCCGCCCGCGTGAGGCGATTGAGCGGTCGCACGATGAGGAGGCTGAGCAGGTACGCGAGCGCACCGACGACGGCGAGCAGCAGGGTGACGACCCCGAGCGTCACGTTGCGCAGCCGCGTCACCTGGCGGAACGCTTCGGCCGAGGGAATCTCGGCCACCACGATCCAGTCGAGCGCCGGGACGACGCGCGCGGTGCCGACGACGCGGTCGTCCGTAAAGCTCGTGAACTGCACGGCGCGATCCATCCGGGTGAGCAGCCAGCGGGTGGACTCGGGTTTGTAGCGCTGCTGCATCAACGCGGCCGAGTTGCCGCGCGAGCTGAGGAGCAGGTTGCCGTCCCGCGTCATGAGGTAGATCTGGCCCGAGTCCCCTGGCGCAAAGCGGCGCAGCATATCGGCGACGATGCGCATATTGACCCGCGCCGCGAGCGCGCCCAGCACCCGGCCGCCGCCCACCACACCGGCACCCCGGCCCCCTCTGACGCCGGTGCGGCCACTGCCGCCGCCGGTTTGAATCGGCACGGCGACGAGGATGGCTGATTGCGCCGCGCTGGAATCCCAGTACGGCGCGCTTTGCGTCCAGCCGCTGCTGCGCAGGTCACTGGCCCAGTCCTCGGGGAGGGCCACGGCCCGGCGCCGGGCGGCGCTGGATGCCAGGACATGCCCGTGCGGATCGAGCACGAGCAGCTCGGTGTAGTCGCGAAACTTCTCGCGCACCGAATTCAGATAATCCGTCAACCGCTGGTGATAAATCCCCGTCTGGACCGGCTCGCCGTTCACCAGCGGCAGGCGCTCGAGGTTCTCGGTCACCTCGTAGGAGCTCGAGAAGACACGCAGATCGTAGCGCAGCTCCTTGGTCCAGAGGTCGGCTTCGCGCACCGCCTGCGCGCTCACGCCCAACAGCTCCTCGGAGGCTTTCCCGGTGAGCGCCCGCTTGTTTTCGACGTAGGAAATCCACACGGTCGTCAGCGACGGCAGCAGCGTCGCGACGACCGCGAACATCAGCATCTTGGCACGGATGCTGGACAGGCGGGAAAATCGCAGCAAGCTCAGGGCGCGTCTCCTCGGCAGGATGCCACAAGATTCATGTGGGACACATTACCGCAAGTCTCGCCCTGCAACCGTGCTGGGAATCACGCGATCTAGCGCCCTCTGCCTCACGGATTCACACTAGGTGACCCACACCGGAGCCCTTCATGACGGACAGTCTGAGTCGGCGGTCTTTCCTTCTATACGGTGGCTCAACAGTTGGCGCTCTTGTTGGACGTCATGCCGTCTCCCCCTGGCCCGCTCTCCACAGAGTGGAGAGGGGGAACGGGGGCGAGGCCGACTTCGATCTCGAGGAGGCGACGATCGCGCAACTGCAGGACGCGATGCGCAGCGGCGCGCGGACCTCGCGCTCCATCTGCGCGGCCTATCTCGGGCGCATCGCCGAGCTCGACCCGAAGCTGCATGCCGTCCTCGAAACGAATCCCGACGCGCTCGCGGCGGCAGAGCGCCTCGACGCCGAGCGGAAGTCCGGCCGCGTGCGCGGGCCGCTGCACGGCATCCCCGTACTCGTGAAGGACAACATCGCCACCACGGACAAGATGATGACCACGGCGGGCTCGCTGGCCCTGGTGGGTGCGACGCCGCCCCGGGATGCGCCGCTCGTGGCGAAGCTCCGCGCCGCGGGCGCGGTCATCCTCGGCAAGACGAATCTCTCCGAGTGGGCGAACATCCGCTCGACCCAGTCGTCGAGCGGATGGAGCGGGCGTGGCGGCCAGTGCGCCAACCCGTACGCGCTCGATCGTAACCCGTGCGGCTCGAGCTCGGGCACAGGCGCCGCCATCTCGGCGAACTTCGCCGCGGTCGGGATCGGCACGGAGACGGACGGCTCGATCGTGTGTCCGTCCAGCGCCTGCTCGCTCGTCGGCGTGAAGCCGACGCTGGGGCTCATCGACGGCGCGGGCATCATTCCGATCTCGCACAGCCAGGACACGACCGGCCCGATGGCCCGCACCGTCGCCGACGCGACCGCCCTGCTCGGCGTCCTCGCGGGACGCGATTACAGCGTGAGTCTCGACGCGAACGGCTTGAAGGGCGCGCGCATCGGCGTCGCGCGCAAGAAAGTCTTCGGATACAGCCCCGAGGCCGATGCGCTGGTGGAGGCGGCGATCGCCGTGCTGAGGCAGCAGGGGGCGGTGATCGTGGACCCGGCGGACATCCCGCACCTCGGCGAGTATGACGATTCCGAGCTGATCGTGCTGCTCTACGAATTGAAGGCCGACCTCGCGACGTACCTCGCGGCCTGGGCACCCAATGCCGGCGTGAAGTCGCTGGCCGATGTGATCGTATTCAACGACGCGCACAAGTCCACCGAGATGCCCTACTTCGGACAGGAGCTGTTCCTGCAGGCGCAGGAGAAAGGACCACTCACCGACCAGGCCTATAAGGACGCCCTGGCGAAGGACCAGCGGCTGTCACGCACGGAAGGGCTCGATGTCGTGTTTGCCCAAAACACGCTCGACGCGATCGTCGCGCCGACGGGCAGCCCGCCGTGGCCGACAGATCTCGTGAACGGCGATCACTTCCTGGGGGCGAGCTCGACGCCGGGGGCGGTCGCCGGATATCCGACTGTCGCTGTGCCGGTCGGGTATTCGTACGGCTTACCGGTGGGGATGTCGTTCATCGGGAAAGCGAACAGCGAGGCTACGCTCTTGCGCCTCGCCTACGCGTATGAACACGCCGCGAGGCCAAGGAAGCCGCCTCGGTTCTTGCCGACCGCCGACCTCAGTAAACCGTAGGTCACTGGAGTGGCGCGCCGGCCACAATCCAGCGCGCGAGCAATTCGCGCTCCTGGTCGGTCATGCCGGTCTTGTTCGCGAGTGGCATGGTTTTCGTTTCGACGGCCCGCACGCGGATCCGCTCGGCAAACCGCACGATGCTCTCGGGGGTGTCGAACGTGACGCCGCCAGGCGCGGGCCCGAACGTGCGATCGCTCTGATATTGCGAGTGGCAGGGCTGGCACCGTTGCGAAACGACGGATCGCACGGCGGCGAACGACGGCACGGTGTCGGCCGTCGCGCGCGTCTGGGCCGTGGCCGCTCTCTTAGGTGCGGAGAGAAACATTGCGCCCGCGAGTGCCAGTGCCGCCGGCACGAGCGCCCAGCGGGTCGATGCTCCTCGCCCGATCATCGCGTGACGCACCGCCGCTCCGGCAATAAAGAGGAAGAGCAGCACGAGCCAGTTGCGCGGGCTCGCGTAGGTCGCCGGATAGTGATTCGACAGCATGATGAACAGCAGCGGGAACGTCATGTAGCTGTTGTGCACGGAGCGCTGTTTGGCGTGCTCGCCCAGGGTGAAGTCGGCGGGACGACCGCCCCGTGTCGCCGCGAGCATCTCGCGCTGCGCCGGCAAAATCCGCATCCAGACGTTCGCCACCATGATCGTGCCGAGCAGGGAGCCGATATGCATGAAGGCCGCCCGCCCTGACAGCAGCTGGCAGAGCGCGTACGAGACCCCGGCGAGCAGTATGAGTGAAATCGTCGTCGCGAGGCGGGGGGGGGGGCGCGTGGCGAGTCGCGACGACCAGAGTCCGTCGTAGACCAACCAGCCCACGACGAGGAGTCCTAGCCCCAAGGCAATGGCGGTGCTGCGGCTGATACGCGAGACGCTAGGGTCGAGGAGGTACGCGCCGCTCAGGTAGTAAACGAGCACGAGCAGCGAGATGCCGGTGATCCAGGTGAACATCGCTTCCCACTTGAACCAGTGCAGCACGGCCGGAACCTCGCCAGGGCCGGGGCGGCGCTTCTCGACCTGATAGAAGCCGCCGCTGTGCACCATCCAGAGATCGCCCTCGACGCCCGCTCGCGGTGCCGCGGGCGCCGCGAGCGCGCGATCCAGCCAGATGAAATAGAAAGAGCTGCCGATCCAGGCGATGCCGGCGATGAAGTGCGTCCAGCGCAGCAACAGATTCGTCCAGTCGGCAAGCCAGCTCGTCATTGGGACGGTAATCTCGCGCTGGACGAACATCCGGCCAGCCCCCTACAATTACGGCCATGCTTGCCCTCGTTTTTTCCATCCTGATTCCGCCGGCGGACAGCGTGACGGGCCGGGTCGTTGACACGGCCGGCCATCCCATCGCAGCCGCCATCGTCGAGGTCACGGAGCTCGGCAGAACCGTGACGACGGCGTCCGATGGCACCTTCCGGCTCGCGATCCCTCCCGGCCGTTATACCGTCGCCGTCCGCGCGCACGGATATGCGCCGGTGGTCCGGGCGATCTCGGTTGGTGCAGCGGAGGGGCCGCTCGAGATCGCGCTAACGCTGAGTCCGTTTCGCCTGGAGCCGATCACGGTGACTGCGACCCGGCAGCCACTGGCGACCGAGGGCTCGTCACTGCCCGCTACGGCGCTCGCCGGCGATGAGCTGCGGCGCGCGCAGGGCGTATCGCTGGCTCACGTGGCGGACGTGCTTCCGGGCGTCGCGGCGATGACGACTGGGGCGCAGATCGGGAAGCCGGTCATCCGCGGCTTTGCCGGACCGCGCGTGCTCGTGCTCGACAACGGCAGCCGGCTCGAGGACTACTCGTGGAGTGACGAAGACGGCCCGTCGGTGGAAACGGCGTTCATTCGGCGCCTCGAGCTGATTCGCGGGCCCGCGAGCGTGCTCTACGGATCCGACGCGTTGGGTGGTGTCCTCAATGTGATTCCACAACCCCTGCCCGAAGCACCCGGCGGTCGGGGTGTCACGCGTACTGGTTTTACGCTCTCGGGCGCGAGCAACAACGCCGAGGTGAGTGCGGGCGCGCAAGTCGAAGGCGCGAGTGGCTTGTTCGGCTGGCGCGTCGCGGCAATCGGCCGGGGCTCGGGGAATCTGCATACCCCCGCGGGCGAGCTCGACAACACCGGCTTCGGTGCCTTCAACGGCGAGGCCACGGGAGGATGGCACTGGTCTTCGGGAAGCTCACTCGCGATGCGCGTGGTGCACTATGGCGGGGAATTCAAGCTGCTCGAAGCGAATGCCCCTCCGGCTGAAGCAGGTGGACCCGAGAGGAAGTCGGGGGACGACCGTTTTCAGATCACGGGGCAACGTCCGCTCGGCAGTTGGCGGCTCGAAGCGAAGGGCCAACTGCAACGCCACTCACTGATCGAGCTTGCCGACGACACCACCGGCACGGAATCGGAAGCGTTCAACCTGCTGCTCCGCACCGCCTCACTTGATCTGCTCGCCCATCATGGCGGTGTGACCCTTGGGGCTACCGCGGTCGGCCAAACCAACGACGCGAGCGGTCGGCAGCCCATCGTCCCCGATGCGAACACCGTGTCGGGCGCCACGTTTGGGTTTGGGCAATGGAGGTTGGGCGGACCCGCCAGCCGCTGGTCGCTGCTCGCAGGCGCGCGCATCGACGCGCGTCACTTGAGTGTGGACCGCAATGATTCGCTCGGCACCGTTGCCCAGGACAGGTCGTCGAGCGCGTGGTCCGGGAACGCCGGACTGGTGTTCGCTCCGTCGCCAGGGTGGGCGTTGACCCTGAACGTGGGGAGGGCGTGGCGGGCGCCGACACTGTTCGAGCTGTTCGCCAACGGTCCCCACATTGGGGAAGCACGCTACGAGCTGGGCGACTCGATGCTCGTGCCGGAATCGAATCGCGCCGTCGATTTCGGTATTCGGTGGAACGGCCGCCGAACGCGGGTCGAGGCGACCGCGTATCACAACCGCCTCTCCGATTTCATCTACGTCACTCCGACGGCCCTCGTCATCGACTCGCTTCCCGTTTACCAGTACACGCAGGCGGAGGCGGAGCTGCTCGGTGGCGAGGCGCTGGCAGAGACTGCAGTGGGAGATTGGATCGTGCGGGGCCGTGCGGAGGTGGTTCGCGGGACGAATCTGTCATCGCACGAGCCGCTTCCCCTCATGCCGCCGCTGAGCGGCGTTGCAGGGGTGAGCTGGCGCGATCGAATCGGCGTCGAGTTCGAAAGTCATGCCGCCCCCCCCCCCAAACGGCTCAATCCGCTCGACCTCGCTACGGCGGGTTATGGACTACTGAATCTCTGGGGCGGGGCAGATGTGCGGATGGGCGGTCGATCGGTGCGGGTGGATGTCACGTTGCGAAATGCGCTCGACAAGCAGTATCGGAGTTTCCTCAGTCGCTATAAGGCATTCGCGGATGATCCCGGGCGCAATTTGATGGTGCGGCTCTCGACCGGATTCGTCGACTAGCGTCTCACGCCGGCGGCGGTGGTCGCCTCGTCTAAAATTGCCCAGATCCGGTCTGCCCACTCGCGGTGTTCCGGCTTCATCAGGACCGAGCGCAGACAAATGATCGCGTCGCGATCGCGCTGCATGTCCTGCACGTCGATCAACTGCAGCGGCAGTGACACGAGGGCGAGGTGGAGCTGGCGTTGGGCGGCCTCGGCAAAAACCCGACGCGACAAATTCGACGCTTCCGTAACGCTCACCGCTCGCGGAGCCCAGACGAGAATGTCCAGCTCCGGAGGCGCCGCGGTGACAAACCGGCGATCCTCACGCAGCCGCTCGTACAGTGCCAGCGCTGCAGCGCGCCCGCTCGCCAGTCCTTGTGCAAAGTCGCCGCCACGGACCAGCGGAAACAGCCGCTGTGTCGCCCACAGCGCGACCGCGGCTGCGCCGGGTCGTGAGCACTCGAGCGCGATCTCGCCGAGATGGAGATCGGTGGACGTGTAGTAGGTGTAGGGCGAATCGTGGCGGTACAGCCGGCCCACCGATGGATCCTTGAACAGCACGCAGCCGCATCCGTACGGTTGCAACCCATGCTTGTGCGGATCGATCACGACGGACGCCGCGTCCGCCAGGTGGTCGAAGGCGCCCCGTGTCTCCTGTTCGAGATTGTCGGTAAGCAGGAAATAGCCGCCGTACGCCGCGTCGGCGTGCACGCGGAAGTCGTAGCGCTTCCGGAGCTCGACAATCGCAGCGAGAGGGTCCACGGCACCTGTCGCCGTCGTGCCGATGGTCGCGACGACGGTGCCTACGCCGCCCGCCGCCAGGCGTCGGTCCAGCGCGTGCTCATCCATTCGGCCCCGGCGATCGACCGGAACGGTCTCGAACGGCAGGCCCAGCACACCGGCGATGCGCTGATGTGTGTAGTGCGCCTGGGTGGACGCGAGAATCGTCTTGCCGGGATGGAGCTGGCCGGCTATCCAGAGCGCTTCGAGGTTCGCCATCGTCCCACCGCCGCACAGGTGGCCCAGGTGCGTTTCCCAGCCGACCATGCGCGCGAGCGCTGCGACGGCTTCCTTCTCCATCGCGGAACTGGCCCGACCGCCGTCGAGCGCGTGGTTGTTGGGATTGATCTGCAGGGCCATTTCGTAGGCGAGGCGCGCGACGGGGTGTGGCGGTTTGAGCATCTGACCGGCGTACAGCGGATCGCCGTATGGATAGTTGTCTTTCAGGCGCTCCGCGACTTCCTTCAGCACTGCTTCGAGATCAGCCTTCAAACGCCCTCAGGTACATCCGATCCCAGGCGGCCGGAATGCTTTCCCGCGGTGAATAGGGACCGGGGACGTAGGCGCGCGAGCAGACGCCCAGCTGGCTCTGTTCGCAGATGTGCCAGTCCTGCCGGTTGGTCCGATCCCAAAACTCCTCGGCGTCCTGAATGTTGTAGCCCGCCGCCTTGGGCGCGTCGGGATGCACCATCCACTCGCACACTACGCGCGACTGCGCCGCTGAGACCGGCCAGACCGTATAGAACACCGCGTAGTCGGGATGCAGGCTCAGCATCATTGTCGGAAAGAGTGCGTAGTAGAACGCACGGCGCTGATCCGCGGGGGGCAACGTGCCGAGCGGCAGCGCGCAGGCACGGCCGGACATCGTCGCGCTCTCGTTGGGCGCCTTGATCTCCATGTAGCCGCCGAGGAACGGCCCGTCGATCAAGTCATTGGCGCCGGATGTGTACGGCAGTTTGGTCGTCAGCTCGGGGTGGATCGTCGGGCAGTGCAGGCACTCGTTGTAATTCTGCAGGATCAGTTTCCAATTGGCGCGCACGTCGTATTCGATGCGGCGCACGGTGCGCACGGCCGGGAGATTGTAGTTCACGAATCGTCCCACCAGCGGCGCGAACCACTGCTCGGCCGGTACCGCCGCGGGATCGAGATTCACGAACAGAAACCCTTCCCACTCCGCGAGCGCCACGCGGTGCAGCGGGTACGACTTCTTGTCGAATCCTTCCACTTCATTCATGTGCGGCGCGCCGATCAGACGCCCATCGAGCGCGTACGTCCACGCGTGGTAGGGGCATTGGATCGTTTCCGAGAGACGGCCGTGCGTGGCTTCACACAGACGGGTGCCGCGATGGCGGCAGACGTTGTAGTACGCGCGGGCGTGGCCCGACTGATCGCGCAGTGCGATGATACTGTCGCCCCCGATGTCGACCAGGAAATAATCGCCCGCGCTGGCGAGCGATGCTTCGCGGCCGATGCAGATCCACTGGTGCCGGAACACCCGCTCCTGTTCCTCCGCGAACACCTCGGGTGAGCTGTAGTAGCGACCCGGGAGTGTGCGCGCACCCTGGCGATAACTCTCGACAGTCTTAAGGAAAGTCATAGGATCTCGCGCGCCGCATTGCGGCCGGCTGCTCCCGGTATGCCGCCTCCCGGATGCGTGCCCGAGCCGCACAAATACAACCCTTCGATCGGTGTACGATAGCGACTCCAGCCCGGTACGGGGCGCATGAACAGAATTTGGTCGAGCGTAAGCTCGCCGTGGTAGAGGTGCCCCTCGGTCAGGTTGTATTCCCGCTCCAGGTCGTCCGGTGTCTCGATCGTCAGCGCTCCGGCTGGGACACCGAGGGCGTCGGCGACGCTGCTCCCGAGCGTGCGCAGGCTCTGGACGTCACGCTGCTGATCGGTGAACGGCACATACTGAATATGGACTCGGCCCGCCCCATCGGTCTCGACGTAGGGCCTGTGCGAGTCACGCCCGTATTTCGAGTCGTCGTAGGCCCGTTCCAGGTACTCGAGCGAAGGCGCGACGCACCGATTACGGACCCGAGCGGCGTACTCGGCGCTGAGCCTGGCGTGGGCAACGACTCCCCGACACTTGATGTGGTCGAGGGCCCGGACGAATTCGGGGTCGAGATGAAGTCCCAGGCTGGACAGCGCGGCCCGCGGCGACTCGCTGGA
>Ga0209377_1000248_pt1 | contig 34091 bp, 29 predicted proteins | sample GraSoiAngelo_141_FD_185898 | JGI IMG/M metagenome (GOLD analysis project Ga0209377, IMG submission 185898) | Grasslands soil microbial communities from the Angelo Coastal Reserve, California, USA - 14_0929_12_40cm (SPAdes) (version 2) | ecosystem: Environmental > Terrestrial > Soil > Grasslands ...
CAACTATCACGTCAATTCCGACCCCTCTTTCGATGGGACGGGTTGGGGATATACGGCGGGAGCGGGCTACGACTTCCGGGTCGGCCGGGACGTGTCGCTCACACCGTTCGTGAACTACCTGTACGGCGGCGTGGGCAACGTGAACAAAAGCGGGACTGGAACCGTCGCCACGGGGTGGAAGCAGCACGCGATCGCTTTCGGCCTGGGCGTGACGCACCACTGAAACGGAAGGGAGTCCCTTCCTCAGTTTTCATTATCTTGACCCACCGCAATGCTCCTACTGGTTGTGGCGCTCGGATCGCAGGTTGCCGCCCCGTGTCTCCACGCCGGGCGCGCGGCCGGCGAAACGAATGCCGGCTGGGGTTCCTATCGCCGAGGGCTCATCACGGAGGCCGCAACGCACTTTGCGGTTGCCGACTCGCTCTGTCCGGGCGATCACGGGACGCAGGTCGGCCTCGGCTTCGTGCGGTTGCGGCAGGGGGAGGCGCGGGCCGCCGCCGAACGCTTTCTCGGGGCAGTGAAGAGCAATGCGGAGGACGCCGAGGCATGGTACGGGCTCGGCCTGGCCCGCTCGCGCCAGGGCCAGCGTGCGTCGGCGGCCGACGCGTGGCGTCGCACGCTACGCCTCGCCCCCGGGTATGAGGACGCCGAACTCCAGCTCCTGGCGCTCGGGATCGACAGTGGGCTCGCCCTACCCGCCGTGGTGCGGCCGGTCGACCCTGATGTGGCGGCGCGGACCGCGGGAGACGGCTTCGAGATCCGCACCGAGGGCGGGTGGCGACCGTTCTACGTGAAAGGCATCAATCTCGGCGTCGCGCTTCCCGGCCACTTCCCCTCGGATTTTCCCACCGACGATTCGACGTACGCCCGCTGGCTCGAGCTTATCGCGGGGGCGCGTGCCAACGCCGTCCGCGTCTATACGATGCTCCCGCCCGCCTTCTACCGATCGCTCAAGGTGTGGAACGACGCCCACCCCGACCGCGCCCTGTGGCTGCTGCACGGTGTGTGGACCGAGCTGCCCCCGGGCGACGACTACGACGCCGTGGCCTGGAAGGCGGAGTTCCGCGCCGAGATGCGCCGGGTGGTCGATCTGTTGCACGGGCACGCGCTCATAGCGGCCCGGCCGGGCCACGCCTTCGGCCGCTACGACAGCGACGTGTCGGATCACCTCCTGGGGTTCATCATCGGCCGGGAGTGGGAGCCGGTTTCGATCCGAGCCTACAACGCACGGCGGCGCGATCGCACCGCGTTCGCGGGTCGCTTTCTCGCGCTGGATCGCGGCACACCCGCCGACGCGTGGATGGCGGAGCAGTGCGACTACCTGCTCACGTATGAGTGGGACACGTATCACGCCCAGCGGCCCATCGCGTACACCAACTGGCCCACCCTCGACCCACTGTCCCACCCGACGGAGCCCACGCGCGAGGAGGAGCAGCGGCTGCGTCGCCGCCACGGATTCCCGCCCAATCCGCGTCTCAAGGAATACGACAACGACCGCGAATCGCTCGACGCGATGCTGGTGCGCGCCACCTCCGCGAACCTGGCCGGCTATTTCGCGTCGTATCACGCGTACCCCTACTATCCAGACTTCATTGATCTCGACTCGGCCTACGGCGCGGCGGGATCGGCCGAGGGCCGGTCCCGCTACTTCGGCTACCTGCGCGCCCTCAAGCAGCATCACGCCGGTCGACCGCTCTTGATCGCCGAGTACGGCGTTCCCTCGTCAAGGGGCATATCGCACCTACAGGCCGACGGGATGGGCCACGGCGGGCACGACGAGCGCGCCATGGCGGACATCGACGCGCGGCTCACGCGGGAGGTGCGCACGGCGGGCGCGGCAGGGGGAGTGCTGTTCGCGTGGCTGGACGAATGGTTCAAGCACACGTGGGTGACGATCGACCTGGAAGTCCCGGCGGAGCGGAGTCGTCTGTGGCACAACGTGGAGGACGCCGAGCAGCACTACGGGCTCATGGGCGAGTACGGCGGGGCGTCGGCGGACGCGACGCCCGCGCCCGGCGGCGACCCGGCTGTGTGGCGGGCGCTCCCCGTCCTCGCACGTGCCGAATCCCTCGTATTGCGCGTCGGGGCCGACCCGTCCTATCTGTATGTGGCGCTCGCCGGCCGACCGGCGTTCGATTCGGCCCGCTACGTCATCGGGATCGACACGTACCGCCGGGACCGCGGCCAGTTCCGGCTGCCGGACGTCGCTGGGCCGACAGGTGAGGTGGGATGCGAGTTCGCGCTCGTTCTGAACGACACGAGCGACGCGCAGCTCATGGTGGCGCCCTGGTACAACCCCTTCCTGGGGCCACGGAAGGGGATGGGGCCGACGGGGCTCGATCTTTTGTATCATGAGGCGGCGACGGTGGACAAGACCGGCCGCGACGGGGGCTTCGATTCGTTGTTCGTCACGACCAACCGCTGGCGTATCGCGCGGAGCGGTCGGACTTACTCGGCGCGAGGGGTGAACCGCGGGCGGCTGCGCTACGGCCGGGCGCAGGAGTCGAGCCTCGCCGACTGGTACGTGGAGCGCGCCGCGGGGCTCGTGGAGGTGCGGATTGCCTGGGCGCTCCTGAACGTCACCGATCCGTCGTCGCGCCACGTCATGGTGCGCTACCGACGGAACGGGACGTTCGAGACCACGGTGACCGATGGCGTTCGGTTCGACGTGGTGGCTGTCGACCGGTCCGACGGCGGCGTTGTGGCGCGAATCGCGCCCGGGCAAACCTACGCCTGGCCGACCTGGGAGACGCCCCTGTGGCACGAGCGCTTGAAGCCTGCGTACGAGGCGATGCGGGACGTGTGGGGGTCGTGGTGACGCGGCACGTCGTCCTGGCGTTCGGTATGGCGCTCCTCGCGCGTCCGCTGGCGGCGCAGCTGCCCGCGGCCGACCAGGCATTCCAGCGTGGAGAGTACGCCGCCGCCCGCGCGGGCTACGAGGGCGTCCTCGCCGCCGACTCTTCCAACGAGCGGGCCTTGTACCGACTCGCGATCCTCGACAGCTGGGACGGCAAGCTGGTCCGCTCGCTGGTGCGCTTCGCCCGGCTGCGCCGAATCGATCCCCGCGATCCCGACATGATGGTGTCCCACGCCCAGGTGCTGGCCTGGGCGGGCAAGACGGCGGCGTCCGAGGCACTGTACGACTCGGTGCTGGCGCGATTCCCGGACCGCGCCGACGCGCTCGCGGGCCGTGCCCGTACGATCGCCTGGACCGGGGACCTGGATCGCGCCGAGGTATTGTGGCGCACGGCACTCGAGCGGCATGCCGACACTCCTGAGCTGCTGATCGGACTCGCGCAGACGCTCTTCTGGAAGGGGCAGCCGGGACTCGCAGAAGCGTACGCCGCCCGAGCCCGGGCGCTCGCGCCACAGGACCGCACGGCGCGCGATCTCGAGCGGGTCGTGCGCGCCGCGCTCCGCCCGGAGGTTGCCACCTCAGTGGACGGCGCCACTGACTCGGATCAGAATGATTTCATAGCGCTGGAGGGGACGGTTACGGGCTCACTGGGCACCGATCTCCGCGGCACCGTGCGCGCGGGGTGGCGACATGCCACCGACCAGGCGGGCGACGGCTCGAGTTATTGGGCGGGTGGCCACCTCATCGCGGCGGTGGGGCACGGCGCCGTTTTGCGCGCCGGCTTGGGGGCACGGCGGGTACAGCCGGACGTTGGGGCCGCGCGTACACCGCTCACCGCCGAGCTCGGCCTCGGGCTGCGCCCAGCGCGCTATGCCGCGGTGAGCGTCAGTTACACCCGCACGCCGTTCGACGAGACCGCGGGTCTGATACGCCAGGATCTGGCGATAGATGCCGTCGAGTTGAGCTTCGACATGTCGCCTGCGGCGGGCTGGTCGATCTCCGGGGGCGGGGGCGGCGCATGGTTCTCGGACGGCAACAGTCGCTACTCCGCCGTGGGTGCGTTGCTCGGCCGCGTGGCGCGGGGCCTGCAAATCGGCCCCTTCGCTCGCATCATGGGGTACTGCCGCTGCGGGTCGGGTAGCTATTTCGCGCCGGACCGCTTCAGCGTGATCGAAGGTCGCGCCGTCTACGCATGGCAGCAGAGTCGCTGGGGCCTGCGCGCCGATGGCGGCGTTGGCTCGCAGCAGGTCTTCAAGGGCGCAGCGCACCAGACCGAGTGGCACATCGGGCTGACACTCTCGCGTGGCTGGGGCGCGAACAACGAGATCGCACTGGTGGGCTCGATCACGAACAGCGCCGCTGCGACGACGCCGGGGAAGGCGCCCACGGACCAATTTCGCTACCGCACTCTGGGCCTGCGCTTCCGGCAGGGCTTGTAGCTCAGGACTCCTCGTTGGCTTCTCGCCGCTCGGCCGCGCCCAGGCCCAGCGCGCGCAGCAACCGGATGGCCCGGGCCTGCTCGCGCGGCGGGAGCGCCGCGACGGCACGCCGCATGGCGTCCGCGTGCGGCGGAAAGATGCGTTGGATGAGTCGCCGCCCCGCGGGGGTGAGCGCCAGGAGGACGACGCGGCGGTCGGTGCCGCTGTGCCGTCGCCGCACCAACCCGCGCCTCACGAGCTTGTCCACCACGTAGGTCGTGCTCGACGATTCGACCAGGATGCGGCGTTGCACTTCGCACACCGGCAGCTCGCCCTTGTGGTACAGCACTTCCAACACCCCGAACTCCGTCGTGCCCAGCCGGAAGCGGGCGATGCTCGCCCGCGAGTGACGTTCGACGGCGTCGAACGCCCGGGCGAGGACGACCCACAACTGTAGCGCCACGTCCACACGGCTCGGTGATGGCTTCATTGCCCCCCGGGAACCCCATGCCCGGGAAAGCTGTTCCCGATGTGATTCGAGGTCAAGTATCTCGAATTCGAGACATCATTTCGGAGGTGTGCGATGTTCGATCTGGGAGTACTGGCGCTGCGGCTGGTCCTGGGAGCGGTGTTCCTCGGCCACGGGGCGCAGAAGGCGTTCGGGGCGTTCGGCGGTCCGGGGTTCGACGGCGCCACGGGCTTCGTCGGGAGCCTGGGGTTCCGCCCGGCCCGGTTCTGGGCGGCACTGGCGGTGGGTGGAGAGCTCGCCGCGGGGTTCCTGTTCCTGCTCGGGCTGCTGACGCCGCTCGCGGGGTTATTGGTGCTGGCCACGATGGCCGTAGCGATCGCCAAAGTGCACGGGCCGAAAGGCTTCTTCGTCCAAAACGGCGGGTACGAGTACAACCTGGTGCTCATCATCGCCGCCCTCGCCGTAGCTGCGATGGGGCCGGGCCGGTTTTCGCTGGACTACGTGCTCGGGCTCGCCCGGTAGCAATACCGCCCGTCGTTAGATTCTCTGCGTCGCTTGACGGCCAGGGAATCTGGATAGGCTGGTTCCGAAGCTCGTCACCACGCTCGCGGGCTACACCCGCGAGCAATTCCTCGCGGATCTGATCGCGGGGATCATCGTCGGTATCGTGGCGCTCCCGCTCGCCATCGCCTTCGCGATCGCGAGCGGGGTCGGCCCCGAGCGCGGGCTGTTCACCGCGATCGTCGCCGGGTTCATCATCTCGGCGTTGGGCGGCTCGCGCGTGCAGATCGGCGGGCCGACCGGCGCATTCGTCGTGATCGTCTACACGATCGTCCAGCGCCACGGGGTGGAAGGCCTCGCCATGGCGACCCTCATGGCGGGCGTCATCCTCGTCGGCTTCGGGCTCGTGCGGCTGGGCGGCGCGATCAAGTTCATCCCCTACCCCGTGACCATCGGCTTCACCAGCGGAATCGCCCTGATCATCCTTTCGGGGGAGGTCAAGGATTTCCTCGGCCTCGAGGGCCCCGTGCCCGCCGAATTCTTGGGGCGCTGGCGGGCGGTCGCGGCCCATTCCGGCTCGCTGAACCCGTGGGCGGTAGCGGTGTCGCTCGCCACGCTGGCGATCATCGTCCTCTGGCCCCGGCTCAACCGGCGCATCCCGAGTCCATTCGTGGCGCTCATCGTGACGACCGCCGTGGTGCAGCTGTTCCACCTGCCGGTGGACACGATCGGCAGCCGGTTCGGCGTCATCAACGCGGCCCTGCCGGCTCCCGCGCTTCCCGCGGTCACGTTCCATCAGATGCCCGGCCTCGCGGGCGCGGCGTTCACGATCGCGCTGCTCGGCGCCGTCGAGTCGCTGCTCTCCGCGGTGGTGGCGGACGGCATGATCGGCGGTCGGCACCGCTCGAACATGGAGCTCGTGGCGCAGGGGATCGCGAACATCGCGTCACCGCTGTTCGGCGGGATCCCGGCCACCGGCGCCATTGCCCGTACGGCGACGAACGTCAGGAACGGCGGCCGGACGCCGATCGCCGGGATCACGCACGCCGTCACCCTGCTCCTCATCACGCTGTTCTTCGGCCGCTGGGCCGGGCTGATCCCGATGGCGACGCTGGCGGGGATCCTGGTGGTCGTCGCCTACAGCATGAGCGAGTGGCGCACGTTCCTGGCCGAGTTCCGGGCGCCGAAGAGCGACGTGGCCGTGCTGCTCACGACGTTTCTCCTGACCGTGCTGTGGGACCTGACGGTCGCGATCGAGGTGGGGATGGTGCTCGCGGCGTTCCTGTTCATGCGCCGCATGGCGGAGGTGACGAACATCAGCGCGCTCACGCACGAGTTCCAGGATCCGGTGGACGACTTCGAGCGTGATCCCAACGCGGTGCGGCGGCGGGTGGTGCCGCCGGGGGTGGAGGTGTACGAGATCACCGGGCCGTTCTTCTTCGGCGCGGCGGAGACGTTCAAGGAGCGGTTGGGGCGCATCGCGGTGCGGCCCAAGGTACTGATCCTCCGGATGCGGCACGTCCCCGCGATCGACTCGACTGGGCTGCACGCGCTGCGCGATCTCGTCCGGCGCAGCCGGCGAGACGGCTCGCTGTTGATCCTCTCCGACGTGCATTCCCAGCCGGTGGTCGCGCTCGAGCGGTCGGGTCTCTACGACGAGCTGGGGGAGGAAAACATTCACGGAAACATCGACGACGCGTTGAACCGGGCGCGGGAGCACCTGGGCATTCCGTCGCTGCCGGCGCCGACGTTTGCGACGCCCACCGTCGCGCGGGAAGGGAAGGAGCCGGCCTAGCGGAAGTACCGGTGCCTGGTGAGCGTTGCAGAGGGAGGACTGACGGATGGCCTCACCGATAATCGCCCAAGGCACCTGTTACGTGCTGTTCGCCTACGACGTCGCGCACGCGTTCGACCTCGCGGCGGCGGAGCGGCGGCTGGCGAGCGCCACCCAGCGCCAGACGGTCAAGCAGAAGCGGCGCGCTCCGGCGTTCTTCGAGTACGACCCCGCTCCCCTGCGCGTGACCGAGCCGGCGGAGTCGCTCGCCGTCGGTGAGCACGTCACGGCGCCCTACGTCGAGTTCGTGCTCTACGACTTCGGCGCGATGTCGGTGAGCTACGCCATCCCCCTCCAGGGCCCCTTCACGGGGCTCCCGGGGCTCAGCACCATCCTGTACGGCAACGAGCAGCTCGAGACGGACTCACGGCGCCGGGTGCAGCAGCTCGTGGAGGCCCTTGGCGACGCCGCGATTCGGTCCCGCCTCGCCGACTTCGTCGAAGATTACGTCGTGTTCCAGATCGAGGCGTTCAGCGAGCCGCTCGAGGCGTCCATGCTGTGGACCGAGCACGCACAGACGGTGGCCCAGGTGCTGCGGGCCGAGTCACGCCCCCTGTCGCAGCAGGAAGTGAGCGACGCCCTCACATCGCGCCTCTCGTTCGGGCCGAACGACGCGACGCTGATCGACACCGACGCGACGCTGCTGTTCGATCCGGAGGGAGAGGACGTGCGGGCGGTGATCGAGTTCGCCAACACCCAGCTGCTCGAGATGCGGTACCTGGACGCGCAGCTCGACGAAGCACTCGAGCGGGCCTACGACCTGCTCGGCCGCACGCCCGGCCTGCGCCGGTTCTTGCCCAGTCCGTATGGGCTTCCGCTCCGCCGGCTCGGGCGGCTGCAGCTCGATGCCGCGGTCCTGTTCGAGCAGGTGACGAACGCGCTGAAGCTGATCGGCGAGCAGTACCTCACCCGCGTGTACGGCCACGTGTCGCGTCGCTTCCACCTCGCGGAGTGGGACGTGAGCATCACCCGCAAGCTGCAGACGCTCGACGGGATCTATGGAAAAATGGCGGACCGGGCGGCGACGCAGCGGATGGAGCTGCTCGAGTGGATCATCATCGTGCTGATCGCCGTGTCGATCGTGCTGCCGTTTTTCTCGGGGCTCGTCGGGAAGTGAGCTAGTAGGGCCGCTCTCGACGCTGGTCGCGGGGGAGAATCATTGCCCGCACCACTGCCGTGGCGTCCACGGCAATCAGCAACCCCTCCTGCGGCAGCGACTGCACCCCAATCACGATTCCCGCCGGCGGGTTCCGCTGGGGGAAGAAATCCGGCGCTGCCTGGCGGATTCGTTCCATGTCCTTGGGCGAGAAGTTCACGACATAAATCGTGAGCTTGGCGACGTCGGCCGGGGTCGCCCCGCCGATCCGTAACACCGTCGCGAGGTTCGCGAACGCCTGGGCGGCCTGGGCGCCCAGGTCGCCGGGACCGACGAGGCGGCCGGTGCTGTCGAGGGCGACCTCACCCGACACGTACAGCGTCGGCCCGATGCGCACGGCGTGTGTGAAGCCCGGCAACGCCGCGAGCGTTCCGGGATTGATGTAGCGGGTGGAAACGGGATCGGGCACCTGGCGGACGGCGCCCGGGGTTGGAGCGACGCAGGCGGCGAGCAGCGGGATGGTGACGATGCTGGACAGGGCGACGCGCATGCGATGCTCCTCACGAGGGCGGGGGTAGGGACGTCAACGCCACTCTGTATACGCCGGGGACGGGTCGGAGTTCAAGGGTCCGGCGGCGGTGGTTCAGGGCAGGGCAACGCGCAGCGAGACTTGCATCGAGACGTAGCGCCACTGCGCGGTCGTCGCCGACTCGGTGGCGACCTCGGTGGCGACGCCGGAATCGTCGCTGTCCAGCTCGAACCGGAGCTCGCGCCCCGGTGCGAGCGGCACCGCGATAAGCGAATAGAGGCGCAAGGCGTGACGCCAGGGCCCGACCGCAGCCCCCTGCCGGGCGGCCACCCGCTGCACGCCTACGCCGAGATCGAAGGCGAGCACGATAGACCGGGCGGTCTCGAGCTCGATGTATGATCCCGCCTGCGCTATCTGAACGAGCCGGGGCGCGAAGTACCCTGCGCTCGAGGGCCGGGAGTAGCGGATCTCGTGGATCTGGCCCGACACCTCGAGAATCGGCGTCAGGGCCACCGCCGCCACGCCGGCGAAGGTCGTCCGGTGGTTCACATCGAAGGAGCTGCTCAACGCGGCCGTGCGGCCGATCCCGCGGAGTTTGAGTCCTCTCGCGACGGGCAGCTCGACGATCGCGCCTATTTCTGTTCGCACCACCCGGTTCGTCACGAGGAGCGGGCTCGCGTCGATCACGTTCCGCCGCGCGCGGAGGTCGATGGCCGGTCCGCCCACCGGGTCACGCCAGCGGGCGCGCAGCTGGCCAGTGGGGATGAGTGTGGCGCGCGCGCCGCCGATGGCGTCGACCCGAGTCGCTCCCCCCTCCAGATCGACCTGCAGCGTGCCCCGGGGCAGCGCAGCGGCACGGAGCGTGAGCTCGTCGAGCCCGATGGCGGTGACCCCGTCGCGAATCTGCTCGCGGGTCGCTCGCACCCCGAGCCGGGTCGGCCCGGAGGCCCCGAGCTCGGCGGCGCCGCCCAGCCGGAGTGTGGCGTTCCCGTCAGAATCACGGCTGCCGCCCACCAGGGGCATGATGGCGGGGGCGGCGGCCACCCGCGCCGCCGCCAGCTCGCGTCGTACCTCGGCGTCCGTGGGGTGAGCGGTGAGCCAACCCTCGTAGACTGCGATGGCGGCACCCGCTCGGCGCGCTCGCGCCAAGGTCCGCGCGCGCCCCACCACGGCATCGCGCTCGTCGGGCGCGAGGCGCAGGGCATCGTCGTAGCACCGCAGCGCCGCGCTGAAGCGCCCTGCGCGCGCCAGCATCTCCGCCAGCGCCATGTACCCCCAGGGGTCCGACGGCTCGAGCGCGACGTAGCGGCGGAACAGCCGCAGCGCCAACCGGGGGTCATGTCGGTGTAGCTGAGCGAGGCGATACGTGGCGTGGGAATTCCACGGGTCGGCGGCGAGCACCGCGGCGTACTCCTGTGCGGCGGCTCGCGTATCCCCGGCTGTGAACGCTGAGTCTGCGCGGCCGAGATCGCCGGTGGTGAGGTTCCCGCTCTGTGCGGCGGCTGGGCGCGCGTGAGCTGTGACGACCGCTCCGAGGACCAGTAGCACGATCCGCCTCCGGCGCCCGCCGGCCGCGACGGCACGCCGGCCTTGGTACCGTTTGATGGAGGTCTCGCGGTCCGGCCGCCGGCGGATCCACAGGCGCAACACCTCGACGCCGAGGAGCACGGCGGCCAGGGTCCCGACGCTGAAGAGGAGCGCCACGGCGGGCAACAGGTTGCCCGGATGCAGCGTGGCAACGGCCGGGATGACGCTGCGGGAGGCGCTGAGCGCGAGGCCGAGGAGCCAGCCCGTCGCCCACACGCCCGCGAGGATGGCGCCCGCGATCGCCGTCTGCGTGGCAACCATGCCCCACCCACGCGACCTACGGCCCCGCACCCGTAGGTACGCTTCCCGCAGGGGCGTCGCCAGCGCGCTCATCAGGTAGAACATCCCACCGATCCCGGTCCCCGGCAGGCCGGCCGTCACGGTCAGTGCCCCTTCTCGTAGACGCGGAGCGAGCGACCGAGCAGCAGCTCGGCGCAGACCGCACGCAGAAAGAAGACCGCGTTGACCGTTCGCAGCACGAAGAACGCGGGGATGCTCGCGATCGCGCGGCGGATCTCCCGCCGCCGTGCGGCGCCAGCGAGGACCGGAACGAGCACGGCAGGGGCATCGATCACGTAACCGATCAGCACCCAGGGCCTCGCGAGCAGGAGCGCGAGGATTGGCAGCAGCACCAGGTAGACCGCGGCCGCGATCGTCGCATCCCAGAACGCCACCGCCACCGCGGAGCGCAAATAGGGCACCGCGAGGAGCCCGCGCCAGTGCAGCTTCACGTTCTGAACGAACCCGTGTGACCAGCGCCGCAGCTGCGTTCCCATCAGCGTGAGGGTGCGAGGCTCGATAGGGTAGCACACCGCTTCCGGCACGAAACGCACCTCATGGCCTGATTGGTACAGGCTCCAGGTCAGGTCTACATCCTCGGCGAGGGTTCGATTCGACCAGCCGTTGTGCGCCCCGAGGATCTCGGTCCGATACATCGAGAAACAGCCCGAGGAGATGAGCGGCTTCCCATAGTACTCCTGCAGCTGCTTGTAGTAGGTGAACGCGAACAGATACTCGATGTAGCGCCCCCGCTCCCACAGACTCCGCACCCGCTGTGGGAGCACGAAACCGCATGCCGCCGCGACGGCCGGACGGGAAAAGGCCGGCAGTAGGCACTCGAGCGCGTCCGGTGCGAGAACCGTATCGGCGTCGATGGCGACGGTGAGGGGCGTGCGGACGTAGCGGAGCCCGAAATTTTGTGCCCCTGCCTTGGAGCCGGTGTTCGTCGGCGGTCGGACGACTACGACCCCGAGCGCGCGGGCCACGTCGCCCGTCCCGTCGGTCGAGCAGTCGTCCACGACGACGATCGCAGCTGGCGGCGTGGTCTGGCCTTGCAGGCTCCGGATCGTGTCGGCGACGCTGGCGGCTTCGTTGTACGCCGGAATGATCACCGTCACGTCGATACCGGCGATCGGGCGGAGGAGGGGCGCGGTACGGTCGCGGCTCCATCGGTGCTTCAGGCGCGCTGCGCTAGAAGACAAGGTCGCGTCCGCTGTTGCAAGCTGAGGGTTATGGCCGATACGGGACTTGCTCGACGTTCCGGGGGCCGGGGCGTTTCCTTGCTAAAGAGGCCGCCCGGCTGACTCGGGTAACGCAGCCGGACGGGCAACCCGGGTTGCAACGCCGCAACGGCTCTAGAACATGAACCCCATGCGGAAATAGATCGCCGTGCGCTCGGGGCTCCTGGCGGCGGCGATCGACAGTGTGTTGACCCGACGGTGCTGCCAGGCGAGCCACAGCCCGCCCCCCGCCGCGGCCTGCCAGCGGTCTGACGACTCCCCCGGGATCCAGACCCGCCCCGCGTCCGCCAAGCCGAAGATGCCGACGTCGCCGAACGGCAAGCGGCCGGCGAGGAGCCGCAGCTCGGCGTTGCCATACGCACCGCGTCGTCCGGCGAACCGCTGCTCGGCGTAGCCCCGCACCGTCAGCCCGCCACCCACGTACACCAGCTCCTGGAAAGGCACCGTGCCGCTCACCGCGGCGCCGCCCGCCCGGAGCGCGAGCGTCGCGGATGGCGGGTCGCCTGCCGAGAGGTAGGTAGAAGCCTCCGCCGAGACGCTCGCGAACGCGGAGACGACGTCCCAGACGGCCGGATACCACTGCCCGGCGAGGCTCACATGCAGGCCGCGGGCCGGAGCGGCCGGGAAGTCGCGCGTGTCGAGCTCGAGCGCGGCGCGCGCCCCGACTTGGCCGAAGTCACCCGTGCCGTAATAGGGACCTGTTGTGGCGAGGACGGTGCCTGAGTCGCTCGGGGTGTGCGCGTACTTGAGCAGCGGCCCCAGGGTGAGCCGGAGTCGGGGCGACAACGGGATCCCCACGCGCGGCGCGACGAGCAGCTCCTTCTGGCGCACCCGGTACACGCTGTCCGGCTCCGACCCCTTGGTTTTGTTGCCTACTCCGTAGAACCGAATGAGCTCGAGCCCCGACGCGCGCAGCTCGATGGAGAGAATTGTCGGAAGGAGCGGCCGCCGGAACTCACCTGCCACGTCGATACGGTACGTGCCGGCGCTGGTCGCGTACGCGGCCTCCGCAAGTAGGCGAGTGCTCGGGGGCAGCGCGCGGAATCCGTACCGCGTGTGACTGATGCCCGCCCCGACGAGCAGCCCGATGTCGGGGGAGTAGCTCGCTCCGAAGAGCGGCACCGTCTGCGGTTGCCACGCGTCCGGGCCGGTCTGCCCGGAGGCCGGCGTCGGTCGCGCCAGCCCCAACGCGCCGAAAGTCCCGAACGCGAGCACGCCGCGGATGAGTCCAGGCACCAGCGAGAACATCCCGCCCCTGGGCCCCCAGAGCAAGACTTGCCACGCAGTCGCCCGCGTTAGTATTGGGGAAAGGAGTTGCCCCAATGAATGCCAGGCCACTACTCGCTGCGCTCGTGCTCGGAACCGCGCCGCTCGCCGCGCAGCACCCGGCTGCGCCCGGGCATCCAATGATGGGCGACCCGATGGCCCTGCAGGACCTGATGGGCCCGATGATGCAGGTCCTGGTCTACACGCCGCAGCATCTCCTCGCACGCAAAGACGCGCTCGGGCTCACGAGTGATCAACTCGCGCGCCTCAGCACGTTGCGCAACGCCGCCGAGACCGGGACGGAAGCCGCCATGGCGGACGCCAAGCGCCACGTTCAGGCCATGCAGCAGGCCGCGGCTGGCCTCACCCCCGACACGGTTGCCTTGAAGACCCACTTTGCGGCCGCGCACGCCGCGATGGGGAAGGCGCACTGGTTGTCGCTCGTCTCGGCGGTGCAGGCGAAGGCGGTCCTCGACGATGCGCAGCGCACCAAGCTCAAGGCATGGGCCGATTCCATGCAGGCGTGGATGCAGCAGCACCGTCACATGATGAAGCCGACCCAGCCGCACTAGACATATCAACACAACTTGATATATTGCGGTGCATGCCCGTAACGACCCTTCCCGCCGTCGGCCGCGCGGCTCGCCGGTTTCACGCGCTCTCGGATGAGACCCGGCTCGAGATCGTGCGGCTCTTGTCGCACGGGGAGCGCTGCGTGTGCGAGCTGCAGGACGTGCTTGATGCGGCGCAGTCGCGTCTGTCCTTCCATCTGAAGACGCTCAAGGACGCGGGACTCGTGAGCGATCGGCGAGAGGGCCGGTGGGTTTACTACTCGCTCAGTCGCGAAGCGCTCGACGAGATCGCCGAGTTCGCATCCGAAGTGAAGCCGGGGAAGCACGCCGGCAGCTGCGCCCGGGCGTGCTGCAGCTAGACGGTTTTTTTGGTGCCTAACCCATCAAGATTTGTTGATAAGGAGCGGTGCACACATGGGTGGCGACGAGATCAAGCAGACGGTGAAGGAGAAGTACGGACAGGCCGCGCTCCGCGTAGCCGGCGGCGAGCGCGGGAGCTGTGGGGGGACCGGCAGCTGCGGCTGCGATCCCGTCAGCTCGAACCTCTACGATGCCGCGGAGACGGCGACGCTCCCTGAGGGGGCGGTGCTGGCGTCGCTCGGCTGCGGCAATCCCACGGCTCTCGCCGAGCTCCACGAGGGGGACGTGGTACTCGACTTGGGGTCCGGAGGTGGGATCGATGTCCTGCTGTCCGCCAAGCGCGTGGGCCGGACCGGAAAAGCCTACGGCCTCGACATGACCCAGGAGATGCTCGGCCTGGCGCGCGAGAACCAGCGGAAGGCGGGAGTCGCGAACGTCGAGTTCCTGAAGGGGGAAATCGAGCACATCCCTCTCCCGGATGCGTCGGTGGACGTGATCATCTCGAACTGCGTGATCAACCTCTCGGCCGACAAGCGCGAGGTGTTGCGCGAGGCCTTCCGCGTTCTCAAACCAGGCGGCCGGTTCGCCGTGTCGGATGTTGTGGTTCGAGGGGACGTGCCGGCGGCCGTGCGGAGCAGCATGGAGCTGTGGGTTGGGTGCGTCGCCGGCGCCCTGGAGGAAGCCGAGTATCGGCGGCTGCTGGCGGAGGCCGGGTTCGAGGAGATCGGTGTGGAGCCGACGCGAATCTACGAGTTCGAGGACGGGCTCGACGCCGCTGTGCTGGCGCGGGAGCCTTCGTGCGGGCGCGGAAGCCGAGGTAGCGCACCGGCCGGACCGACCGTATTACTAGGCCACACCTGGATCAGCAACCCGTCATCTTCCAGGAGGTGGCCTGTGAGATTGACCCCCGTGCTTCCGCTGCGTATCGCGTTCCTGTTTGTCGTCCCCTTCGTCCCGCTGGTCGCGCAACAGACCGGTACGGTCTCGGGAACCGTGGCGGCAACCGAGTCGGGCGCGCCGCTGGTCGGGGCGAGCGTCGTGGTCGTCGGGACGGCGCGCAGCGTCCTCACCAACGAGAAGGGACAGTATCACCTGAGCGTCCCGGCCGGCGCGCACAGCGTGCGCGCGCGGCTCATCGGTTACGAAGCGGCGGAGGAGCGCGTCGTAGTGCCTGCGGGGCAGACCGTCACCGTCGATTTCAAGCTCACCGCGACGCCCCTCTCGCTCAACGAGATCGTCGTGGTCGGCGCGCGCACGTCGCGCACCGCCGTCGAGACGCCCGTCCCGGTGGACGTAATCACCTCCCAGGAGGTGCAGGAGACGGGCCACACCGAGGTGAACCAGATCCTCGCCACGCTCGCGCCGTCGTTCAACGCGTCCCACCAGACCATCGCCGACGGCTCCGACCACATCAATCCGGCGAGCCTGCGCGGCCTCGGCCCCGACCAGGTGCTCGTGCTGGTCAACGGCAAGCGGCGGCACCCGCCGGCGCTGGTACACGTCAACGGGACGTTCGGCCGGGGCACCGTGGGCGTGGACTTGAACGCGATCCCCGCTGCGGCCATCGAGCGGATCGAGGTGTTGCGCGACGGCGCCGCCGCCCAGTACGGCTCTGACGCCATCGCTGGGGTGATCAACATCGTGTTGAAGGATCGGGCGTCGGGTATTCAGGCATCGAGCACGGCCGGCGTCACGGGGGAGGGCGACGGCGAGGAAGTGAGGGCCGACATGAACGTCGGATTCGGAATCGGCGAGCGGGGCTTTTTTAATGTGACCGCCGATTATCTCGACCGGCAGGCGACCAATCGGGCAGGACCCTATTCGGGTCCGATTTTCGTGCGCCCCGCACCCAGCAATGCTGCGGCATACACGGATTCATTGCGGCAAATCGATAATGACTCGCTCACGGCGTACGGCCTGACGCGGAATGATTTCGATATGCGGATCGGCCAGTCGGCCGCGACGTTCGGTACGGTGTTCTACAATACGATGTTCCCACTCGCGGCCAACGCCGAGTTCTACAGTTTCGGCGGATTCTCAAATCGCGCGGGCGACGCAGGCGCGTTCCGTCGCTTCCCCGACCAGGACCAGCAGGTCACGCCTGAGATCTTTCGCTACGGCTTCCTTCCCCTGATCAACACGGGGATCACCGATCGCTCGCTCAGCGCGGGCGTTCGTGGCAGCACGAACGGGTGGGATGTCGACATCTCCCTGACGCATGGCAGGAACGACTTCCAGTTCCTCATCGAGAACACCGTCAACGCGTCCATGGGGGCCTCGAGTCCCACGACCTTCAACGCGGGGCGGCTCGGCTTCGCGCAGACGGTGGGGAACCTCGATCTGGTGCGGCCAGTGACCTTGCCGGCCGTGAAGGCGATGTCGCTAGTGCTGGGAGGCGAGTTCCGCTTGGAGACCTACCGGATCGAGGCGGGCGACGAGCCGTCCTGGCTGCTGGGGCCGGACTCGACGACCAGCGGGCAGCCCAAGCTCGCAGGCGCGCAGGGGTTTCCCGGGTTCCAGCCGTCCAACGAGATCAACCGGCCTCGCACGAGCATCGGCGGGTACGTCGGCCTCGAGAGCCAGCTGAGCAACCGTGTGACGCTCGACCTGGCCGGCCGGTACGAGAACTACAGCGACTTCGGCAGTACGGTGACGGGGAAGGTCGCGGCGCGGCTCGAGCTGGTGCCGGGTCTTGCCCTGCGCGGCGCCCTGAGCAACGGTTTCCGGGCACCCTCCCTCCACCAGGTGTGGTTCAACAACGTGAGCACGCAGTTTGTGACGGTCGCGGGGGCACTCGAGCCGCAGCAAGTGCTCACGAGCAACAACTTGAGCCGGGTGACCGAGGCGTTCGGCATTCCTCCGTTGAAGGAGGAGACGTCGCTGAACGCGAGCCTGGGCGCGACGTGGCGCCCACGGGACAACATTTCCATCACGGCTGATGCCTATCACATCTCGATCGATGATCGGATCGTGATCACGAGCCAGTTCATCGCGGCGAACGACACAATCGTGCAACGGATCCTGGCCCCATTCCCCGGCGTCGCACGAGCCCAGTTCTTCGCGAACGCGGTTGACACGCGGACGCGGGGCGTCGACGTCGTCGTCGCCTATGCGAGGCCACTCGGTCAGGGCACGTTGAACCTGACCGCCGCGGCGACGTTCACGAATACGACGGTCGAACGGATCAACATTCCCGACGCCATGCGGAGCATCTTCGCCAACGGCGACACGACTGTCATCAAGAATCTCATTCTGAACCGCGAGGATCGGAATCGGCTTGAGGATGGGTTACCGCGCGAAAAGGGAACCCTGTCCGCGCGATACGGAATAGGGCGGTTCAGCGGGCTGGCTCGCGCCACGTACTATGGCGTCATCCACTACCGCAACCCCGGCGGGCCGGCCGGGGACGAGCGCTTCGGCGCGAAGACGACTCTCGACCTTGACCTAGGATACGACGTTGGTCGCGGTGTGAAGGTCAACGTGGGCGGCTCGAACATCTTCAACGTGTATCCGGACAAGCAGATCAACGCGGGCAACATCAGCTTCGGCCGCTTTGTCTACAGTCGACGGGTTACGCAGTTCGGGATGAACGGCGGGTTCTACTACGCGCGGCTGCTCTTGAGCCTGTAGCGGCCCGAGGCGATCAGGCCTGGTCGAGCGGGCGTCGCCACAGCGACGACCCGAAAGCCAGGCCGGCCACGATGACGTTGGCCACGATGATCGGGAGGGAGTGGATCAGCACGCCGTAGGTGGCCCACGCCAGGGCGGCGAGCCCCTGAACGCGGCGCAGGGTCGTCGATCGCTTGCAGAAGTAGGAGGTCGCGAAGATGGCCGTCGCGAGCCATCCGATCAGGTCAGGCATACCCGCGCCTCCCCTCCCGGATCACGCAACCAGCGGCGGCGCCGCGTCCGTGTCGCGGATCGTCAGGAGATCCGTCTGCACCTTGTCCCATTCCTGGAGCACGAGCCCGCGGGACTCGAACAGCGCATGAATGCCGCCCGCGTCCATGCCCACGATGTCCTCCAGGATGGGGACCAGCACGCTGACGGCGTCGTCGCTCAGGACGGTGCGCTTCGCAATCTGCGCGAGGTACTTGTTCTCGGACACCGCGATCGTGAGGCCATTCAAGCGGTTGACGTGCAGCATCACGTGAATGTCGGAGCTGCCGTCGCCCACGTAGATCACCCGGTCGTGGCCCACCGGCAACTGCGCGCGAAGCTCCTCGAGCAGGGCCACCTTGCCGTACCCGGCCGTGACCCGCTCGATCGACTGGATCTCGCCGGACGCGGGGTCGTAGTGGAATCGCGTTCCGTAGATGTGATCCGGCGGCACGATACCTTCGAGCGCCGACTGTATCACCTCCTGGGGAGCCGCGGAAATGACATAGAACGCGACGTCGTACCCGTCCAGCTCTCCGAGCAGGCGCGGTAGCAGGCTCAGGTTCTGCTTCAAACGGACGCGCTTGCCCACTTCGATCAGGTGCTCTTTCCTCACCCGCCGGTACTCCGGATCGTGGAGCAGCAGGTAGGCCAATTCCGCCCCCTGCTGCACCAAGTGGATGCGTGACAGCCCCGCGGTTTTCTCGCGAAAGTCGGAAATGCCCAGCAGCTCGCTCAGGACGATCCCCGAGTCGTTGAAGCTGAGCGTCTGGTCGAAATCACTCGCTAGCAGATATCTCTTCATTATCCTTCCTCTGGTTCCGGAAACCCGACGCCCCCGCCGGAGCAGCTCCGGGGGGGCGTCGGCGCAGCAAGATGCCGCCCAGCGGGCTGGTTCAGGGAGCTGCCCACCGCCGATTGAGGACCAACGCCGGGCACCGCATCGAGGTTCCAAGGTTCATGGAACGCACTCTAGACGGGCCGAGAGGGCCTGTCAAGGCTTCGTGCCTTGCGCGAGCAGGTGTCGCAGCACGTACTCGAGGATTCCGCCGTGGCGGTAATACTGCAGCTCCTGGGGCGTGTCGATTCGGACGGTGGCGGAGAACTGGACACCGGAGCCGTCAGGCCGCGTCGCCTTGACCACGAGCTCCTTGCCGCGCGGGAATCCCTCCGAAAGCACGGCGGCGAGCCCCGTGATCTCGAACACTTCTTTCCCGGTCAACCCCACATTCTCCGGCGTCTCGTTGGGCAGGAATTGGAGCGGCAGGATCCCCATCCCCACCAGGTTCGAGCGGTGGATCCGCTCGTAGCTCTGCGCGATCACCGCGCGCACACCGAGCAGCCGCGGGCCTTTCGCCGCCCAGTCGCGCGACGAGCCCGCGCCGTACTCCTTCCCCGCGATCACGATGAGCGGCACGCCCTCGGTCTGGTATTTCACCGAGGCGTCGTAGATCGTCATCTGCTCGCCGTCGGGGAGGTGCAGTGTGACCGGCCCCTCCGACCCCGGCGCGAGCAGGTTCTTGAGCCGCACGTTGGCGAACGTGCCGCGTACCATCACTTCGTGGTTGCCACGGCGCGAGCCGTAGGAGTTGAAGTCTTCGGGCTTCACCCCGTGGCCGATCAGGTACTGGCCGGCGGGGCTGGTCTTGCGGATGGAGCCGGCGGGCGAGATGTGGTCGGTGGTGATGCTGTCGGCCAGGAGGCACAGCATGCGCGCCCCGCGGATGTCCGTGACCGGCCCTGGCGTCCGCGGCATGCCGTCGAAGTATGGCGCCCGGCGGATGTAGGTCGAATCGGGCTCCCAGGCGAACCGATCGCCCGCGGGGACCGGAAGCCCGCGCCAGCGCTCGTCGCCCGTAAAGACCTCGCCGTACTGCTTGTGGAACATCGCCGACTTGATGGACGAGCGGACCACATCGTCCACGTCTTTGGCCGACGGCCAGATGTCGCGCAGATAGACGGGCTTCCCGTCCTCGCCCGTGCCGAGGGGCTCCGACTGGAGATCGAGATCAATCCGCCCCGCGAGCGCGTACGCCACGACCAGCGGCGGGGACGCCAGGTAGTTCGCCCGCACTTCCTGCTGGATGCGGCCCTCGAAGTTGCGGTTCCCCGAGAGCACCGCGCACACCACCAGCTCTCCCTCGGCGACCGCGGCGGACACGGCCTCCGGCAGGGGCCCGGAGTTGCCGATGCAGGTGGTGCAGCCGTAGCCCACGAGGTGGAACCGCAGCTCCTCGAGATACCGCATGAGCCCCGCCTGCTGGAGATAGTCCGTCACCACCTTCGAGCCGGGCGCGAGGCTGGTCTTCACCCACGGCTGCGCTTTGAGGCCCTTCTCCACGGCTTTCTTCGCGACGAGCCCTGCAGCGATCATCACCGACGGATTGGAGGTGTTGGTGCAGCTCGTGATCGCGGCGATCACGACGGAGCCGTGCCGCAGCTTGCAGTCCACGCCGTCGAGCTGCAGATCGATGTGGGTGCGGCGTCGGGGCGGCGCGTCCACCGCGGTCGCGACGTTGCCGCCCTCCGCCTCCCAGGGACCTGAGTTCACGACCGGCGCGATCGGCGACGTGGGCTTGACCAGCGCCGGGAGCGCGAGATGGAAGTTCCGGGCCAGATCGCGCAGCGACACCCGGTCCTGCGGCCGCCGCGGCCCGGCCAGGCTCGGCTCGACCGTCGCGAGGTCGAGCGACAGGGTATCGGAGTACACGGGCTCCGCCGCGGCGCCCGAGTGGAACAGCCCCTGCTCCTTCATGTACGCCTCGACCAGCTGCACCTGCTCCTTCGGCCGGCCGGTGAACTCGAGGTAGCGCAGGGTCTCCTGATCCACCGGGAAGATCCCCACGGTGGCGCCGTACTCGGGCGCCATGTTGCCGATGGTCGCGCGGTCGGCGAGGGGCAGGGTGGCGATCCCGGGACCGTAGAACTCGACGAACTTTCCGACCACTCCCTTCTTGCGGAGCATCTCCGTCACGGTCAGCACGAGGTCGGTCGCGGTCGCGCCCTCGCTGAGCTTGCCGGTAAACCGGAAGCCCACGACCTGGGGGATCAGCATCGAGACCGGCTGCCCCAGCATCGCGGCTTCCGCCTCGATCCCCCCAACGCCCCAGCCGAGCACGCCCAGCCCGTTGATCATCGTGGTGTGCGAGTCGGTGCCCACGAGGGTGTCGGGATAGGCTTGCGGCATCGACCCTTGGCGACTTGGCGAGTTGGCGTCTGCTGAGCCGCCGGGACCCGTAAAGACGACCCGTGCCAGGTACTCGAGGTTGACCTGGTGCACGATGCCGGTGTCGGGCGGCACGACGCGGAATCCCTGGAACGTGCGCTGTGCCCACCGCAGCAGGGCGTACCGCTCGCGGTTGCGCTGGAACTCGAGGTCGGCATTCACCTGGAACGCGGTAGGCGTGCCGAACTCATCCACGATCACGGAGTGGTCGATCACGAGCTCGGCGGGGAGCAGCGGGTTGACCTGTTTCGGGTCGCCGCCCATGCCTTGCATCGCGTCGCGCATGGCGGCGAGGTCCACGACCGCCGGAACGCCGGTGAAGTCCTGCATGAGGACGCGCGCCGGCATGAAGGCGATCTCGTCGTCGGGCGTCTTCTTCGGGTCCCAGCGCGCGAGTCGCTCGATTTCCGCTGGGGCCACCGTGCGCCCGTCCTCGCGGCGCAGCAGGTTCTCGAGCAGGATGCGGAGCGAGTACGGGAGGCGAGCGACGGGGAGGCCGCGTCGCTCGAGCGCGTCCAGCCGGAAAATCTCGAAGGTGCCGCCGGCGGCCTTGAGCGCCGCGCGGGCCCCAAAGGTGTTCGATGTCGTCATTCCACGACCTTCACGCCGGCGACGAAGTACTGCGTCTCTCCGAAGCAGCTCGTCGGGATGCCCATGTGCTGTTGGTAGGTCAGCGCCACGCGCTTGCCCATGGCCTGGTTGATGCGTGCGGCGACGGAATCGTCCCGCACCGTGAAGTAGAACTTCTCCGACATCGTCCCCGGGATGGATACGAGCGCCAGCTCGCCCTCCCAGGTCTTACAGATCCACCCCTTCTTGGAGAACTTCTGCACGTAGCCGGCGCGCTCTCCGCTCGAGTAGGTCCACGTCAGGGCCGTCCAAGTATACAGGACCAACAGGAGCACGAGCACGATCGGCACGGCGGCGATGATCAGCTTGTGGGTCCGCGACAGCGTGAAGTTCACGGGGGGAAGTTAACCTCGTACGTCTCCGTCTTGTACGGCGCGAACCCACGCTTCTGGTAGTTCGGCAGCGCGTGCGGGTGATCGAGCGTGCAGGTATGCAGCCACACGCGCGAGGGGCCGAGGGCCCAGGCGTCGCGCACCGCGCAGGAGAGGAGATGCTTGCCGAGGCCCTGGCCGATCGCGTCCGGGAGGAGCCCGAAGTAGGCGATCTCGACGGAGCGGTCCTCGGGCACCCGGCGCAGCTCGTACCACCCCGCGAGCGCGCCGCGGCGCCGCGCGACGTGCAGCGTGATCCCGGGCTGCGCCAGGTGCGCGCGGATCTCTTCGTCGGTCCAGTCCCAACGGTCGCGCCAGTGGTAGGCCTCGCCGACGGTGTGGTAGCACTCGCGATACAGCTCAGGCGTCGGCCGCTCGACCCGCTCGATCACGAGGTCGGGGAACGCGCCAAACCCCGGTTTGAATTGGGTCGCCCGCGAGAGCTCCAGATATGTGCGTGTGGCCTGCATGTGCGTCCTAAGCGTCTTGGCGTCTGTGCGTCTTGGCGTCTATTTTCTTGCCATGACCTTCAACCGCATGGGGACCGTTCCCCTCCCGCTCGCGCTGCACCTCGCGAGCTACACGGTACTCGGACTGTTCTGCTTCTTCGCGGGGTCGCTCAATTTGATCGACCCCGTCAAGATCCCGCACGGCCTGATGTTCCTCGCCGTGTGCGGGTTCAGCTGGGGCTACGTCTTCGGCATCCTGATGGCGCGGAAGGAAGTCGTGATCCTCGGCTTCCTCGCGAGCGCCGCCTGGCTCGTCGTCGCCGCCGTCGGGGCCGCCCGGTTCGGGTTCGACTGGCGGCTCACCGCCCTGCTGGTGGCGCTCGGGGCCTCGGGCCTGATCGTGCTCGGGTTCTACCGCAGCCGCATCCTGGAGCACTGAGCGCCGGCTCAGCCGAGGTGCCTCGTCTCCACATGCTCGGGGGCGGCCGGCAGCTCGACCACGAACCTCGCGCCTCCGAGCTCCGACTCTTCGATCCAGATCTTCCCCCCGACCTCGGTCACCACGCGCTGGCAGATCGCGAGACCGAGGCCCGTACCCTCGTCGGGGCCCTTGGTGGTGAAGAAGGGATCGAAGATGCGGCCACGGATCTCCCGGGGAATGCCCGGCCCCGAGTCGTCCACCGTCAACCGGACCCAACCCTCGCGGGCCTGCGTCCGGAGCTGGACGATGGCGGGCTTCCGGCCGCGCACCACGTACTCCGCATTGGTCACGAGATTGATCACGACCTGCTGCAGCTCCTGACCCAGGCCCAGCACGGCGGGCGCGGACTGGTCGAGCGTCGTACGAAACTCGACGCTCTCGGCGCGCAGCACCCGTTGACGGATCTCGGCTACGTCGTGCACCAGGTCGTTCATCTGGACCCGCGTTGGGGTCGTGTCGGCGCGCCGGGCGAGTCGTAGCAGGCTGCGGACGATCCGCGCGGCACGATCCACCTCACGCGTGATGGTCGCCGCCGTGGTGCTGGTGTCGGGATCCTTGCTGGCGCGGCCGAGCAGCTCCGCCTCCATCCGGATCGCCGCCAGCGGGTTGTTCACCTCGTGCGCCACGCCGCTGGCGATCTCGCCGACGGTCGCGAGCTTCTCGCGCGCGATCAGCTCGCGCTGCGCGCGCAGCTCGTCGGTCCGGTCGTACAGCGCCACCAACAGGTTGTCCGGTCCGACGCCCGAGAGCCCGGTGATGGTGCAGTCGCAGATGCGGCGATCCCCGGACGGCTGGGTCACGAGCACCCGCCCGTGCCACGGGGTGCCGTCGCGCGGGCGCGCCAGCACGAGGTGCAGCGAGATCTCGCTGGGGGACAGGCCGAGCGCCTCGAGATGCATCCCGAGCGCCTGTGCTTCGGACGGGATGCCCAGCAGGCGGCACGCCGCCTGGTTGAGCTGCTGGACGCGGCCGCTCCGCTCCACCAGCGCCATCGGGAGCGGGCTGCCGTCCACCATGGCATGGGCCCGTTCCGCCGCGGCGCGGGCGCCGCTCACCGCTTCTGAGAGCTCGAGCCCGCCGGCGATATAGGCCGCCACCGCGGTGAGATACTGGAGCTCCATGAGCGTGAAGGGCAGCGGCTGCTCCGCATCGGTGCGCAGGTAGCGCACCACTCCCACCGCGCCCGCGACGCCGCTCGAGGTCCGCAGGGGCGCGATCATCGCGGCCCGCGCCATGCCGGACGGCGACAACGCGCGCTGGGCGTCGGCTTCGCTCAGAATGTCGTCGGTGAGAAACGGCTCACCGGTCCGGATCACGCGTCCTGTGGCGCTCGCATCGATCGCGATCTCGGCACCGTCGAGCTCCACGCACTGTCCCACGGTCGACGCGACGCGCAGCGTGTCGGGACCGTCGCCACGCAATGCCACGTACGCGCCCTGGGCATCGACCAGGCTCGTGACGCTCTGGAGCGTGTAGCGGAGTAGCAGCTCGCGCTCCGGCGCCGCCAAGAGCCAGCGCGACAGCTCCACCAGGAACGTGCCGAGCCGGCGCTCGCGCTCGAGCCCGCTGCGACGTGCCACCATGACGGCCAGATGCGTCGCGATCTCGATCGTGGAGCGCAACACCTCGCCGGGGAAGCCGGCCGGGAGCCCCTCGAAGCGCGCGCTCACATGACGGCCCTCGGCATCGTGGTAGTCCGCGAGGAACGTCTCGCCCTCCTTGCCGGGTGCGCCCGCTTCGAGCGTCCCCGATTCGCTCAGTCCCCTGTACGTGAGCTGGACGCGCGCGTCCCCCGCGCACTCGCTGAGGATCTCGGTGGCGGTCTGCCAGAAGGCGCGTGTCTGCCTGGCTTTGCCGGCTTCCGTCAGCAGCTTCCGAATTGGGTAGAGCATCACTGCAAACTACGTCACGAACAAACGTCGCGGAACGACGTCACGAGACGGCGTCACGAAACACCGTCCAGTACGTCGCTTCGTGACGGCTCTTCGTGACGATCTTCCGTGACGACTCTCCGTGACGACGTCTTAGGGATTGGTGGGCCGGATGTCCAATTCACTGATCATCGCCCGATCCGACACCGTCAGCGTGGACAGCACGGCGTGCGCCACGTCCTCGGCCGTGAGGGCGCGGTCGCGGGCGGGGCGCACGCGCTCCCTCTTGTCCATGAACGGCGTCGCCACGGAGGCCGGGCAGATCGCCACGACGCGGACGCCGTGCTTGCGCACCTCGAGCATCAAGCTCTTGGAGAAGCCGAGCACGGCGTGCTTGGACGCACAGTACGCCGTCCCACCCTCGACGCCGTTCTTCCCCGCGAGCGACGCGATGTTCACGATCGTGCCGGTCCCGACGTCCAGCATGCTCTTCAGGAACGCGCGGGTAACGAGATACAGGGAGCGCACGTTCACGCCCATCGTCTCGTCCCAGTCCTCAAGCGAGAGCTCCACGAGCGGCCTGAACCGCCCGATCCCGGCGTTGTTCACGAGCACCTGCGGCGCGCCCCGCTCCCGGGTCACGAACGCCGCGAAGGCATCCACGCAGGCGGGGTCGGAGACGTCGCACCGCATGCCGATGGCGTCGATCCCGTCCGCCTTCAGGTCGCGCGCCGTAGCGCGTACATTGGCCTCGGTACGCGCGCAGATGGCGACTCGCGCCCCCGCCCGTCCCAGTGCGAAGGCCGTGGCGCGCCCGATTCCTTCGGTGGCGCCGGTCACAACGGCGAGCGAGCCGGCAAGGTCCATAGGGGCAGGAATATACGACGCTCCCGGGCGCGCGCGCGGGAACCCCGCGGCGTTGTAGAATGATATGACGGAGGTCAGCGCCATGAACGCAGCAGCCGTACTCGTTTCCGACGAGACGGTCGTCCCACCCCACGCTTCATCCCACCCCCTCCCGCCGCGCGAGGACGAGCTGCTCGATGCCTACTCCCGGGCGGTGACCGGGGCGGCCGAGAAGGTCGGTCCTGCCGTCGTGAGCGTCGAGGTGCGACACCGGGTCGAGCGGCGAGGCCGCCCTGCGCGGGAAGTGCCGGGCAAGGGCTCGGGGTTCGTGTTCACTCCCGACGGGTTCGTCCTGACGAACAGCCACGTGGTGCATGACGCCACGCGCATCGAGGTCGCGTTCGCCGACGGTCGCCCGGTGCCGGCGGCGCTCGTGGGGGACGACCCCGATACCGATCTGGCCGTGATCCGGGTCCCGCCCGTCTCGCTCACCGTCGCCGAGTTCGGCGACTCGGCCGCGCTGCGGGTCGGGCAGCTCGTCGTCGCCATCGGCAACCCCCTCGGCTTCCAGAGCACCGTCACGGCCGGCGTCGTGAGCGCCCTGGGCCGCTCGTTCCGCTCGGTCGGCGGGCGTCTGATCGACGACGTGATCCAGACCGACGCGGCATTGAATCCGGGGAACTCCGGCGGGCCGCTGGTGGATGCACGGGGCCGCGTGGTGGGCGTCAACACTGCGGTGATCCTTCCCGCCCAGGGGATCTGCTTCGCCGTGGGCATCAATACGGCGAAGGTCGTGACCGGCCAGCTGATCCGGCACGGCAAGATCCGCCGCGGCCGGATCGGGGTCGCGGGGCAGAACGTTCCCCTGCTCCGGCTGGCGCAGCGGGCGCTCGGGGTCGACGCGAAGAGCGGCGTGCTGGTGACCGGTGTGGAGCCGGACAGCCCGGCGGCACGCGCGGGGCTCACGTCCGGGGACATCATCATCGGTTTCGACGGGCAGGCCGTATCGGGGATCGACGACCTGCACCGCTTGCTCGTCACCGAGCGGATCGGTGCACGCACGACCATCGCCGTTCTGCGCAACGCCGACCGGCTCGAGCTGCCGATCGTCCCGGAGGAGTCGGAGACTCGGACTCGTTGAGAAAGGAAGATGCCATGGCCGACACGAATCGCGTTGCTGCGGGTCCGCTCCCTCCCGGGACTCCCGCGCCCGACTTCACGCTCCACAGCGCGCCGGATCGGACCGTCTCGCTGCGTGACTACCGCGGCCAGCCCGTCATCCTGGCGTTCTATCCCGCGGACTGGAGCCCGGTCTGCGGCGACCAGATGTCGCTCTACAACGAGGTGCTGTCGGAGTTCGAGGGCTACGGCGCCAAGCTCCTCGGCATCTCCGTGGATGGCGTCTGGTGCCACGCCGCATTCGCCGGCGACCGGAAGCTGCGCTTTCCCCTGCTCGCGGACTTCGAGCCGAAGGGGGCCGTGGCGCGCCGTTACGGCGCCTACCGTGACGACGACGGATTTACCGAGCGAGCGTTGTACGTCATCGACGGCGACGGGGTCATCCGCTGGAGCTACGTCTCACCGATCGGCGTGAATCCCGGCGCGGATGGTATCCTGCGCGCCCTGGCCGCGGTGGCACGCGAGCGAACCCCCGCGTGAGGAGGCGCGACGCGGCCGCCGCGCTGACGCTGCCCGTGGGCAAGCGGGACCACATCCAGGGCTCGACCGATGCGGCCGTTACGCTGGTCGAGTACGGCGACTACGAGTGCCCGCACTGCGGGCGCGCGTACCCCATCATCAAGGCGATCCAGCAACGGATGGGACCGAGACTGCGGTTCGTGTACCGTAACTTCCCGTTGCGCGAGAGCCACCCCCACGCGCAGCACGCGGCGGAGGCCGCGGAAGCCGCGGGTGCGCAGGGCAAGTTCTGGGAGATGCATGACCGCCTGTTCGAGCGGCAGTTTGCACTCGACGGCGAGTATCTGATCGAATACGCGGGCGACGTAGGCCTCGACGTCGCGCGTTTTCGGAAGGAGCTCTCAGACCGGGTGTACGAGCCCCGGGTGCGAGAGGACTTCCGCAGCGGTGTCACGAGCGGCGTCAACGGGACGCCGACCTTTTTCATCAACGGCGTGCGGCACGACGACTCATGGGACCTCGAGCCGCTGCTCTCGGCGCTCGAGGAAGCGACGGTCGCTAGGCGCTGATCGCGCCCGGAAATCGCGCCGGGTCGGGAGTGAATCCCGGGAAAATCGCGGAGAGGTCCGTCGCGCCCAGATGGCGCGTCAGGAGCTCGGCGAACAGATCGCGGAAGTCGGTGGTCACAGCGACGTCCCGGCCCTCGAACCGCTGCGCGGGATCGAGCCCGGGCCACTTCCCCAGGACCCTACCCCCTTGCACCGGGCCGCCCAGCACCAGCATGGCCGTCGCGTGCCCGTGATCGGTGCCCGAGCTCCCGTTCTCCCGCACGGTGCGGCCGAACTCGGACATCGTGAGCACGACGATGTCGCGCATCCCATCGCCCAAGTCGCGGGTGAAGGCCGCGAGGGCCTGCCCCAACTCGCCCAACCGCCCCGCCAGCTGCCCCTCGGTCGCTCCCTGATTCACGTGCGTATCCCACCCCGTCACGTCCGCGAACGCCACCTGCAGCCCGACATCGGCCTTGATGAGCTGGGCGATCTCGAGCAGGGCTTTTCCGAGCCTGCCGCCCGGGTAGTCGGCCCCGTTCGTGGGTCGGTACCGGCCGGGGTCCAGGCGCTTGAGCATCTGCACCGCTGCGAACGCTTCCCGGGAGGACGTCGAGAGCAACCCCGTCGCCGAGCCGGCGTACAGCTCCTCGAAGGCGCGGGTGAGCCGGTCGCGCGCGGCGGGCTGTGGCGCGCGCAGGCCGAAGGCTTGCAGGTCGTCGATCGCGAGGCTCGGCGCGGTGCCCGCGAGGATCCGGGGCAGCTGGGGACCGAACGCGACCGCACGGAACGGCGTGTCCTGGTGCTCACGATCGTGCTGGCAGTAGCGGTTGAGCCAGCCGTCCGGCGTCGCCTTCACGCCCGGTGTGCCCGACTCCAGATAATCTTGTGCATCGAAGTGACTCCGAGTCGCGTCGGGGGAGCCGATCGCGTGGACGGCGGCGAGGGTCTTCGAATCCCACAGGGGCTTCAGCACGGCGAGGCGGGGGTGCAGGCCGAAGTACCCGTCCAGGTCCAGGACGTCCTTCTCGGGCACGGCGATCCGGGGCCGTTCCCGATAATAAATGGGGTCACCATGAGGGACGATCATGTTGAGCCCGTCCACAGCGCCGCGCTGGAAGAGACACACCAAACTGCGGCGGTCAGGTGGACCGGCGGACGGGCGGACCGCGAAGGCGGCTCGGGCGAGAAATAACGGATCCAGGCCGACACTGAAGAGTGCAAGGCCGCCCGACTTTACGAAGACACGTCTCGAAATGGTCATTGTCTCTGAAACTCCGGTCCACCAATCGTGAGGCCGACGGCGAGGGCGCGCGCTTGCATGGGGTCGCTGATGCCTGCCAACTGACGCCTGAGCACTTGCTTCGTGTTCTCGGACATCGTCCCGCCCAGAATCTTCTCGTTGACGACGCCGATCAATTGGTCGGCGTCTCCTGCCGAAACGATGGAGTCGAGCACGACCGTCACGCCTGGCAGCTTGCCCGCCGCCAGCGCGACGGCGGCGTTCATCCGATCGAGCAGCGCACCGCTGTTCACCCACGCCGCTTCCCGCTCAGGGTACCCGTCGGGAGCGACATGGAGATACAGCGGCTCGCCGAGGCGCGCCACCACCTGCGCCAGGCGGGGAGAGGTGTCGGGCTCGGCGGCGACCGCCCGCGCCGCGCTGACCACGAACTCGAGCGGCGTCTTTACCTTGACGCGCACATTCTGCGCCGCCCAGAAGTCGGGGCCGTGAAATATGGCCCGCAGCACTTCGCGCATGTCACCGCTCGAGCGTTTCCACGCCGCCACGGCGTCGTCCACGCAGCCGTCGGGTGGATCGTCGTTCACGAATCGTTGGCACAGTTTGCGGCTCACATGGTGCATCGTGGCTGGGTGGTTGGCCAGGAGCTTGAGGAGCCGGATCCCTTCGTCCATGTCGCGGCGGCCCTCAAACCTGACACCCAACACCTGCTTTTCCCCGCGGTCGTGCGCCCAGCCGTGGAACTCGAAGTCTCCGCCCTCTTGGGGACGCTCGATGCTCCAGCCGGTGAAAATGCGCGCCACGTCGATCACGTCCTTCTGCGTGTAGCCGCCGTCCACCCCCAGCGTGTGCAGCTCGAGCAACTCCCGGGCGTAGTTCTCATTGATCCCTGTTGGCATGCGCTCGAGGGCGCGCCGACGCATCGAGTCCTGCCGCGCAGGGTCTCGCATCGGACCGAACCGACCCGGTCGCGGGCCCAAGAAGGGCCGGGCGCGGACGCGTAGCGCCGCGGGCGGGACGGAGCCGGGCGCCACGCTCTCCCAATTGTCGAGGTAGAACAGCATTGCGGGGCTCTTGGCGGTGGCGATCAGAAGGTCCTCGAACTTGCCCATCGCGCGCGGGCGAATCGTGTGCTCGATGTAGTCGGGCGTGAGGAAGCGATCGGCGCCCTTCGCGAAGTAGACGTTGAAGTGATTGGTCCAAAAGTCCACCATGACCTCGTACAGCTGTCGCTCGGCGAGCGCGGCCCGGACGACCGCCAGGTCGGCGAATTCGCCCGCGAGGCGCCGGCCCCGTTGTGCGATCGGGTTCGCCTCGGACTTGTCGGCCATCGTGTCAGCCGCGGCGGCCAGCTTGCGCTCCCGCCGCTCGCGCTGCACCTCGGTGTACATTGCGGCGAGGTCGCCGCGGTCGTACCGGAGGATCTGGAATTGACGCTCCCGCTCGGCGAGACGCTCGTTGTCGATCTCGTCGGGCGAGAGCTGCCGGTCGATCCAGCGCATCACCCCCTCGGCGGCCACGCGCGGCACGTCGCCGGGTCGGGGTCCGTACGCGAGACGGTTCAGGGCGTGGAACGCCGAGTCCTGTGGGGTGAGGGCGGTTCCTTGCATCGTGGATTGTAGGGGCGCAGCATGCTGCGCCCCTGCGATGGGCAGGGCGACACCCGCGACCACGAGACCGCGCCAAACGACCCGGTTTTTCATGCGGTTATATTGACGCACCGTCCCTTGGAGAAGTTAAGGTCGTGACGGCCTCGACGCCCCGCTTCATCCCGCACGGCATCGTACCGCGGGCCAGGAGCCCGCTTTCCGGACCCGACGGCAAGCCGCCGACCTGGTCGGAGCGGCTGCAGGCCCTCAAGTACGTGCCCCCCCTCCTCCGGCTCGTCTACCAGACCCACCGCGGCTACACCGTGGCGATCCTCGCGCTCCGGGCGCTCCGCTCGTTCATCCCGCTCGCCGTCCTGTGGATCGGCAAGCTGATCATCGATGGCGTGATCGCCGCCATGCAGGTGCGCGCGGCCGGAGGCGTGGTGGACTGGTGGTCGCTCGCGGGTCTCGTGGGGCTCGAGCTCGGCATCGCCGTCGGCGGCGAGGTGTTGGCCCGCCTCTCGTCGCTGTTCGAGAGTCTGCTCGGCGACCTGTTCTCGAACCGCATCAGCGTGCGGCTGATGGAGCACGCGGCCACTCTCGACCTGGCCCAGTACGAGGACCCGGAGACCTACGATCACCTGGAGCGTGCGCGTCGCCAGACCGTGGGGCGCATCGGGCTCGTCGCGCTGCTCCTGGCCACGGCCCAGGACCTCGTCACCCTGATCTCGCTCGCGGCGGTGCTGCTCGTGCAGCTCCCGTGGCTGCTCTTGCTGCTGGTGGTGGCCGTCGTGCCGTCGTTCCTGGGCGAGACCCACTATGCGGCGCTGGGCTACTCGCTGCTCTTCCAATGGACCCCGGAGCGGCGGCTGCTCGACTACCTCCGCTACGCGGGCGCGTCGGACGAGATGGCGAAGGAGGTGAAGCTCTTCAACCTGTCGGACTTCCTCGTGGGTCGGTACGCCAAGCTGTCCGACGAGTTCTACGACGCCAACAAGCGGCTGGCGATCAGGCGCAACGTGGTGTCGACCGTGTTCGTCACGATCGGCACGCTCGGCTACTACGGCGCGTACGCGGTGACGATCTACCTGACGGTGCTGGGCCGGTTCTCGATCGGCGCGCTGACCTTCCTCGCTGGCTCGTTTCGCGCCAGTCGCGACCTGATCCAGCGCATCCTGCTCTCGCTGTCACAGGTGTTCGAGCAGAGTCTGTATCTGTCGGACCTGTTCACCTTCTTCGACGTGCAGCCGCGCGTGACGTCCAAGCCGGGGGCGCAGCCGGTGCCGGTGCCGATCCGCCGGGGATTCGCGTTTCAGGACGTGGGGTTCCGCTACCCCGGCTCGGACCGCTGGGCGGTGCGGCACCTGACGTTCACGTTCGAGCCGGAGGAGCGAATCGCGCTGGTGGGGGAGAACGGGGCGGGGAAGACGACGCTCGTGAAGCTGCTCGCGCGGCTGTACGATCCGGACGAAGGCCGCATCCTGCTCGACGGCGTGGACCTGCGGGAGTACGACCTGGGCAGCCTGCGGAAGAACATCGGGGTGATCTTCCAGGATTTCGTGCGCTACGACTTCGTGCTGAAGGAGAACATCGGGGTGAGCCAGGTCGAGGCGCTGGAGGACGACGCGCGCGTGCGCGAGGCGGCGCGCCGCAGTCTGGCCGACTCGGTCGCGTCCCGGCTCGCCAAGGGGTACGACCAGATGCTCGGCCGGCGGTTCGACGGCGGAGTCGAGCTGTCGGGAGGGGAGTGGCAGAAGGTCGCGCTGGGGCGGGCCTACATGCGCGACGCCCAGGTCCTGATCCTCGACGAGCCCACCGCGTCGCTCGACGCCCGCGCCGAGTATGAGGTGTTCCTGCGGTTCGCGGAGCTCACCAGGGGGCGGATGGCCGTCCTCATCTCGCATCGCTTTTCAACGGTGCGGATGGCCGACCGGATCCTGGTGCTCCAGGGCGGCGAGCTGGTGGACCAGGGGACGCACGCGGAGTTGGTGGCGCGGGGCGGGTTGTACGCGGAGCTGTTCAGCCTGCAGGCGGCGGGGTATCGGTGATCCACCAAGCTCGGGTGATGGAACCCCCGGTGGCCGTCACCACTCCGCGTCGCTCGCGTCGGCTCGCGGAGGAGATCGCATTCGTATTCAAGGCGGCGCGGCCGGGTTTTTGGCTCACCTCGATCTGGTTCTATCAAGCGGAGTTCTGGCTCGGTCTCCTCTATGTGACCTTCCCGCTGGGTGTGCTGATCTACGGCTGGAACGACGTCGTCGACTTCGAGGCGGATCGATTCAACCCGCGCAAAGGAACGTACCTGTTTGGGGCGCGCGGCACACCGGAACGCCGCGCTGATCGTTGCCACCGCGATCTACAATTGTCGGCCGTTCGCGTTCAAAGGACGCCCCGGGACACCGGAACGCAGCCATGTCTCCCAGGTGCCATGGTTCACGTTCCTGTTCGGTGCCATGTTCGCGATGCACTCCCATCTGTTTGGCGAAATCATGGATTTGGAACCCGACCGACGCGCCGGCCGTCGGACGCTCGCCGGTGTCCTCCACGCAAGGCCGGCAAAGTGGCTCTTGATCGCGTTTCTCGCTGTTGAAGCCGTGCTGATATGGACGTGCGCCCGCGATCCGTGGCTCGCTGCATTCCTCGTGGGAAGCGCTGGCTGGTTCGTGCTGGACGTGATGCTGGTGTGGCGTGATCGCCCTTACTCGCCAGGGGAGATGCGGCTGTTGTTTCTCGCCTGGAATGCCGTGGCCCTCGCTTCAATGCCCTGGATGTGGCACGCGGCTTCGCTAGCGCCAAGGTAGGCCGTCGTCATGGTCCTGCTTCGAACGTGTAGCACCACGCCTCACCCTCGAGCACCGTCTCACCCGTCTGCCGGGTCACCTTGATCATGAGCTGACACACCGGCTTCGTCGCGTGCACGCTCGTGACCTCGGCTTCCGCCGTGATCGTGTCGCCGATGTAGACCGGTGCCGTGAACTTCCAGCTCTGGCTCAGGAACACAGTGCCCGGCCCGGGCAGATCCATTGCCACCAGGGCGTGCAGCAGTCCGGTCGTGAGCCCACCCTGAACGACCAGCTTGCCGAATTTGGTCCGAGCGACGAACTCGCGATCGAAGTGGAGCGGGTTGTAGTCCCCCGTGAGCTTCGCGTAGGTCGCCACGTGCTCGGGCGTCAGTGTGAGGCCACGACGCGCCTTCTGACCGACCGCGGCGCTCATGCCAGATAACGCTCCCGCAGGATCGCGACATGGTGGCGCTCGTGGCCGGCGATGATCCAGGCGAGCGCGCGCACCGTAATCGGGTTGTTGTTGGC
>Ga0209377_1000250_pt1 | contig 33850 bp, 37 predicted proteins | sample GraSoiAngelo_141_FD_185898 | JGI IMG/M metagenome (GOLD analysis project Ga0209377, IMG submission 185898) | Grasslands soil microbial communities from the Angelo Coastal Reserve, California, USA - 14_0929_12_40cm (SPAdes) (version 2) | ecosystem: Environmental > Terrestrial > Soil > Grasslands ...
CACCGGCCGGGCCATCGCCCTTGCCGCTCGTGCCATGGCAATTGAAGCACGTCCCCTTGCCCTCATAGATGGCCTTCCCTTTCGCGATGTTCTCAGGCGTCTTCGGGATCGGGTTCTTCATCGCCTTGGCTGCGGCGCGCTGATCACCCGGTACGCGGGGGATCGTCGGATCCTTCTCCTCGGCAAAAGCCACCGCGGCCACCATCGCGCACACCGACACTGCAATCACGCTTGACTTCAGATAACCCATCTCACTCCTCCTTGTTGGTTAGACGTACTCCGTTTAGGTTATATATCTGTTCGATAAAACAGGCCAAAAGCCGCGCCACTATAGCGTGGGCCTCCGTGGGTGTCAAGATGGTATTGCCATCTGCGAAGCCTGGATGATGCCACTACATGACACCTGAAGCTGGATGAGTGTGGTGTGCCGTGGCAACCGGTCCTGGCGCGGCTGCGGCACGCCGTGCCGCATGCCTGCATCGCCGAGCCTACCGGTCGAAGGCCCTATTCGGGTCTACTTTGCTGCGATCAAATGGCTCGGGGAAGTAGTCCGTGATCCGTCGCTGTGTAAACCCGCCGCGCCCGTCCTCCAGCAGCACTTCCAGCGACGGCGCGAACTCCCAGAGTATTTGACGGCAGGCGCCGCAGGGGGGACAGCCTCCGTTGGCCCCGCCCGCGATCGCGATCGTCTTGAAGCCCCGCCGCCCTTCCGAGAGGGCCTTGAAGAGCGCGACCCGCTCCGCGCAGATCCCCAGGTACGTCGGGCTCTCGATGTTACAGCCCGTGAACACGGAGCCATCGTCGCACAGGAGCGCGGCCCCCACCCTGAACTTGGACGATGGCGCCACCGCCATCTCCATCGCCGCCCGCGCCCTGGTCAGCAGTTGCGCCTTGTCCATCGCGTTCTACAGTCGGCTGATGATATCCCGCAACAACCGTTCCATCAACGGCGCCTGTTGCATGCCCATCTTCACAACTGTCTCGTGGGTCTTCCCGCCCGGTCCCGGCCGGCCGGCCATGTTCGCGACCAGGGAGAGGCCGAGTACCCGCAGTCCCAGAGACCGCGCCACGATCACTTCGGGGACCGTGGACATGCACACGACCTGCGCGCCCAGCACCCGCAACATCTGCGCTTCCGCCGGCGTCTCGTAAGTCGGACCTGTGACCGCCGCGAGGGTAACGCGCTTCAGGAGGAGACCGTTCTTGCGCGCCATCTCTTCGGCCAGCTGCAAAAGACCGGGGTCGTAGGCGTCGACCATCTCCACAAAGCGCCGGTCGGACGCGCCGATCCCGATGAGCGGATGGTCCCCCATCAAGTTCAGGTGATCGGCGATCAAGACCAGCTCGCCCGGCTCAACCCCCTGCAATCCGCCGGACGCGTTGGTGACCACCAAGGTCTTCACACCGCATGCGGCGAGGACGCGCACGGGAAACGTCACCTCCTCGAGGGACCACCCCTCATAGCGATGGGCGCGGCCCTGCAGGATGGCCGTGAGCGGCCCCCAGCTTTGATCGATGATTAACGAGCCGGCATGTCCTTCGACCGAGCAGCGGGGAAAACCGGGAATGTTCCCATAGGGGATGCTCGTCGCTGTCCCACTGCGCTCCGCGATCGACCCCCATCCTGATCCCAACACCAGTCCCACCGCGGGCGTGCCGGCGGAGCGGTCCCGCACTGCCCGCACAGCCTGCTCGACGCGCTCCTTCATGGACAGTCCCGCAGGCATCTGACGCACGCCCGGCCTCAGGGCGTGAAGACGATTTCCCTGACGACTTGGCCCCGGGCTCCGAATGGGCCCTGGAGCTTCCCGTTGAGCATCACGCGGACCCCACCGGCGTTGCCGAGCGTCAGCGCCAGCCGCTCCTGGGCCTTCCACCTGACGCGGTCGCCGGGATTCAACAGCACTTCCTGGGGAGCGGCATGGTCGGTCTGCACCTTGGCCCAGCACCGCTCGATGGCCTCGACGTCCAGGACCATCTTCTTCCGGTCGTCGGGGGCGATGCCCTCGAGTGGCAGCACACTGGAAAAGTTGCGTTCGACCTCGAGCGGCCCAGGCGCGAGACGGGGCGCGGGCTCGCTCGCGGGCTCGGCCGGTTCCGCCGGCGGAGGCGGAGGGGCTGGTACCTGCTGGGAGGCGGAGGGGAGCGGCTCGGATTCAGGCAGACGTTCGGACCGGTCGCGGTCCCGCCCGATGAGCACGAACAAGAGGAGCAGCGCGACGCCGACCACCCCAACCACGGTGTTGCGGTTGACCTTCTTGCGGCGCTCCTCCTCCTCTAATTGCTGCCTGAGGGTCTCCCGTTCCGCGCGCTTGGCGTAAAACTGGCCGCCCGACTCGTCGAATTTGCGGATGACCGCCGCCTCGTCCAAGCCCAAGATGCGGGCATAGGATCGCACGAACCCCTTGGCGAAGACTTCGTCCGGCAGGCGCGCGTAGTTGTTTTCCTCGACCGCCTTCAGGAACTGCGGCAGGATGCGGGTCCGGGCCGCCGCCTCTTCGACCGTCAGCCCCTTGGCCTCGCGGGCCCGCTGAAAATATTCGCCTAGCGAGTCTCCCATGCATCCCCTGCTCGATTCGACGCGATCTCAAACCACGGTCGTTACCGAAGCTGCTTCATCATCTTGGCCGCCTCCGCGCCGGCGGTGCCCTGGGGGTCCAAGGCCTTGACCTGGGCCAACGCCTCACGGGCCTTGCTGTCTTCGCCTTGCTTCATGTGCAGCCTCCCCAATTCGAGATACACCAGTGCGCGTGGCACATTGGGAGGATCAATCTTCAAGGCGTCCTGGTAGGCCCGGATGGCGCCGGGGACATCGCCCTGCTGTTGCAGGGCCGCACCAAGATTGATGTACGCCTTATCCGGCGTCGCATAGAGCGGAAGCGTCGCCGCCTTTCTGAGCACCTCGATCGCCTCCGGCAGGCGGGACAGGAAGATCAAGGTCCGGCCCAGATAATTGAGGGCCTCCCCGTCGTAGGGGTTCAGCTCCACGCAGGTTCGGAACTCCCGCTCGGCGTTCGGGTATTCCTTCCTGAAAAAGTAGACATGCCCGAGCGTGTAGTGCGCATCGCGGTTGGCCGGATTGGTCTGGATCGCTTTCTGGAAGGAGACGAACGCCCGCTGCTGGTCGGTATCCAGAACGGACAGGCCCTCCTGGTAATAGCCTTCCGACTCCTTTTCCCGCTTCTTCATCGTCTCCACACTGACACAGCCGGCGAGGAAACTGCCGGTCACGAAGACCACCAGCATGCGCATCCAGGCACCGCCAGATCCGAGACGACCGCACTCCGCCATCGCGCTTCCCTCCTTAGACATCCTCGAAGAACGTCAGCTGCTTGAATGCCTTGAACCGGTCTTCTATTTCCTTGTAGTCCAACTGGCGCAGCCGATCAAGGCTGAACTCTTCGACCGCGAAGGAGGCCATTACGCTCCCAAAGACGACGGCCCGGCAGAACGCCTCTTCGCTGAGATTGCCCGTGCTGGCCAGGTATCCCATAAACCCGCCGGCGAAGCAGTCCCCGGCGCCGGTCGGGTCCTTCACCTGCTCGAGCGGGAACGCAGGGGCGGCGAAGATGCGGTCCCGGCTGAACATCAGGACGCCGTACTCGCCCCGCTTGACGATCAACGTCGAAGGCCCGGCCGTCCGGATCGTGCGGGCCACCTTCACGAGATTCGGATCGCCCCCCAGCGCACGGGCCTCCCCATCGTTGATGATGAGCACGTCCACATCCTTGAGGAGACGAAAGAGCGCCGAGCGCTTGCCCTCGATCCAGAAGTTCATCGTGTCGCAGGCCACCAATGCGGGCCGCTTCACCTGCTGCAGGACGGTGTGCTGCAACTCCGGATCGATGTTGGCCAGGAAGAGCAAGTCCGGCGACTGGTAGGCCTCCGGGACCCGGGGACGGAAGGTCTCGAAGACGTTCAATTGTGTTTCGAGGGTCCGCGCCTCATTGAGCTGGTGGGAGTACTCGCCACGCCAGCGGAAGGTCTTGCCCGGCCGTCGCTCCAGCCCCGTCAGATCGATCCCCCGCATCTGTAGGAACTTGAGATGAACCTCGGGAAAGTCCTTCCCCACCACCGCGATGAGGCTGACCGGGGTGAAGTAGCTTGCGGCGGTCGAGAAGAAGGCGGCCGAGCCCCCCAGCACGTCGTGCTGCTCGCCGAACGGGGTCTTGACGGTATCGAGCGCCACCGACCCGACCACGAGAAGCTTCAGCATGGCAGGACCCTACGCGCCTTTCTTCGGTTCCGCCGACGGTCCCAGCAAGAGCGACAGTCGCTTGCGGGTCGCTGCCGGGATCTGGTGGCGGGGCGTCAGCACCGCCATTTCGAGCGCGCGGGCGCAGGAGCACGGGCGGTCCCCGGTCAGAGTCGGCGCGACGGTTTGGATGATCTGCCGGGACAGGGCGACGTTGCGATGCAGGGTCTCGATGATGGCGTCCACCGTGACCGCATCGTGCCCCGGATGCCAGCAGTCATAGTCTGTGACGAGCGCCAGGGTGGCGTAGCACAGCTGGGCTTCGCGCGCGAGCTTGGCCTCCGGGAGATTGGTCATGCCGATCACGTCCACACCCCATTGTCGGTAGATGAGCGACTCGCCGCGTGTGGAAAACTGCGGACCCTCGATACAGAGGTAGACCCCGCCTTCATGGACGGTGGCGCCGCACTTGCGCGCGGCCTCGGCCAGCTTGCCGGCTTCATCCCGGCAGACGGGGTCCGCCAAGGCGACGTGCGCCACCAAGCCCCCTTCGAAGAACGTGCCGATGCGGCGCTTGGTCTGGTCGTAGAACTGGTGGGGGATGACGACGTGCCCCGGTTGCAACGCTTCCTTCATGCTGCCCACGGCGCTCACAGAGACGACGCGCTCCACGCCCAGCTTCTTGAGCGCGTAGATGTTCGCGCGGTAATTGATCTCGCTGGGAGAGAGCCGATGTCCCCGGCCGTGGCGAGCCAGAAAGGCCACGCGCACGCCCTCCAGGTCGCCCACCGCGATCTCGTCTGACGGGGGACCGAATGGCGTGGACACCCGGACGCGCGTGACGCGCGTCGGGCCCTCCATCTCGTACAGCCCGCTGCCGCCGATGACCCCGAGAAAGGGTGCGCGTGAAGTTTTCACTCAGGTCACCCGAATCATCGACGCAATCCCTGACCGACTCAGGTGGTCCAGGATTCGCTGCGCGACCTGTCCGGCCGCATCCTGCTCGGTGATGGTCAGCCACGTGACGGCGGGATCGCTCCGGAACCACGTGAGCTGGCGTTTCGCAAAGTGGCGGGTGTCCCGCTGCAAGCGCCGGACGGCCTCCTCCCATCCGTACCGGCCCTTGAGATAGCCGGTCATCTGCCGGTAGCCGAGCGCTTTCATTGAACCCAGCGATTCGTCATAGCCGCGGGCCAGCAGGCCGCGCGTCTCTTCGACCAGTCCGTCGCCGATCTCGCGGAGAACGCGGGCGTCGATCCGCCGGTAGAGCGCTGGGCGGTCCATCGTGAGTCCCATCATGACGGACGGGAACAGGCGCTCCCGGAACTGATGGCGCTCGTGCCATTGGGAGAGCGGCACGCCGGTCCGGAGCGCCACCTCCAAAGCCCGCACGATCTTGTTCCGGTCACGGACATGGAGGGTGGCGGCCCGCACGGGGTCCACCTGGGCCAACCGGCGCCACAGGTGGCCCGGGCCGTGGGCCGCTTCTTCCTCGAGCAACTGCCGCCGCAGGCCCCAGTCAGCCGGAGGCCCCTCCCACAGGCCGTAGGCGAGGGCGCGAACGTACAGCCCCGTCCCGCCCACGACGAGCGGCACGCGCCCTTCCGTGTGCAACCGGGCGATCTCCTGCAACGCCAGCCGACGGTACAGGCCGACGTTGAAGGGCTCGTCCGGCTCGACGAGATCGATCAGCCGATGGGGCACGCCATCCCGCTCCGCCGGCGTCGGCTTGTCCGTGCCGATGTCCATGCCGCGGTACACCTGCGTCGAGTCGGCCGTGAGAATTTCGGTGCCGAGGGTCTTCGCGACCTGGATCGCCACGCGACTCTTCCCGATGGCCGTCGGCCCGACGAGAAACACCACTGGCAGTCCATCGCTTTTATCTATCATCATGCCATCCCAAGCGTCCGAAGATGCGGTCGAGCTCCTCGATCGTTAAACGCATGGCGATGCGGCGGCCGTGCGGACACGTGCTGGGCAACCCCGCCACGCGCCAGTCCTCCAGCAGCCTCCGTATCTCCGGAACTTCGAGCACCCGTCCCGCCCGCACCGCGCTGTGGCAGGCCACAGACGCGAGGACGCTATTGTAGCGCTCCTGCATCGAAGGCGTCGAGGGCCATGCGTCCCAATCTTCCACCAGCGCGCGCAGGAGGGTCTGCGGGTCGCCTTGGCCAAAGAGCGCCGGCAGGGCTCGCACGACGACGCTCCCTTGACCGAACTCCTCGACCTCGAACCCGAGGCGCCCCAAGTCCTCAAGATGCGCGCGGACCGAGACGGCTTCGGCGGCGGACAGCTCCACGACCTGGGGCAGGAGCGCACGCTGGGAGGCGATCTGGCCGGCCTCGAACTGCCGCTGCAGGCGCTCGAACAGCACCCGCTCGTGCGCGGTGTGCTGATCCACGATCTGGATCTCATCGCCGACCTGGGCCACCAGGTACCGGCTGGCGATCTGCCCCAGCGGCCGTACCTCCTCCTGGGCCACCGCCGGGAGATACGCCTGCCTCGGCTCCGCCACGCCCGCCAGGCGCTGTTGTCGTTCGGCCCGTACGTCCGACGCCAAGCCGGCATACTCGGGCACGTCACGGGTGCCGTCCCTTGCAACCGGACGGTCACTGCTCCCCGGCAGCGCCCAACTCGACACCACGGTCTCCCGGGAGGAGACGGACGCGGGTGTCACCGAAGCCTGGATCCGCGAGCGGACCCACTCATGCACCTGTTCCTGATCCGCGAAGCGCACTTCGCGCTTCGTCGGGTGGACGTTCACATCCACCTGCCGCGGATCCACCCAGAGCGACAGGACGAAGCGGGGCTGGTGCCCCCTGGCCAGGTATGTCCCGTAGCCTTCGTAGACGGCGTGCACGATCGTGGCGTTCTTCACCCAACGGCGGTTCACGAATAGATCCTGGGGCGTCCGGGTGAGCGCCGTCTCCAGCGGGCGGGCGCAGAGCCCTTCCAGACGGAACCGGCCGGCTTCCTCCCGCAGACCCACGGAGGCATCCACCAGTTCCGCGCCGTACACCTGCTGCACGCGATCCCGCAGGGTGGGAACCACGGGATAGTCCGCCACCGCATGGCCGTTGTGCGTCAACCGGAAGTGGATGTCCGGAAACGCAAGCGCCTGCCGCTGCACCACCTGGCAGACATGCCCGAACTCCGTGGCGGGGCTCTTGAGAAACTTCTGACGGGCGGGGGTGTTGTAGAACAGGTCCGTCACTTCGACCGTGGTGCCGGGAGCCGCCGCCGTCTCCCGCTGTTGGTGCAACGCGCCGCCCTCGAGCCGGATCTCCGCGCCCACCGAGGCGCCGGCCGCGACCGTGACGAGCCGCACCTTGGACACCGCCGCGATGCTGGGCAGGGCTTCGCCGCGAAAGCCCATGGATTGGATGGTGAAGAGGTCGGCCTCGGTGCGGATCTTGCTCGTGGCATGGCGCTGGAACGCGAGCGCCGCCTCCTCCGGCGTCATGCCTTGCCCGTCGTCCGTCACCCGGATGGCGCGCCGCCCGGCCTGCTCAACGTCCACCGACACGCGAGTGGCCCCGGCGTCAATGGCGTTCTCCACCAGTTCCTTCACCACGGAGGCGGGCCGCTCGACGACTTCGCCGGCGGCAATCTTGTTGATGACGTCGCCCGGGAGGACCGCGATCCTGGACGTCATTGAAGCTCGGCGAGCCGCCGCCTGGCCAGAGCGGCCTCGGCTGACTGCGGGTACTCGTCCACCACGCGCTTGAGGAGACCGCGCGCCTTGACGAGGTTGCCCAGCTCGGCGTAGGCCACGCCCGCCTTCGCCAACGCGGCGGGAACTTTGTCGCTCTTGGGATAGTTGGCGATGACCCGCTCGTACGCCTCGATCGCTGGGAGGTAACTCCTCTTGTTGAAGTAGGCCTCGCCGATCCAGTACTGCGCGTGGGCTGTTAGGCTGGTCTCGGGAAATTTCTTGAGGAACTCCTCGAAACCCGCGACCGCCAGGTCGTAGTTGCCCTTCAAGTAATCGTTATAGGCCTGATTGTATGCCGCTGTGGGCGTGAGCGCGGCAAGGGGAACGTCGAGCCTGCCCGCCTTGGGCTTGGCAGCGGCAGTGTCGTCGGGCTTGACGCCCGGCGCCGGAGCCTTGGCCTGAGGCAGGGCCGGCTCCTCTTCACGGCGAGTGGACTCATCCAGGCGCCGGAGCAGCTCGCCCAGCTTCTGGTCGAAGCCCTGCTGCCTGATCCTGAGGCTCTCGATCTTGGCCTCCAACGCGTCCACCTTCGGCGCAACATCGCCTGACTTCTGGAGGCGATCCGCTTCCTCCAGACGCTTGCGCAACTCGGCCTCGGTCTCCTTGAGCTTCCGTTTCTCGGCTTGGAGCTCGCGGACCTCGTCGCGCAGCTCCACGAAATCCGCCGTCGGCACGCACCCACCCAAGATCAGACTGAGAGACAGGAGGACGGCGCGTCTCATTTAAGGGAGGCCAGCTTGGCTTTTGCCCGTTGGAAGTCTTCGGACTTGGGGTAGTCCGCGATCAGCTGCCGGAGGGCGGATTTGGCGGCCTCCTTGTTGTTCAGCTTCAAGAAGGCCATGGCTTTGCGATAGAGCGCCGGCGCCACCTTTGTGCTCTTGGGATAATTCTTGATGACCTGCTCGTATTCCTGGAGTCCGCGCGCGTAGTCGCGCGCCTGGACGTAGCACTCACCTATCCAGAAGTGGGCGTTGGGAGTCAGCGGCGAGTCCGGATACTGGATCAGGAACGACCGGAACGATGTGAGCGCCACGTCGTAGCGCCCTTGTGTATATTGTCGGTGGGCCAAATCATAGGCTTCTTTGTCGCTCAACACTGGCGCCGGCGTAGCCCCCGCGACACTCTCGGACGGCTCCTTCCGTGCCGTCCCGGGGCCGGCTGGCGCGACCGCCTCCTGGCCCTCCACTCCCCCAGCATGTTTGCCAACCGACTCTTCCATGACCCGCTTCAACTGCCCGATCCCGCGCGCGGTGTCGTTGACCGAGGCCACCGCAGCCGCCACAGTTTTATCCAGCGCGTCCAGACGAGACGACATCGCTTGGTTATCGGCTTCGAGCCGTTTGGCCAGCGCATCCAGCTTGACGGCCTGATCCCCCTGCTGGGTCGCCAGGGCCCCGACCCGCACCCCCGTCCGGTTGGTCAAGTCGGTGAGCCGCCGGTCGACGTCGGTCGCCTTGTCGTTCAGCGAGTGGAGAACTTTATCAAATTCGGAGAGCACGCCCTGAAACCGCTTGACCTCGGCCGAGAGCGGTCCCGTCTGGATGTCCACCTGTTTGATCGCCTCTTCCAGTCTGGCCATAACCGCGGCCTGCTGGTCCAACTGGGCCGAAAGCTTGGTCCCGACCTCTCGGACCTTCTCGTTCACCTGGGCCACGCTCCTGTCGGTCGCCTCCGCGCGCTTCTCATAACCGCCCAGACGCTGGTCTTGGGTGTCCAAGCGCTCCTGGAGCTTCTTCTCCAGGGAATAGACCTGAGCCTTCTGGTCGTCCAGTCCGCTCAGGAGGGTGTCGATGTCACGGCGTTGGGTCTCCAATTGCCCGAGGATCTGAGAGAGGTCCTGGCCTTTGAATTCGCGGAGGCTGGTCTCCAGCTCGGCGCTGCGTTGACGGGCTTCCTTCAGTTCGGTGCGGAGCTCCTCATTCCTGCTCAGGAGGTCCTGGGACGTCCTCCGGAGATCCTCCTGCGTCGCGCAGGCGACCAGGAGCCATCCCAGGCCAAGCGCCAGAACAGCGAAGACTGCCCGTGCTGGCTGCATGCTTATTTCGCACCCTCCAATGCCAGGTGCGCCCGACGATTCCTCCAGTAGCAGGACTCGTCGTGCTCCGCGCATACAGGACGCTCTTTGCCATAACTGGTCACCGTGAGCGCATTCTTCACGCCCAGCGACTCCAGGTAGCGCCGGGTCTCCAGGGCGCGCTTCTCGCCCAACACGAGGTTGTATTCCCGGCTGCCGCGCTCGTCGCAGTGGCCCTCGATAAGGAGCTTGATCGTCGGATTCTGCTTGAGGAACTCGGCGTTCTGCGCCAGATTCTTCATCCCCTCGCTGGAGAGGGCCCACCTATCGAAGGCAAAATAGATGTCCGCGAGTTCACGCTTCGCCGCTTCCCGCGCCTGGCGTGCCGCAATCTCCGCCGTATCGGCTTTGCCCACCAGCGGCGCTTGGCGCTTCACCGGTTCCTCCGACGGACCCTGAGAGAAACCCTGCAACGGCGCGCTGCCGCCCCCGCCTGGCTCTGTCGTCGCACCGGCTCCAGCCTCAGTCTTGCCCGCGCCTTCCGTGGTCGTCATCACGTTCTTCTTGGAACAGCCGCCCAGGGCCAGGATCCCGACCAGCCCGACCATCACCGCCACCTTGAGGTATTGTGATTGTCCTGTCACGCGTCTCATGCGCACGTTCTCCTTGTATGCGTCAGCGTTGCTCTCACGGATCCGGGCGCTTCGCCCACCAGAGGTTCTTCGCATGGCGAGGGCTCACGATGCCGACCACGCAGGATCATCGTTGAACCTCCCACCGGTCGTCAACCGTTCCAGGCCAGTGCCATCGGCGTTGATCATATAGATATCCCGCCTCCCATTGCGAGTGGAACTGAACACGACGTGTCGCCCGTCTACCGACCATGAGGGCGACTCGTCGTTGCTGCTCCCCGTCGTCAACTGCCGCCACTGCTGGCCATCGGGGCTGATCAGGCAGATCTTGAGGATTCGCCGCTCGTCGCGGCACACGTACGCGAGCCAATTCCCCTTGGGCGACCATACGGCTGACGAATTATAGCTCCCGTGTCGGTCCGGATAGGTCAGGGCTCGGACGTTCGTGCCGTCCGCGCTCATGAGATAGATCTGTGGCGTGCCACCCCGGTCTGAAGTGAAGGCGAGTTCGCGGCCGGTTGGCGACCACGTCGGCGCGAGGTCCGCGGCCCCATGCTCGGTCAGCCGTTCGAACCGCCTACCGGACTTGTCCACCTTGTAGATCTCCGAATTTCCGTCCCTGGTGGTCGCGAACGCGAGTTCCTCCCCGCTCGGGGACCATTCAGGGGTGATGTTCAAGCCCGGCAACGCAACGAGCGTCCGTCGGGCGCCGGTGACCAGATCCAACTCCTCAATCTGCGGATCATCCCCTTTGCGATACGTCACAAACGCCAGCCGCCGCCTATCCGGCGACCACGCAGGCGCCAGGTTCAAAGACGCATCGAAGGTCAACTGCCTCAGGCTATAGCCGTCATAATCCATCACGAAAAGCTCCTTGGCTCCGCCTCTTTCCGACACGAAGGCGATCTGACTGCGGGCAATCCCCTGTTCCCCGGTGTAGTGGAAGACGATCTCGTCAGCCAAGCGATGGACCATGTCCCGGATCACCTCGGAGGATCCGACATACCGTTTGCGCCCGACTTCGCCGCGCGAGGACTCGAAGAGAACCCCATCCATGACGATCTCCCTCCCCCGCGGCAGCAGGGTGCCCCAGACTTGCACCGGCAACCCCGCTTCGCCGGCCTTTTGAAGGGCCTCAGCGGCAGGCTGGGAGTTCACCCCTGCCCTGATGCCGAGACGCTCCAAGTCGGCGACGTCGAAGAGGAGCGACCGGCGGAGATCGGCCTTGAGCACGTCCGCCGCAGGCTGCCCTGGCACAGGAGTCGCGCTCTTAAAACTGTAGACCGCAATCGGGATCTTCTGGATCGCCCCGCGGGTGGCGTCGATGAACACCTCGACCGCTCCGGTCGTCACCGCGAAGACAGCCGAGCCCGCCAGCGCCATGAGCAGCGCCTGCGGACCGGCGGGCCAGCGAACTGCGGACAGTTGACGACGATGGGCCATGGGAGCTTACGAGTCCTGCTGCTTAATATACGTGAAGCTGGTGACCGCCACAAACGGCTCCCCCTGCATCTCGTCCGGAAGCGGAGGGGCACGCCGGAGATCCTGCAGCACGCTCTGGACCGCGCGGTCATACGCGTCGTTCCCCGACGACTTGTACAGGGCGATGTCCCGGATCTCCCCATCTGGTTGAATGACAATCCGCATCGTGGTGGTAGAGTCGCCGGAGCTCTCGAGTACTTGCCGGACAGCGGGATTGGTATCCGCGTTCCAGACCCGATTGATCGCCGCTTCAAGCAGCGGGCAATAGGCCCGCGCCTTGGGCGGGCAGCGCTCCACGGCGGCGGGGCGAACCACTGCAGCCATCCCTTGAGGGGCGCGCGCGACGGCCGGAGGTTGCACCTTCTGGACCGGCGCGGGCTCGACCGGCGTCGCAGGCACCGGCGCCGGCGGAGTATCGAGCAGTTTCCTGATCTCCTCGCTCGTCTGCGACGGGGGCGCCGGAGCCTGGGTCGGAGCAAGCGGCTTCGTGACAGGCGCAGGGGCTGGTTGGGCCAGGGCCTCCTCGGCCTTTTTGAGGGCTTCGGCAAGATCCCGTGAAGACGGGGGCTTCGGTGATACAGGTTCGGTTTGCGCCTGGGGTGCCTCTTGTTCCACTCGTGGTTTGGCCAGCGCGGGGGTGGCTGGTTTCGGCTGGCTCTTTGACGTTTTCTCCGCAGGAAGGACCGGGACCACATCCTTGGGCACGGTGATCTCCTGGAGATGCTTCTGCAACAACGCCGCCTTGGGCGACGGGGTCGCTGTCGCAACTTTCGGCGTGGTCGTGGCTGTCTTCGGCGGAGCGTGAGGCGGAGCGGGCTTCAGCTGCGGAACAGGGGCTTGCTCGACCCGAGCCGGCGCCGACGGTGACACAAGCAGCACCTCGATGGTTGAGGCTCCTCTCGGCGGGATCTTCGTCAACGGGACCGTCGTCAGGGCCACCAAGGCGACCACGTGGGCCACCAGGGAGACCAGGGCGGTGCGCCGCATGTCAGAGGGGATGCCGGCCGTCATGGGAATTTCAGCCGCGCGCCTTATGGGATCCGTTCCTCATGAGGACTCAGCGGGTCGGTTACCATACCCAGCTTTGTAATGCCCGCCTTCTTGACGCTGTCCATGACCTGCACCACCGTCCCGTAGGGAACCGACTGATCGGCCCGGAGAAACACCGAGACCCCGGGGTCTTTGCGCCGCAGCGCGTCCAGTCTCGGCTGGAGCAAGCCCAGGGGGACCGGATCCTTGTCGATATAGACGCGGCGATCCCGCTCGACCGTGAGCACCACCCGCTGCTCTGGCTTGATCGTATTGGTCGCCGACTGGGGCAGCGTGATGTCCATGCCACGGTAGAGCATCGGGGCCGTCACCATGAAGATCACCAGCAGCACCAGCACCACGTCCACCAACGGGATCACGTTGATCTCGGCGAGGAACCGGCGGCGGCGAGCTTCGATCACGGTCGGCTCGCGTCTTCCTGGAGACCCCGCATCTCCAGCGCGTTGGTCAGCTCGATCGCGAACCGGTCCATCTGGAACGCCATCCTACGGACCCGCGTCAGAAAATAATTGTACGCGATGACCGCCGGAATGGCCGTGAACAGCCCGGCGGCCGTCGCCACCAGAGCCTCGGCCACACCCGGCGCGACCGCCGCGATGCTGGCCGTTCCCTGCACGCCGATCTCCCGGAAGGCGTCGATGATACCGAGCACGGTTCCCAACAGCCCGATGAACGGGGTGATGTTCCCGGTCGTAGCGAGAAACGGCAGGTCTGTCTCCGTCCGGCTAATCTGTTCCTGGATCGCGTGCGCCAGGACTCGCTCAACGGCGCGCTGGGTCGGCAGTCCCGCCTCGCCCTCACCCACCCCTTCGATCGCCAGCCGGGAGCCCGGATTCCCGTTCCCGCCGAGTTGATAACACCGGGCGACTTCAGCGAAGACCGCGGCCGCCGAACTGTCTCGATGCAGGTGCAGATCGCGGGAAGCCGCGAGTGGAGACTCGTTGCGCCGGTAGGTTTTCAGGAAACGCAGGTCCGCGGCCTCCTGACGGCGGAAGAACCGCCACTTGTAGAGGATCACGGTCCACGACCCGATGGAGAAGATCAACAGGATCAGGAGGACGATCTTGGAGACCAGTCCCAGGGAGGATAGGAGCTCTAAGAGACCCGAACGAAACAGCATGACACGCGCCCCCCCTCATCTTCTCGGATGTGTCGTCCCACGCCGTTGTGCGGCGCACACACAAAATGGCGGGGCCGACGGGATTTGAACCCGCGACTTCCAGATTGACAATCTGGCGTCCTAAACCAGGCTGAACGACGGCCCCAAAAATACAGTCGTAGCAAAAACGTGGTAGGCGGAACAGGGGTCGAACCTGTGACCTCTGCCTTGTAAGGGCAGCGCTCTGACCAGCTGAGCTATCCGCCCAAACAGATGCAAAAATAAATCCGCATCACTCGTAAAAATCGACTCGCATACTAACAACTCCCTGCGGTCCTGTCAACCGACTCTCATCAGTCTCACCCCCACAGATGGCTCCCCTCGACACGACTTACCCCCTCGGATGGAAGCGCTTGTGGAGGTGCTTCAATCGCCCACGCTCAACGTGGGTGTAGATCTGGGTCGTCGTGATATTAGCGTGCCCCAGCAGGCTCTGCACCACCCGCAGATCGGCCCCGCGCTCCAGGAGGTGCGTGGCGAAGGAATGCCGCAACATGTGCGGAGAGATCGGACGCTGGAGGCGCGCGTCGCGGGCATAGCGACGCAGGATTTTCCAGAATCCCTGCCGCGTCAGGCCCCGCGCGGAACGTGTCACGAAAAGACGGTTGGAGGCGCGGCTCTTGAGCAAATGGGGGCGCCCTGAGGCCAGATAGCGGCGCACCTTCCGGATCGCCACCGCCCCGAGTGGCACCATGCGTTGCTTGGACCCCTTGCCGGTGGCGAGGAGAAAGCCGGCTGAGAGGTTGATGGTATCGAGATCCAGTTTGACCAGTTCGGAGACGCGAAGCCCTGTCGCGTAGAGCACTTCGAGCATGGCGTCATCGCGCAGGGCTTCAGGATGGCGGCCTCTTCCGGCATCGTTCCGACCGGGGGCGTCCAGCAAACGCTGCACCTCGGCGACGCTCAGCGCCTTGGGAAGCCGCCGCGACCCGGTGGGCACGGTGACGTCTAGGAAGGGATCTTGGCGGAGATGGCCCTCGCGGAGGAGAAACCGATAGAATCCACGGCACGCAGCCAGGCACCGCGCGACCGAGGGAGAGGCCAGGCCCTGACCCCGCAAGAACTCCAGCAGTCGTGGGACATCCGCGCGGGACAGCGCTGCAGGGGTTTTGCGCCCCTGCAACTCGAGGAAGGCCTGCAGCTTGCCAAGATCACGCCGATACCCCGCCACCGTGTTCGCGGAGAGTCCTCGCTCCGAGAGCAGCCCGGCCAGGTAGTGATCGATCCCCTGCGCCTCGCTCACGCGTGCCTCCGCTGAACAGCAGAGCCTCAAAGGCCACCGCGACCACCTAAGGGGACGGAGTCGACTCCGTCCCCTTCGAAACCGCGGGTTACTTGTTCGGCTGCGGCGTGAAGCGCAGGTAGGGTTTGACCGCTCGATAGCCCTTCGGGAAAAGCTTCTTGGCGTCGTCGTCGCTCACCGCCGGGACGATGATGCAGTCCTGCCCATCCTTCCAGTTGACCGGCGTCGCCACCTTGAACTTGGCGGTGAGTTGCAAGGAGTCCACCACCCGCAGCAGCTCGTCGAAGTTTCGGCCGCAGGAGGCCGGATACGTGATCATGAGCTTGATCTTCTTGTCCGGGCCGATCACGAACACCGACCGGACTGTCATGTTGTCCGCGGCATTGGGATGGATCATGTCATACAGCATGGCGGTCTTTTTCTCAGGGTCGGCGATCATGGGAAAATTCACCGTGCAGTTTTGGGTCTCATTGATGTCCTTGGTCCACCCCTTGTGCGACTCCAGAGGATCCACGCTAATGGCCAGCACTTTGACGCCGCGCTTCTCGAACTCGCCTTTGACCCGCGCCATATACCCCAATTCGGTCGTGCATACCGGCGTGAAATCCTTGGGGTGTGAGAACAGGATGCCCCAGCCATTGCCCAGCCATTCGTGGAAATTGATCTTACCCTCGGTCGTATCCGCCGTGAAGTTCGGCGCTTCGTCTCCCAATCGCAGTGCCATAGATGACCTCCTTTCAGAAGAGTCTATAAAAGGATGATGGCAGCCGCCCCATTATCTAGGCCACAAGTGCACGGTTGTCAACCGAATCGTGGCCTTTCATCGCACCTTGCTTTCGGTCCTGTTACAATCCGGTGACAATGAAGCCAGTCATCCCGCAAGGCCACCGCAATCTGCGCGCCCTAATGCGCCGTCGCCTGCCGGCGAAAATCTTCAAGCGGCTCCAAGAGATAGGTCGGCTGGCCGATGCCACGAGTATGTCGGCGTATCTGGTCGGCGGCCTGGTCCGGGACCTCCTGTTGGGGCGTCAAAACTTGGACGTGGACATTGCCGTGGAAGGCGACGGCATGGCCTTCGCGCGGCGCTTGGCCGACCGCTACGGAGCCGGCTTGAAAGTTTTCGACCGGTTTGCCACAGCTCTCGTTGTTTTCCCGGACGGCTTCAAGCTGGACGTGGCGACCGCCCGGTGCGAATCCTACGCCCACCCAACCGCCCTGCCCACAGTCGAACCGAGTTCGATCAAGGACGATCTCTACCGCCGGGACTTCACCATCAACGCGCTGGCCATCCGCTTGAACGCGAGCCACTTTGGGGAGCTCGTGGATTTCTATGGAGGCCAGCGCGATCTCGAACGCAAAGTCATCCGCGTCCTCCATGAGCGCAGCTTCGTGGACGACCCGACCCGTGTGTTTCGCGCCATCCGCTTTGAGCAGCGGTTCGGCTTCCACATCGAGAAACACACGTTGACCCTGCTCAGGGCAGCAACTGCGTCCGATCTCGTCCGCCGGCTCTCCAGCCCACGCCTGCGGAATGAAGTTATGCGCATGGTGTCGGAGCAGACTCCGACCCTCGCGATTCGCCGCATGGCTGAGTTCGATCTCTTGCGCTTTCTCCACGCCGACTTGGCCTTGACCTCTCATCTCGCAGGCTTCCTGGTGGACCTTGGGAAATCGCTCGCGTGGTGGAAGAAGCGGTTCCCCAGGCGTCCGCTCGATCGCGCGCTGGTCTGCTTCATGGGACTCTTGGATGGGCTGAGCGCGTCAGCCACTGACTCTGTGGCAAAGCGATTGGCGCTCCCAGGGGAACAGGCGAACAAGCTCCGTCTGGCCAAGAAGCACCTGGCGCCGGCTCAGCGCTCCCTCGCCCAGCACCGGTCGCCGAAGCCTTCCGAAACGTATCGGGCCCTGGCTAACCTGCCGAATGAAGGTCTTGTCCTGCTCATCGCCAAGGCCGGATCCAAGGGCATCACGCGTCTGGTCTCGGCCTACGTGGCCACCCAGCAGCACGTGAAGCCCTCGCTCAATGGAACCGACTTGAAAGCCCTGGGCATCAAGCCCGGCCCGGTCTATAAGAAGATCCTGGACCGCCTGCTCGAGGCGCGCCTGAACGGCGAAGTGCAAACCAAAGCCGACGAGCGTAAGCTGGTGAAGAAGCTCGCGGAGATCTGACGCGGTTTAGGAGAATCCGACATGCCTGTGCCTTGGAAGCTCATCGGTGCCCTGCTCAGATTCGTCGTACCGACGGTCCCAGAAATCATCGCCACCGTCAAGACTCTGAAGAAAGAACAGCAGCGGGAGAAGAGTCAGGTCGAGGACACAGCCCTGCACCTGCAAGAGTTGGAACAGCGCATGGCCGCACAATTACAGCTCATCGAGCAACTGACGGTACAACTTGGGAAACTGGAGAAGGCGCTGGCGTGGGCGTTGTGGACTTCGACCTTCGCGCTCATCCTGGCGCTGATCGCCCTGGGAGTCGTCTATCTACGATGACGGGCGCCTTATTTGCTGGCGGGAGGCGGCACCTTGGGCGCCGCGCCGATGCTGTCCAGCCCGGCCTGGGCACAGGCGTCGTCCAGATGAGCGCCCGGCGCGCCGCCGACCCCGATCGCCCCGACGATCTCTCCTCCGATCTCGATCGGCAGGCCACCGCCGAGGATGAGGGTTTTGTCGTCGATGTCCCTCAGCCCCTGGAGAGCCGGCGTCTTGGCGACCAGCTCAGCCACCTCACTGGTTGGCCGGCGCAGGCTGGCGGCGGTATAGGCCTTCTTGCTGCTGCTGTTAGTCGTGTGGGGACCCGCCCCGTCTCCTCTCATCAGCACCTTGAGCACGCCCGCCCGGTCCACCACCGCCACGCTCACGCGATAGCCGTCCTGCTTGCACTTCTCCTGCGCGGCAGCCGCGGCCTTATTCGCCAGCGTGAGCGGCAACGCCGCCTCACGGGGCAACTCCTCTGCCGCAGCCACCACTTGCGCGAATCCGAGAACCGGCACCAGGGCGAGCGAGATCACCCAGGCGTGAGAGTTCACACACCTTTGAAACCGGCTGATGAGCGCCATCGTCGTCTCCCTCCAGTAGAATGATTGGCTCCGCTAGCGAGCCGCGGCCGGCACAAAATTCAGCGCGGCGGAATTGATGCAGTAGCGCAAGCCCGTGGGCGGCGGCCCGTCGTCGAACACGTGTCCCAGATGCCCGCCGCACCGCGCGCAATGGACTTCGGTCCGGCGATGGAGCAGCTTCCAATCCGTTTTCGTGCCGATGGCTTTTTCGGCAATCGGTTTCCAGAAGCTCGGCCAGCCGGTGTCGCTGTCGTACTTGTCGTCGGAGGAGAACAGGGGCAGGTCGCATCCGGCGCAGTGATAGCTGCCCCGCTCCTTGCTCGCGTAGTATTGGTTGGCAAAGGGCCGCTCCGTCCCATCCTGGCGCAGCACCCGGTACTGCTCCGGCGTCAGGATCCGCCGCCACTCTTCGTCCGTCTTCGTCACCTGAAACATGTGTCCCGCCTCCTTGGCCTGTGCAGGTATTATAACAGTCGCGGGTCCGGCCAGTTCGTTACCTGGGGAAGTGCTTGTCCAGGCATTCCGGGCAGATCAGGTGTGAGAAGTCCGCCTCGGAATGGCCCTTGATGTAGCTTTCCACGGAGTGCCACTGACCGTGCTCGTCCCGAATCTTCTTGCATCGCGAACAGATGGGCAGTATCCCCCGCAGGACTTTGATCTCCTGCAGGGCTTGCTCCAACTCCTTTTCCCGGGCCTTGCGGCGGTCCATTTCGCGTGTGAGCTTCAACGCCGAGCTCAACCGTGTCAGCAGCTCCAAGCGGTTGATCGGCTTGGTGACGTAGTCCACAGCCCCGGCGGCAAACGCCGTCTCCAGGAATGCCCCCGCCTTTATCGCCGTCACCATAAGGATGGGCAGATCCTGATAGCGTTTGTCCGCCTTGATCCGGCGGCACGCTTCCACCCCGTCCGTATCGCGCATCATGATGTCCATCAAGACCAACTCGACAGCCTCGGCAGGAGCGCTCGCATTCCCTAGGCTGAGACGCTGAAACGCCTCTTGAGCGGATTCCGCCAGCAGGATCTGCTGATACCCGGCGCCTTCCAGAATCGACTGCAGCTCGCTTCGGGTTTCCGGCGAGTCATCCACAACGAGAATGCTCACGGATCCGTGCACCTTCAGGGTCATTTAGAGCCGTCCAGTTTGTCACTCTCAGGCTCTGGGGTCAAACGGCGATCCCACTGTTGCCGGCACAGGTCCACGATCGGGACGGCCAGCAACAGCCAGGCCACGACAAACACCGGCCAGTTGAACTGGGTCGGCAGCACTTGGGCAACCGCTTCGGCTCCGCCACCGGCCGCCCCGATGGCGTCGGCCATGAACACGTACAGCGCCAGCGCGACGCCGACGAGATTCGCTCCCCACGCCCAGGGACCCGGCCAGAGCGCGCGCTCCGGGCGATCGAACCGACTGACCAACGTCCCTCCCAGGACCATCAGCACGGCGATGCTGACCGGGGCCAGCACCGGCCCCCACCACGGCAGCGGCAGCAGGAACAGGATGTCCCAGTCCAGGAGCGAGCGCGGCCAGCCGCTCAGCGGCACCAGGTAGACGTAGTACAGGATGTCCCACACACCAAAGGCGACGAGCGTGTAGCCCAGGCGGCTGCGCCACGTCCGACCGGCCAGCCAGCCCACGGCGAACAGCATGATCAGCGTGGCCACTTCGCGGACCATCTCAGCACGGACCAGGTGATCCGGCAGCGTCACGGGTGGGGATTGATACGGGTCCAGGCGGTCAACCATGGTCCGCAGATACAGGACCACCGCAGCCTCGACGTAGGCCATAGCCGCGGCATAGAGCACGACGACCAGCCAGCGTTGCTTGTCGGTCATGGCTGTTCCGCCCGCCCGCTCATCAGATCCGCTCCGGGAAATCCGAGACGATGCCATCCACACCAAGCGATCGGACCCACGCGATGTCCCACGGCTCGTTGACCGTATAGACGAAGACGCGCAGCCCATCGCGCTGCAACGCGCCGACGAATTCGCCGCTCACGCAGTCGAGCCCCAGCCCGACGTGGGTGACCTCGGCGTCTCGCGCAAACGCCGTCGGGCGCACAGGCATGCTATCCAGCAAGGCCATGGTGTGAGCCCCGGAGGCGAGGCGTTTGATCGCCAGCATCTCGGCATGGAGAAACGAGGCATAGATGACGGGCTGAACAAACGCGCTTCCGGTCACGCGCGCCCAGACGCGTTCAGCGATCCCCGGGGACTTGATGTCGAGCATGAGTCCGACCCGGTTATTGATGCAAGCGAGCGCGTCCTCCAGCGTCGGAATGGGCTGGCCGTCGGCCGTCCGTACCCTTCGCATCTCATCAACGGTCAGTTCACTGACCGCACCTGATCCGTCGGTTGTGCCGTCCACCCGGCGATCATGGAACACGACGGGGTGGCCGTCTCGCGTCGCCCGGACATCGACCTCGACGAAGTCCACGCCTAACGCGACGCCCTTGGCGATGGAAGCCAGCGTGTTGCCCGTGACGTGCCCGGCGGCCCCACGATGTCCCACCCGAAGCGCCATCAGGCCCCGCTCCAGCAATGATGCGGCTCATCCCTTGGACTGCTGCCAGCGATCGATGAGGACGCCCTCGCGGAGGCCGTAGTCGCTGACCAGACACTCGGCGAAGCCGAACCGTTCCATAGCTTCGGCCAGGATCAGCGTGCCGGCCAGGATGAGGTCCTCGCGACCTGGCTCCAAGCCGACCAGTTCGCGCCGCTGGGCAACCGTGCGGGATATCAACTCCGCCAGGATGCGCCGTACCGCTTCTCCGGACAGCCGGTGGTTATGGATCCGGAGCGGGGCATAGACCGCAAGCCGCTGGTCCATCGCCGCCAGCGTCGTGATGGTGCCAGCCGTCCCGACGAGGCGGTAGCCGGCCAGCGACCCGAGCTTTGCCTCGACGACATCCAAGTGCCGGGCAATGCGGGCGCGCGCCGCGGCAAGCTCAGCCGCCCGCACCGGATCGGACCGCAGGCATTCCTCGGTGAGGCGGACGACCCCTTCATCGACCGACACCATCGCGGGAGCCTGCCCGGGCGCGACTGTCATGAATTCGGTGCTCCCGCCCCCGATGTCCAGGGCCACGAACCGGTCCACGCCGGCTGGGAGGCCAGCCTGGATGCCTAGGAGCGACAGCCGGGCCTCCTCTTCGCCCGAGACGACCTCCACACCCAGCCCGCTGCGGCGCTTGACCTCCCGGAGAAACTCATCCCGGTTGACGGCGTCGCGCACGGCGCTCGTGGCCACCGCCACGACTTCGCGCGCGCCAACCCGTTCGATCACCGGCATCCACTCGGCGATCGTCTCCAGTACGCGCGCCATCGGGGCTGGCTGCAGGCAGCGGCTCGGCTGGAGGCCTTCGCCCAACCGGACGATGCGGCGCTCCGAGGCGAGTTCGTGCAGCCGCCCATCATCTTCAATCCGGGCGATCAGCAACCGTAGCGTCAGCGTGCCAATATCGATGCCCGCATAGATTGCCATCCGTCGTTCACCCTTGCTCCTTGATCTGGTCGATCTCGAACCGGATGCGCGCCTCTTCCTGTTTGAGCTGGTCCACTTTACCAAACAGGTCCTGGATCTCCTTGTCCTCCAGCACCCCGCCGCCTTTCCGCTCGATCAACTGGAACGCCCGCTCGCCGGCCGCCCGCAGGTGTTCCTTGATCTGGTCTTCCACCTTGTACAACTGGAACTTCAGGCGCAGGAACTCCATTTCCTCGAGCGACCGGTCCGCGACCTTGGCGGTGCCCTGCCGCACCTTGGCCCATCCCGTGCGGACATCGTTTTTGAACCGGCGGAATCGCGACATCATGTTCCCTTCAGGATACCGCGGCCAACTCCAGTTTCTGCTGCCACCGTCGGAGCAGGACGGCTTTCAACTCCCCGTGCTCTGGTCGCGCGAGATCTGGATCCTGCTGTAGTACCCGCGTCGCTTCCTCCCTGGCCTCTTCCAGGATCTTGGCGTCTCGGATGAGATTGGCCACCCGCAAATCGGAGGGGCCCCACTGCCGGGTCCCGAAGAACTCGCCAGGCCCGCGGATGCGCAGGTCCTCTTCGGCGATCACAAAGCCATCGTGACTCTTGACCAAAGCCTCAAGGCGGCGCCGCGCCTCCTCCGACAACCGGTGAGGCCCCATCAGGAAACAATACGACTGGTGCGCCCCGCGCCCGACCCGTCCCCGGAGCTGATGCAACTGGGCCAGGCCGAACCGGTCGGCATGCTCGATCAGCATCACCGTGGCGTTGGACACGTCGATGCCCACCTCGATGACGGTCGTGGCCACGAGCACCTGGATCCGGCCGGCTTTGAAGTCCGCCATGACGCGGTCCTTCTGCTCGGCTTTCATCCGGCCATGGATCAGCCCGACCGTCCACTTCGAGAACACCTCCTTCTGCAGCCGCTCGGCTCCCGTGATCGCCGCCTGCAGGTCCACCTTCTCCGACTCCGCCACCAGCGGAAACACCACGTAGGCCTGCCGGCCCTGCGCCAGCTCGTCCTCGATCAGGCGGTAGGCCCGCGCCCGCTGGCCCTCTGCAAACAAGAGCGTGCGGATCGGCGTGCGGCCCGGGGGCATCGCGTCGATCACGGAGAGGTCCAGATCGCCGTACACCGTCAGCGCCAGAGTCCGCGGGATGGGAGTTGCCGTCATGACCAGCACGTCGGGCGCGTAGCCTTTCTCCTTGAGGATGGCGCGCTGCAGCACCCCGAACTTGTGCTGCTCATCGATGACGGCCAGCCCGAGTTTATGGAACCGGACCCCCTGCTGGATCAGGGCGTGCGTGCCGATCACGATCCCTGCCGACCCGTCGGCGATGGCAGCCAAGGCCGCCTCCCGCTTCTTGCCGCGCCCCCCGACCAGCAACGCGCAGGTGACGCCGAGCGGCTCCAGCAGCCCATGCAAGTTCAGATAGTGCTGCTCGGCGAGGATCTCGGTCGGGGCCATAAGTGCCGCTTGCAACCCGGAGCCCACGGCCACCAACATCGCCACCGTAGCCACGACCGTCTTGCCGCAGCCCACGTCGCCTTGGATCAACCGGTTCATCGGATGAGGGCTCGCGAGGTCGTGGTGGATGTCTTGCAAAACGCGAAGCTGCGCCTCCGTCAAGCGAAAGGGTAACGAGGCCAGAAACCGCCGTGGCAGCGGCGTCTCTAGGTTATAGGCCAGGCTGCGCGCTTCCCGCTTGACCGACTCGCGCTTCTGACCCAGGGCCAGCTCCAGCAGAAAAAAATCCTCGAACGCGAACCGGCGATGCGCCATGGTCCGGCCGCGGTTCAGGTCGTCGAGGTTCGCATCCGCCTCGGGGAAATGGACGGCCTTGATCGCTTCCCCGAACCCCATGAGCCGCCGCCCGCGCGCGATCTCGGCTGGTAGGGCGTCGACCGCGCCGTCGGCGTACTGGTCCACCAGGACCTTCATGATCGCGCGGAACCGGTCGCCGAGCATCATCCGCGTCTTGGTCTCCCGACCATGGTAGATCGGCACGATGCGGCCCATGTGGACCAGGTCGCGATGCCCCCCGGCCTCCTCCCCCCCCTCCAGGATCTCGAAGGCCGGATTTTCCATCTGCAGGTGCGTCCACCGCCCGCTCCGCGCTTTCACCAGTCCGAAAAGCATCAGATGCTGGCCGGCTCGGAAGGTCTCCGCCAGATAGGCTTGGTTGAACCACACAAGGTCCAGGCGCCCGGTCTCGTCCAACGCCGTCGCTTCGACCAGTTTCCGGCGCTGGCGGGCGGTGACCGTAAGCTTGACGGACCGGATCTCGACGGCGACGACCGCCTCCTGCCCGGGGAGGAGACTCCCGATGGACCGCACCTGCGTCCGGTCTTCATAGCGCCACGGCAGCGACCAGACAGCGTCCTCTATCGTGTGGATGCCGGCGCGCGCCAGCACTTCGGCCTTCTTGGGCCCCACGCCACGGACGTACTGGATCGGCAACTCCCAGAGCCGGTGCGCCGGTTTCACCGGTCCGCACGAAGACGTCGCCGCCTCTTCCACCGTGCGGAGGAGACGGTCTAACACCGCCCGGGCTTCTGCGATCCGGCGGCCGCGGAGGTCAGGTCCGAGCGTCTCGTAGTCGGAGAAGAGATGCACCAAGTGGAGCAAGTCCGCTTCCACGCGGGGGGGATGGACGGAGTGACCGAGGACAGTCAGGACTTGCTGGGACACAAACCGGCCAAGATCCTTGAGAGCAGAAAGACCGTGCGTCCCGCTCTTGTTGGCATACTCAAGGGGGCGGGCAATCCGTACGATGATCTCTTTCAGGCTGTCCATTGTCTCAACGTGCGGCCATTCTCACCATCTGGTCCGTAAAGATCAATATAGAGGCCTGTCGAGCAAATTGGGGATCCCGCCTTGACGAAAATTGTTGCCGTCTTAGCAGCCCTCCACCGCGGCAATCTCCAATGCATTGAGTTTACAACGTAATCACAGCATCAAGGATCTGGTACAGCGGTTGCTTTAAACTCATGCCAGAAGGAAAGGAGGACGTGTGATGCAGCGCTTTTTCCAGAACCTATCACTGAGGAGCCAAGCGCTTGAGCGCTTCCCGTTGATCGAATTGATGGTCGTGGTGACCTGTATCGGCATTCTCGCCACCATTGCCCTCCAGAGATTCCTGGCGTATTAGGCCACAGGGTTGTCTTCCCTGGCACGCCCTTGTCAGGGCAGACGCGCCTGTGCTAGCATGCGACCCTGTTGGATCAAACCATCAGGGAGAACGACCGTGGCCAGGGCATGTGAGATCTGCGGGAAGATGCGAGCGGTCGGCAACAACGTCAGCCACGCCAACAACCGCACCAAGCGCGTCTTCCGTCCGAACCTGCAAACCATCCGGGCGCTCGTGAATGGCGCCACACGACGCTTGCTCGTCTGCACCCGGTGCATCCGCAGCGGGAAAATCAAAAAAGCGGTCTGAGCTTCACCTTATCCGCAGCTAAATCAAGAATGGGAGCTTGCCCCGGCTACTCGCTGTAGCCTGGATAAAGTTTGTTCAGGCACTCAGGGCATACGCCATGGGTAAAGTCTGCGTCCGAATGCTCGCGAATGTAAGATTCCATGGCATGCCAATCTCCTTTGCCATCTCGAATCTTCTTGCAGCGTGCACAAATGGGTAGGATACCTTGTAGAACCTTGACCTTGGTCAGGGCGTCTTGGAGTTGGCGGATGAGGCTTTCACGCTCTTTTTCTGCCTGCTTCAGTGCGGCGACGTAATCGATTAATTCGACCTTACTGTGGCGTTCCCTGCGGACTTTCTCCGCGAATACCCCATAGAAGGTCGCCATGATGAAAAGCATCGGAATCCGGAGGAGATGACTCTCGGACAATGAGCCGCTCTCCTTCACGCCCAAGGCAAGGAGCACCCCATAGGCGATGCACAAGATCACGGAGAGGCCGATCAACTGCTTCAGCGAGGTTGAGAAGGCGGCGATCAGGATGACCAGGAAGTAGGTGATGTAGAGCTCTGAGCTATTGTTCCCCGACAGATAGATGATAGAGGTGGTCAAGGCCGTATCACCCAGGACCAGCGCACTGGCGAACCAGTCACTCTCCAGCACTCTCGTAGGAAGGCTCATCAGGACGGGGATGAGCAGCAATAGCCCTACGATAAGCAACTGCTCGACTTCTTGTGGAAGGACCTTTTCTTCACTGAACAGCAATTGATAACTGAGGACAATCGCCAAAAGCGATTGCAGTAAGACAAACCCGAACCGAAGTGCCGCGCTTGGGGATGCGAGGGACTTGGGAGGGTCCTTAAAAAGGACTTCGACGATGACGTCAGCGCCCGGCATGGCACCTTGCTTGGAAAAAGCTCATATCCTCCTTGCGCCCTATCAGCAGCAGCGTAATGGACGCCCAGGCTAGTCTACCCGTCGAGACCTGTCAAGCGGGACGTCCGTCAGCACTCCCGACCCTTCTGCGGCTTCCTCCAGCACCACGGCGGCACAGGGTGGGGATCAGCCCACAGCCCACGTTTCGCAGCCCTGGCTTCCTTCTCCAAGACTTCCAGGTTCTTATCTTTGGAGTATTGGCGATACCACCATGCCAAGCCCGCCTTTAACAACTCCCGGTTTAGCACAGCGCCGTCCGGCAAGATGACGTCGGCAGCACGGCGCCCATACTTATCTATTTCCTTCACTTTTACGGTAACGAGCTTCCCAGACGTCCTCTCGGAGGTGAATTGCTTGGCTGTGTCGCCATAGGGCTGCCCTTTCTCTGGGCAGTCAATCCCCCTGAGGAGAATGCGCACTGGGACTCCATTGTGAACGACCTCGATTGTGTCTCCATCGATAACTCTGACGACCTTACTCGTGAAGTCGGCACCTTGGGCGGACGCCGTGGGACAATGCAGGAGAATGAGGAGCCCAGTGAAGGCGATAAGCAGAAGAAGAGACACGCGGCACGGCATAGAGCCTCCCGTTGTGAGCAGCAAGGAGTAGTTTAGCGCGGGTCTTCAGAAAAGGCTAGGTCGGTGCTCGCCCTTCTGTTGAAAAGTTTGGAGCATACCCCCTTCGAAACCCCCGGTCGCGGGTTCAAAGTGACCTTCACCTTCGAGTGAGAAAACTATGGTTGGAGCGGGAGACGGGATTTGAACCCGCGACCGACGGCTTGGGAAGCCGCTGCGCTACCACTGCGCTACTCCCGCCCCTGAAGTAGAGCGATTATCCCCCAGGCTTTAGAAACAAGTCAATTCAGGACTTGGCTTCGAAGCGGATGACGGCGAACCGTTTTTTGCCGACTTTCAGCCGATATTCCCGTCCGGGCTCGGCCGGCAGGATGCGATCACCGTCGGTCACTTTCTCGCCGTCCAGCTCCACACCGCCCTGCGCGATCAGCCGCCGCGCCTCGGTCTTGCTGGGCGCAAGCCCGGCCTGCGTGATCACGGCGACCAGCGGCATGGGTTCGGCCGACAGCACCGTGCGCTCAGCCGACTCCACAGGGAATTCCCGCTCGCTGAACTTTTGTCGAAACTCCGCACGAGCGTCAGCAGCCGCAGAGGGGCTGTGATAACGGGCCACGATGGTAGAGGCCAGATTCAATTTGGCCTCCATCGGGTGCATCGCCTTGACGGCGCTCACATCCTCGGTGGTGAGCAGCTCATAATACCGCCACATCAGCGTGTCCGAGATGGACATGAGCTTCCCGAACATCTCCTCCGGCGGATCCTCCAACGCGATGTAGTTGCCGAAGCTCTTGCTCATCTTGCGCACGCCGTCGGTACCTTCCAGCAGAGGCATCGTGAGCACGACCTGCGGTGATTGGCCGTACGCGCGCTGCAACTCCCGCCCGACCAGCAGATTGAACTTCTGGTCAGTCCCGCCCAGCTCGACGTCCGCTTCGAGCGCCACCGAGTCGTACCCCTGAATCAGGGGGTACAGGAACTCGTGGATGCTGATGGGCTTCTGGTCGCGATAGCGCTTCTGGAAATCATCGCGCTCGAGCATCCGGGCCATGCTGTAGTGCGCGCTCAGATGGATGAGCTGCTCGGCCGTCATCCTGTTCATCCACCGGCTGTTGAAATCAATGATGGTCCGCTCGGGATCCAGGATTTTGTAGATCTGGCGCTCGTAGGTCTTGGCGTTCTGCCGCACTTCCTCCTTCGTCAGCGGCTTGCGGGTCTCCGAGACGCCGGTCGGGTCCCCGATCATGCCCGTGAAGTCGCCGATGAGGAAGACCACCTCATGGCCCAGGTCCTGGAAGTGCTTCAGCTTGTGGATGAGGACGGTGTGTCCGAGATGGAGATCCGGCGCGGTGGGGTCGAAGCCAGCCTTGACGCGGAGCGGCCGCCGGTCTTTGAGCGACTCCGCGAGCTTGTCTCCGAGTTCCTTCGTGGAGATGATCTCGACGGCCCCGCGCGCGATGAGGGCAAGCTGCCGCTCCACTTCGTTCATGGCGCCTCCCTGGTCACGACCAGCGGGCGCAAGCGTTCCATCCGCTTTGCCCCGATGCCCCGCACATTCCTCAGATCGTCCACGCTCCGGAACCCGCCGTGGCTCTTCCGGTACTCCACCAGGCGCTGGGCGAGCTTTTCACCGATGCCCGGCAGCTCCAGGAGATCTTCCAGACGGGCGGAATTGAGATCAAGCGGGAACGTGACGGGACGACGCGGGATCGATCCGGTCTTGGCCGACACGGGCTTGACCGACATAGGCATCGCGGCATCCGCGTCTTCATCTTCGACCGCTGTGTCCGGTGAGCCGGGTTGGGAAAGCAAGGCGACGGCTTGCGCCGATTCCGTGTCGTTCCCACGTTCCGCCGCCCAGTAGAGGACCCCCACCGTTACGGCCAGCATCAGGACGTTGATCGCCAGGGCTTTGAGGATAGTCATGGGATCGCCCTACTCCACCATGTCATTCTGAGCATAGCGAAGAATCTAGAGTGCTCCTTGCGAGAGAGACCCTTCACTTCGTTCAGGGTGACACCTAGTTAACCGACCTTCCGACGGGCCAGGTGAATCGCCAGGCCCTCGACATCCTCGGCCGCTTCCATCAGCCCTTCCGGCATCGTCGGATGCGCGTGCACCGTCTGGGCCAGCGTCTCGGCGGTCGCGCCCATCTGCAGAGCCACTGCGGCCTCGTGGATCAGGTCCGCCGCGTGCGCTCCGACCAGATGGACGCCGACGATGCGGCCCGTCTTCGCGTCGGTGATGATCTTCATCAGCCCGGTGGTTTCGCCGGAGACGTGGGCCTTGCCGAGCCCGATCGGCCTAAACTTGCCGACCTTGATCTCCAGCCCCTGCTCTTTGGCTTCCTGCTCGGTCAGCCCCACTCGCCCGATCTCCGGGAAGGTGAAGATGCCGGCTGGGATCACGTCGTACCGCATGGTGGTCGGATGGCCGAGGATGTTGCGGACCGCGACCTTTCCCTGCGCGGAGGCCACGTGCGCCAGCAGGGCCTTCCCCACCACGTCGCCGATCGCATAGACGCCCGGCGCGGTGGTTTCCATCCGCTCGTTGACGAGAATCTCGCCGCGGCGGCCGAGACTCACGCCCGCCTGCGCCAACCCCAAGCCGCCGGTGTTGAACCGCCGCCCGATGGATACCAGCACTTTCGAGACCGTCACCGCACTGCCGTCCGCGAGCGTGGCCGTCACCCCGTCGGCGCCGACCGCGACTTTCTCCACCCGCACTCCCGTCTGGATCCGCACGCCTTGCTTCTGGAGTTCGGCCGTCAGCAGCGCTACGACCTCCTCATCTTCGGTGGGAAGAATGCGGGGCAGCATCTCCACGACCGTCACCTTCGTGCCGAGCGTGCTGAACAGGGAAGCGAACTCGCAGCCCTCCACGCCGCCGCCGACGATCAACAGGTTCTCGGGGATCGTCATAAGGTCCAACGCCTCACGGCTGGTGATGACGTGAGTCCCGTCGATCGGGAGATTGGGCAGCGACGGGGATGTGGTACCCGTCCCGAGAATCACCGCGTCGGCCCGTACGGTCGTGTCGGTCCCGTCGGGCTTCACTACCCGGACGGTCTTCGGATCCCCCAGGACGCCGCGTCCTTCGACCAGCTCGACGTTCCAGGTCTTCAGGAGAGTGCGGACGCCCTTCACCAACCCGGCCACGATCTTGTTCTTGCGCTCGACCATGCGGGCAAGATCGTAGGAGACGGTACCCGTAATCGTGATCCCAAACTCGCCCGCCTTCTTAATCTTCTGACCGAGTTCCGCGCAGGCCAGCAGCGACTTGCTGGGAATGCAGCCCCAATTCAGGCACAAGCCGCCCACAGCCGCGCTCTCGACGAGGGTGACCTGCGCGCCGAGCTGGGCCGCGCGAATGGCTGCCACGTAGCCGCCGGTCCCGGCTCCGATGATGGCGATGCGTGTTGTGTCGGGCATGCCCGCCCAAAAACCTTACTTCGCTTCTTTGTCGAGGTACGCCGCGTAGGCCTTCGCGTCCATCAGCCCGTTGACTTCGGCGGGGTTGGCCATTTCGATGACGGCCACCCACCCTTCGCCGTACGGATCCTTATTGGCCAATTCGGGCCTCTCGTTCAAGGCCACATTCACCTTAGACACAGTCCCACTGATCGGCGTATAAATGGAAGAGGTCGCCTTGGTGGATTCGACTTCGCCGATTTCCTGCCCGGCCTTCACCTTGGCCCCAACCTGGGGTAGTTGGAAAAAGACGATATCGCCCAACGCTTCCTGGGCGTGGTCGCTGATTCCGATGACCGCCTGTTTGCCTTCGACCCTGACCCATTCGTGTTCCTTATGATAGCGCAAGTTGTCCGGTATCATTCATGGTCTCCTGGATTAAGCATGAACGAGGCAGGCTAAATTACCGTCCCTGGTTTGTCAAGCGCGCCGCACCGGCTTTTTCCTTGTAAATCAATCCCGTACCAGGCGGCAACATGGGCGGCTTGCCGCTGTTCTTCTCGCCTGGATCCACGAGCAGCACCAGCCGCTCGCCACGCACAATCTCGGCCGCCTTAACCGCCATTGAGCCCTGCGATAGCAGGCCGGCGACGGCGATGTAGTCGTACCGGTGCCGTCTGAGATCGAGCAGCTCCTCCGCGTAGGACGCCAGGGCCATCTGCGGGCTCGTGATCGTCTCTGGATGCACTTCCAGCGCCACCTTCAAAGCCGGATAGGAGGCCCGGAGCGCTCCCAACACGCCGTCCACCACTTTGGTATGTGCGCGCTGTTTCCATCCCGCCCAGCGCCAGAACTCCGGCGCGTAGGTGAGGGGTTGGTCCTGGCCTTGTCTCAGCCAGAGCCGTCTGGGATCGAGCGCCTGCCCGACCTCCCGCTCATACCGCCGCAGCGCGGGGGGACTGAACCCTTCGTTCGCCGCCGACGGGGGATCGGCGAGCAGCAACAGGCCATCGATTCCCGTGGCCGCCAGGTCCGTGAAAAGACCCACCAGGTAATCCGGTAGCGCCGGGTGCAGGAGGTCCAGCGTCTCGGCCGGGTCCAGCCGGCGGGTTCCGGGGTTGTACCGCCAGTCCGCCCACCCCAATGCCGGATCCACCCAGTCCATCCGCCGCAGCGACAGCGCCGCCCAGATCTGCAGGCTCTGCTGATGGACCGCGCCGACCACGGCCGCCAGCCGATCCTGAAGGACCGGCGCCCAGTCGGTCTTGAAATAGACACCAGCTTTAGGCCGGTGCTGTGTCACCCCCACCACCACGGTATTGGTCCCCGATTGGCGAAGGCGATTCAATTCGCGCTCGTCCAAGCTCGCGAGGTCCTCCGGCCACACATACGTCCCGAGGAGTTGCATCCCCGGCGGCCCCCCGACCGGCAGTTGGCGCTCCAGGTCCGGGATCTTCGAGCGGGCCAGCACCGCCTGCGGCGACTGGGGATATTCGGCGATCAGGCGTCGGTACTCGGTCAGGGCCGAGGCGATCTCCTGGTTCCGCTCTAGAGTCTGTGCGAGGAGCACCGTGGCCAATGACCGTTCGGGCGCGGTGGGATAGCTCTCCTGGACCCGCCGGAACAGATTGACCGCGCGGTCGAACTGGCCCTGGGCCGCAGCCTGCCGGCCGGCCTGGAGAATGCCGGCGATAACTTCAGAAGAGGGCATCGGCACTCTGGCCGGCGGAGTTTTCGACGCGCATGACGGGAGCGTGGCAAACACGATCACCGCGATCAGTTTCGGGAGCAGGAGACCGTGCTTGGAGGGACTCAGCGTTGCGGCGACTCCAGGGCGCTGAAGAAAAACGAAAGCTCGAACTTGGCCGTCTCCGCGGAATCGGACCCGTGGACGGCGTTGTGTTCGATGTGGGTCCCATAGGTCTTGCGGATCGTGCCTTTGGCGGCCTTGGCCGGGTCCGTCGCGCCCATCAGATCGCGGTGCCGCTGGATCGCGTTCTCGCCTTCCAGCACCAGGACCACGATGGGGCCCGAGGACATGAAGCTGCAGAGGCTGTCGAAGAACGGCCGCTGTTTGTGCACGTAATAAAAGGCTTCGGCTTGGGCCTTGGTCAGCCGCACCATCTTCATCGCGACCGGGAGCAGGCCGGCCTGCTCGTAGCGCTGGATGATGGTCCCGACCAAGTTGCGGCTCACGGCATCCGGCTTGATGATGGCGAGCGTCCGTTCAACCATGGGCCGTACTATACCGAAACGTGTCGGATAAAAAAAGAGGATGGCGAATCAACGTGACCGCATTTTTTCGGCGAGGTCGGACGGCGCGAAGATGCCTTTCTCGGTGATGATGCCGGTGATCAATTGGGCCGGCGTCACGTCGAAGGCGGGGTTCACCACGTCCACGCCCTCCGGCGCAATCGCCGCCTTGCCCCGCACGTGCGTCACTTCCCGGGGGTCGCGTTGCTCGATCGGAATCTGGTCACCTGAGGGCGTCGCCAGGTCCACGGTGGAGCTGGGCGCCGCCACATAGAAAGGAATGCCGTGCGCGTGCGCGAGGACCGCCAGGCTGTACGTGCCGATCTTGTTGGCGACGTCGCCGTTCGCCGTGATGCGGTCGGCGCCCACCACGCAGACCTGGATCTCGCCCCGGCGCATCAGCGTGCCGGCCATGTTGTCGGTGATGAGCGTCACCGGGATGCCGTCCTGCATCAGTTCCCAGACCGTGAGCCGCGAGCCCTGGAGGACCGGCCGGGTCTCGCCGGCGACGACGCGGATCTTCTTCCCTGCCTCCCAGGCCGCCCGCACGACGCCGAGCGCCGTTCCGTAGCCGCCCGTGGCGAGCGCCCCGGCATTGCAGTGCGTGAGGATCGTCTGCCCGTCGCCGATCACCGCCGCGCCGTGCTTGCCGATGGCTCGGTTCATGGCGATGTCCTCCGCGAGAATGGCCTGCGCCTCGGCGATCAGTTTCTGCTTGATCACCGGGATCGGCTCGGTCTTCAGCGCGTCCAGGCGCCGCTTCATCCGGTCGATGGCCCAGAAGAGGTTGACCGCCGTGGGCCGCGTCGCGGCCAGGTGGTCGCCGATCGCCCAGACCGCCTTGCGGAACGCGTCGTAGTCCGCGGCCTTGACGGCCTGTGCGCCGAGGGCCACGCCCATCGCCGCCGCGATGCCGATCGCCGGCGCGCCGCGCACCCACAACTCCTTGATGGCGAGGCCCACCGTCCCGTAGTCGCGGCAGTCCACGAACTCGACCTTGTCCGGAAGCTGGCTCTGGTCCAGGAGCCGGACGACTCCGTCTTTCCACTCAACCGTCGGAACCACCCTTCTCTCCCTCTTCAGTTCATCGTTCCGCGTTCATCATTCCGCATTCACTTCGTCCACTTGACGTAATCCACCTTGGCCTCCCCCTGAATCGGAAAGAGCCGCGGCGGGATCATGCCGGTATAGGTGACGGTGAACTGGCGGGTCTCCAGGGGCTTGAGGCCCTCCATGCAGCTCA